>Ga0209697_10009274_pt1 | contig 10954 bp, 10 predicted proteins | sample AliMusrvi5mmetaG_FD_184115 | JGI IMG/M metagenome (GOLD analysis project Ga0209697, IMG submission 184115) | Freshwater lake bacterial and archeal communities from Alinen Mustajarvi, Finland, to study Microbial Dark Matter (Phase II) - Alinen... | ecosystem: Environmental > Aquatic > Freshwater... | reverse complement strand
GACGAGTGTCGAGTGTCGAGGAAGAAGGGGCGAGGCTGGCAACCCGTTGAAAAACAGTTGTGTCTTCAATGTGGGAGGCGCACTCCGTGCGGCGACTGCTCAAGCCGGGTGCCCAGATGGGCCTGTCGCGGCAGGGGACTGCCCCTCCCACATTGAGGAGGAATGCCTCGGAAGAGTCTTTCAGCAGGCTGCTAGACGCGACGTGGGCAATTAGGCTTTCAGTGTCGGCTAGGATGTCGAGATAGTCCGCCTGGGTCCGGTACCATTCGAGCATGGTGTATTCGGGATTATGAAGGGTACCCCGTTCGCCCCGGCGGAAACAGGGGCCGATCTGGTAGATCTGGTCATACCCCGCCGCCAGCAGCCTCTTCATGTGCAGTTCCGGCGAAGTGCGGAGGAAAGAGTGCCCGGATGGTTCTGCATCAATGTGGAGTTCCAGAGCGGGAGCGGGAAGGCGGACCGGCGTCTCGACTTCCATGAACCCCGCCTGGGCAAACCATTCCCTGATGGCGGCGAGCGCCTGACTGCGGAATTTAAGCGCCGGTTGCAAGGCCTGCAACCGGGCTTTTTCAAGAAAAGGAGAACGCTTCGTGCTCAAACTACTTCTTCAACACACGGTCGGAATACTCGCCGGTGCGGGTATCAATCTTGATGGTGTCACCCTGATTGATGAACAACGGCACCGCGATCTCGAAGCCGCCATTGATTTTGGCGGGCTTGAGCACGTTGGTCGCGGTGTTGCCGCGGGCGCCCGGTTCGGTCTCCAGAACGACTTTCTCGATAAAGGTCGGCAGGGTGACGTCCACGGGACGGCCGTTATGGTACAGGACATGGACCTCGCAATCCTCGAACAGGAAATACTTGTTATCGCCCAGCACCGAGCCGGCGAGTGTGAACTGCTCGAAGTTCTCGTCCATGAAGATGTAGTCATCGCCTTCGTAATGGGAGTAGCGCATGGTGCGTTCTTCCAGATCGGGCTTCTTAAGGGTATCGTTGGAGCGGAAGTTACGCACGTAGGTATTGCCGTCCAGCAGACTTTTCAGCCGACAGGTGTAGATGGCCGCGCCTTTTCCAGGCTTTACGAAATTAAACTCGGAAATCAGATAAGGGATCCCGTCAAGTTCGACGCGAAGCCCTTTTCGAAAATCGGACGCTGTGTAATCTGCAGCCATAACAACCAATCCCTTCATTCCTCTTTTTGTTCAGAATAGCCGCATAAAATAGGCATCCCCCCCCGTTGTGTCAAACCCAATTACTGACGCATCGGTGTGCCCATGCAATTGAATGAATTGAATGCGCTTTGCGTGTCGGCGTGTCGGGGAGATATAGTCTGTGCATCGAGAGGAACATCGATGAGTGACAAAGGCAGTTAAGGGCGGGGATGGCGCGTTGACGGTCGAAGGCGCGGACGAAGCGGTCGTGCTACTCACGTCGGGCACGTCCTATGTGATGGATTACGCGAAAGGGTACCAGGGGGCCGATCCCGCGGTCGCGGCGGCGCAACTTCGGGCTGCGGCAGCCAAACCCTATGAACTACTGGTGGCCACCCATATCGAGGACCACCAACGATATTTCAAGAGAGTCAGCCTTGATCTCGGTTCCTCACCCGCGGCGGGATTGCCGACCGACCAGCGGCTGGGCGCCTACGGCGACGGCAAGGCTGATCCCGCCCGGAAAACAATGGAACTGCGCGGCGACGATGGGACCGGTTGGAGCAAGGCGTGGAAGATCAACTTCTGGGCGCGGCTGGGCGACGGGGACCGGGCACTCAGGATTCTTTCCGAGCAATTACGGCCGACCCGGGAAACCAAGGTCGTGATGACCGCGGGCGGCACGTATCCGAACCTTTTTGATGCCCACCCGCCTTTCCAGATTGACGGCAATTTCGGCGCCACCGCCGGGATCGCCGAGATGCTTTTGCAAAGCGATGAAGTTGTCACAAGTCCCGTAGAAGTCTCGAGTCCCGAGTCTCGAGTCAGAAAGTTGAAGATAATCCAGACTCCCATGCTCTGATTTCCGGACCCAAGACTCGAGACTCGAAACTCGAAACATTTTCACTCCACCTCCTTCCCGCCCTTCCCGCGGCATGGACTACAGGGAGCGTCAAGGGCCTTCGTGCCCGGGGTGGCTTCATCGTCGATATAAGCTGGAAGGACGGCAAACTTGTCGAAGCCACTGCGCGTTCGCTGAACGGCAATTCATGCCAGGTTCGTTACGGTGGAAAAGTAATGGAGTTGGTTCTGGGGTTGGGGGAGTCCCGCATTCTTGGGGCCACTTTGTCATTATAATCCGGTCTGAATATGAGCATTCCTGAAGAGAAATATATTGTCATACACATTATGATGGCATATCATGTGTATTAAAGAGGAGGGTGGGTATGACGAGAACAAATGTTGTTTTGGATGAGGCTCTTGTTGAAAATTGCCGCAAATTGACCGGCATCCCCACTCAACGATCCCTGATAGACTACGCTCTGCGGGAATTGCTGAGACACGGGCAACAGAGAAAGATGCTGGAATTGAAGGGACGTGTCGCATGGGATGGCGATCTCCCCGCATGGCGCAGGGGGCGGGGCATTCCATGATCCTTGTCGACACAACGGTGTGGATCGATTTTTTCAGGGGCCGAGATACAACCCAAGTGCAAAACCTTGAACGCCTGATCGGCGAAAATGCGGACATTTGTGTGTGCGGTGTAATCCTGACAGAGGTCCTTCAGGGCATCCGCGAGGACAAAGACTATGCCACGGCCTCGGCCAGATTCGAGTCCTTCATCTATTTGCCCATGGGCCAGATGACTTTTAAGAACGCGGCGGAGATGTACAGGACTCTCCGGCGCAAGGGAGTTACCATTAGAAATGCCGTGGATTGCATGATCGCCGCTGTGGCGATCGAACACGACATACCCTTGCTTCATAATGACCGCGACTTTGTCCCCATTGCGCAAAACTGCGGCCTTAAGATGATTGATACAGACAATCCGCCAACAAACAAATCCAGCATACGGCTTCGCCGCCGCTGATTTTCGCCGTGTGCGCCGGGAATGCGGCGTAACCAGGCTGGCCGGCGACTTGCAGCTCTGATTCAACGCTCCCGGCACAAACAACATGACCCAGGGGCTGATGCTGGGCAACGGGCGCATGGGCGCCATTGTCTTGGGAAAAACGAGTTACGAAAGCATCGTGCTGAACGAGAGCAGCCTGTGGACGGGCAATACCAATCTGAGCGGCAATTATGACGACAGCGCCACGGGTGCGGGCAACATGGGTTACTATCAGACGTTCGGCAACCTGGTCCTGTCGTTGCCGTCGCATACGAACACGGCTAATTATGTTCGCGAACTCAACCTGAGTAACGCGATCGCCAAGGTGTCCTATCAGGCCAACGGCGTCACCTTCACCCGTGAGATCTTCTGCAGCAACCCGGACGAAATCATGGCGATTCAACTGACCTCGGATGCCTCGACCGCCTGCAACGGAACGCTCAGGTATGTGGACGGCCATGGGGCGGCGAGCAATTCTCAATCCAAGATGAAATAGGTCGTTAAAGCTTATTGCGCGGCCGTAGTGCCGGGTATAAGGTTTATGTGGGCGTGACCAGTAAGGTGAGCCGGCGGGTTGAGAATAGATGGAGTCTCAAGTCATATCAAAAAAGCGGGTGGCCGATCATGGCGAGGTGTTGACCGGGAAACGAGAGGTCAACGCCATGCTCGATCTGGTGAAGCATGAAACGGAACGGATCGAATCCCGTTTCCTTGAGCCGGCTTGCGGCAACGGGAACTTTCTGGCCGAGATTCTGGACCGGAAACTGGCGGTCGTCGAAAAGCGCTACGGCAAGTCGCAGCTGGACTTCGAGCGCAACGCCGTGCTGGCGGTCTCCAGTCTCTATGGCATCGATAAACTTCCCGACAATGTATCGCAGTGTCGCGAGCGCCTGTTTAACGTTTTCGATAAAGTGTATGAGGCGCGCTTCCCAAGGACATCCAAGGCCGGCTGCCGGGACGCGGTTCGGTTCATTCTCGCCCGCAATATCATCTGGGGCGATGCGCTTGATCTGAAGACGTGCAATGAACCGCGTGTGCCCATCGTCTTCTCCGAATGGTCGCCGGTCAATGGGAGTCTGCTCAAACGGCGGGATTTTACCTTTCGGGATTTGCTCGATCACGAGGGCATGAAGGAACTGCCGCTCTTCTCCGATTTGGGGGAAGACGTGTTTCTGCCAAAGGCACTGCCAACCGACTTCCCCCCCGTCCACTTCATGGAGCTCGCCCATGTTCAGCGGTAACTACAACCCCGACGTGCTCACCTGTATCGCCAATCTGAGCAGCGACGAGGTGTTCACCCCGCCTCAACTGGCGAACCGGATTCTGGATCTGCTGCCGGTGGAACTGTGGAGCGACAGGAAGGCCACCTTCCTCGACCCCGGCTGCAAGTCGGGCGTGTTCCTGCGCGAGATCGCCAAGCGGCTGGACAAGGGGCTGGAGCGGCAAATCCCCAACCGCCAGAAGCGGATGAATCACATCTTCAGGAAACAGCTTTACGGCCTTGCCATCACGGAGTTGACGGCCCTGCTTTCGCGCCGCTCCTTGTACTGTTCCAAGACGGCCAACGGGAAGTATTCCGTCTGCGAAACCTTCGATAATCCCGCAGGCAACATCGGATTCGGGCGTGTTGAGCACGCCTGGGAGAATGGTCGCTGCATGTACTGCGGGGCCAGCAAGGATGCCTACGGCCGAGGTCCCGAGTTGGAAACCCATGCCTATCGTTTTCTTCACACTGATGAACCCGAGGAGTTATTCAATATGAAATTCGACGTCATTGTCAGCAATCCGCCATATCAAATGGGTTCCGATGGCGGCACTCGCGATATGCCCATCTACAACAAGTTCGTAGACCAGGCGAAGAAGCTAAACCCACGTTTTCTGTCCATGATTATTCCCTCACGTTGGATGGCCAGCGGTTTGGGATTGTCCGAGTTCCGCCGCTCAATGCTCGCAGATCGACGAATCCGTAAGTTGGTGGATTACGAGCGGATGGATGCGGTCTTTCCAGGCGTGGATTTTGAGGGAGGGGTCTGTTATTTCCTGTGGGATCGCGACAATGAGGGTGATTGTGATGTTATGACGATCAGTGGCGATGAGGAAATTGGTCCCGTTGCGCGTGACTTGAATGAGTACGATGTTCTCGTTCGCGACAGCCGTGCGCTGGCAATTCTTCGGAAAGTCCTGAGCGCGGGGGAGGCGTCTATCACCGATATCTTGTCCGTAGACAAGGAGTTTGGTTGGACATCCAATTTCGAGGGCTTCCACATGAAGCAAGGGCCGCATGATGTCGCTCTGCACTACAACCGAAAGGGCAAGCGACTAATCGGGTGGATCAATCGAAAGGACGTTGATAAGAGTTCTCACCTAATTGATACATGGAAGGTATTGGTCCCGGCTGCCTATGGCGAGCGTGGCAGTCGTCCGGCAACGGTACTCGGTCCGAGTTTCATTGCGGAGTCCCCGTCAGTCTGCACGCAGACATACCTGTTCTTCTTTGTTGGCTCGGGAAGAAAGGCAAGAAGCATCAATAGTTACCTATGCACGAAGTTCTTCAGGTTCCTCGTGTCGCTCCGCAAGATCACCCAACACGCAGCACGCTCGACGTACACCTGGGTGCCGCAGCAGTCATGGGACCGCACGTGGACCGATGCGGCGCTCTACAAAAAATATGGGCTGACCAAGGTCGAAATCGCCTTCATCGAATCCATGGTTCGCCCGATGGCTGCCGGGGAAGAGGTGGGTGTGGAGGAAGCCGATGAGTAGGCGAACCGGTCGGTTACCAACTGTAACCGACTGAAACGGAAGTGAGCAGGGAGAAGGATAATAATCATGGAAAACGAACGTTCACTTATTGCTTTCCAAAGTCATAGAATCCGCAGGTTCTTCGATGAGAAGAAGGAGGCATGGTATTTTTCTGTTGTTGACGTTATTGCCGCGCTTACAGAAAGCGCTAATCCCGCGGTCTATTGGCGAGTGCTGAAAAAGCGCCTCAAAGATGAAGGCGCAAATGAAACCGTTACAAAATGTAACGCTTTGAAAATGCCCTCCGCTGACGGGAAGTCGCGGATGACCGATATGGCCGACACGGAAATTCTGCTTCGCCTGATCCAATCCATTCCCTCGCCCAAAGCGGAACCTTTCAAGCAGTGGCTTGCCAAGGTGGGGTACGAGCGCTTACAGGACATGAGCGATCCGGCCCGCTCGCTCGACCGAGCCCGGGAATACTGGCAACAGCACGGCCGCAGCGAAAAGTGGATCCAGCAACGGATGATGGGGCAGGAGACCCGTAACAAACTCACCGACTACTGGAAGGATCACGAGATCAAGGGCGAGGACGAATACGCCGTCCTGACCAACATTATCCATCAGGAGTGGAGCGGGGTTTCAGTCAAGAAGCACAAAGAGATCAAAGGGTTGAAGACCCAGAATCTGCGCGACCATATGAGCGAGGCGGAACTGATCTTCACTGCGTTGGCCGAGTTGTCCACCCGCCAGATCGCCGAAAGCGTGACCGCCACCGGCATGGGCGAAAATGCCGAGGCCGGGAAGAAAGGCGGGAAAATTGCCAAACGTGCAAGGCGGGAGTTGGAGCAAAAGACCGGGAGAAGCGTGGTAACCGGAGAAAACTTCCTGCCGCCGGGAAAGATGGCGCCGCGGATTGCGAGGGGCAATTCGGATGGGGAGGACGCTGATGAGTAAACCGAAGAGCAAAGGTCCCGCGGTAAAAGCGGAGGTCCTGTTCGATCGCGTTGTCTCGATCCTCGAACAAGCGCGCAGCAGCGTCGTCCGAGCCGTCAACACCAACATGGTGCTGGCCTACTGGCTGATCGGGCGGGAGATTGTGGAGGAGGTCCAAAGCGGTAAAGAACGGGCTAAGTATGGGGAGAAGGTTATCGGCGATCTTTCGACGCGGCTGACTGAACGGTATGGGCTGGGGTATTCTGTGCCCAACCTCAAGAATTTTCGGCAGTTCTACCAATCCTTTCCTGACAGATGTGCCCGAATTGGCTACCCGGTGGGTAGCCAATTGCAAGACGTACCAATTTCACGCCCATCGGGCATGAAATCCGGTGGTCCCCGAGCAATTCCCCACCCGCCGGGTGGGGAATTGCGTTCTGGGAAGAAAGGTCACACAACGAGTGACGAATTCAAGGCCGGGGAGATTCCGTACCCAGCCGGTACGGAATTGGTCGTAGCCGCGACAAGCTACCCGGTGGGTAGCGAATTGACCTATGCGGATGTCGGCCAAATGGACGGCTACGTGCGGATGTACGACGGTCTGTTCACCGCGCCTGACGATAACCCGACGATCGGCCTGATCCTCTGCACGGAGAAGAACGAGACCGTCGCGCGTTACTCGGTGCTGAACGACCGCAAGCAGATCTTTGCCTCCAAATACATGCTTTGTCTGCCGACGGAAGAACAACTCCGGATGGAGGTAGAGAAGGAGAGGCGGCTGATTGAGACAGTCCGTCAGGAGGCTGACCATGGGTGACGGTTTCTTCCCGCCACGCCCGGTCTCGCGGCCCACGATCTATGCCTACGAGGATACGAACCCGGACTATGCGGGGTTACTCAAGGTGGGCTATACAACCGTGGACGCGCAGAGCCGCGTCGCCCAGCAGTACCCGACGCTACGGCCCGGCAAGCCGCCCTACCGGATCCTTCTGGAAGAGCCCGCCATGCGGAATGACGGCACCGTCTTTACCGACCATGACGTCCACCGGATGCTCAGGGTTAACGGGATCAGGAATCCCAAGGGCGAATGGTTCCGTTGCACCTTTGCCCAGGTTCAAGCGGCCATCATTGCCGTGCGAACCGGCCAACTGAACGAGGAAAACCGGTCGCTGGATTTCAAGATGCGCCCCGAGCAGGAAGCGGCGGTCGCGAAGACGGCCGCGTACTTCGCCAGTTGGCGGCGGGAACGGGGCAACCGGAACAAGCCGCCGCACTTCCTCTGGAATGCCAAGATGCGGTTTGGCAAGACCTTCGCCGCCTACCAGTTGGCGAAAAAGATGGGCTGGCGGAAGGTGCTGGTCCTGACCTTCAAGCCGGCGGTGCAAAGCGCCTGGGAAGAAGACTTGAAGTGCCATGTGGACTTCTATGGCTGGCAGTTCATCTCGCCTGGCGGGTTGACGTACGCAGCCGCCAACAAGAAGAAGCCGTTCGTCTGCTTCGGGTCGTTCCAGGACTATCTCGGGCGCAATCCCGGTACCGGCGGCATCAAGACGAAGAACGAATGGGTTCACTCGACGCACTGGGATTGCGTGATTCTGGACGAATACCACTACGGCGCCTGGCGGGAGAACGCGAAGGAACTGTTCGAGGCGGAGGATGCGAAGGAGGTCGAATTTGGCGAGGGGGAAGGCATTGAGGACTTCGAAGAAGACATCATGCCGATCACCACGGATGGCTATCTCTACCTGTCCGGTACACCCTTCCGGGCGATTGCATCCGGCGAGTTCATCGAGGAACAGATCTACAACTGGACCTATTCCGACGAACAGCGGGCGAAACGGGATTGGAAAGGCTCCGGCAATCCCTATGCCGCGTTGCCCCGCATGGTCCTCCTGACCTACCAACTGCCGGACGCGATCCGGGAAATCGCCATGCAGGGCGAGTTCAACGAGTTCGATTTGAATGTCTTCTTCTCCGCCGAGGGCATCGGCGTTCTGGCGCGCTTCACGTATGAGGCAGAGGTCCAGAAGTGGCTGGATCTGATTCGGGGCGCGTTTATGCCGGCCAGTGTTGACAACCTGAAACTCGGGGCGCAGAAGCCGCCAATGCCGTTCTCGGACGTCCGACTTCTGGGGGTGCTTTCGCATTCCTTCTGGTTCCTGCCGAGTGTGGCGGCTTGTCATGCCCTGCGCAACCTGCTGGCGAAGAAACAGAACCGCTTCTACCACGACTACAAAGTCATTGTGGCGGCGGGAAGCGCGGCCGGAATCGGCGCAGCGGCTTTGCCGCCGGTGCAGGAGGCCATGGAGGACCCCCTGACGACCAAGACCATCACCTTGTCCTGTGGCAAATTGACCACGGGAGTGACGGTGAAGCCGTGGACGGGCATTCTCATGTTGCGCAACTCGTCCAGCCCGGAGACGTACTTTCAGGCGGCCTTCCGGGTGCAATCGCCCTGGACGGTCCGCAACCCGGACGGCGCGTCCCCGAACGAAGAGCAGATCATCAAGAAGGAGTGTTATGTCTTTGATTTCGCCCCCGACCGGGCATTGCGGCAAATCGCCGATTATAGTTGCCGGCTGAACATTAACGAAGCAAACCCGGAAAAGAAGGTGGAGGAGTTCGTCAGTTTCCTGCCGGTGCTGGCCTACGACGGCAGTTCCATGAAGCAGATTGATGCCGCCGGCATTCTCGACATGGCCATGAGCGGCACCACGGCAACCCTGCTGGCCCGGCGCTGGGAAAGCGCTTTGCTGGTGAACGTGGACAACGACACCTTGCGCCGCCTCATGGACGACAAGAAGGCGATGGAGGCCCTCATGCGCATCGAGAGTTTCCGCAATCTCAATCAGGAGATCGAGACTATCATCAACAAATCGGAAGCCGTGAAGAAGGCCCGCAAGGAGGCCAATGACGGGGATCTCCCGGCGAAGGAGCGGAAGGAACTGAGCGAGGACGAGAAGGAGTTCAAAAGTAAGCGCAAGGAGATTCAGGAGAAACTGATCAAGTTCGCCACGCGGGTACCCATCTTCATGTACCTGACCGACACCCGTGAGCGGACGCTGAAGGATGTGATTACGCAACTGGAACCGGGTCTGTTCAAGAAGGTCACGGGGATGACCGTGAAGGATTTCGAGTTGCTGGTCAGTCTGGGGGTCTTTAACAGCGCCCTGATGAACGACGCGGTCTACAAGTTCAAGCGTTACGAGGATGCCAGCCTGAGTTACACCGGGATCAACAAACACGAAGGCGAGGACATCGGTCTTTACGATACCGTCCTGACACGGAAAGACACGGCGAAGGTCTTCGAGAATATGGATGGCTATCGGGTGTGAGAAGTACGGAGGCGGGAAGGGTTGTTTTACGGCGCCATTATGCAATACTTCATTGTTGGAAAAGTTTGGAAGGGTCTAAGCAAGAATGAGTGTTACCTTATTGCGGATGTGGATCGTCTCTCCCTCGGTGTTCCGCCTTTTCGCGGCAAGTTTTATTCTTTTAATATCTCCCGCTGTCATGGCGGTTACAGGTCCTGAGCCGGAACCGGTGAGGGATCTCGGCGGGATGACGGTGGAGCAGCGCCGGGTGTTCCTCCGGGGATATCAACACGATTGGCGGAAAGACACCGATGATGCCCGGGGGATCGGAATGCCACTGGTCGAGAAACCGTTTCCGGCGGAGGCGAAGCGGCTTGACCTGATCAAGCCGGAGCGGTTCACCATCGGAGGCAAACGGGTGATTGACGCGATTCGCGACCGGCGGAGTCATCGGGAGTATTCCCCGGAGGCGTTTACTCTTGAGGAACTCAGCTATCTTCTCTGGGCGACGCAGGGGATTTCCAAAATCGTCCGCGACGACAAGGGAAAGGTCGTGGCGCAATACCGCACCGTGCCGTCCGGCGGGGCGAGGCACCCGTTCGAGACTTATCTGTTTATCAACCGTGTTGCCGGTGTGGCGCCGGGATTGTACCGGTATCTTCCCGTCGAGCACCAGTTGCTCGTGATGCGGGAGGATGCCGGGCTGGCAAAGGCGGTGACGGCGGCGTGCTACGGTCAGGACTTCACGGGAAACTCGGCGGTTGTGTTCGTCTGGTCTGCCATCCCCTATCGAACCGAGTGGCACTACGGCTGCATTGCCGAGAAACTCGTGGCGATTGACGTCGGGCATGTGTGCGAAAACTTGTACCTTGCCGCCGATTCCATTCACGGAGGCGTGTGCGCGCTCCTCGGGTATGACC
>Ga0209697_10009261_pt1 | contig 10965 bp, 8 predicted proteins | sample AliMusrvi5mmetaG_FD_184115 | JGI IMG/M metagenome (GOLD analysis project Ga0209697, IMG submission 184115) | Freshwater lake bacterial and archeal communities from Alinen Mustajarvi, Finland, to study Microbial Dark Matter (Phase II) - Alinen... | ecosystem: Environmental > Aquatic > Freshwater... | reverse complement strand
GGATACTCAAGGCAACAAAAAATATCCGGAGTGAACAGGTAGCGCGCGGCGAATGCGTGGAACGGCAGCCGGCTGCCATCGTGGGATGTGAGCCTCGGGGCGCGGTCGGGAGCGGGTTTCTCGACGAGTTCGTCCAGATCGAATAGCCCGGATCCGATCTCGCGTCCGCCAGCAACCCCATACCGCGAGACCCGTTCCTCCGCGCAGGGCTCCAGGCAGACCGATGGTTTGTGAAAGGATTGAAACGCGGCGGCCATGTCCCCCAGCGGCGAGCCGCCCCGCATGACGGTGTCACCGAGAAGCACGGCAAAAACCGGATCGCTCCCGATGAATTCTCTCCCGAGCCTCACCGCGTCGCCGAGCCCGCGCATCTCCTTCTGGAACGTGTATTCGATACGCGCCATGGAGGAGACCTGCCGGACCGCCTCCAGCGCGTCGAGTTTTCCCGCGGACTCGAGGTGTTTTTCCAGCTCCGGATTCGGCGCGAAATACTGGATGATGCTTTCCTTGCCCCGGCTCACGATGATGAGGATCTCGTCGAACCCTGCCGCCGCCGCCTCGGCGACGACGTGATGGATGACCGGCTTGCTGCCGAGCGGCAGCATCTCTTTCGGCACGGCTTTGGCAATTGGCAGGAAGCGTGTTCCGAAACCCGCCGCCGGGATGATCGCCTTCATGGCAGCTCGCCGGTGGCCAAGCCGGGCGCGAGTTCCGGCGTGATCACGCGGATGCCTTTCGGCGCAAACGCCGCTTCCAGCCGCGCGAACATCGCCTCGTCGTCGTAGATCCCGACAATCGCCCCGCCGCTCCCCGCGAACTTCGCGCTCGCGCCGGCCCGCCGCGCGGTCTCGACCATGTCGCGGTTTCCCTCGCCCACATCGTAGAGGCTGGCCCGCTTGTCGAAATTCGCGTTGATCGCCCGGTGCATCGCAGCGCGGTCGCCCGCCTCGATCGCTTCTCGCAGCTTCACCGTCAGGTCGGCCCAGAACTGGATCGCCTCCAGCACATCCGGCTCGCCGCGCTGCCAGCGCGCGCGCAGGTCGTTGTGGTAAACCTCTGTGCCTTCGGAGAGGTCCTCGCGGTAGGCGATGAAAAGCGGCGGCAGCTTCGCGGGATCGAGCGTTTCATAATTTCCATACCCGCGGCTTTCCATCAGCTTCCGGTCGAAATCCATGAAGACAACTCCCTGGTAGGACTGTGCCACGCGGTCCTGCAGGCCCGCCGGGATGCCGAGCTCATGGTTCTCGACCCGGAGAACGAGGTTGGCGAGCGAATGCCGCGAGAGCGTCACCCCGTAAAAACTCATCAGGCCCCGGATGCAGGCGGTGATCAGCGCGCTCGATCCCGCCAGGCCGACCCGGTTCGGGATGTCGGACTTGTAGCGCATCGTAAAATTTTTCTCCTCCAGCTTGATCCCGCGTTCGAGGCAATTTTCGTAGAACGCCTTGGCTGCGGCCTTCAGGAGCCGGAACCCGCCATAATACCCGTGGAGCTTGACGTCGGAATGCAGGGCGCCGAGCCCCTTGAAGACCGAGTGGTCGCGGCGGCTGGGCAGGAGTTCGAGTTCCGGCGATTCCCAGAGCTCGATCTGAGCGGAAAAATTCCGGAACGCGAACGCGATCGTCTTGCCGAAATACCCGTCGGACGGGTTGCCGATCAGCCCGGCGCGAGGATAGGCGGTAGTGCGGATAATCATGGGAGAAAACCGAAACTCTGAATCATTGCGGCCTCTGCGGCAAAGCAAAACGCAGGCGCCGCTGCGGAAGGGTGCAGGACAATATTCTTCAAGAGATTTCCCCGGAGGGGATAGAATCCCACAGCCCAGGGTTGCGAGTAACGAGCTACCCTGGGTATCGTATGGGGAGCGATCAACCCCGCCGGGGTTGTATCCCGTTTCCATGTCCCAATCGTTGTCCAGCGTTTTTTTACACGTCGTCTTTTCCACGAAAAACCGGTTTCCGTTTTTGTCTGACGAGGGTGTGCGTGGGCAAGTTCACGCTTTTTTGGGAGGAATCGCCAAAAACCTCAATTGCCCGCCCATTTTGGTAGGCGGTGTTTCCGATCATGTTCACATTTTGATCCAGTTGGGGCGCAGCGTATCCCAAGCCGATCTGGTGAAGGAACTCAAGCGGGGTTCCAACCTTTTTATTCAAGAGCGGTTCCCCCATATCAAAAAATTCGCATGGCAGGCGGGATACGGAGCTTTTTCCGTGAGCGCCTCGAATCTGGAGGCCGTGCGCACCTACATCGGAAAGCAGGCTGAACACCATGCCAGAGTTTCTTTTCAGGATGAGTTCCGTGCGTTTTTGGAAAAGCACGAGTTGGCTTTTGATGAGCGATACGTTTGGGAATGAGGCAACCCCTTTCAGGGTTGGTCTATGGAATCCCATATACCCAGGGTAGCTTCGCAACCCTGGGCTGTAGGAGGCAGCCACGTTGTGGCTAAACCCGGCTCATCGCACTCTCTTCGGAGCGTCGAAGATTTTTGTCCTGCGCCCGCTGCGGAATCTCCGCAATTCTCCCCTTGACCAAATCCGTGCAAATCCGACGATGGGGGATGGACTTTTCCGACAGGGCGCTTTTCATCAACCGCGAGCTGAGCTGGCTGGAGTTTAACCAGCGGGTGCTGGACCAGGCATTTGACGCGTCGAACCCGATTCTCGAACGCCTGAAGTTCCTGTGCATCGTGAGCTCGAATCTGGATGAGTTTTTCGAGGTCCGGGTCGCCGGGCTCAAGCAGCAGAGGCAGACGCATTCGTCCGAGGTCGGGCCGGATGGTCTCTCGGCCGGCGAGATCTTGGCGCTCGTCAGCGAGCGCACGCGCCGGATGGTCGATGACCAATACCGCTGCTGGCGGGAGCAGATCGTGCCGGGCCTCGAAGAGCAGCGCCTCCGTTTCCACACCTACCCGGATGTCGCGGAGCACGAGCAAAAACACTTCGCGCAATTTTTCGAGAAGACGGTTTACCCGGTGCTCACGCCGATCGCGGTGGATCCCTCGCACCCGTTTCCCCAGCTCCTGAACAAGAGCCTGAACGTCATCGTGGAGCTGGAGGGCGACGGGCTCGAGACGGACATCGCCGTTGTCCAGGCCCCGAGGATTCTCCCCCGTGTCGTGCCGTTTTCCGAGAACAAGAACGGGGACGATTACGTCTTTTTGGGCAACATCATCCAGGAACATGTCGGCACGTTGTTCAAGGGGGTTACCGTCAAGGGGGCCCACCTTTTCCGGATCACCCGCAACAGCAACCTCTACTTCGATGAGGAGGAGGCCCAGAACCTCCTGCACGCGATCGAGGAGGAGCTCCGCAAAGTCAAACGCGGGGCCGCCGTGCGGCTCGAGGTGCAGGACGACTGCCCGGATCGGGTGGTGAACCGGCTGCTGGAAATTTTCAACCTCGAAGAGGAGGATGTCTTCCGGATCGACGGGCCGCTGAATTTTTCCCGGCTGATGCCGCTGGCCATGCAGATCGACCGCCCGGAACTCCGCTACAAGCGCTTCTCGCCCTGCACGGTCGTGTCGCTCGACACCGAGAGCGACATCTTTTTCCACATCCGCAAAGGAGATATCCTCCTGCACCATCCCTACGACAATTTTCAGACCGTGGTGGACCTCCTCGCGCTCGCGGCCGAGGATCCTGCCGTGCTGGCCATCAAGCAGACGCTCTACCGCACGAGCTCGGATTCCCCGATTGTCCAGTCGCTCATCGAGGCCGCGCGGAACGGCAAGCAGGTCACGGCGGTTATCGAGCTCAAAGCCCGGTTCGACGAGGCCGCCAACATCAAATGGGCGCGCATGATGCGAGAGGCCGGGGTCGATGTCGTCTATGGGGTCGCGGGCCTCAAAACCCACGCCAAGGCGATGCTGATCATCCGCAGCGAGGGCGATGGCATCCGCCGCTACGCCCATCTCGGAACCGGCAACTACCATCCCTCGACGGCGAAAATTTACACCGATCTCAGCCTGCTCACGTGCCGGGAGGAAATCACCACCGACCTGGCGGAGGCTTTCAATTGCCTCACCGGGGTTTCGAAGTTTCCCGGCCTGCACCAGCTCCTCGTGGCCCCTTGGTCGCTCTACCCCGCCTTCCAGCAACTGATCGAAAACGAAATCGACCACGCCAAGGCCGGCCGTCCCTCGGGCATCTACGCCAAAGTCAATTCCCTCGTCGAGGAGGGGATCATCGAATCCCTCTACCGCGCCTCCGCGGCTGGCGTCCCGATCCGCCTTCTCGTGCGCGGCATGTGCGCGCTACGTGTCGGCATTCCAGGTGCCAGCGAAAATATCGAAGTCCGGAGCATCGTCGGCCGCTTTCTCGAACATAGCCGGATCTTCCGCTTTGAAAACGGAGGTGCCCCGAAAGTCTATCTCGGCAGCGCCGACTGGATGCCCCGAAACCTTTTCCGCAGGGTGGAAACCGTTTTCCCGATCGTCCACGACCGCATGCTCGAACATGTCGAGGAAATCCTCGAATGGTTCTGGAAGGACAACGTGAAGTCCCAGGTCATGCAGCCCGATGGGAATTACATTCCCCGGACAATCCCGGAGGGAGAAAAACCTTTCGACGCCCAGGCCGAGTTCCTCGCCGATGCCCAGATCCGCCGGAAACGCCATACCATGGAAGTCCCGGAAGCCGCCCGCAAAAAGCTGCCCAAGGATTAGGCCTGACCCGCGGGCAATGGTTATGGAGGTGAGGCTGGTTTAGCGGGCGCATAAGTGCGGACAGCTTCGAGGGAAGCAAGGGCGGCGGGTGGGCCGGTGAGCTCCAGGCGATGCGGTCCCGGCGGCAGATCCCATGCGACATCGACTGCGCGTTCGAGCCCGGGCGCCACAGTCGGCGGGACGACTTCATCCCGTGCGGTGACGCGGGTGGACCAGAGAATCGTCAGGCCGGAGTCGAGTTTCAGATGGTCCGCCCAACTGGCATAGGCCAGATTCCAATCGGCGGGGGTGATCCACACCTGTCCGCTGTCGGAAATAAATTCCTGATCGGTGCGGCCCTTCCCATCCGGGCCGGTGAGAGAACCCGCCACGTGGAATGAGTAAGGTCCGTCCGGCGCGAGCGGCTGATCAAAGATGAGCTGCCAGGTTTGCGCGGCAGGCGGTTGTTTCCAGCTCACTTGAAAAATCGGGGGGATTTCTCCGGAGTATTCCTCCTGCACCAAATGCGTGCGCCCGTGGTGTCGCAACGCGGGCAAATCGGTCGCGGGTTTTCCATCCAGTTTCACTTGGATCGCAGCGGATTTTGGCGCGTCTGCGGCAAAGACGAGTTCCAAGCGCACGGCATTGGCAAAAGGAATTTCCATGCGGCCCGATGCGGGCGAGGGAAGGGGAAGACATTGCACCGCGTTATCCGGCACACCTGTCGGGCGGGAGGCATCGCGGACAAGGGCGGCGGAAACGAGCCGCGCCATGAGCGCGCAGCCCTGGGCGTTGAGGTGCGTGCCATCGCTCGTCAGGCTTTCCACCCGGAGCTTTTGCTCGGAGGCGTAGGATCTGAAGCCCGTGCGGATATCGACATAGCCCAGGTGTTCGCGGGTGGCGAGATCCCGCAGCCAGCCGACTTGACGGTCCCCCCAGGCGTTTTGTTTCACCTTTTCCGAGTCGTAAGCGAAGCTGGGGTCCGGGGTCCATGTGGCGTGGTCGGTCATCACCAGGACTTCGGCCGCGGTTCGGGCGCGCACCATGCGGAGAAGGTTTTCGTAGGCGGTCGGGTTGCCATAGACGTGAAAGATCATGAGATCCGGCTGGAAGTTCACTGCATCGGCTTCCGTGGTGCGGATCAAACGGTCTGCCGCAAAGCCGCCGATGGCGCGGTTTTCGGCGATAATTTCGGCGCTGGGAAAGCGGGCGCGCAGATCGGCGGTCACGAGATCGGTCCACCCCCGCTGCGTGATCGATTGGCCATAATAAAGCACCCTCACCGCGGAACGTTTCTCTGGCGTGCTGTTGGCGAGAAGGCCCATCGTGCGTTGCAGGTGCGTGCCGGGAGCCCATGGGACGGGAGATTCTTTCGCGGCCGGTTCGACAGAGAACAGGGAGCTTCCCAGCAGGCAAAGCAAACACGCGGATGACAGGAGGATTTTCATGGGCGTTCAGGCTGCGCTGGAAGATTGGGGGGCGCCGAAAACGCCGAGCGCCTCGAGGACGAGGCCCGCCAGGACATGGTTGCCGAGCGCGTTGAAGTGGAGCCCGTCTCCGTAGTAGGAATGGAACGGGGATTGGCTGAAGTGGAGCTCTGCCTTGGCGCGGAGGGCTGGGCCGAAATCCGGCGCGAGCCCTCCAAATGCGGGAACGAGGCGGCGGGCGGCGTCGTAGTAGGGGCGCGCTTCGGCGAGGTGTAGGGCTTCCGCCTCGCCCAGGCCGGGCATCGCCTCGAATCCGCCGACATAGAGGAAGCGGCTGCCGGATGCGCGCCGGGCGGTGTCAAGGTAGCGGGAGAGCTCGGCCTCGAAGACATCAAGGCCGATGATGCCGCAGTCGTTGGTGCCCAGAGTGAAGATGATCCACGAGGGGCTGTGCGGTTTGACCTGGGTTTCGTAGCGGGCGTGGAGATCGTGGATGTTCGAGCCGCCGATCGCGGCGTGACGCGCCTTGAGCCTGAGGTCCGGCCGGTGCGCGAAAAGCCATTCCTCGACGAGCTCGGCATAGGAACGATGCCAGTTGTTCATCCGCAGAAGCGGCCAGTTGTCCGCCGAGGGGTTCATGGCGCGACGGGTCAGGCTGTCGCCTTCAAAAACCAGCGTCTGGTCGGGTTGTAAAATCATCGTTTGAAAAGGGAGGGATCAGGTGGGAATGATACAAACTTAAGGCGGGTTTTGGACGTGGGGCGGCCGTCCCGGCTGCCTGCTTGTAGAGAGAATAGCAGGCGGGACGCCTGCTCCACGCCGCTGAAGTTAGACATTCGGATCAGGGGCGTATTCAGATGGCTGGACATTAGCATCGCGGGCGAGCCCGGACATCGCCGCCGCGTCGGAAAGTTTCGCGTATTCGCGATGGCGGGACTCGGCCACGGAGGCCGATGGCTGGCCGGGATCGAAAAAAAACTTTTCGCTGACGTCGTCGCGTTTTGCCGGATGGCTGACCCAGACCGGCCGGGTGCCGGGATGGGTGGCCGCCATCCCGGCCATAGCCCCGGCGAGTTCGCCGGCGGTGACGTCCAGTTTGAGCGGAAGCGACTCAAAGCCCGGGCCGTTGGCAAAAACCAGCCCTTCCCTCTGGCAAAGCCCGGCCAACGCCTCGGCGACGCCGGGGATCCACGTGAAGACCATGTGCGTATCGAGATAGCGCGGACGGAGGCCGAGCCGGCGCACGAGATCGAGCTGGGCGGAAATTTCCGCGAGCATTTCCGACACGACGCCCCGCTCGTGAAGCGTCTGGGAGTCGCTGTGAAACGTGCCGTCTTCCCTCACGAGGCTGGGCACGTCTTCGGGTGCAAGGACCGGCCCCCAGCGGATCCCGGCCCATTCGCTGTTGAGTGTCGCGTGGAGCCCCGGACAGAACGCATCCTGACGCCCGACCAGCTCGGACAATCGGTGCCGGAGAAACGGCCCCGGTCCCATCACCCCCACATTGCGGACAAACCCGGCATCCAGGCAGCCCAAGATGGCATCGTTCGTCCCAGGGCTCGCCCCGAAGTCATCCGCACGCGTGATCAAATGGGTTTTCAATGAGCTCCCCTAAAAAAAGTTGGGCGATGCCCCCAAGCATCGCCCAACAACCCCAAAAAAGAAATGGAAATCAATCCCGGCGACGCCGGCGCGTGACCATGAAAAACGTGCCCGTCAGCGCCAGCAACATCCATGTGCCGGGTTCGGGGACCATATTGAAATTGCTAATTATTTGAGATTCTCTCGCGCCGCCCGCGCCGCCAGTGAAGCCCACGTAACTGGTGGAGGCCCCAATTTTACTTGCTAGACTACTACCCAAGGCAAAATCATGATGAAAAGTCGAAGCCCCTGCTTGAGTGAGGTCAACAGAAAATGAGTTGCTGCCATTGTAGGCAATATTAAAGTTAATAATTTTTCCGGCAGTAACGTAATTCAAGCCGGAAGTGCTGAGATCGACAGAGGTCGTGCTTCCATTTACGACAAGCTGAAGTTGCGGAGCGCTCCCCACGTAATTCTCCAAGCCAATTGAAACGCCGCTAGAATACCCCAAAGCACTACCGTTCATATAACCGCGTCCGGCAAGCGGTGTGAGGCTGCTATTTTGTATACTAAATAAGAATCCGTCCGCACCGGCGGCCGTATTTAACGTCCAAGTGAATGATGCAGAAAAACTGTTTGAGATGTCTTGCTTTGTATTATAATAGCCGGAAGTCCCTTCTGTGCCGGCAAGATTTTGTGTAATTTCGAGATTGCCAGTTAAAAGTGAAATAATGGGGCCGTGAGTGCCAGAAGCATCATTGTAACCAAGCGTCCACTGAGTGCTGCCTGATCCTTCAACAAATGGGCCAGTGATTTGCGCGTCCACCTGCATTAATCCCATTGCCATAACGGCGAGGAGACCGAGAAACAATTTTCCGAAGAGGAGTTTTTTTGAATTCTTGAATGCTTTCATAACAAATGCGCGGTGGGTTGTGGGAGTCATAAAAAGGCTTGCACTTTTCATAGAGGTATTTTTGGGGTTGGTTGTGATTTGGTTGTTGATCAGTTGAAAAATCCCACGGTCGGCGATGGTATGCAAGAAATATCTTGCTCAATCATTTAAGCGGTCCGCGCGGTTGCCGGGCTGACCCGTATATCTCACCCTTCAGAGAAACCGCCGAGCGGAGTGTTCCGGGGAGCGCACCCGGCTGGGTGCGGGTTTCGGCGGCCTCGCCGAAACAGGCTTCCCTCCATAAACGCAGGAAGTTCGCGGCAGCGGGCCACGCGCCACCCGGGTGCGCTCCCCTGAGGTGTGCGCTCCTCGCACCGCAAAGTGTGAGATTTTCGTGCTGCCGCCGTCACTTTTCGGGTGACACCAGGATGTCTGGTGCCGGGTTCGCAAAAATTCAGGCGGATGCGGGGAACAACTCTGGCAGCGTTGCCCACTCGCAACCCGGATCGAAGGCGAGATCGCGGATGAAGCACTGGAACGATTTCCAGTCCTCGCCGGTCACGATCTCATAGCTGTGCCCCCAGAAATAAAAAACCTGTGCCTTCCGGGCCTTGGCGGCGGCAAGTTTTTCGCGGATGTCAGGGTCCCGGAAATGCGCGTCGGGGAAAAACCGGAGCGGGTTGGCGGGCGGGTAGCCGGTCGCCTCGCCCTCGAAAACCGGGCCTGACCCACGCGCATACGTGTGCCCGGCCTCGCGGACCACGGCATCCGTCGCCTCGCTTCGATCCCCGAAGGGGTAAACAAACCCTTCGACCGGCTGGCCAAAAAGATCCTGTAGCCGCCGGCGTCCGTCGAATACCTCGCGGCGCCAATCCTCGAGAGAAATCTTGAGCGGCCACGGATGGCTGACCGTGTGGTTTGCGATGAGAAAGCCATCATAAACGTCCAGCAATTCCCCGAGCGCCAGCCGCTTCACCTCCTTCACCCCGTTGTAGGTCCCCGCGCTGACGCGCACATTTCCGTGGAGGCCGGGATTGAGGTTGAAAGTGGCCTTCGCCCCGTGCTGGCGCAGGATCTCGCAGAGGCGGATGTCATCCTCGATGCCGTCATCCCAGCACTGGACAACGCGAACGGTTTGTTTTTGCGGGCTCATTCGATTGGATCCAACGGGCGATACCTCAGGCCGATGACATCGAGCCTCTTCAGGTGGACTTTCAGGCGGGCGAGAAACCCGGGAAAGTCCTTCTCCGGGAGGCTCCAGCCGACCTCTGCAAGCGCGCAGAGGCGGGGGAAGGCCATGTATTCGACGTTCTCCGGGCCCGGCAGGTATTCGCGCCAGAGCTGCCCCTGAAGCCCGAGGATGTGGGCTTTTTCATCCGGGTTCAGCTCGACGGGTCCAGCCTCGATCCGGTGCGTGTTGTCGTGGGCGAGGATGATGTCCACCTCGTCGCGGCCGAGCTCCTTGGCGATCGGATCGTATCCGTAGCACTTCTCGAGCGAGACCATTCCGCCGATCGCCAGCGGCTCGTCCTCCAGATTCGGCGACTGGTAATGGTCCAGGTAAGTCGAGTGGTTGGGAGCCATGATGACATCGCGGCCGGCCCGGACTGCGGCGACCCCGCCGGCCTCTCCCCGCCAAGACATGATGGCCGCGCCCTCGGGCGTTGCGCCTTCGAGGATCTCGTCCCACCCGATCATCCGCCGTCCGCTCTGGATAAGAAATTGATTCATGCGGCCGAGGAAATACCCCTGCATTTCCTCCTCGTTGGCGACGCCGGCATTTCGGATCATCTCCTGGATGGCCGGGCTGTTTTTCCATTGCGTTTTCACCGCCTCATCCCCGCCGAGGTGGATGAACTTCGAGGGGAATAGCCCGACGACCTCGGCGAGCACATCGAGGCAAAACCCGATCGCCTCCTCGCTCGGCTGCAGGATGTCCTCGATGACCCCCCACTTCGTCCCAACCTCGATCGGGCGGCCGGTGCAGCCGAGTTCCGGGTAGGCCGCAATCGCCGCCGTCATGTGGCCGGGCATGTCAATCTCCGGAACGACCTCGATGTGCCGCGCCGCCGCGTATGCGATGACATCGCGAATTTCCTCCTGCGTGTAGAACCCCGAGTGCGGGATGCCGTCCCCGCCCTTCGCGGCATTGTAATGGCCGAAAAGCGTCTCGCGGCGGCGGCTGCCGACCTCGGTCAGGCGCGGGTATTTTTTGATCTCGATCCGCCAGCCCTGGTCGTCGGTCAGGTGCCAGTGAAAAATATTCAGCTTGTGCATCGCCATCGCATCCAAAAAACGGTGGAGGAACTCGACCGTGGCAAAATGCCGGCTCACATCGAGCATCGCCCCCCGCCAGGCAAATCGCGGGCGATCCGCGATGCGGACGAAGGGAATCTCCCAAGCGATCCGTTCCCTCGGGCCTG
>Ga0209697_10009258_pt1 | contig 10967 bp, 9 predicted proteins | sample AliMusrvi5mmetaG_FD_184115 | JGI IMG/M metagenome (GOLD analysis project Ga0209697, IMG submission 184115) | Freshwater lake bacterial and archeal communities from Alinen Mustajarvi, Finland, to study Microbial Dark Matter (Phase II) - Alinen... | ecosystem: Environmental > Aquatic > Freshwater... | reverse complement strand
TATTCAGCCCCATCATGCGTGCCAAGTCCCAGCCTTCGGTGATGCGTTCGACCGGAGTAAAATCGGCTGAAAACAGCATCGGCAACCGCAATGCCGCCATGATTTCCCGGTAACCAATGTAGGCGCCGCGATCATTCCAATGCGTGTCGGTCCGGTGATACAACCGGTCGGTCGTCTTGCCGACTTCAAGCGGCACGCGTAGTGAGATTAGATTCACGCTGGAGTTTTTGCGCAAATAATCCACGAGTTGATCCAACCGGTACGGTCCACCGTTGCGCTGGTATCCCGCCGGCATGAATTCTGGATAAATCATATATTTGTCACAGGCAAACACCAACAGCATCTGCACACCATGCTTGGCGAGCCACGCCTGACGGGTTTCCATGACTTGCCGCCACCGTTCCAGTTCAGCAGCAGTCAGCGGCGTCAGCGACCGGTAATCTTCCAAGCTGTAATCATCGGCGTAATAAAACCAGCCATCGCGCCCAGCCAGCACTTTGTCGCTCGGCGAGGTGTCCAGCAACTTGTACATGGCCAACGCGTGCCAGCGGATCAGCCGCGCGCGCAATCCGAAATGGTCGCCGTAATACGCCGCAAACTTGCCGGGGAATTTCCATACCTCCGTCAAGCTGCGCGGCCAGGCCGGCATCTGCGCCAATTGGCGTTTTTCGTGCGCTTCTGTACCGGCCGCGCGCCCGTGAAATTGCACAATCATCGGCAAGCCGATTGCCGCCAGAAAAATCAGAATTAAGATCCAGTCAGTTGATTTGCGTGAGATCATCAGAATTTCTGGTAAATGAACGGGGTGTAAGTTTTCACGGCTACCATCATCAGTACTGCCGCCAATACCACCGTCAGCGCCACCGTGGCCAGCGGTTCACTCCGCCGCCAACGCAAAGGAATAACCGGAAATGAACCGATAATGCCAATCACCAACATCACCCGTGCTAACGGATCCACAATCGCCACCAAACTGTCAGCCGGGCCGGTCGAACGATTCAGATCCAGCATTGCTGTGAGGAAATGTAGCGCTTGTGGCAGCGTCGCCGCCCGGAAAAACACCCAGCTCACCATCGTTGCGAGTAGCGCATAAGCGTGACCGACAAACCGCGGCGATTTTTCAAGCGCTTGGCCGACACCCAACTTCTCGATTAACAGGAAACATCCTTGGAGCACGCCCCAGACGACAAACGTCCAGTTGGCGCCATGCCACAGCCCACAGATGAAAAACACGATCAACAGATTGCAATAGGAACGCCACGGCGCACACCGGCTCCCGCCGAGTGGAATAAATAGATAGTCACGGAGAAAACTCGACAACGTCATGTGCCAGCGCCGCCAGAAATCCCGGATTGACCGAACCGCGTATGGATGGTCGAAGTTTTCCGGCAGCTCAAACCCGAACATCGCCCCCACCCCAATCGCCATGTCGGTGTAACCGGAAAAATCGAAGTAAATCTGGATGGTGTACGCCACGACACCAATCCACGCCAATTCCACCCGTAGCGCGTTCGCCGGCAACCCGAAGACTTTATCGGCCACGCCGGCGACGGTGTTGGCGACGAGCACTTTTTTGCCGAGGCCGATGATGAACCGGCGCACACCGGTAGCGAAAAGTTCCCGACTCGGTCGCCGGAGGGCGAGTTGCTTGCCGATATCGCGCGACCGGACAATCGGCCCGGCCCACAACTTTGGGAAGAACAAGAAATAGTTGCCGGCATGAATCGGATTCCGAATGGCCGGGGCATCGCACCGGTAAACGTCCACGAGATAGGCGATGGCGACAAACGTGAAGAACGATAATCCCGGTGGCGCCGACAATTTCGGCAACGGCAAGCCAAGAAAATCGGCGTACTTGCACCAGACCAACAATAGGAGATTTGCGACAAGGCCGGCGATCAGCACCCACCGGCGCCGCGCCACAATCAAGCCGAGCGCGAAGTTGCCGGCACAAGCGATGAGCAACAACCCGGTTGTTTGTTTGCCGCCCCATAAACAGAAGATCAGACTGGCAGCGAGCAGCAGCACGTTGCGCAAAAACGGCAATGCGTAGTACGCCAGCAACAGCACCGGTAAAAACAGCAGTAAAAATGTCGGTTCGTTAAATTGCACGTTTGCCGAGCATACAAGTTACCAGACGCCGGTTAGGTTGACAAGCGCGGTAAAATGGTCAGGTGAAAGTTTTGTTCATCGGCGGCACCGGTAATATCTCGACCGACTGCGCCGCTTTGCTGCACCAGCATGGCCACGAAATCAGTGTGGTCACTCGCGGTCACGCCTCCGTACCGGCGGCCTACCGGGCAGTCCAAGCCGACCGGCGCGACCGGACTGCGTTGGCTGGCATTACGGCAGACGTGGTCATTAACTTTCTCGGTTACGACTTACCGGATGTCGAAACGGATTATGCGGTGTTTGCCGGCAAAATTCGTCAGTACATTTTCATCAGCAGCGCGACGGTGTACGCCAAGCCGCACCGGTATCTGCCGATTGACGAGAAAGTGCCGCTCGGCAATCCGTTTTCAGATTACGCGACGAAAAAACTGGCGATGGAACAATGGCTGGCGGCGCATCCGGATTTCCCGACCACGATTGTCCGCCCTTCACATACGTATGGTTGCCGGTGGTTTCCGAACGTGGTATCGAGCGCGGGCTGGACATTCCCGGCGCGACTCGAAGCTGGTCAACCGGTATTTCTACCGAACGATGGCGCAAATCCGTGGACATTGACGCACACGACGGATTTTGCCGTCGGCTTGGCTGGGTTGGTGGGCAACACCGCTGCGGTCGGTGAGACATTTCACATCACCTCCGACACGTCGCTGTCATGGAATCGGATTTACGAGCTGACGGCGGAAGCGCTCGGTGCGCGGTCGCCGGTGGTGGAGCGGATCCCGGTGGAGTTCCTGTGCGCACACTTTCCGGAGTTTATCGGCGGTATCCGAGGCGACAAGGCTGAGCCGGGCGTATTCGACAATTCCAAAATCAAAAGATTCGTGCCGAAATTCGTCTGCCGGAAATCGTTTGCCGCCGGCATCCGTGAATCCGTCGCATGGTATGCCGCGCATCCCGGCGAGAAAATCGTTGTCGACAAAACAAACGTTTTATTCGACCGGGTCATCGCCGCATGGCGTCAACGCACGTAACACCGGTTAGCCCAGCTTGCTGAGCCGGTAGGTGACCACGCGAAACGGCTGTTGTTGGGCAAAGAAGGCCAACACGTCAGTCAGTTCCATCAAGACCCACGGCGCGCAACTTGTCAGGCCGTTTTTTGTGAAGACGATGTTATCGGCCACGAACACACACGAATGGATTGCTTTGCCCTCTGGCGTGATTAACACAAGAATATCCCCGAGCAGCGGGTTACCGGCGATCGTGTAGTAATCAGACATGTATGCCGCAGCGGCTTTTTCCCGGTCCGCATACATCTCCAACGGGTCGAGGTTGAAGAAATTCAGAGCAGCCCAGTGACAGTCGTGGCGCGAGTCAATATTCGGTTGCGGATACGTATTGAGGTATGCGCGGGCAAATTTGGGAAGCAGGTGGTTGATGTCGATCATGAAACCCGCCGGTAACTTCGGCAGTGACTCCAATAACGGTTTTACATCCTTCGTGCGGCCGCCCCGGCTCCAGTAGCTGACCAACTCGTCCATATTTGATGTCGGTCGGACACGCAATTTCACAAGCAAGGCCGACTGCCGGTACAAGACTTTAGCCAAGCGCATCCGCTCCGCCGGGTCCGGTACCAGCGACATCGCCAAGTTCATGTCGCCGAGGAAGACTGCACTGCTGTTCACATACAGCAAGTGCTTGATTAATTGCAGCGTGGCCGGCTGCAAGCCAGCGTTGCCTAGCCATTCGTCCATCAACTCAGCCGGATAGCACAAGGCATAATGCTGCGCCGGGTTCTCTTCGTAATCCGCCAGCACGTCGTAGATCACGCTGCGCGATTCCGGTTTCAACCCCAACACCCACTCGCGCGATGGCCGTACCGTCGTCCCGCCCGGACCCGCGCTCCACTCGGCATGAGCCTGAATCTCGTCACACTGGTTCGAGGTCAACTGCGCACTTTGCAACAACTGGTTTACTTGGTCGCGCGATTGCCCGTGGAAAATCCAGCGCGGTCGTTCCTGATCCGGTGTCGTATACGCACCGGCAAACTCTGCCGGTGGCTCCATGACAATCCGGGAATAGTCGAGTTCACCCCACGGCCCGGGTTTGCAGTGTTTAATGAGTCGCGCCTTTAGCTCAGCACTACTCACGGCATTGGTTGTCGTATCAGGTGCCGGTCCGCCTGATAGTTTTTCTGGACGAAAGACAACGACAACCCACGGCGCCATCAAGACCAGCACCAGCACCAGCAAATGCCAACTTTTCACCTGCAACTGGAATGTCGAATTGTGTTTGTCAGGAAATTCATTCATTTGTTTTAAGCTTAGAAAAATATCATGTTCAGCGCCAGAAGCCAAACCGGATTGAACTGACCAATCACGCTGTCTGCAAGGTTAGTCGTTGTCCCGGCTTGGTCGCGCGTTCCACAGATTTCCCGTTACACACCAGCCGGAGCCGTGCGCCGGCCAGACTTGTCACGCGCACTTCGACAATCTTACCGGCAGTGACAGTCGCACCGACAAGGAATGCGCCTTCGGTGCGGATCCCGTCGAACTTCAATTCCCGCCACCTGCGTGGCAATGCCGGTAAGATGTGAATCGTCTCGTTCCGGCATTGCACGAGCAACTCCAGAATTGCCGTCACCGCACCTAAGCCGGCGTCCATCTGCATGATCTCGCGGTTCGGTGCCGTTACGGGCTTTGTCCACAACTCGCGATGCATCCCGCCGGCACCGGTAACATCGCTGTCATGCAGCGTTCCGTGACCGACATTGGTGAACACATCGTGCCACCAATGCAACCAAGTGACAGCCGCATCCGGCAAGTTGCAACGCGCACACAAAATTGCCGCCCATGGCACACACCAACCGGTCCACTGCCCCGCCCCGGTAGTTTGCCAGTGTTGGAGTGATGCGAGGACCACGTCCCGGTGCTTCACGTCAGATGGATCAACCGTGGCAAATGGGAAGATCGCGCCGAGGTGCGAATGATGCCGGTGACTCTCCGCCAAATCCTGCCCGCGCCACAACCCAATGCGCTTGCCGGCGATGAGCGTGTACGCCGGCAGCTCACGTGCCACGCGCGCCCACCGCGGATCGACCGGTGCGCCAAGCAACCGCGCCGCCTTTGGCAACGTCGCCGCCAGAAAGTGCAACGCCGCCAATTGAAAACTCGCGTCGCGGCCCCACGCCGTCATGTCAGCCGCACCGTATTCCGGGCTAACGCTGACCGGCAACGACAACCGTCCCTCAAATTCTTCGAGCATCGCCCAGTAGCCGTTGAAGGCGCCGGTCAACAGCGGCCACGCCAGCTCGCGCAGCACGCGTTCATCCATCGCGTACCGGTAATGCAGCCATGCCATTTGCGCGACCCACGCTGTGCAGGCGTGGTCAATCGTGCCGGTCCAGAAATTTCCGACGACGCCGCACCGGTCGTCCACCGCGTGCGGCAACATCAATGCATCCGGCGCGCCGAAAAACTTCGTCGCATTTTCCCGCAGCAACGGCAACCAGCCGCGAATCATCTCCCACAGCGGCGCGAAATGCGCCAGTCGGTTTGTCCCCAAAGCCGGCCAGTAAATCAGCTGCGCGTTGATGTTAAAGTGGTAATCGTTCGACCATGGCGGCAACTGGTATTCTTCCATCCACGGCCCTTGCAACGTCGCCGCCACGCCGCCCGGCGTCGTCAGGCCGGCTTGCTTGTACACGCCGTAGTCCCACGCCTGTTGCAAAACCGGATCCGGCAATTCCACGCGCGGCACATCCCGCCAATATTGCCGCCAGAAAGTTTGCGGACGCGGTTTAATCTTTGCCAATTCCTGGGCGCGCCGCCGGGCCGCTTGTCCGAGCGCGGTGGCAATGGTCAGTCGCTTGCCCTTCCGTTCCCATGCCAACGCCAGCGGTTCGTCGGCCGGTAATTCCTGGCAAAATCCGGTGCGCCAGCGAATCGGCGGCTTGACTCCATCGTGTGCCAGCTGATCGCCGATGAAATCCCACGCGGCAAAGGTTTTCACGGTGTACGCCGCGTTGGTTGTGACCCATGCCAGTTCCGCGTCCATCGCTTGGCGGATGATAACGCGGGCGCCGTTGCTGAGCGTCACGCACAGGATGCCGGTAGCGAGGTCGAGATCACCGCGTTGCGGCACGACGCCGCGCGCGAACTTGAGTTCGAGCCGGCCACCGCCGAGTTGACACGGGCGCACGTACGTGACCTTTGGATCATAACTACCGAAAGCGGCGCGGAGGCCGGCTTCGTCGTTGGTTTCGAGCAACCGGCGGAGTTCCCGGTAAGTGATGCGCGCCGTAAACGGGGTGGCGTCCCGGCGATCCCAGAAACCGGCCCGGCCGACCGTGATGCAGAGTCGGTCCGTGCCCCAGACCATCAAGCCTTGTGTGCCGTTGCCGAGCAACACGCCGGTATGTGTGCGCGGCAGCGGAAAATGCCAAGTCAGTTTTTTCATTGTGAATTACAGCGTGCGCAGAAACCCGGCCAGTTCCAACGCCGCCGGACTTTTGGCGGTGCGGACGTAGTAGCCGGAAGTGCCGACGCCAATTTGCAGGGCCGTTTCGTTGTCAGCACCGATCAACTTACCGAGGCAGAAGCCGGCATTGAAATGATCGCCCGCACCGGTACTGATGAGCGGTTTCTCGACGAACGGGCCGGTAACCTTGACGACGCCGGTCGCCGAGGCTGCGACCGCGTAGGCACGCGGATGGACAACCACGCCGGCAATTTTGAGTTTATCGTGGATGAATTTTGCGACTGCCTGGACGGCGCCTTCACCGTCACGCGCGCCATGGTACGCCAGCACGCCGGCAACTTCGAAAGATTCTTTTTCGTTCAAGCCGAGATAGGTATCGAAATGGTTTTGAAATTTGCCGATCAAATCCAGCGCGTGCCGGATGTCTTGTGGGTCGCGCGATTCCGGGTCGGCGAGGTCGAAGAAAAACGCGTGCCGTGCCGTGAGCTTCGGGCAGATTTCATCAAGGACATGCTGCCAGATGTCACTCATCGCCGGGGTCATCGTCCAGTTTTGCAAGCCAATAAGCGCAGAGTTGGCAAAGAGTGTCTGGAGCCGGTCGCGGCCGACGCGGTCCACGAGATTCTGCCAGTTCACGTCGAGCATCGTCTTGCGTTTGCCGAGCATCAGCTTGCCATCGTCGAATTCCAGCGCGTCCGTGGAACTGGGGTCGGCAATGCTGAGCACGGTGGCGCGTTTGGTTAATTCTTCAAACGCCGGGTGGATGTGCGGATAGCCGAGATTGCCAATGTAGGTCGTCGGCGTGCCCAAGGCGGCCATGGCGTTGGCCATGATCGGCCCGTTGCCGCCAAGCTTGACGCGCTCGACCCACAGCTCAATCTGCGTGCTCATGCCGGCAGCGCGGCTGATGCGTTCGCCCAAGGCCGCCAATGTTGGTAACTGCTTGAACTTCGTCGTGGACTCGCGTTTGTCCACGACGCGAATGATAGAATCCACGAAACCATCAAGGCCGATGGTGACCGGCAGTTTGGGCAATGAATCCACTTTGCTCGACAGCAAAGTGGCGGCGCGTTGGGCAAGTTGGGATTGGCTCACGCAGATTCTCTAACAAGAATTACCGGCCCGCTCAACTTCTTTTCCGCGACAGGGTCTTGACCTTTGCGCCGGCATGGTTAGAGTTCCGGCACACATGAAGAAGCTTGCCATCGGCCAACGTGCGCCTGATTTTGATTTACCGGGCGTGGACGGTCATGACTGCGCGCTGGCATCCTACAAGGGAAAGCGCGCCATTGTCGTCGTCTTCACCTGCAATCATTGTCCCTACGCGCAAGCCTACGCCGCCAGGCTCATCGCCCTCCAACACGACTTCGCCGACCAAGCCGTCCAATTCATCGCCATCAATCCCAACGATTCTGCCGGCTACCCCGAAGACAGTTTCGACAGCATGGTCGCCCACGCCAAACACCACCAGCTCAACTTCCCCTATTTGCGCGACGTGACCCAGCGCGTCGCCCACGCTTACGGCGCCGAGTATACGCCCGAAGCCTATGTCCTCGATGCCAAGTTTCAAGTCCGCTACATCGGCCGTGTGGACGACAACTGGCAGCATCCCGACAAAGCCCGCTCCCACGATTTGCGCGAGGCCATTACCGCCGTGCTCGCCGGCCAGCCCGTGGTGAATCCCCTCACCCACGCCATCGGCTGCACCATCAAGTGGAAGTACTGAACTGCCGGCATGGGCAAGCGTCTCCTCACTCTTCTGACCAACCTCGCGATTGACGTCCTCGCGCTCGTGGTTGTGGACTGGCTGTTTGCCGGCATTCAGATCGACACCTGGCAAGCCATCGTGGGTGGCGCGATCTTGCTCGCCTTGGTCAACGCCTATCTCCGCCCGCTCATCCTGCTCCTCACGCTCCCGTTCAACATCCTCTCGCTCGGCCTCTTCACCTTCGTCGTCAACGCCGCCATGTTGAAAGTCGTGAGCTGGCTCCTGCCGGGCTTCCACGTCACCGGCTTCTGGACGGCCGTCGGCGCCGCGCTCGTCATCGGCTTCGTCAGTGTCATCCTCCACCGCCTCATCAAACCTAAAACCGACTTCCGCGTCACCGTCATCCGTGACTGACCAACATTTCGCCGCGATCATTTTCGACATGGACGGCGTGCTGATTGACAGGCAACGACAAGCGTCATTCACTTAAATTTTCTTGTCGCAACCTCACGCCGCTGACGCCAACACAGCCAATGCTGGCAAGGGTTTGCTCACTGTCGGTTTGTTCACTGACGTTTTCTTGTCGCCGCTTGTTTTCTGCTATGGCATGACAACAAAACATTGCAACACGCTCGCCGATGCACTCGCACGGATACCGGCGCGGCACAACGCGCATGATGGCCGGGTTGATCGTGGCTAGAATCGCCTACTGCAAAGCAAGGCGGGGCATCGTGGCGGCACACCTAGAAGTTAGTCGTCTTCGAGATTAACTTAATAATCGAAACTCCAACCAAAAGGATCACGCCACCGATTGCGGCCAGCAATAGCAGGGCGATGAGAGTCGCCGCCCAGAATTTGATGATGAGACCAACCATGTCGCCGAATTTGATTTTAACATTCGTAACAACGGCAACGACAGGCAGGTCTTGATTTACAATGACCGCCCGTGTCGGCGGCGTGGCGTCCAAAAACTGATCACGACCACAGTATCGGCAAACTACTGCTTTAGCTTTGATTGCTTCGGCACAGAACGGACATTGTTTCGTTTCTGGTTGGTTGACGGGTGTTGGCGTTGCCGCTGGTGCTGCGGACTTGTCAGGCACCACAAGTTTTTTCCCGCATTTCGGGCAGTCAACGAGTTGGCCGGCACCGGCTTCGTCAATCGCGATATGCTGGCCGCACTTGCAGTAGAAGGAAATGTCCATTGGTTGCCGCCTGACTGTGGCGAGTGTAGCACTCTTGCCGGGACAGGCAAGCCGAATCAGTGTGGCGGCATGGTGACAATGGCGGGAACCGGCGCGATGCGCACCGGCTAACTTTCCGGTTGAGTTTCCGGCATATGAGCAACAAGCCCGTGATGTCGTGGGGGGAAGTCAGCGCGCTTCAGCGTCGGCCAGTGCATTTTTTTCGAGCGGGGCAATTGCGCGAAAATTCGTTTCAGGCGCGCAGGGAGCAAAAAGTTAAACCGCCGTGACGATCTCCGGTTGCCAACCACACAAGACACCGCTGCCGCACAAGCCGCACAAGGCACAGTAAACTTCTGAAAATAGGGGGATTTTCTAGAATCTTTAACGTCTTGTGCGGCTTGTGCGCTTGTGCGGATTCTCATGGCGATAGCCTCTCGAAAAGGTAGGTCTTGGCGGTGTAGCTGCCGCCGCCGTCGCGTGGGGTCTCGACTTCTTGTCGGGTCACGCGGTAGCCGTCGAGTTCAATCTCGTTGGTCGTCTTGAACAACTGCGCCATGACAACACCGACTTGACGCTTGCCGTGTTCCTCGTTCGGCTCTTTCAAGCCCGGCACTGCCACGTCGCCAGCTTCCGCGATTTCGTACAACACCGACGCAATCAGCTTTTCACTGAGCTGGTCTTGATCGGCAACAGCGAGCGCCAACTTCCGCAGAAACGTCAACGCGGGATTGCTGACGCGGGATTGTGCCGCTTGGTGGCCGTCCATTAGTGGCGATTCGCCGACGATGTTTTGAATGATGTAGTCGAGCGCCTGACACCATTCCCGGAAGTCATGGCGGGTCTCGTTGGTGCGTTGACGGCCTTGTGCAATCCATTCCCGGATAATGGCGAACACGCAACCGAGATAGAACGGCTGGAGGGCGCGGACGTGTTGGAGCAAGTCGCCTTCGGGATACGTTTTGAACGTGTAGCCGTCGCGCTTCCGAATTCGCACCATGCTGGCACGGTTGGCAAAGTCGCGGGTCGTCTCGACGCCATTGCTGGTCAACAGTAAAAAGAATCGGCTGGGGTCAATCGTGATCTCCCGGCAATGCGGGACGCGCACGGGGAAGCTACCTTCCGCCGTCAACAACGCCTCGACGTGTGGCGAATCAAACCGGCCTCGAAAATTGTCCAACTGAATGAAGGGGCGTCCGCTGATAAGTTGTTGGTTCAACGATTCGTCAACACTGCCAACACCGCCGGCGCGTAGGGTCACAAGCGACGGCTTCTCATTGTAGATGGCCGCGACTACCTTTTGCCGATAGGTCTTGCCTGATTGCGACTTGTCCGCCTCTGCCACGTCCGCCGGGATGTTGCTGGTGATGTGGCCGCCCAGCTTCAACGCCGGGGTGATGAATGATGCCAATGCACGTGAGCAGTCACCGGAGGATTGAAAATCATATTCCACAACCAACTCTTTCAACGCCCCGATTGCATCAGGC
>Ga0209697_10009257_pt1 | contig 10967 bp, 9 predicted proteins | sample AliMusrvi5mmetaG_FD_184115 | JGI IMG/M metagenome (GOLD analysis project Ga0209697, IMG submission 184115) | Freshwater lake bacterial and archeal communities from Alinen Mustajarvi, Finland, to study Microbial Dark Matter (Phase II) - Alinen... | ecosystem: Environmental > Aquatic > Freshwater... | reverse complement strand
CGAATGACGACCATAGTTATTCCTTAAAATCTAAAATTAAAAACAGGTTGATTACAACCCAATGAAATTTCTACAAAAATCTTGGGCTCCAGCCGACTGAGCAAATGAATAAAACAAATGCACGGTACAGCGGAAAACCTCATATTCTAGACGAAAACCCCTACTTATTCCACCTATTTCAAGTCCTAACTCAGTAGAATAGCTAGTTCAAGATGATAAAAATTGATTAAAAAACAACGAGTTAGATAAATATGTCCTACAAAAATAGCCTCTCTAGTTCGTTTAGGAGCAGATTAAATCGACCCTTTCTGGCCATTTCCTGTCTAGGTTTAAGCCTTTTGACTGCTTGTGCCAGCGTTATTCCCCCCTGTGGAGCGAAGATCAGCCCCCCGACCCGAGAACTCAAAAATACCCAGTGGGAACTCATCCGCTGGAACCTCACCCCCAACGCCAATGGCGAAGTACGCGCAAGGCAAATCCCTCAAGGCGAGCGCAGCAACCCCATACAAATTGCATTTGATGCAAATGGTGAGCGCCTCAGCGGCTCTACTGGATGTAATAGATTCACAGCCCAGATTAGTGAAGATGAACGCGGCTTTACCTTAGAAAAAATCGCCAGCACCAAGATGACCTGTAGTCCACAGCGCATGGAATTGGAAAATGACTTTCTCTATGAGCTCAACGATTACCGTACGATTGTTCGTGATGGCGATCGACTTCTGGTTATTGGGCGGGATCGTGAAGTGTTGAGCTTTGCGCAACGTGATGTCAATCAGAAGTCATCGAATCAAAATAAATAATCACAAAGGTTTTAATGAAACGCTCTAAATTTATTTTCTGCGCACTCGGGATACTCTTTCCAGGCACCGGTTTTAACTGCTTCTACTTATTAGGCTTTAAATCTTTTTGGGCATGGGCTCAGCTATTTTCTTTGATTGGCGGTATTGGCGGCTGGCTCCTCTTAAAAGCCGAGCACTTCCACTCTGCACCTGGCTGGATTTTGTTGACCTTAGGTTTTATTGCTATGGAAGCCAGTTGGTTAACCACCATTGCATTCGGTTTACGCGCAGATGAAAAGTGGGATGCCCAATTTAATCCAGCAGGTAAATCCAAGTCCGGCTGGCCGACAATCCTCACTGTCATTTTCTCGCTAGTATTTGGAGCTGGAGTGATGATGACCTTTTTAGCTGTTTCCTTTGAGCAATTTTTTATCTCTCAAATTGCAGAAGCAAAAAAGCTGTCCCAATAATGCGGATAGCTTAATAAAACAGAAACCGATTGGAAGGTCTTAAAACTGCTCTACTGCTAAAGCATTAGTGGAGTGGCCGCTCTCTACAATAGAAGTTGCTAAGGCTTGCGCTTGTGGCAACAAGTTCTCAGCAAAGAAACGTGCAGTAGCAATTTTGGCCTCATAGAAACTTGGATCGCTAGAACGCAAACCTTCGGCAGCCAAGAGCGCACGAGCCATTTGCCATGCGCCTAAAACCAATCCACACAAACGCAGATAAGCATAACTACCTGCGTAGACAGCTTTTACTTCTGCTTTGGCATTAGCTAAGATATAAGAAACGGAGGCTTCGAAGGCTTCACGTGCAGGAGTTAATTGCTTGAGAACAGCTTGAGCATCGGCACTACCAGCAGATGCCAAATCCTTTTCTGTTTGCTGAATTTTGCCAATCAAGACTTGAGCAGTCGCGCCACCATCACGTACAGTTTTTCTGCCGACCAAATCATTCGCCTGAATGGCAGTTGTGCCCTCATAAATCGTCAAGATGCGCGCATCGCGATAGTGTTGCGCAGCACCAGTCTCCTCAATAAAGCCCATACCACCATGTACTTGAACACCTAGACTAGCAACCTCAATCGACATTTCTGTAGAGAAGCCTTTGACAATCGGAACTAAGAACTCATAAATTGCTTGGCTGACCTTACGATCTGCGTCATCTGGCGAAGCATGTTGTGCGTCATACTCAGCCGCTGCGTAATATGCCAATGCTCTAGATGCCTCAACGTAGGCGCGCATCGTCATCAACATTCGCTTGACATCAGGCTGATGAATAATCGCCACAGGACCGTTAGAGCCATCAAGGTCACGGCTTTGCACACGATCTTTGGCATACTGCACAGCCTTTTGATAGGCTCGCTCAGCAACTGCAATACCCTGCATTCCCACGGCAAAACGAGCGGCATTCATCATGACAAACATATACTCAAGACCGCGATTTTCCTCGCCCACTAAATAACCAATAGCGCCGCCATGATCGCCAAACTGCAATACCGCAGTAGGACTCGCCTTAATGCCAAGCTTATGCTCAATGGAAACACATTGAACATCATTGCGATTGCCTAGAGAGCAATCAGCGTTAACGATAAATTTAGGCACTAGAAATAATGAAATACCTTTTACACCCTCTGGTGCATCAGGCGTACGTGCTAAAACGAGATGGATAATATTCTTTGCCATATCGTGCTCGCCATAGGTAATAAAAACCTTAGTAGCAAAAATCTTATAAGAGCCATCACCTTGCGGTACGGCACGCGAACGCACCATCGATAAATCAGAACCAGCCTGTGGCTCAGTTAAGCACATTGATCCAGTCCACTCACCCGCAATCATCTTTGGAACAAATTGTTTCTGTAATTCTGGACTGGCTGCAGTGAGCAAAGCCTCAATCGCGCCATCTGTCAACATTGGGCACAAAGCAAAGGATAGGCTGGCTGAGTGAACCATCTCAAAGCAGGCAGTAGCAATTAATTTGGGTAGGCTCTGACCGCCAAACTCAGCAGGATGAACAACACCCTGCCAACCAGCAGCAGCAAATTGCTCAAAAGCCTCTTTAAAACCGGGGGTGGTAGTAACCACTCCATCCTTTAGTGAACTTGGATTTTGATCGCCCGGCCAGTTGAGTGGCGCCACCACATCTTGATTGAATTTTGCAGCTTCTTCCAAAATAGCTGGCGCTAAGTCAACATCAGCACCCGCTTTGGCATACTGAGGATAAGCAACAACATCTGACAGCCCAGCTAATTCATTCATCGCAAACAGCATGTCTTTGACTGGGGCTACATATGGCATTACAACTCCTCTTTATTCACATCGAATTTATTGAATGCATGTATCAAAGACCTAGGAAAGCGCTTTAGTTAACTCCGGCACGGCAGTAAACAAATCGGCGACTAGGCCATAGTCAGCCACACTAAAGATTGGCGCTTCCGGATCTTTATTAATAGCTACGATGACCTTAGAGTCTTTCATGCCTGCTAAGTGCTGGATAGCTCCAGAGATACCAACAGCTACATAGAGTTGTGGAGCGACAATCTTGCCGGTTTGTCCCACTTGGTAATCATTGGGGACGTAACCCGCATCAACTGCAGCGCGCGATGCACCTAAGGCAGCGCCTAAGGCATCAGCTAAGGGCACAACCACCTCTTGATACTTCTCACCAGAACCTAAACCACGACCACCAGACACAATGATCTTGGCAGCGGTCAGCTCGGGGCGATCTGATTTAGTCAGTTCGCGTCCAACAAAAGAGGATGAGGAAGCATTGCTTACTGCAGCATCGCCAGATTGTTTTTCAATAGCGGCTGACCCACCTGTAGCAGCCACTGGATCAAAGCCTGTAGTGCGCACAGTAATGACTTTAATTGAATCACCCGATTGCACTGTAGCAATCGCATTACCCGCATAGATCGGGCGCTCAAAGGTATCAGCAGAGACAACCTTAGTAACGTCTGATAGCTGAGCTACATCCAGCGTAGCCGCCACTCTAGGCAGGACATTCTTACCGTTAGCAGTTGCTGGAGCCAAAATATGGCTATAGTTTTTTGCAATCGAGAGGATCTGTGCTGCTAAAGGTTCAGCTAATTGATTGGCCAGTGCCAGGCTCTCTACTTGAATCACTTTACGCACACCAGTAATTTGACTTGCTGCTTGGGCAACTGCATCAGTGCCATTACCCGCTACGAGGATATCGACCTCTGGCGAGCATTGCAGGGCAGCAGCAACGGCATTTAAGGTCGCTGCTTTTAAAAATTGATTGTCGTGTTCAGCAATCACTAGGGAGATCAGAGCACTCATTTAAATTACCTTCGCTTCATTTTTAAGTTTTTCCACTAGAGCTGCAATATCAGCCACCATCACACCAGCACTACGCTTAGGCGGCTCTTCAACTTTAATCGTCTTAAGGCGTGGGGCAATATCAACACCCAACTCATCTGGTTTAACGATCTCCAAAGTCTTTTTCTTGGCCTTCATGATGTTGGGTAGAGTCACATAACGCGGTTCATTAAGGCGCAAATCTGTGGTGATGACTGCAGGCAAGGTAAGCGCAATCGTCTCTAAACCACCATCTACTTCACGGGTCACGGTAGCTTTGCCATCGGCAATCACCACTTTAGAGGCAAAAGTAGCTTGCGGGATATCCAGCAGCGCAGCCAACATCTGACCGGTTTGATTGCTATCGTCATCAATCGCTTGTTTACCCAAAATCACCATCTGAGCCTGCTCTTTATCAGTGAGGGCTTTGAGAATCTTCGCAACAGCTAAAGGCTGCAAGTCAGCATCACTCTCTACCAAAATAGCGCGATCTGCACCAATTGCCAAAGCAGTTCGTAATGTTTCTTGGCACTGAGTTGCGCCAGCTGATACAACAATGATCTCGGTAACAATTCCCGCTTCTTTTAAGCGGACGGCTTCTTCAACGGCAATCTCGTCAAAAGGATTCATACTCATTTTGACGTTAGCAATATCCACACCAGAATTATCTGACTTCACGCGAACTTTGACGTTGTAATCAACGACACGTTTTACAGCTACTAAGATCTTCATCTTGCTTTCTCAATCTTCACAAAAACAATATTTATTCATCAAAAAAACGCTAACTATCTATTTTATCCGTCTTGGGAGGATTTCTATTAAACGTCAATAGCAGAGGCTGAGCCAGCCTTCTTCCTTAGTTCAAATTTCTGAATTTTGCCAGTTGAGGTTTTAGGTAGCTCCCCAAAGACCACGGCCCTGGGAACCTTAAATCCAGCCAAATACTTCTTGCAATGGGCCACAATTTCCTCCACAGTAACCTGAACATCAGGCTTTATTTCCAGAAATGCACAGGGAGTCTCGCCCCACTTCGGATCGGGTTTAGCCACAACCGCAGCTGCAATGACTGCTGGATGACGGTAGAGCACATCCTCAACCTCAATAGAGGAAATGTTCTCGCCACCAGAAATGATGATGTCTTTACTGCGGTCTTTGATCTTCACATAACCATCTGGACTCATCACAGCCAAGTCGCCAGAATGAAACCAGCCACCCGCGAAAGCTTCTTGAGTTGCTTTCTCGTTTTTCAAATACCCTTTCATAGCAATGTTGCCCTTGAACATAATCTCACCCATAGTTTCACCATCGGCAGGCACAGACTTCATCGTTTCTGGGTCTAGCACAGCAATCGCTTGTTGCATGTGGTAACGCACACCTTGTCGCGCATTCAAACGTGCACGCTCGCCGATATCCAAATCACTCCACTCATCTTGCTGAACGCAAATTGCGGCAGGGCCATAGGTCTCAGTTAATCCATAGACATGGGTTAAATCGAAACCTAGCTTTTCCATACCCTCAATAATGGATGCTGGAGGTGCAGCACCAGCAATGAGGCCCTTAACGCCTGCTGGCACACCCAACTTCATCTCAGCCGGGGCATTCACCAATAAATTATGGACAATCGGAGCCGCACAGTAATGAGTAACCTTGTGCTCTTTAATTGCCGCAAAAATATGTAGTGCATCAACACGGCGCAAGCACACATTAATGCCGGCACGAGCAGCAACAGTCCAAGGGAAACACCAGCCATTGCAATGGAACATGGGCAATGTCCACAAATACACTGGGTGCTTAGCAATATCCCAATCTAAGATGTTCGATACCGCATTGATTGCTGCGCCACGGTGATGGTAGACAACTCCTTTCGGATTACCAGTCGTACCTGAGGTGTAGTTCAGACAAATCGCCTGCCACTCATCCACAGGAACCTGCCATTCATATTGCGGATTGCCTTCGGCTAGTAATTGCTCATAAGTGAGTTTGCCCAATTTTTCACCAGGTATATCAAACTCTTTTTCCTCGACATCAATCACTAGAAACTCGCGACCACTTTCTTTTTTGGCAATCTCCAAGGCTTTTTTCATAGTCCCTGAAAACTCAGGATCAACAATGACCACTTTTGCTTCGCCATGATTCAACATGAAAGCAATCGTTTCTGGATCCAAGCGGGTATTCAGAGAATTTAATACGGCACCCACCATCGGTATACCGAAGTGCGCTTCGACCATTGGAGGCGTATTAGGTAGCATGACAGCAACGGTATCACCAAGCCCAATACCATGCTTACTTAAGGCACTTGCAAGACGACGGCAGCGATCATAGGTCTGTTGCCAAGTTTGGCGCAGCTGCCCATGGATGACCGCCAAACGATTTGGGTAAATCTCAGCAGAGCGCTCTAAAAATAATAGTGGGGTAATGGGGGTAAAGTTTGCTGAATTGCGCTCTAAGCCTTGCTCGAAAATATTCGCCATTTCTTTACCCTTGCTGTTGTTATTTTTTATTAGAGGTCTGCTAAAGCCTTAACGTGAGCCACAACACTGCGACCCAAAGCAGAGAGGTTGTAGCCACCCTCCAAACAACTAACGATGCGACCTTGAGCATATTGATCAGCTACAGCCTTCAATTGATTGGTAATCCATGCGTAATCATCCTCTACTAAACCCATTTGCCCTAAGTCGTCTTCCCTGTGAGCATCAAAGCCGGCAGAAATAATCACGAGCTCTGGCTCAAAGTCTCGTAGACGTGGTAGCCACTGCTCTTGCACAATAGAGCGCACGACATCGCCGCGGGTTGAGGCAGGCAAGGGAATATTCACCATATTCGTTGCCCCATCTAAACCGCTGTAAGGGTAAAACGGGTGTTGAAAGAAACTACACATTAAGACACTAGGGTCATTGAAAAATGCCGCCTCTGTACCGTTACCATGATGCACATCAAAATCAATGATTGCTACGCGCTCAATGCCGTATTGCTCCATAGCGTAGCGTGCTGCGATGGCCACATTATCAAAAACACAAAATCCCATAGAGCGCGTTGGCTCAGCATGATGTCCTGGTGGCCGTACCGCGCAAAAAACATTTTTTACTTCGCCCTTCATTACGGCATCTACACCAGCTATCGCAGCACCTGCTGCACGTAAGCAAGCTCTCCAAGTATGGGGATTCATGATGGTGTCACCATCCAGCATGAAGTACCCACTCTCGGGAGAGCGCTCTTTTACAAACGCAATATGATCCGAGCTATGCACCAATTCCAATTGATCTTCTGTGGCCAGAGGCGCATCGAGATGATGAAGAAAGGGGTCAATCCCGCTGCGAATAAGTTGATCATTAATCGCTTGAATGCGTTCTGGACATTCTGGATGATGGCTACCCATCTCATGTTTTAGAAAATCTGGATGAGTTATGTATCCTGTAGTCATTACATAAAACTTTCAATAACAAAACTGCAATTTTTTAATTTAATAAACGTGCAATCTACTCAACGCCGACCTCACTTGAATATACGCTTCCTTGTCTCCAGCATCATGCTCGCCATGCTTCTAGGGGCATGCTCTAGTACCCCCACGCAATCAAGCAACACTGCTCAAGCTATCGTAAACCAAACCGAAGAGGTGGGTTCTGAAGCCCTCTTTTCGCAAAATATTCATGAATTACTGGCCCAGGTGGCTCAAACCCAAGAAATACCCCTTTCCGCACTTGAATCTGGCTTTTTGGATGTTAAGCGTATTCCCTCAATACGCAAATTGGTATTACCCCCATCCGGAACCTTTAAAAAGAATTGGGTGGCATACCGCAAGCGTTTTGTTGAGCCAGTGAGATTAAAGGCAGGCAAAGCCTTTTGGGAGCAGAACCAGATGTTTCTCAATCAGGTTGAACAAGATTCAGGAGTGCCGGCTGAAATCATCGTGGCGATTATCGGCATTGAAACCATCTATGGACGCCAAACTGGTAACTTCAGGGTTAAGGACGTTTTATCTACACTTGCATTTAACTACCCCGATACCCCCAATAAAGCGGTTCGTGAGCAGTTATTTAAAGACCAGCTAAAAGAACTCATCTTGATGTGCTGGTCAGAGGCTGGTAACAAGCTTCTAGCCAAAAATGACAATCAAGGCCTAGATAACGCACGCTTTAGTGCTTGCCTCAATCAAAATAGCTCCTATGCTGGTGCGATTGGCCTACCGCAGTTCATGCCCAGCAGTGTTAGAAGCTTTGCAGTAGACGGGGATGGGGATGGTCGCATCGATCTTCGCCAAAGCCCTAAAGATGCCGTTGCCAGCGTTGCTAACTTTATGAAACAACACGGCTGGCAACCAAGCATGCCAATCTCCTTCCCAGTACTCAGCTCCGGTATTGCCGAAGCTCAATTACTAGCTGATGGTGAACCGAAGCTCAAATACTCTGTTGAGGCACTCATCAGCAAAGGGATCCTCAAGCCAGAGCAAGGCGATCTGCAAACGGGTGGTGTTGCACCACAAAGCAAAGCATTTATTGTTGATCTTCCCTACCCCGATACAGATGGTAGTGATCAAGTTCAGTATGTTGTGGGCTTAAATAACTTTCTAACGATTGTGCAATATAACCGCAGCTATTTTTATGCGCAAAGTGTTGCTGAATTTGCAGAAGCATTAGGTTATAAAAATCAGAGCGCTGTGCCTACTAGCAATACAGCAAAAGAAGCAAAGCCTACTGAAACTAGCGGAGCGAAAACCAAGAAATCGAAAGCCAAGAAAAAATCCAAGCAATCTTGAGCTAACCTAGGCTGGAAAAACTCCAGTAGATAAGTAGCGATCACCGCGATCGCAAACAATAAATACGATCGTTGCATTCTCCACCTGACGAGCAATGCGCAAAGCCACCACTAAAGCACCGCCAGCAGAAATCCCACAAAAAATACCTTCTTGTGCAGCTAAGCGACGTGCCATTTCTTCGGCATCAGTCTGCGTGACGTACTCAATACGATCTACTCTATCGCCTTGGTAAATTTTTGGTAGATACTCTGGCGCCCATTTGCGGATCCCCGGGATTTGCGAACCCTCTTCCGGTTGCGCCCCAATGATTTGAATATTCGGGTTCATCGATTTGAGATAAGTCGATACCCCAGTAATCGTTCCCGTTGTACCCATTGCGGAAATAAAGTGGCTAATCTGCCCATCAGTGTCTCGCCAAATTTCAGGGCCAGTCGATTCAATATGTGCACGTGGATTATCTGGATTAGCAAACTGATCTAGCAACTTGCCACGACCTTCTTTTTGCAGTTGCAAAGCATAGTCTCTTGCAAACTCCATGCCACCAGAAGCCGCCGTCAGAATGAGTTCAGCACCGTAGGCAGCCATACTTTGGCGACGCTCAATACTCTGACTCTCTGGCATCACTAATACCATCTTGTAGCCCAACATTGCAGCCGTCATTGCCAGTGCAATACCAGTATTGCCACTGGTTGCTTCAATCAAGGTATCACCAGGTTTAATTTCACCGCGTTCTTGTGCGCGTGTGATCATCGACAGCGCAGGTCGATCCTTCACCGACCCGGCCGGATTGTTTCCCTCTAACTTACCTAAAATCACATTGCCACGGGCCTGATTCTCGGGGCCGGGAATACGTTGCAAACGAACCAAAGGCGTATTGCCAACAGTTTGTGAAATAGTCAAGTAAGAAGGGGTGATCATTCAGGCATTTTAGCCGTAAGCACGCCTATGCGCGTATGGTTCTAGTTACGGCGGCATAATCCCTCGCGATCAGCATGAGAACTAGTCTTACTGCGCTTCGAAAGAATGCATAGACTTAAAACCAAAACCTCTACTTGAAGGAAAAAGCAATTCGAATACTTTAGACTTGGGTGCTTTAGCCAAAAGGGTTTGCGTAGGTGGATCACCTGCATAGGGAATGCTCATAAGCTAAGCACTCACTCCCGTAGTAACAAAGAAAAAGATGAGTGCAATCCAAAATTTACTTAGCCAAGTCGCCTTTTATTTTATATCTAAGGGGCTAGCTAAGAAATCCGCATTAGCCGCTAACCAGTCAATGTAGCGGCTAACGCCCTGCTCGACATTGAGGAAAGGCTCTTTATATCCAGAAGCACGGAGCTTAGTTAAGTCAGCTTGTGTGAAGCATTGATATTTACCTTTGAGCGCCTCTGGGAATGGAATGTATTCAATGGCCTTTTCTTTTACCAACTCTTCCAAGCTAGCTGGGTTGGCTTTATCAAGCTTACGCATGGCATTAGCCACTGCATGAGCCACATCATTAAATGGCTGTGCACGACCACTACCTAAGTTAAATAGCCCACTAATCTCAGGGTGGTCTAGAAAAAATAGATTTACTTTTACGACATCTTCAACAGAAACAAAGTCACGGCTTTGCTCGCCAGCGGCATAGCCACCATACTCACCAAATAATTTGACTTGGCCATTAGCTTTGTACTGATGGTATTGATGAAAAGCGACTGATGCCATGCGACCCTTATGAGACTCACGTGGGCCGTAAACGTTGAAGTAGCGAAAACCCACTACTTGAGCGCTATTGGCATTCTCAGCAAAACGCTTGCGCATCACCTGATCAAAGAGAAATTTAGAATAGCCGTAAATATTTAATGGCTTCTCATGTTCACGACTCTCGATAAACACATCTGAACCACCATACGTTGCAGCGGATGATGCGTACAAAAGCTGCACCTTTTGCTCTGTGCAGATATCCAACAAATCCATGGTGTAACGATAATTATTTGCCATCATGAAGATGCCGTCAGTTTCCATCGTATCGGAGCAAGCCCCTTCATGAAATACTGCCTTAACTTTGCCAAAGCGACCACTTCTAAAGGCTTCTAAAAACTCATCTTTATCTAAGTAATCAATGATGTCTAAATC
>Ga0209697_10009255_pt1 | contig 10969 bp, 4 predicted proteins | sample AliMusrvi5mmetaG_FD_184115 | JGI IMG/M metagenome (GOLD analysis project Ga0209697, IMG submission 184115) | Freshwater lake bacterial and archeal communities from Alinen Mustajarvi, Finland, to study Microbial Dark Matter (Phase II) - Alinen... | ecosystem: Environmental > Aquatic > Freshwater... | reverse complement strand
ACCCAAGACAGGCGGGACATTGATCTTTGGCGATACGGATACTGGCACCGCCGCCGGCTGGCTGCTGGATAACAGTGGCTCGCCCGACAACACCCTGACCCTCGCCGGCACCACGCCCACCATCACGGTCAATGCATTGGCCGGCGGCAAAGCCGTCACCATCGGCACGGTCGTTGCGGGAACATCCGGTCTAACCAAGAACGGCGCGGGCAACCTGATCCTTGCCGCTGCCAACACCTACAGCGGTGCCACCACCGTCAGAGCGGGCACGCTGGATGTTGCGGCGGGCGGGGTGATTGATAACGCCGGCCCCATCAATGCCGTCGGCGGGGGTGCGTTGAATATTTCCGGCACGATCAACGTCACCAACGGCGTATTGGCGGTCGGCTCGAGCACCGCAGGCACCGGCACGATGAACATCCTGCCCGGTGCCGTGGTCAATGTGGTCAACGGGGCACAGGCATCCAATGTGTATGTGGGTGGCAAAATCAACAATGGTGGCAGCATCGGGTTGGGAGTTTTAAACATCAGCGGCACCTTGAATGTTCCCGCGGGCAGCTACGCAGGCGTCAGTGGCGACGGGACCGCGATCTGGCTCAATCCTTATGGCCGAAGCGGCAACAGCACCCTCAATCTCAACAGCGGCGGTTTACTCAACACCGCGCGGCCGGTTGACGAAGGTGCCGCAGTCAATGGCTCGATTTTCAATTTCGACGGCGGCACGTTGAAGTCCACTTACACGGGCGACTCCATCCTTCATCATTCCATTTACAACGTGCGCAATGGTGGGGCTATCATCGATTCCGCTGACACCAACATCAGCCTTTCCTTCCCACTGCTGCATTCGTCGATCGGGGGCGACCATGCCGTGGACGGCGGGCTGACCAAGACCGGCAACGGCACGCTGACCCTGAGCGCAGTCAACACCTACACCGGCCATACCACGGTGAACGCGGGCACGCTCTCCATCACGCACGCCTGTCTGGCCGATGCCTCCACCGTGACCATCGCAAGCACTGCCAAGCTGGACCTCAACTTCGGCAACGTCTCGGACACCGTCGCCAACCTCATCATCGGTGCCACCGTGATGCCGGCCGGCATCTACGGGGCCACCGGTTCGGGAGCGACCCTCATCGACGACACGCATTTCAGCGGCGTCGGCACGCTCACCGTCACCGGCGGCGGCTACGCCTCATGGGCGACCACCCAAGGCCTCACCGCCGGTCCCGGCTCCGAGCTGGATCCGGCCTTCCATGCCGACCCGAACAAGGACGGCATCCAAAACGGCATGGCTTGGATCCTCGGTGCCGGCGCGCTAGGCGATCCGGCCGCCAACCGGCTCAAGCTGCCCGCCGTCAGCCGGGATGGAAGCGGCGCGCTGGTCCTGACCTTCGATCGCTTGGCCTCCTCGGCGGCGAGCGCTCCGTTGGTCGTGCAGTACGGTGACGATCTTAGCGGCTGGGTCGGCTTCACGGTCGGCACCAGCGAAGGCGCCACCAGCGACGGCAGCATCTCTATCGCTGTCGCGCCAGGTGGCGGCAGCACGGCCGAGTACGACAGGGTCAGCGTCACCATACCCGCCACCTACATGGCGGCGCAGCCCACCATCTTCGTCCGCCTGATGGCCGATTTGGCCCCCTGAAGATGAACCCAACATCCGCACGGGACGCGTGATAGGTTCCTGAGTTGCCGGGCCTGCTGGGTCGCCGATTAAAAGTCGGCGACCCAGAACTTGTTAGATTGCGAATTGAAGTGGAAGAATCAGTCTGGAGTCCTTGAAAAGCCAAAGTTCCTGTCGTCAGGTCAAGTTTTCTGCTCTTGGGTCTTCAAGTCTTGCGTCTTGGGTCTGAGGCGCAGCCTCGCTGGACATCGAATCAAATGAGCACCTACCCATGAAAGCCCCAGCCAAGCATCTTATCGTTCGCTGCCTTGCGGCTTTGCTCTGCGGAAGCACGGGTGCCGATGCCTCGGTGGCATTGACCAACGGCAGTTTTGAAAGCACTGGAGCGCTTTATAGCAGTGCATTGGGCGGGCTCTACGAAGCAAGTGGCTGGACCCACTTCTCGGGCCTCAATATCCAGGCATCCAGCATGCCAGCGGGCCAGGAAGGAACCGCTGCCACCGCTAACGGCTCTCGCGTTTTGCGATTGGTCAATGATGTTGGAGACCTGAATCCGGCCAATGTCGGCTTGATCGAGCAACATCTGGGCACGATGGTCAGTGGCGAAACCTATACATTTGCCGCCGATGCTTTCGGCGGCGCAGGAGTCGGCCTTACCTGGGGTGCGACGGCAAGATTCGTCAACGAGGGCAGCGCAACTCCGGCGACAACCTATGCCTCACAGACGGTGGACAGCGTGGCAGCAGGCATCGTTATTGCCGATGCTTTCAAATTCAGTTACACCGCACAGTCGGCTGATAACGGATTGCCGTTGTGGATCTGGCTGAAGGCGAAGCCTGCTGGCGCGGGCCAGGCAACCCGTGGCGGCATTGACCATGCGCGGCTAACGGTAACCCCGCCCGCCTCAACCAGCGCCATCCTCACGTTCACGTTCGGTTCTTTGGGTGCTGCGACGATCACCGGAACCAACATTGCGATCTGTGTGCCGGACGGCACCGGGTTAGCGAATCTCGCCCCTACCTTCACGCTGTCCCCGCTAGCCACCGCCGACCCGGTTTCCGCCAGCAACCGGGACTTCACCACGCCTCAGGATTATGTCGTGACCGGCCACGATGGTTCCTCGAGCACCTATCATGTCCAGGTGACGCCGCTATCTAGCAATCTCGTGGTGCGGGACGACGGGCAGTCGCTTCATGTGAACAACGGGTTGGTCAGCCTGGATCTAACGCGTTTGAACGGGACCCTCACGAAGACGTTTTCAGCGATCGATGCGGCGGCGCAGTGGCAACAGGTCTGTTCCTCGTTTGTGCCGGATTTCACGACCCATCCTGGCGGCAACCCGCTTTTCAATTCCGCCGTGGACACCAAGCGTTACCGGGTCCATGAAATGACGGCGAGCCAATACTCCATCGCGCTGACCACCCCGACCCGTGTGGTCATTCAGGTGACCGGCAACCACCAAGGTGCGCAAATCACCGAGACGATGGAACTTGATGTAGGCGAGCGCTATTTCCATGTGAAAACCGTCGCCGCGCTGCCTGCGAACTCGCTGGACTATTGCATGTCATCCTATCTGTTCAATCACGACGGAGCACCCGGCTTCGTTCACTCGCCCACCGTGAAGAAGGACGAGACGCGCTGGGGAAACACACCCGCCGCCAACCAGGTCATCGGGGACATCGCCTTCCACTCGCCGGCAGTGGTCTTGCAGGACGGCGGACTTTTCGTCGCGATGGTGCCGGACTTGGACAGCATCAATAACGACAAGATCCTCTCGCCCGATGCACGCCGGACCCAGAACGTGCCAGTCACGATCTATGATATCCCCACCGAGGTGGACAAATTCTCGATGCCCACCGCGCTGGATCTCAACGTCACCTCGGGCCTAACCAACAAGCCGGTTTTTTCCTACGGCATGATGGATTTCATCGTCAGTCACCACATGCACTATCAGCGGGTGAACGACTCATCGATGATCCGAGCCCTCGGATCTAACACGATCACCTACGGCTTCGACCTGCTCCTCGGGGCTCAGGAACCCTCGAACTTGGGCTATCAAAAAGTCAGCCGTCACCTGTGGCAAAAGTATGGTGAGCCGTTGTTCCAATCCCGGGCTCATCTGGCCCTGCCCTTCGAGGAATATGTGAAACTGGTGTATGGGGTTGTGTCCCAGCCGATGCCGCCGGGCGTGCAGGCACCCGTGCCCGGCTACCCGGACCATGGGGTCTTTCTCGATTTCACGATGAACAACCAACCGGTCTGCGGCATGGTCGCACCGCTGGGGGTTCTGGGATTCGGTGACGCGCTGTGGAATTTCGAGTTCTGGAACCCGGTGCGCGATGCCAGCGGCATGTATTACTGGGGACAAAAACTCGGCCTGCCGGACATGACGACTCGGGCGAGAAACATCATCAATCTAACACTTCAATCACCGAGAAACGACAACGGCCTCTTCTGCCTCACCTATCTGGCCCAGTCGCAACAATGGCTGCGCGGCTGCGTCAGCTCCAGTGCCCACAGTCTGTTTTCCAAAAACAACGACACCTATGACGTACCGGCCATGAGCAAGACAGCGGCCCACATGATCGAGTATTACAAACAATGCGAGCAGGACAGCCGCATCATCACCTATCTGACGCCCTACGCCGGGTGGCTGGCCGCAACCATCGACGCCAACGGGCGGATTCCTTCCTACTTTACGCCGGCCATGGTTGCTAACGACCCATTTCCAATCAACGCCCAATCGGCCGCCAGCCTGTGGTTTCTGGCTGAAATGTATTCCGTAACTCACACGTCGGCCTATCTAACCGGGGCGAGAAAAATCGCGGATTATCTCACTCAAAACGTGGTCCCACAACACCTCTGGATGGATCTGGAACCGTATTTCTCCGACGGTCAGAATCCGCTGACCTTCACCACCGACCCGACTCAGGGACTCGCGGTGAAGGGAAACCTCTCCACCATCTGGGCGGCCGAAGGATTTGCCGCCATGTATCGGGTTACTGGCGAAAACCAATACCTAACAACCGGCGAACAAGTCGTGGATTACCTGTCCTTTTCGCAGGCTTGTTGGCATCATCAATATGTTTACACCGCCTTTCCGTTTGGCGGATTTACGGCGGACAACGTCGATACCGCCACATCCCTGGATGCCCGCCAGTGCGAGACCGTGAAGTCTTTTCTTTGGTACGGACAGACGTTGGGACGCAAGGATTTGTTGGAACGTGGAGTCGCCGCCGCTCGCTCCGGTGCCGTGTTGATCAACCATCCTTTGCACGTCACCAATGGCATCTATGCCCATCCCAATCTCTACGGGACCGGCCTGGGACCTGAAAATATCAATCACGAGGGCCACAACCAATCCGCCATCCGCAGCCATCCATCGTGGGGCGAGTGTTCTGCCATCTTCACCGGCTTGGCCAACGCCGACCGGTTGATGAACGGCTGTTACGTCGATGCCGGCAAGCTGTCGGGCGTAGGAGTAAACGGCCTTTGGTGCACCAACGTCTCATGGATAGGTTCCGTGTTGCACATCGATCTGTCCAGCCAACTCGCCGCATTAACCAGTCCGTGGCCTGCGGATTTCGCAACATCCGTTCAAGTGACCGGGCTGTCGGCAGACGCGAGCCACGGCATCGTCATCAACGATCTGGCACCGGTTATTTCCAGCGGGTCCGCAGACATAACCGTGCCGCTTGTGGTTCACGCCAACGGCACAGTGTCGTTAGCCAACCCCTACGCAGCATGGGCCAACGGTAAACTCACCGCAGAAAACAACGCCCCCGGCCAAGACCCCGACAACGACGGTTGCACCAACCTCTACGAATTTGCCTTCAACGGCGACCCGCTCAACGGCATGGACCATGGCAAGTTGTTTGAACTCACGGCGGACAGCGGAACCGGCCGGAAGCTGATACTAACCATCGCAGTTCGAATTCACACGCCCACCTTCAGCGGGGCCCCCTCACCAACGGCATCCTGGGACGGCATCACCTACATCGTCGAAGGCAGCACCACTTTGAACAGCTACCCGGTAAAGGTCATCGTACTCCCCTCCCCTGTCACCACGGGTTTGCCCGCTGTCGGCACCGGCTACGAATACCGAAGCTTCAGTCTGGAAGGCTCCAGCGGACTGGCTGGCAAAGGATTCCTTCGAGCCAAAGTCACCATGCCATGAAGAAAGATTCCTGAACCCCTGTCAGTATGAATGTTATGCTAACAGATCAAGTCGGCCGAGCCTTCGGCAAGCATGGCGTGATTGGGAAAACGAATCATCGGGCCTTGGCACGCGCATTGCGTTGCCAGAAATACGGGTTTGCCTTGGTGCTCACACTTTCCCTGCTGGTACTGCTTCTCATATTGGCCGTCGGCTTGCTCGCATTATCGAGTACCGCACTGCGTTCGACCAGCCACGGGCAAGCCATGGCCGTCGCCAGGGCCAACGCCAGAATGGCTCTGGTGCTGGCGATTGGCGAATTGCAGGGGGAATGCGGACCGGATCGCCGGATCACGGCCAGTGCCGCGATATTGGCGAATGACGCCAAAGGGCGCGGAGCGGACGCGGCGGGATTCGATCCCCGATCTATCAGCCGAGACTTTGCCAATCCGCATTGGATGGGGACCTGGGATTCTTGGAACACCTGGCTCAACGGATCACAAATTGAAAACACCTATCAGAAAGGCAGAAAGGCACGGTTCCGGCGCTGGCTCGTCTCCCACCCCGATGCGGCATCCCTCACATCGATCCATGCGCCAATGGCTGCGGCCAGTGGCACAAAACACGTCGTTATCGTCGGCAGCGGAACCCTGGGTGAAAATGCCAGCACCTCTGACCCCGTCTCGGTGCCGCTCGTCCCGGTAACCGGCCTGTCAACCAGCGGCTATGCTTGGTGGGTGAGCGGTGACAACCAGCGAGCTCTCGCAAATCATTACACGGCCACCAACGCCCCCGCCGGCACGACGGCCGCTGTGGCGCAGCGCCTGGCAGACCAACCGGCGGCCGGTGTTGACTGGTTAGACGGATTGGGAAAATATCCTGCCGCCGATAGACAAGCCCTCGCAAAGTCCATCAGCCTGCCTTCGCTGGGAGTTGCCGGAAAGAATGACGCGTTCCGCCATGCCCTCGCAAAACACTATCATGACCTAACCGCTTTCAGCGTTGGACTGCCGGTCAATGTGCGGGACGGGATGCTGAAGAATGATTTGAACCTTCTGTTGGAACAGCCGACCCTGCCGGACGCCTATGGCACATTCAACCGCGCCAACGGCAACGGCACGATTGTTCCGATCCGTTCGAATGAAGGGCATCTGAGTGCCCCGTTCTATCCGCAGGACCTCAATTTTCCATCCTGGTACAAGCTTCACCAATACTATCAATTGGCGGCGGGCACCGGCGGATTTGGTGAGGAAGCCCCGGAAGACTGCGCCCCCGTCCCCTTTCACAAAGGACTGTGGTGGAACGGACTTTCACCTAACATTAATTTCAACTGGCACCGTGCAAACCTGGACTACTATGGATGGGGAAGAACCCCGATTGTGGCACGGGCCATGCTGGTCCTGAGTTTGCGGCGCACCGCCAACGCCACGAACCCGGCGAACTTCGACTTTAAGATGGGCTACGACCCGGTGGTGGTCTTGTGGAACCCGTACAATGTGACGCTTTCCTCGCCGCGGCTGTGGATCCAGATCACGCCCGGCGCGTTAGAGTTCAATGCATATATCAACGCCACTGCCAATGGCTGGCAGCCGTTGGCCAGGGCGGACGGCGGAGCCGAGCTCTTCAATATCTATCCGATGATGGGACCCGGCGATTCGTATCATTCCGTGCCGATCGTCCTGAAGCCCGGGGAAACCCGGATTTTCTCAGCCCTTGCCAGTGCCGTCTCGGCGGCAGACTATCGGTTTGTTGAGCTTTACCCGGGGTATCAGGCACCGACCGCCAACGGTGGCTTTGACGTGGCCTTGCCGGGATTGGTGAATTTGCCGGCGGGCACGCGGGTTGAATTGGCGATGCGGATGAATGACAAGAGGAACGATCATGGCGGCGACTATCAGAATTACTGGACGGTGCGCAATGCCGAGACCGGGGAGGATCAGCGATACAACGAGATAGCCCTCAACCCGGTGTTAGATGGCAAGCCGATCCAAATCCTTGAAGATGCTCCCGGCAAGCGGCTGGCATTCAGCACCGACACCAACCGCCTGGTCTTCGGCAATTTCCAACTGGTCCTCAAATCGGGCCAGGACCTGCGCAATCCGGGTGGTGACTATGCGGCATTCGATGCCCGCAGCAAGAACTTCATCCATGCCAAGCCATGGAACAACCGTGCCATGTACGGAGAAGCGACACCGCGCATGAAGGGGTTGGCGCAATATGACCTGCACATTGAGGTAGGCTCGGGAAACCAACTGAATCCGGATTTTGACGCCAAGACGAATCGGTCCTACATCGCCAGCGCGATTTCGGCAGGGGGTTCGCAGTATCCGGGGCAAACCATGGCACCGATGGCGGAGATTCCATTGGTTGCGCCGGTTTCGCTGGCCGGTTTCATGCATTTCCGGCTCAACCCTGGAGATAGCAGGGATTTTGCCACGGGCAGACATTTGTGGCAGATATCTACTAACGATGCACTCGGCATGGGTTCCTCATTCGCCAGTCCGCTGATTGCCGGCAACGCGATATACGCTGACGTGGCCGACGCGCAGGGCCGAGGCGGGCACATCCAGATGCAGTTGATCCGGGATTGTTATGATCACGTGTTTCTAAACAATGACGCCCTCTGGGATCGTTGGTTTTGTTCTGGCATCACTTCGCAACATGGCCTGCCATTTGGCTCACAGCAAAACGCCAAGGATATCACCCGAAAATTCCTTGATGGCACGGCCCCGCTTCCCGGCAGCCATTATCTTCCCAATCCTAGCGGCGGCCAGACCGCCAGCCAGACGCTGGCAACTCTGTTTGCCGGCACCAGTCCCACCTCCACTGCCCACAAATCCATGGCCAAACATATCATCGTGCAGGGGGCCTTCAATGTGAATTCAACAGCTATAGACGCATGGAAGACCATTCTGGCAGGGCTTCGCGACAGTGAAATTCGTTATGTCGATCCAGAATCAGGCACCATCAAAACGACAGGTGCCCCCGCTGACAAAGTCGTCCTGTCACGATTTTCCCTTCCTAACTATCCAAAGGAAGGATCCAGTGCCGGCGACCCGGCAAGCTGGGGTGGCGTGCGCTTGCTGACCAAGGAGCAAATCGACCGGCTCGCCCGTGAATGTGTCAGGCAGGTAAAACTGAGAGGCCCCTTCCTTGACATGGCGGATTTTATCAACCGCCGCCTTGATAACGGGCAAACCGGTCTCTGCGGTGCCTTGCAGGCGGCCATCGATTGGGATGAATTCAATGGCAATTCTCCAGCGGCCAGTGACGATTCTATCAACGGCCGCTACAAGGGGGGTGGAGACATGATCACGCAGGCCCAGATTTCTTCTTGGAAGCTCAATTTTCCTGCCGCGGGGGCGGGTTCCCGCTGGACGGGCATCCCGGGTTATGTGACGCAAGCGGACCTGCTCAAGCGCATCGGCAATATTCTCTGCGTGCGGGATGACACATTCCGAATCCGAAGTTATGGTGAGGCTCGCGACAGCAGCGGCAATGTAACCGCGAGGGCTTGGTGCGAGGCCACCGTGTTTCGAATGTTAGACTATCTGGATCCCAAAGACAGCACAGACACGCCGTTCGCAAGCCTCACCAGCAAGATCAACAAAACCTATGGACGGCGGCTCAATGTGCTGTCATTCCGTTGGTTGCAATCCTCCGAAATCTGATCATGTCATTTCTGAAATTCTTCCCGCTTCCCGTGCTCATGGGTTTGTCGCTCGTCTTGCTTATGCCAGCTGGATTGACCGCCCAAGAGGCCAACAAAAAGATCAGCATCACGGTTTGCGCCACAGATATTGTGGGGGACTTGAACACCCTCCATCTGGCGTCCGGTGGCAAGCCCGCCGCCAAGACATTCAAGTGGCTGGATATCCCCCTCAACGTGTTCACCGTATCACAGCCCATCGAGGTGACTGGCCCCCGCACCCTGAATTTCCTGGCAACCGCCACCCCGGATTCACCACCCGTGGCCAGCATCGGACTCCCCGGCGACGCCAGTAGTTATCTATTGGTCTTCGTGCCTAACAGTGATTCAAATGGCTATCGGATCATCCCCATTGCCGAGCACGATTTCCCCTACGGGTCGTACTTTCTGGTGAATTGCAGCAAGGTCAGGCTGGCAGTGAACATTGCGGATCAGAAGAAACTTCTCAAGTCTGGCGAGCAAGCCAATGTACCCGGTGCAAACGGCAAATCACAAGATGTCAGTATCCACGCCTCGATCCATGATGAGGTCCGCTTGATTCGCTCCACCAGATGGCAACTCGACGAGAACCAGCGGGAAGTGGTCCTCTTCTATAGCCAACCGGGCACCGATGTGGTCCGCAGCAAACACATCATGGCCATGCGGGCCGCTGATGCGAAGCCCGGGAGATGAATTCTCCAGTGTTTGGGCAACGAATGTCCTTCACATAGATAGGTGTCCAATCATTAAACACCTCAAATGCAAGAATTTTCACTTGTCACCCGCCCAATTCTCGTCTATGTGCCGTCCCGAAAAGCCAGCACGCAGGCAATCTTGGAGTCACTGCGGTCGAACGGCGCACTCAAAAAACCAAAACCATGAGAAGAGAACACAATGCCGAGAATGAAAGGGCAATCCATTTCAAAGTGAAATTCGTTAGAACGTGGAGTGTCCTGACCGGTGTGATCCACCTGTTAGCAGCGCTGCTGCTAGTGTGGAGCAGCGTGGCACCCGGCAAATTGCCAAGTCTGGTGCAGGCGGCATCCAGCACGCCGGCGGTATTGGCTGTGATTACGCCATGGATTTGTGCCGTGCTGGATGGTGGGATGGGTCTGGCTTACCTCAGCGTATTTTTCAGACAAGGCATGGCAAGGGGGAAGATGGTGTGGATCACCACTGCCACACTTCACGGGATGCTGGCGGCTTTCCTGATTTGGCTCATTGAGACTGGAGATTTACCGACGTCCTGGTTGCCACAAGTCCTGCTTGGCTTGGGGGTAGCGGTGGTGCAATTGGCGGTGGTTAACGCCGGTTGGTGGAGTTCTGTGCGAAAATGGCAGACATACAGCGGCGACAGGGGCAGATAGCCCTAGAACTCAGTGTTCGACCTCAAAAGCGCCACAGAACGATGGGGTCAGTCCTCCTGAGTAAGTCGCTGTAATCCGTTGATTATCAATGCTTGAAATTTGAGGCTTTTCACAATTTTTCAGATGAGTCATGCGGC
>Ga0209697_10009254_pt1 | contig 10970 bp, 8 predicted proteins | sample AliMusrvi5mmetaG_FD_184115 | JGI IMG/M metagenome (GOLD analysis project Ga0209697, IMG submission 184115) | Freshwater lake bacterial and archeal communities from Alinen Mustajarvi, Finland, to study Microbial Dark Matter (Phase II) - Alinen... | ecosystem: Environmental > Aquatic > Freshwater... | reverse complement strand
CGGTTAATCCATCAACCCAACTCTCATTTCAACCAGCTAAACTATTATGGCAGCTAAACAACTCCAGTTCGACGAGGCCGCCCGCCAGGCGCTCCTCCGCGGTGTCGAGAAACTCGCTCGCGCCGTCAAGGCAACCCTCGGGCCATCGGGCCGCAACGTCATCCTCGACAAAAAATACGGCAGCCCCACGATCACCAAAGACGGTGTGACGGTCGCCAAGGAAATCGAGCTCGAATGCCCCTACGAAAACATGGGCGCGCAACTCGTCCGCGAAGTCGCCAGCAAGACCAGCGACATCGCCGGTGACGGCACCACGACGGCCACCGTTCTCGCCGAAGCCATCTACAAGGAAGGCCTCAAGAACGTGACCGCCGGCGCCAACCCGACCTCGCTCCAGCGCGGCATCACCAAGGCCGTGGCCGCGATCGTCGAAGAACTCGCCGCCATCTCCAAGAAAGTCAGCGACCGCACGGAAATCGCGCAGGTTGCCACCGTCTCCGCCAACTGGGACACCGCGATCGGCAACATCATCGCCGAAGCGATGGACAAGGTCGGCAAGGACGGCACCATCACCGTTGAGGAAGCCAAGACCATCGAGACCAGCCTCGACGTCGTCGAAGGCATGCAGTTCGACAAGGGCTACCTCTCGCCCTACTTCGTGACCAACGCGGAGTCGATGGAAGTGATGCTCGAAAACGCCTACGTCCTCATCTTCGAGAAGAAGGTCAGCAACCTCAAGGACCTGCTGCCGCTGCTCGAGAAGGTGGCCAAGAGCGGACGCCCGCTGCTGATCATCGCCGAAGACGTGGAAGGCGAAGCCCTCGCCACGCTCGTCGTGAACAAGCTCCGCGGCACCCTGCAAATCTGCGCCGTCAAGGCTCCCGGCTTTGGCGACCGCCGCAAGGCCATGATGGAAGACATCGCCGTCCTCACCGGCGGCCAGTGCATCAGCGAAGACCTCGGCATCAAGCTCGAGAGCGTCACCGTTGAGCAGCTCGGCAAAGCCAAGCGCATCACCGTGGACAAGGAAAACACCACCATCGTGGAAGGCGAAGGCAAGCAGGCCGACATCCAGGGCCGCGTGAACCAGATCCGCCGCCAGATCGAGGAAACCACCTCCGACTACGACCGCGAGAAGCTCCAGGAGCGCCTCGCCAAGCTCGCCGGCGGTGTGGCCGTCATCAATGTCGGCGCTGCGACCGAGACCGAGATGAAGGAAAAGAAGGCCCGCGTTGAGGACGCCCTCCACGCGACCCGCGCCGCTGTCGAAGAGGGGATCGTCCCCGGAGGCGGCACCGCCCTCATCCGCGCCCAGAAGGCCCTCGATGGCCTCAAGCTCGAAGGCGACGAGAAGATCGGCCTCGAAATCATCCGCCGCGCCGTGGAAGCGCCGCTCCGCCAGCTCGCCAACAACGCGGGCCAGGAAGGCGCGCTCATCGTGCAGGAAGTCAAGAAGCGCGAAGGCAACGTCGGCTACAACGTCGCCACCTGCGAATACGTGGACCTGGTGAAAGCCGGCGTGGTGGACCCGACCAAGGTCACCCGCAGCGCGCTCCAGAACGCCTCCTCCATCTCCGGCCTGCTCCTGACGACCGAATGCGTCGTCACCGAGCTCCCTGAGAAGGAGAAGCCCGCCATGCCTCAGGGCGGCGGCATGGGCGGCATGGACTACTAAGCCTCCAGGGCTGAACGTCTGCCAGGGGGATCGCCACCAGCGCGTGCGCGATTCTTCAAGGCAAAACTCACGAGCCGGGCATCAGGGAAAACCTGATGCCCGGCTCAGGTTTTAAGGTGACACGGTTCAGGTTTCATACCATATTATGCGTATGGCATCATCCAGCGAAACTGTGCTAAGTTAGCCAATGTGCGCGCGTATTCGAACCGCATGACGCTTCCCATACCCGAATGGATACCTCAGCCGCGACTCCCTTAGCACCAAAATCTTCCACAACGGTTCTCCTTGTGGATGACGATCCGTTCATCCTCCGCTTGATGGCGTTGATCCTGACGGATGCGGGCTACAATATCATTCAGGCCCAGAGCGGGGACGAGGCCTTGGCGGCCATTCGCAAGCAGCCGAAGGTGGACCTCGTGATTTCCGATGTGGTGATGCCGGGCATGGACGGCGAATTTCTCCGGGAGACGGTGAAACGTCTCTGGCCCGCGTGCAAATTCATCGTTTGCTCCGGCTACCCCGACAAGTGCTGGGACCTGGCCAACAGCGCAGCGCATGTGGCCACGCTGCCCAAGCCGTTTACCGCCAGTTTGCTCCGGGAGCGCGTTCGCGCGGTAATGGAGTCCTAGTGTGCTGTTCCCGATTTTTTGCGAGGAATCAGGAAGCGAGGCATGCAGAAACAGGACGGGGGAAGAAAAGCTTTTCCTGAATTCCTGATCTGCTCGTGCCTTCTTGAAAATGCGTTTGCCCAGGCTTTCCTCGCGATTCCCTTGCGGATTGGCGCAGGCGCGCTATAACGCAGGGGAAATGTCTGCGATAGAAAAAAAATTCCGCATCCGGCTTGACGCCTTGGAGCATAAATCGATCACCGATGAGGAATACCGCCAGAAGCTCAAGGAGCAGGAGTTGAAGCTCCTCGGGCTGCAACGGCGCCTTGCCGAATCGAAGATCAACGTGATCGTCGTTTTTGAGGGGCCCGATGCGGCGGGCAAAGGCGGGGCGATCAAGCGCTTGGTGGAACGGCTTGACCCGCGGTTGGTGCGTGTTTATTCCATCGTCAAACCGACGGCGGAAGAATACCAGCACCACTACATGTGGCGTTTCTGGAACAAGCTGCCGAGCTATGGGCAGACCGCCATTTTTGATCGCTCCTGGTATGGGCGGGTGCTGGTGGAGCGCGTGGAGGGTTTTGCCACGGAAGCAGAGTGGAAGCGGGCCTACCGGGAGATCAACGAATTTGAACGCACGCTCACCGATGACCACACGGTGCTCATCAAGCTTTATCTGCACATCGACAAGGAGGAACAGCTCAACCGGTTTACCCGACGCCAGGCCGATCCTTACAAACACTGGAAGATCAACGACGAAGACTGGCGCAACCGCCGCAACTGGGACCAGCATAGTGTGGCGGCCGAGGAGATGTTTGAGCGGACCTCCACGGAATACGCGCCGTGGCATGTCATCCCGGCCAACTACAAATGGTATGCGCGGCTGCGGGTGGTAAAAACCGTGGCGGAATGCGTGGAAAAAGCGCTCGGAAAATGAAAGCGATCCGGCTGGCAATCCTCTTGAGTGTGGCAATGGCGCTGGCGGGGTGTGAAAAGGCGTTCCAGAGCAGCGCCGCGCGCAATCTGGCCCAGGCGGAAACAAAATACTCCCAGGGCGATTACCCCGCCGCCGTGCTGCTGTATGAGGGAGCGCTGGATGGGACGCCGGAGAGCGCGGAAATCCACTACAAGCTGGGCCTCCTCTACGCGGACCGGATCAAGCGGCCCATCAGCGCCATTCACCATTTTCAGCGTTATCTGGATATAAAACCGGAGGGGCCTCATGCAAAGGAAGTGCAAAAATTCCTCAAGGAAGATCAGTTGCGGCTGGTCGCGGAGTCGGGCAACGGCGCCAGCGTCTCTCAGGAGGAGGCCAAGCGGATGAAGAACAACAACCTCGCGTTGCAACAGAAGGTGCTACAACTCAAGGAGGAGCTGGAGGCCGCCAACAAAGCGCGCCTGGCGGCGTTCAAGGCGCTCGGCTCCAAGGCCGGCGCGCTAAAGCCCGAGCAGACCCAGAAACCGCTCGTGGAAGGTGTGCGCACCTACACGGTGGAACCGGGCGACACCCTCGCCTCCATCGCGCTCAAATTCTACAAAAACCGCGGGCGCTGGCAGGCCATTCAGGACGCCAATTTTAACACGATGGAGGGCACCGCGAAACTCAAGCCCGGCATGGTCCTGATGGTCCCCTGAAGAGAAGAACGGGAGACACGCAGACGGGGAGAACACACGGCAAAAGAGATTCGGACGAAGGAACGCCACCATAATCTGTGTAAATCAGCGGATCACACCCCAACCCCCTCCTTTCTGTGGATAGTATGACCTCCAAAATCGCCCTGGGCACCTGCGCGTGGAGTTGTGAGGACTGGCGGGGCGGGTTTTACCCGGACACCGTGGTTCCCACGCAATGGCTCGGCTGGTATGCGCGCTTCTTCAACGCCGTGGAGGCGGACTCGACGTTTTTCCACGCGCCCACCCGGCACGCGCTCGAGCATTGGCTGGAGGCCACTCCCGCGAAGTTCACCTTCACCGTGAAGCTGCCGCGCGCCCTCACGCACGAGCGGCGGTTGCGTGACTGCGATGGACCGCTAGAGAGCTTTCTGGAAGCGCTGGCGCCTTTGCGCCCCCGGCTCGGCTGCATCCTCATCCAGTTGCCCGCCACGTTCAGGGCCGCCCACGAGGAGGACATCCTGCGCCGGTTCGTCGCCAGACTCCCGCGCGACTGGCCTTTCGCCATCGAGTTCCGCGACCCGGCCTGGCACGCGCCGCGCACCGTCCACTGGCTGCGCGAGCACAATGTCTGCTGGGTTTGGGCCGACTCCGAACCGCTCTCCCACGAGGCGGAAGGGGCGTTCGAGGTGCTGCCGCAAACGGCGGATTTCCTCTACGTGCGGCTCCTGGGGGATGCGCGGACCCGCTACCATGCGGACGGTTCCCCGCGGCACGTCTATGAAAAGCTGCTCTGGCCGCGCGGCCGTTCCCTGGAGAACTGGGCCGTGAAAATCCGGCATCATATGGAGGAAAGCCGCCGCGTGTTGGTGTTCGCCAACAACCACTTCGAGGGGTGCGCCCCGCTCACCTGCCAGCGGTTGGCGCGCACGCTGGGAATGGAACTCGCCCTGCCCCACCTCGACGCTCCCGACGCGCCCAAAGGCAGCCAGATGGATTTGCTGTAGGGCGAAGGCGAAGGGATTGAAAGAGGCTGCATTGTTTCGTGTTTTTTTGCAAACCGGGGCTCACTCTTGACGCCGCCCACGCGCGCCCCCATACTGTAGGGCTCGCATGTCCATCGAAAAAACCCGCAATTTCTGTATCATCGCCCACATCGACCACGGGAAGACCACCCTTTCCGACCGGCTCCTGGAGGTGACGAACACCATCTCCATGCGCGAATCCACGGATCAACATCTGGATTCCATGGACTTGGAGAAGGAGCGTGGCATCACCATCAAGGCGCACCCGGTCGCCATGGAATACACCTCCAAGGCCGGGGAAAAATACACGCTCAACTTGATGGACACACCGGGGCACGTCGATTTTGCCTACGAGGTGAGCCGTTCGCTGGCTGCCTGCGAGGGCGCGCTTCTGATCATCGATGCCGCACAGGGCGTCGAGGCGCAGACCGTCGCCAACGTCCACCTGGCCAACAAGCAGGGGCTCACCATCATTCCCGTCATCAACAAGATCGACCTGCCCACCGCCGACGTGGCATCGTGCAAACGCCAGCTGGAGGAAATCCTCTCCATCCCCGGCGAGGAAGCCATCTCTGCCAGCGCCAAGGCGGGCATCGGCATCGAGGAAATTCTGGAAGCCATCGTCGAGCGCATCCCGTCCCCCCGCATCATGAAAGACGAGCGCGTGCGCGGGCTCGTGTTCGACTCGGTTTTCGACACCTACCGCGGCGTCATCGCCTACATCCGCATGGCCTCCGGCTCCATCCAGCCGGGTCTGGGGGTGAAGCTGATGAGCAGCAACAAAAATTACGAAATCAAGGACGTGGGGGTCTTCACACCCAAGATGGAAGGCCGCCCCCAACTCAACGCGGGCGATGTCGGCTACTTCATCGCCAACATCAAGACCACCGCCGAAATCAAAATAGGCGACACGCTCACCGAGCAGCACCACCCCGCCGACGAGCCGCTCCCCGGCTTCCAGGAAATCCACCCGATGGTCTTCAGCGGCATCTACCCCATCAACACCGCGGATTTCGAGCACCTCAAGACGGCGATGGGCAAGCTGCAAATCAACGACGCCGCCTTTGTCTATCAGGCGGAAAGCTCCGTGGCGCTCGGGTTTGGCTTCCGCTGCGGCTTCCTCGGCCTGCTCCACATGGAGATCATCCAGGAACGCCTGCGCCGGGAGTACGACATGGACATCATCTCGACGTATCCCAGCGTCATCTACGAGGTGCTCAAAACCAACGGCGAACTCCTGCTGGTGGACAACCCGGCGTTCCTGCCGGACTTCAGCGTCATCGAGGAAATCCGCGAACCGGTCGTCAAGGCGTTCATCATGGTGCCCAACGAAAACATCGGGGACATCATGGGGCTCGTGCTGGAAAAACGCGGCATCGTGGATCACACCGAATCCCTCGACACCAAGCGCGTCATGATTTCCTGCGAGCTGCCGCTCAACGAAATCCTCGTGGATTTCAACGACAAGATCAAGAGCATGACCCGCGGCTACGGCTCCATGGATTACGAGCCCGCAGGCTACCGCGCGGACAAACTCGTGAAGCTCGACATGCTCGTCAACGGCGAACCCGTGGACGCTTTCTCCAGCATCGTCCACCGGGACAAGGCCGAAGCACGCGGACGCATCCTGGCCGCCAAGCTCAAGGAAGTCATCCCCACCCAGCTCTACGTCGTGGCCATCCAGGCTGCCATCGGCGGCAAGATCGTCGCCCGCGAAACCGTATCGGCCAGCCGCAAAGACGTGACCGCAAAGTGCTACGGCGGGGACATCACCCGCAAGCGCAAGCTCTTGGAAAAGCAGAAGGAAGGCAAAAAGCGGATGAAGTCCATCGGCAAGGTGAACATCCCGCAGGAAGCCTTCATCGCGGTGCTGAAATCCAGCGCCGGCGGGTAGGGAAGGGGCTGTTTTCCGCGCATGTAGCGCGCCTTATTTGAAAGATCGGGAGGGTGATGAATTGGCACACGTGCGAAGCGCAACTTCGAGGGAAGGGGGGTGTGAGTTAGAGCAGCGTTTCAACAAAAACTGTGGCCAGTGATTTGGGAGCGCCGCCTGAATATTTCACACCGCCTTTTCACTGCGCCCTACTGCGGATTGAAGATTATTTAATGCTTGCCAAAAAGAATTGCGCCGATAATTTCGCGTAATTGCAGGTAGAAGACGGATTCTTTTCACCCCCAAACTATCCCATGGCACGGGCATCAGACACAGCAGAAACCCCAAAGAACAACGGCCTTGCGCAGACTTCCCCGGGAGCATTGGGGAAAGCAGAGGATGTTTTGCAGTTGCGCGCCGCCGTATTTGATTCCCTGAAGGAAGCGATCCTCGTGGTGGATCGCGAGGGTGTGGTCCTAGATGCGAACCTTGCCTGGCGGCAGTTCCAAGCAGAGAGCCTCTGGCCGAAGATGGTCCGGAAAGCCGGGACGGACGCCGAGATGCTGGTGATCCATGAAGCCGGGCTGGGGGCAAAGTTTGAAGAGGTGGAGGCGCTCCTCTCCGGTCTGCGGAGTGTGATCTGCGGGGAGCAGGAGGAATTCATTCAGGAGTTTTCCGTTCTTCAAGACGGCAAGCCTCGCGGGTTGCGGCTCTGGGCGGAGGCGTTGCCTCATCACCCGCAGGGAGCGGTCCAGATCGCGGTGCGGGACATCTCGGCGCGCCGCAAAGCGGAGCTGGATTTGCGCGAAAGCCACTCCCTTTTCAACCGGATCATCGAGGGCACACGCGACGCCATTTTTATCTACGACATGGAGGGGCGCTGTTTGATGCACAACTCCGCCAGCAAAGAACTGCTCGGGATGTGCCCCACGCAGGTGGTTGGAAAGACCATCGAGGAGATTTTTCCGGAAAAAACGGCGCGGCTCGCCCGCATGCAGAACGAACTGGCGCTGGCCACCGGGCGGACGCTGGAATACGAGTTGCTGGCGGAGGCGCCGCAGGGAAACCGCACCTTGCTTGTTCAAAAGGGGGTTTACCGGAATCATCGCAACGAGGTGGTGGGCATCATCGGCATCGCGCGGGACATCACCGAGCGCAAGCTCGCTGAGGAAAAGCTGGCTCGCAGCGAACGCCACTTCCGGGCGCTCATCGAAAAGAGCGCGGACTGCATTGTGCTCTTCGCGGCGGACGGAGTCATCCGTTATGCGAGCCCGTCCTCCAAAGAATTTTCAGGGTTCGAACCCGGGGAATTGGAGGGCACGAATGTGTTTTTTTGGATTCATCCCGATGATCTCGCCGAGACCCGGCAACGGTTCGAGGAACTGCTCGGTTTGCCGGGCGCCACTTTAAGCGGGGAATTTCGCCACCTCTGCAAGGACGGCCAATGGAAATGGATGGAGGCGACGGCCACCAACTGGCTCAACGACCCCGGGGTTCACGCCGTTGTGGTCAACTCCCGCGACATCACGCACCGCAAGGAGGCAGAGATGGTCTTGCGCCGTCATACCGCCATTGTCGATGCGTCCTTTGACGGCATCATCGGGCTGGATATTCAAGAGAACATCACCAGTTGGAACCCTGCCGCCCAGCGTATTTTGGGGTATCCGGAAAAGGAAATCCTCGGGAAAAGTTTCAGAGTTCTGGTTCCAGAGGACCGTCTGGCGCATTACCAGAAATACTTTGCGCAATTGTTGGCGGGCAAGTCGATCAGCGACATGGAGGTGCTTGTCCTGGCAAAGGACGGCCACCCCATTGAAGCCTCCCTTACGGCATCCCCCATCCGGAGCCGGGAACATGGCGTGGTGGGGATGGCGATGAACCTGCGGGACATCACCGAACGCCGGCGACTGGAAAGGGAGGTGCTCGAAATCGCGGATTTCGAGAAGCACCGCATCGGGCAGGATTTGCACGACGACCTCTGCCAGCATCTGGTGGGGATTTCGATGATCGGCAACCTGCTTTATGCGGAACTGGCCCGGCTCGGCATCAAGCAGGCCGGGGAGGCGAAAAAAGTCACCGAGATGATCCGCAACGCGGTGGATCACGCCCGCATTTTGGCAAAGGGGCTATCCCCGTTGAATATCGCCGAAGGCGGTCTCATGGGCGGGCTTGAGATGTTGGCGGCCCAGACCGAGCAGTTGTTCCGCATTCCCTGTGTTTTCGAGTGCGAGAAGGCAGTGCATATCCAAAGCCCCGAGGTGGCCACGCACCTGTACCGGATCGCGCAGGAGGCGTTGCACAACGCGGTCAAGCACAGCGAGGGGACGGAGGTTGTGCTCCGGCTTGCGACCGTGGGGGAGGATGTGCTCATCACCGTGCGCGACAACGGCGTGGGGATCCCCGAAACGAAGAGGCCGCAGGGGCGCGGAGGGCTCGGCATGCACACCATGCATTACAGGGCGCGGATTATCGGCGCTGCCTTGGAGATTTCGCGCAATGCCGGGGGAGGCACCACCGTCGCTTGCAGGCTGCCGAACGCCCTCGCGGGGGAGGAGCCTGACGCCCCGGCATGCCAGCAGCGTAACCGGCGCGCGGAACGGAAAAGGGCGCGTTAGTGCGGGTTACGGCTTGGTCAGGGGGGTGAGGCGTTTGGCGTGTTCGTGATCGGAGATGGCGAGGGAGGGGGCGGCGGTGTTGCGTTTGCGGGCCTGTTCGCGGAAGTAAAGCTGGGCCTGGGAGTGTTCCTCGCCCGGCTGCGGCTTGAGGCGGAGGTAGGAGCCGTCGGGCTGGAGTTCGCGCGCTTTGACGTGGTCCCGCAGATAAGCCGGGAGGATGTCCTGGATGATGTCCTTGCGCAGGGCGGGGCATTCGATGGGGAAGGCGATTTCCACGCGGCGGTAGAGGTTGCGGGGCATCCAGTCGGCGCTCCCGAGATAGATGGCCGGGTGGCCGTTGTTGGCAAAGTAGAAGATGCGGCTGTGCTCCAGAAAGCGCCCGACAATGCTCAGGACGCGGATGTTTTCGCTGACGCCGGGGATGCCGGGGCGCAAACAGCAGATGCCGCGGACGATGAGGTCGATCTTCACTCCCGCGCAGGAGGCCTCATAAAGGGCGACGATGAGGGTTTCATCCACGAGCGAGTTGAGCTTGACGATGATGCGCGCGGGTTTGCCGTCGAGGGCGTGGTCCCGCTCGCGTTCGATCAGGCACTTGGTGCGCGTGGCGAGGTCGAAGGGGGAGACGAGGAGTTTTTTGAACCCGGGGTACTCTGCCAGGCCGGTGAGGGTGTTAAAGAGGGTGGCGACTTCCCCGGTGAGGGAGGGGTTGGAAGTGAGCAGCCCGAGGTCGGTGTAGATGCGGGCGGTGCGGGGGTGGTAGTTGCCGGTGCTCAGGTGGGCATACTGGCGGATGCGGTCTTCGTCGCGCCGGACGATGAGGAGCATTTTGCAGTGGGTCTTGAGGCCGACGACGCCATAGACAACGTGGACGCCTGCGTCTTCGAGCTTGAGCGCCCACTGGATGTTGTTGGCTTCGTCGAAGCGGGCCTTGAGTTCAACGATGGCGGTGACTTGTTTGCCGTTGGCGGCGGCTTCGCCGAGCGCGGCGACGATGGGCGAGTCGCCGCTGGTGCGGTAGAGGGTCATCTTGATGGCCAGCACGGCAGGGTCAATGGCGGCTCGCTCAATGAAATCGACGAGGTCTTCAAACGGTTCGTAGGGATGGTGGAGGAGGATGTCGTCGCGGCGCAGCCGTTCCCAGACGTCTCCACCGGGGGGCAGCGAGGGATCGTGCGCGGGGAAAAACGGGCGGTCCTTGAGGCGGGCGAAGGCTTCGTTGGCAAGAAGCGGGGCGAGGTGGCCCATGGTGATGGGGCCGTCGAGCAGGTAGAGATCGGCGTCGGTCAGGCTGAAGCGCTCCAGCAGCAGAAGCTGAAAATCGCGTGGGCAATCGGCCTCGACTTCCAGGCGGACGGCGTTGCCTTTGTTGCGGCGGCGGAGTTCTTCTTCGATGGTGCGCAGGAGGTTGTCGGCTTCTTCGTCGTCGATGTAGAGGTCGCCGTTGCGGGTGATGCGGAAGGCGTGGACCCCCTCCAGTTCCAAGCCCGGAAAGAGGCCGTGGAGGTGGTGTTTGACCAGATCGCTCAGGAAGATGTATTCCCACGGGGCGTCGTCGTTCTC
>Ga0209697_10009243_pt1 | contig 10979 bp, 5 predicted proteins | sample AliMusrvi5mmetaG_FD_184115 | JGI IMG/M metagenome (GOLD analysis project Ga0209697, IMG submission 184115) | Freshwater lake bacterial and archeal communities from Alinen Mustajarvi, Finland, to study Microbial Dark Matter (Phase II) - Alinen... | ecosystem: Environmental > Aquatic > Freshwater... | reverse complement strand
GTCCACCGGAGCCAGTAACTAAAAAGGCCGCCCCGCTTTCGCGGGGCGGCCTTGAAACTTAACCGCCGACTAGACGGTATTGCGCTTAGCGTTTCGCCTTGGACGGCTTCTTTGCGCCTTTCGCACTCGCAGCGGCCTCGTCTTCGAGGGCAGCTTGCGCCGCCGCCAATCGCGCCACGGGGACGCGGAAAGGCGAGCAACTCACGTAGGTCAAGCCGAGCTTGTGACAGAACTTCACCGAGTTCGGGTCGCCGCCGTGTTCGCCGCAGATACCCATCTTCATGCCGGGTCGGCTGAGGTTGCCTTTCTCCACCGCGATCCTCATCAGCTCGCCCACACCGGTTTGGTCAATCGAGGCGAACGGATTGCTCTTGATGATTTCGTTTTCCTGATATGGCGGTATGAAGGAGCCGGAATCATCGCGGCTCATCCCGAGGCAGGTCTGCGTCAGGTCGTTGGTGCCGAAGCTGAAGAACTGGGCCGTCTTGGCGATTTCGTCCGCGGTCAGCGCGCCGCGCGGGATTTCAATCATGGTGCCGACCATGTAATCGATCTTCACCTTCTGCTCGGCCATGACTTCCTTGGCTACGCGATGGACTACCTCAACCTGGAGATCGAGCTCCTTCTTGAAGCCAACGAGCGGGATCATCACCTCCGGCTTCACCTTGACGCCGGATTTTTGCACTTCCGCGGCCGCTTCGAACACTGCGCGGGCCTGCATCTCAGAGATTTCCGGATAGACGATGCCCAGGCGGCAGCCACGGAAGCCGAGCATCGGGTTGAACTCGTGGAGCTCTTTGACGCGCTGTTGAATCTTCTCGATCGGCACACCCATCTTCGCGGCCAGAAGCTTCTGCGCGGGTTCCTCGTGGGGGAGGAACTCATGCAACGGCGGGTCCAGGAAGCGGATCGTAGCCGGCAAGCCCTTTAGTGCCTTAAAGATGCCAGCGAAGTCACCCTTCTGATAAGGCAGCAGCTTCGCCAGAGCCTTTTTACGCTCGTCGACGTTCTCCGCGAGAATCATCTCGCGCATGGCATCGATGCGGTTGCCCTCGAAGAACATGTGCTCAGTGCGCGTAAGACCGATGCCCGTGGCGCCAAACGCCATGGCGTTTTCCGCCTGTTCGGGGGTATCGGCGTTCGTGCGGACCTGGAGCTTGGTGACCTTCGAGCACCAGTTCATCAGGGTGGCAAACTTGGTATACGTGTCGCTCAGCTTGCCGTCGAGGGACTTCGCGACCAGCACCTGAACAATCTCGGAGGGGGCAGTCGGGAGTTGGCCCGCGTAGACATTGCCGAGCGTACCGTTGATGGAGAGGAAGTCCCCTTCCTTGTAGGTCACGCCATCCGCCGTGAGGGTCTTAGTGGCGTAATCAATCTGGAGCGCACCGGCGCCGCAGACACACACCTTGCCCATCTGGCGCGCGACCAATGCCGCGTGGGAGCTAACTCCTCCTTTTGCCGTCAGGATGCCTTCGGAGGCAATCATGCCACGGAGATCTTCTGGCGTGGTTTCATTGCGGACGAGGAGAACCTTCTCACCCTTGGCTGCGGCTGCGTCGGCGCGGTCAGCGTTCAGATAAAACTTGCCGGAGGCGGCGCCAGGACCGGCGGGCAGGCCCTTGGCGATGACCCTGGCGGCTTTCTCGGCTTTCGCTTCGAAGATTGGGGCGAGGAGTTGGTCGAGCTGGTCGGCTGGGTTGCGCTTGATGGCGGTCTTCCAGTCAATGAGCTTCTCTTGCACCATGTCCATCGAGAACTTGAGCGCGGCCATAGCGGTGCGCTTGCCGTTGCGCGTCTGGAGCATGAACACTTTGCCGTCCTGGATGGTGAATTCAAAGTCCTGCACATCCTTGAAGTGGGTCTCCAGGGTCTTGCGGATGTTATCCAGTTCCTTGTAAGCGGCGGGCATCTGCTTGTCGAGCTGGGCGACGGGCTCGGGTGTGCGGACGCCGGCGACGACGTCTTCGCCCTGCGCGTTGATAAGGAATTCGCCATAGAACTCCTTTACACCGTTGGCTGGGTTACGCGTGAAGGCGACACCAGAGCCGGAGGTATCCCCGGTATTGCCATAGACCATGGCCTGCACGGTGACGGCCGTTCCCCATTCAGAGGGAATACCGTATTTGCGGCGATACACGATCGCGCGGTCGTTCATCCACGAGCCGAACACGGCGCCGGCAGCGCCCCAAAGCTGCTTCCATTGATCTTGCGGAAATTCCTTGCCCGTGCGCTCTTTGATCAGCGCCTTGAATCGGACAACCAGTTCCTGTTGGTCCGCAGCGGTGAGCTTCGAGTCTTCGATGTCCGCTTGATACTTCTCATGCTTGTAGCTGTGGATGACCACTTCAAACGGCTCGTGATCCTCATTCCTGCCCTTCTGGACACCCATGACGACATCACCATACATCTGGACGAAGCGGCGATAACAATCCCAGGCGAAACGCTCGTTCTTGGTCGCGGCCACCAGCGCCAGCACGGTCTTATCGTTCAAGCCCAAATTCAGAATGGTGTCCATCATGCCGGGCATTGAGTCCCGGGCGCCGGAGCGCACTGACACCAGCAGCGGCATGGCCTTGGTGTCGCCGAACTTGGTGCCCATAATCTTCTCGATGAACGCAATGCCTTCTTTGGCCTGCGCGTCGAGCACCTTGGGATAAGTCTTCTTATTCTGGTAATAGTAAGTGCAGACTTCCGTAGTAATCGTGAAGCCCGGAGGCACGGGCAAGCCAATGCGGCTCATTTCAGCCAGGTTCGCGCCTTTGCCGCCCAATAGCGGCTTCATGCTGCCGTCGCCGTCAGCCTTCTTGTTTCCAAACTGATATACGTATTTTGCAGATTTTGCCATAAACTTCAATTCTACTCAGGTAACAACGTTCAATAAACAGGTTTCGCCGGAACAAATACCCCGAAACAGTCCGCGGAAAGTATCAAAGGCGGGCGTCATGTCAATGAACGAGTGCGCGGCTCCATAGCCTATCATATCTTCGTATCAAGATATGTTGATTTTCAATTTGCGCAGGGCCATTTCTAACATTAAGGTCTGGCCATATGGATCTTTGGATGGCGGCAGAGCCCCGCGCCCAAAGGGGCCTGGACCCTGGAACATTAGTAACAATGGAAGGCATTGAAGTTGGACGTGAGCACTGAACTCGATCGGACGCGAGAACTGGAACGCCTGCTGCGTGAACGCATCGTCATTCTCGACGGTGCGATGGGCACAATGATCCAGGGTTATAATCTGGACGAGGCTGGATTTCGCGGAGAGCGGTTCAAGGATTGTCCGCAGGATTTGAAGGGGAACAACGACCTTCTCAGCCTGACCCAACCGGAGATCATTCAGACTATCCATCGCCAATACCTCGAAGCTGGGGCAGACATTATAGAGAGCAATACGTTCAACTCAACTTCGACCTCGTTGGCCGACTACAAGCTGGAAGGGCTGGCGTACGAGTTGAATGTGGCAGGTGCGCGTAACGCTCGAGTGGCGGCAGACGCGGTCATGGCCGCTCAGCCTGGCCGCATTTGTTTCGTTGCCGGCGCCCTCGGCCCAACCAGCAAGACGGCATCCCTTTCGCCCGACGTGCATAATCCGGCTTTCCGTGCGATCACCTTTGATCAACTGGTCGGAGTTTACACCGAACAGACCCGCGGCTTGCTCGACGGCGGGGTGGACATGCTGCTGCTGGAGACTGTATTTGATTCCCTCAACTCCAAAGCGGCGCTTTTCGCCATAGACCAGTACTTTGAGGATGCCGGCCGCCGAGTGCCCGTGATGGTCTCCTTTACCATCACCGACCTGAGCGGGCGCACGCTTTCGGGCCAGACGGTTGAGGCCTACTGGAACTCCATCTCACACAACAAGCTTTTGAGCATTGGCATCAACTGCGCGTTGGGCCCCAAGGAGATGAGGCCGTTCATTGAGGAACTGGCAGGGATTGCCGACACCTGGCTAAGCGCTTATCCTAACGCTGGTTTGCCCAACCCGATGTTGCCGACCGGCTTCCCGGAGACACCGGAATCGCTGGCGCCGCAGCTTAAGGAGTGGGCGGTAAACGGCTGGCTCAATATCATTGGCGGTTGCTGCGGCACGACGCCCGCGCACATCCAGGCGCTGGCCGAGGCCGTGCGTGGCCTGCCGCCGCGCGTGCCGCCACGAGTCGGACCGAGCACGCGCTTAAGCGGATTAGAGCCGTTGACCATTCGTCCGGAAGCCAACTTCGTCAATATCGGAGAGCGTACCAACGTCACCGGCTCGCCCAAGTTCGCGAAGCTGATCCTCGCGGGCAATTACGAGGCGGCGCTGGCCATCGCCAAGCAGCAAGTGGAGAATGGCGCGCAGATGATTGACGTGAACATGGACGAGGCCATGCTCGATTCTGAGAAGGCGATGACAACCTTCCTGAACCTGGTCGCCTCGGAACCCGACATCGCGCGCGTGCCGGTCATGGTTGACAGCTCGAAATGGTCGGTGATTGAGGCTGGCCTAAAGTGCACCCAGGGCAAGGGCGTAGTGAACTCGATCAGCCTTAAAGAAGGCGAGGAGAAGTTTCTGAGCCAGGCTAAGCTGATCCGTCGTTACGGTGCGGCAGTGGTGGTGATGGCCTTTGACGAGCGCGGCCAGGCCGACACGTTTGAGCGCAAGATTGAAGTCTGTGAGCGTTCGTATCGCATCCTGACTCGGCAAGTTGGCTTCCCGCCGCAGGACATCATCTTTGACCCGAACGTCCTCACGGTTGCCACGGGCATCGATGAGCACAACAACTATGGGGTGGATTTCATCCGCACGACGAAATGGATCAAAGATCATCTTCCCTTCGCGCGTGTCAGCGGTGGGATCAGCAACATTTCATTCTCCTTCCGCGGCAACAACGTAGTGCGCGAGGCGATGCACTCGGCGTTTCTTTACCATGCCATCCGGGCGGGGATGGACATGGGGATCGTGAACCCGGGAATGCTGGAGGTGTATGAGGAGATTCCCAAGGAATTGCTGGAACGGGTGGAAGATGTGCTGCTGAACCGCCGCCCGGATGCCACCGAGCGGCTCGTCAAATTGGCCGAGACAATCAAACAAAAGGATGAGGTCGCGGTCGCGGAAGACGAGTGGCGCAAGGGCACGGTCGAGGAACGGTTGAGCCACGCCCTCGTCAAGGGCATTGTCGAATACATTGATCAGGACACCGAGGAAGCCCGCCAGAAATATGGCCGACCGCTTCTGGTTATCGAGGGGCCGCTCATGAAGGGGATGAACGTCGTGGGCGACCTGTTCGGTACCGGGCGAATGTTCTTGCCGCAGGTCGTCAAGAGCGCGCGCGTGATGAAAAAGTCCGTCGCGTACCTATTCCCGTTCATGGAAGCGGAGAAGGCGGCTTCCGGCAAGCACCAGGCGCAGGGTTGCATTGTCATGGCGACCGTCAAAGGTGACGTCCACGACATCGGGAAGAACATCGTTGGCGTCGTGCTGGGGTGCAACAATTACGAAGTCATTGACTTGGGCGTGATGGTGCCTGCGGAAAAGATCCTGCAAACTGCTCGCGAGAAGAACGTCGATATCATCGGCTTGAGCGGGCTGATAACGCCCTCTCTTGATGAGATGGTCCATGTCGCCAAAGAGATGGAGCGCCAGGGCTGCAGCGTTCCGCTGCTGATCGGCGGCGCCACTACCAGCAAGGCCCATACTGCCGTGAAGATCGCTCCGAGCTACTCGCAACCTGTGATCCATGTTTTGGACGCTTCCCGAGCCGTAGGGGTGGTAGGGAGTTTGTTTAATCCTAGCCTGAAGACGCCCTTCGTTAAGGATGTCCGCGCAGAATACGATAAGATCCGCACTCAACACGCCGGACAGGTCGTGAAGCCGCTACTGACCATCGAAGAAGCCCGCCGTCGCCACACGCCGATCGAATGGCGTGCGACCGATATTGAGAAGCCTGCGTTCACTGGCTTCCGCGTGCTTTCCTCTGATGAGCAATCACCAGTTGCCGATCACCATTCACGAATCACCCTGGCTGACCTCCTGGCGTTCATTGACTGGTCCCCCTTCTTCCACACTTGGGAATTGCGCGGGCGGTACCCAGTAATCCTGGAAAAGCCTGAGGCCAAGAAGCTCTTCGAGGATGCGCAAGAACTGTTGCAAGAGATCGTCAGCAGGAAGTCACTCTCCGCGCGCGCGGTATATGGTTTCTTCCCGGCCAACGCTGTTGGCGATGATGTCGAACTCTACTCCGATGATACCCGGAAACAGGTCTTGGCAACTTTCCACTTTCTGCGCCAGCAAATGGACAAACCCCAAGGCCAATTCAATCACTGTCTCGCCGATTTCGTCGCCCCCAAGACGCCCCCTGTCTCCGCTGTTAGCCAGCCACTATCGGACTACTTGGGCGCTTTCGCTGTGTCCGCAGGCTTCGGTGTGGCGGAACTCTGCGAGAAATTCGAGCGCGACCACGACGACTACAACTCGATTATGACCAAGGCGCTGGCTGATCGGCTGGCGGAGGCCTTTGCCGAGTATCTCCACCAGCGCGCCCGCAAGGAATGGGGCTACGGCCTGGGCGAGACCTTCAGCAGCGAAGACCTAATTCGAGAGAAGTACCGAGGCATTCGTCCCGCCGCTGGCTACCCTGCCTGCCCCGACCATACTGAGAAATGGACTCTCTGGAAGCTGCTCGACGTGGAAAGGACCACCGGCATCAGGCTGACCGAAAGCTGCGCGATGTGGCCCGGCGCCAGCGTCAGCGGGCTATATTTTGGGCACCCGGAGTCGAAGTATTTTGCCGTCGGCAAGATTGACCGCGACCAGGTGCTCGACTATCAGTCGCGCAAACAAATGGGCCTGCCCGTGGTCGAGCGTTGGCTCGGACCGAGTCTCAACTATGAGCCGGCCCTTCCGTAATAATACCGCCTTGCCGAGGGCTTGTTTTTTTTCGATTGCGCCCTAGACTAGGTACATGAAGCACGATGTGGTAGAGGTCCAAATTCGGGGGATCCTGCCCGCCAACAGCGGGTGCGCGCTCTTTGTGGGCAACGACAAGAAGGTTTTCGTCATCAACGTCGAGCCGAATATGGGCGCCGTTATTGGGATGTTCTTGCGGGCCACGCCAAAAGAGCGACCGCTCACTCACGACCTCATGCAGAGCATTTTTAAGGGCTTCGGCATCACCGTCGAACGGGTCGTGATTACCGAGTTGAAGAACTCCACTTACTTTGCCCGCCTCATTCTGCAACAGCAGAACGAACTTGCCCGCAAGCTGGTCGAAATTGACGCCCGACCCAGCGATTGCCTCGCCCTCGCCACGGCTCAGAAGCGTCCAATCTTCGTCACCAACTCCCTCTTCGAACAAGTGGAAGACATGTCCGAGGTGCTCGAGCGGATCAACGAGAACGGCACCGAGGCCGAATAGGTTGATGCCTTCTCCTGTTTCCAAGCACCCCGCGCCCCTGGTGTTGGTTTGCGGCGAGGATGATTTTGCCGTCAAGCAGCGCGCCAGACAAATCTACCTGCAGTGGACCGAGGAACTGGGCGGCATGGACCACGAGACAATTGATGCCGCCGTTTCCCACAGCGGTGAAGCTCTCAAAGCTCTTGCCAAGCTCCGGGAAGCCTTGCAGACGCTGCCCTTTTTTGGCAGCGGCAAGGTGATCTGGCTCAAGAACTGCAATTTCCTGAGCGACGAACGGGCCGCCACCAAGGACGTTACTGAATCGCTGGCGGCTCTGGCCGAGGAGTTAAAGGGGTTTTCCTGGCAAAACGTCCGGCTCCTCATCAGCGCCGGAAAGGTGGACAAGCGCAAGGTTTTCTACAAAGCCATCGATAAGCTCGGAGCGGTTGAGGGTTTTGCCGGTTGGTCGGTTGATGATCGCAACTGGGCGGATCAAGCGGAAGCCTGGGCCCGCAAAGGCCTGCGGGCGCGCCAGAAGGAGATTTCCGATGAAGCCCTCGCCGAACTCATCAACCGCGTCGGCCCCAACGCCCGCCAGCTTGACAACGAAATAGAGAAGGTTGCCCTTTACGTCGGCGACCGAGAGGAGATCGAGTTCGAGGACGTCGCGACGATATGCACGCGCAACAAGACGGCCCGCGCTTTCGCCCTGGGTGACGCCTTGGGTGACCGCGATCTTCCCCGGTCTCTAGCCCGGCTTGACGAAGCCCTGTGGGAGGTGAAGCTCGATCCGCAGAAGTCGGAAATCGGATTGCTTTACGGTCTGATTTCCAAAGTCCGCGCCATGCTCTTGCTTAAGGAAATGCTCCACGAAGGCTGGGTGAAACCGGACATGGATTACAACCGGTTCAAAGCGCAGCTCGAACGGGTCCCCGTGGACCAATTGCCTGAAGACCGCCGCTTCAATCCGCTGGCAATCAACCCGTATGTGCTCTATAAGGCTCTCCCCCAGGTGAAGCGCTACACTGAAGCGGAGCTGATCCGTGCGATGGACCTGCTATTCCAGTGCAACCTACGGCTCGTTTCCAGCAACCTGGATGAATCGCTGGTCCTGCAGCAAGCCCTGGTGCAGATCGTCGGGAACGCCAACCCGCGCCCTGGCTTGGAGACAGTACGAACCCTTTCCGCCGCGTCCCACTGATAACGCATGAGCACGCCTTCAGCCAGAATGCTGGTTATGGTGGGTGAACAACTCGCCTGCATCCGGATTATTGGCCGCGCCAACTTCACTTCGAGCGTGGACTTCAAGACCCTCGTGGATGAACTCCGCCAAAAGGGCCGCAACTGTTTTGTGCTCGACCTATCCGAGTGTGTGCTGATGGATAGCACCTTCCTCGGCGTCCTGGCAGGGCTCGGACTAAAGCTTAGCAGTGGCGAAGGCGACCACGTCCAGCACGGCGTCGAGTTGTTCAATCCCAGTCCGCGTATTACTGACTTGCTCGACACCCTTGGTGTCCTGCAGCTCTTCAAGATTACCCAGGGCGCCTTCACTCCGGCGGCACCAACCCAGGAACTGGAGCACGCACCCGGGAGCCCGAGCAAGGACGAAGTGACCCGGACTTGTATCGAGGCACACCAGACGCTGATGGCCCTCAGTCCTGCCAACGCTGCGAGGTTTAAAGACGTTACCCAGTTCCTGGCCGAGGGCTTGAAGAAGTCTAAAGCCGAGTACGGCTCCCCGCCCGTTCAGCCGTAGGGATTGAACGGTCGCAGGTTCCACTCCTCGACGAGTCCCTTTGGAATCTCCTCCAGGAACCGCGATGGCTGCTGCAGCATTTCCCCACTCCCGCCAAATCCGGCACGCACGAGGGGATAACTTAGGTAAAGCTCATTTCGAGCCCGCGTGATCGCCACATACAACAGCCGCCGCTCTTCCTCCTCGCCTTCGTTCATTTCGAGCGACCGGTCCGAAGGAAAGAGCCCATCACATAGCATGATCACGAACACGACATCGAATTCCAGTCCTTTGGCCTGGTGAATGGTCGAAAGCCGCAGCTTCTCGTCGTCTTTCCTGGCCGGTTGCTCGTCTTCCGCCTCCAGATTCGTCAGCAGGGCAAGCTGCGTGAGAAGATCCTCGACGCTCAGGAACTGCCTCGCGAAGACCGCTAACTGTTCCAGGTCTTCCAACCGCGAGCGGTAGTTCGCGTACGTTTCTTCCAGGTAATCCTCGTAGCCGGCTTCAATGACCAGGCCGATCATCTTCGAGGCGCTGTTCCGGATTTCCTTGGCTTCCAATTGCGCTACCGTCGCCACAAATTGCGCCCACGCCACTGCCGCTTTCTTGGGCACGGCACTCGCACAGGCCTGCAGGCGGGGCGCGAGCAACAGGGCAGGGGGGTGATGCGTGGCGGGTGGTGCGTGTTGCTTGCCCGATGAGTGGTCGGCGGCGGAGGACGATGGTTCGGCGCCCAGTTCGGTCTTCGGGCTTCGCTCTTCATTCGGACTTCGGACTTCGGACTTCGGATTTCCCAACTCAAACGCTCTCCACAACTTATCAGCTCCCTTTCCGCCGATGCCCGGCAGCAACTGCGCCAGTCGCTTGAACGCAAGCTCGTCGCGCGGGTTCGACACCAGCTTCAGAAACGCCGTGACATCCTTGATATGCGCCTGCTCGAAGAAGCGCATACCGCTCGAGATGCTGAATGGGATATTTCGTCTCGTCAGCTCGAGCTGGAGTTCCAGCGCGTGAAAATGCGAGCGATACAGCACCGCTATCTTGTTCACATCCACCCCCTCGTCCCGCAGTTCCAGCACCCGCTGCGCCACGAACGCCGCTTGTTCCGCCGCGTCGTTACAGGCTACTGTCACCGGCTTGGATCCAGCCTTGCGTGCCGGCGCGAGTTGCTTGGCAAACTGCTCGACGTTCGCGGTAATCGCCGCATTCGCCACGTTGAGGATCTCGGGCGTGCTGCGATAGTTCGTCTCGATCTTGTAAATCTTCGCCGCCGGATACCGCTCGGGGAATTTCAGGATGTTCTGGTAATTGGCACCCCGCCAGGCATAAATGCTCTGTGCGTCATCACCCACCACCATCACGTTCTGATGCCGTGCTGCCAGCAGGTCAATGAGATCGCTCTGCAGCTTGTTCGTGTCCTGGTATTCATCCACCAGGATGAACTGGAACCGCCGCTGATACTGCTCGCAAACCCCCTCGTGTTCCTGCATGAGCCTGAGCCAGAGGACAAGCAAGTCGTCGAAGTCCATGGCGTTCGTTGTCCGCTTGCGGGCGGCATAACGCTGCTGAATGTCCGCAATCGGCGCCGCCAGATGTCCGAAGTAGTCGTAATGCTGCTCCAGCAGTGCGGGAATAGCCTTGTGGGTGTTGACCGCCAGGGAAAACATGTCAGCCAGCACCTCGGCTTTCGGAAAGCGCGTTGCTTTTACATCCACATCCGACTCCGCTAGACAGGTGCTGATCAAATGCTTGGCGTCCTCGCGGTCCATGATGGTGAAATCCCGCTCGTAGCCGAGCCGGTCGGCGTGCTGCCGCAGGATTCGGTTTCCAATCGAATGAAACGTCCCCCCCCACAGCGACGCCAGTTC
>Ga0209697_10009229_pt1 | contig 10988 bp, 9 predicted proteins | sample AliMusrvi5mmetaG_FD_184115 | JGI IMG/M metagenome (GOLD analysis project Ga0209697, IMG submission 184115) | Freshwater lake bacterial and archeal communities from Alinen Mustajarvi, Finland, to study Microbial Dark Matter (Phase II) - Alinen... | ecosystem: Environmental > Aquatic > Freshwater... | reverse complement strand
GATCGTGCTGTGCGGCGGCATCGGCACCTATGAGGCGATGTGGGCGGGCGTGCTGCTGATCATCTTTCACGCCGTGTCCAAGTGCCTGTTGTTCCTGTGCGTGGGTGCGGTGGAGCACAAACTGCACAGCCGCAACATCGAGGACATGTCCGGGCTGATCCTGCGCATGCCGCGCGTGGCGGTTATGATGCTCATCGGCATGGCGGGCATGTTCCTGGCACCCTTTGGCATGTTGATCAGCAAGTGGGCCGTTCTCAAAGCGGTCGTGGATGCCGCGCCGCTGCTGTCGGTCTTCATCGTGTTCGGCAGTTCCGCCACCTTGTTTTTCTGGGTGAAATGGATGGGCAAACTGTTGGAAGTGATCAATCCCGCCGAGCCGGAGAAACAGGAATTCGCGGCGAGCGAAGGAGTCGCGTTGTACAGTCTGGCGACGGCGACGTTTCTGACCTGTCTGCTGTTCCCGCTCATCTCCTCGCGTTTGGTCGAACCTTATGTGGTGGATGTTTATGGCAAGACGGCCTCGCTGAGTCCGGGCAACATCATCATCATGACCATCATGATGGCACTGGTCATGTTGTTCCCGCTCAGTTTCATCCGCTACGGCCACGGGGTCAAGGTGGTGGACGCCTACCTGGGCGGCGCCAACGTCAACCGCAGTGTCAGCTTCCTCGGCTCCGCCAACGCGGTGGAGGATGTGACCATGCACAATTATTATTTGCGCGGTTTGATCAGTGAATCATGGCTGTCCCGCGTGGGCGTGGCAGGCGGCGCGATGTTTCTGGCAATCATGGTAGGAATGGCATTCTTATGAGCATTTGGATCCGAGTGATACTATATCTTGTCGCGGCGCCGGTCGTCGGCTGTTTGCTGTCGGGCTGGGACCGGCGGATCACGGCACGCATGCAGGCGCGCAAGGGGCCCCCCATCCTCCAGCCGCTGTATGACGTGCAGAAACTCTGGCAGAAGGAGAACATCGTCGTCCGCCAATCTCAGAATTTATATATATGGTTTTTCCTGCTGCTGGTGATCTTCACCGGCGCGCTGTTTTTCGCCGGGTCCGACCTGCTGCTCGTCATCTTCGCGCTGACCCTGGCGGCGATCTTCTTCGTGCTGGGTGCCTACAAGGCGAGTTCGCCCTACAGCTTCATCGGAGCGGAGCGCGAGCTGATCCAGATCATGGCCTACGAGCCGATGATCCTGCTGACCGCCATCGGCATGTACATTGCTACCAAGAGTTTTTCGGTGGACGCGATCGCCGCCCATCCCACGCTGTTGGTGCTGGTGTTGCCCGGGGTTTTTCTCGGCTTCCTCTACACGCTGGAAATCAAGTTCCGCAAATCGCCGTTCGATCTATCCAGCTCGCATCACGCGCACCAGGAGCTGGTGCGCGGCATCACGACCGAGTTTTCCGGCCGCACGCTGGCGATGATCGAGATCGCCCATTGGTATGAAACCGTGTTTCTGCTAGGCTGGGTGTACCTTTTCTTCGCCTCCTCGCCGGTGTTGGGCGTGGTGGTTTCGCTGCTGGTGTTCGTGTTTGTCATTTTGGTGGACAACGTGTTCGCCCGGCTCAAATGGCAGACCGCGATCCGCAGCGCCTGGCTGGTCACCATGGTGCTGGGCTTTGGCAACATTCTGATACTTTCACTGCTGAATTAGGAACCCGCCGTTATGTCTGGCTTAAGCAAATCACCCTGGATCATCCATTACGACGCCTCGAGCTGCAACGGCTGCGACATTGAAGTGCTGGCCTGCCTGACGCCCGTCTTCGATGTCGAGCGCCTCGGCGTGGTCAACACCGGCAACCCGAAACATGCCGATATCTTCCTCGTCACCGGCGCGGTCAACGAGCAGAGCAAGAACGTCATCCGCAACCTTTACAACCAAATGCCGGATCCCAAAGTGGTGGTGGCCGTGGGTATCTGCGCGGCCACCGGCGGCATCTTCCGCGAGTGCTATAACATCTCCGGCGGCGTGGACAGCATCATCCCGGTGGATGTCTATGTGCCGGGTTGCGCCGCCCGCCCGGAAGCCATCATCGACGGCGTTGTGCAGGCGCTGGGCGTGCTGGAAAAGAAACGCGCCGCCATGGATGCGGCAACCGCCAACGTGAACCAGTCCGCCTAGCCTCCACCAGGAATGCCAATGACCCAGGAACCAAACATCGAAGCCATCACCGTTGACCAGTTGCGGGACAAAGTCAGGGTCCTGCGCGAGCAGGGCATGCGGCTGGTACAAATCAGCGCCACCCGCCTGCCCGACGAGGTGGAATTGACCTACAGCTTCGATTTGAACGACTGCCTCAGCAACTTGCGGCTGGTTCTTCCCGGCGAGGACACCGTGTTGCCGAGCATCAGCGAGATTTTCGGTTGCGCGATTTTATATGAGAACGAGATTCACGATTTGTTCAACGTGCGGGTGGACGGCTTGACGGTGGATTTCAAGGGCAACCTGTACAGCACCTCGGTGAAATACCCGTTCGGCAGCACCAAATCACCGTGTGCCACACCGGAACCCGCACCGGCGGCCAACCCATAGATCTTTATGTCACGCACTGTCATCCCTTTTGGCCCCCAGCATCCGGTCCTGCCCGAGCCGGTTCACCTCGATCTCGTCGTCGAAGACGAAAAGGTGATCGAAGCACGCCCATCCATCGGCTTCATCCATCGCGGCCTCGAAAAATTGGTGGAGAAAAAAGACTATGTGGAGTTTGTTTATGTCGCGGAACGCGTCTGTGGCATCTGCAGCTTCATCCACGGCCAAACCTATTGCCAGGCGATTGAAACCATCATGGATGTCAAGGTGCCGCCGCGCGCGCTCTACCTGCGGACCGTGTGGGGCGAACTCTCGCGCATCCACAGCCATCTGCTGTGGTTGGGCCTGATGGCCGACGCCATGGGCTTCGAAAGCCTGTTCATGCATTCCTGGCGGGTGCGTGAAAAAATCCTCAACATCATCGAAGCCACCACCGGCGGTCGCGTCATCTTCGGCTCCTGCAAAATCGGCGGGGTGCGGCGCGACATCGAAGCCGATGCCATCACGCGCATCCTCAAGGAAATCGATGAGATCGAGAAGGACATGCGGGGCATCACCAAGGTGTTTCTGGATGACCATTCGGTGAAGGCACGGCTGTGCGGCGTGGGTGTTCTATCAAAACAGGATGCGTATGACCTCGGTTGCGTCGGGCCGATGCTCCGCGCCAGCGGTGTGTCCCAGGACATGCGGCGGCTCGGATATGCGGCGTTCTCGGACATCCCCGTGGAGCCGATCACCCGCACCGAAGGCGATTCCTACGCGCGCTGCGCGGTCCGTTGCGAGGAACTTTTCCAATCCGTCCGGATCATCCGCACGGCGCTTGCCAAGATCCCCGGCGGCGAGATCGCCATCAAAGTCACCGGCAATCCCAACGGCGAAACCATCACCCGCACCGAGCAACCGCGCGGTGAGGTGATCTATCACATCAAGGCCAACGCCACCAAGAACCTGCAACGCTTCCGGGTGCGCACGCCGACGTTTGCCAATCTTCCGGCCATGTTGTCCATTCTGCCGGGCTGTGATCTGGCTGACGTGCCGGTCATTGTGCTGACGATCGATCCCTGCATCAGTTGCACCGAAAGGTAAATGATATGAGCTACTTCTCGATGTCCAAACTGGCCCTCAAGTGGGTGTTCACCACACCGGCGACCACGAGTTATCCGTTCGAGCCGCGGATCGAGATCGATGGCTCGCGCGGGTGGTTGGTTTTCACCGACGACGATTGCGTCTATTGCAATGTGTGCGCCAAAAAATGTCCCACCGGTGCCTTGCAGGTCATTCGGGCGGAAAAGACCGTGACCCTTGACCGGTTGAGTTGTATCACCTGTGGTTGTTGTGTGGAGGTCTGCCCCAAGGATTCCCTGAAACTTTCATCCGGTCACGGCACCCCGCAAGTGACCAAAGGCCGCGAATCATACCAAAGAAAAGAGGGCTAGCGCATGAATCCGGATCCCCCGACCCATGGGTTGGCGAAATACGCATGGATGGAAATCGACCGCGTGGAACCGCCGATCCGGCCGGCGGCCGACCGGGTTGCCGATTTCCGCGAAACCACCGATCCATACGACGAAGCCACCGCCCGCGAACAGGCGAGCCGTTGCATCCAGTGTCCGAATCCAACCTGCGTCGAAGCCTGCCCCTTGCAATGTCCCATCCCCGAATTGCTGATGCTCATTGCCGACGGCCAATTCACGGAAGCCGCGCAACTCCTTTTCACCACCCATCAGATTCCCGAGATCGCGTCCCACGTCTGTGTCGGCGGGCGCGTTTGTGAACGGGCGTGTATTCTCGCTGACAAAACGTATTCGGTGCCGATCCGCGCCCTGACACGATTCCTGCTAGACTACGGCTGGAAACACGGCCTGGCCGAACCGGTGGTGGCACCTGCCAAGAACCAAAGCGTTGCGGTGATCGGTTCCGGCATCGGCGGCTTGGTCACGGCCGACGCCCTATCGCGCAAAGGTTACAAGGTCACCGTGTTTGATTCCCGCCAGAAACCCGGCGGCCGCATGATGAACGGCATGCCCGGATTCCGCATGGACAAGGAACTCGTCGAACGCCGCATCGGTTTGTTGGAAAAGCGCGGCATCACCTTCCGCATGGGCGTAACTTTCGGCGACGACGTGAAACTGAGCGATTTGCGGCGCGAGTTCAACGCGGTGTTCCTCGGGTTCGGCATTGCCGATCCGGTGCCGCTGGAGGTGCCGGGTGCGGAACTTCGCGGAGTCCATCAAGCACTTCCGTTCATCACCCGCAATGCGCCTCCGGCCTGCGGCCCGAAACCGGACGGCAATGGCCAGCCAAACGCCGCTGCCAGCCCGCCGGTGGATGTCAAAGGCAAACGCGTGGTGGTGCTCGGTGGTGGTGATACCGCGATTGATGTTTTGCGCACCGCCATCCGCGATGGTGCCACCGACGTCCTGTGCCTCTATCGGCGGGACATGGCCTGCATGCCTGTCGATCTGGAGGAATTCACCAAGGCGGAGGAAGAAGGCGCGCGTTTCAAGTATCTAACACAATCTGTGGCCGTGCTCGGCAATCCGGCCGGTGATGTCACCGCTGTCCGCTGCATCCCGACCGAACTGTCCGATCCCGACAATTCCGGTCGGCCGGCGTGCCTGCCGCTGGTGGGAGCGGCGCAGTTCGATGTTCCGGCGGATGTGGTATTTGTGGCCTACGGTTTCACCGCGCCCAAACTCCCTAACAGCGACGACTTCGCACGCCTCGCCACCAACGAACGCGGCTATCTGATACTGGATGGAAACCGCATGACGAACTTCCCCGGCGTCTTCGCCGGCGGCTCGATCGCCCGCGGCCCTGTCCCGCTCGTCCAAGTCGTCTGCGACGCCCGCCAAGCCACCGCCGCCATCGACCGGTTCCTGTGCGCATCCGCCGCACTGTAGTGACGCTCGGTGAGCGCCGATGCCAATGCGCCGGTAAGTTGCCCCCCGAACGTGGGTGATACCACCGGAGCCAATTGCGTCCACCCACGGTTTGGCATCATCCAAATGCACTTGCGTTGTGGTTCATTCGTTTGGGTCTGTCGGCCACCAAAAGCGGCGATAGCTCGCCTTCAGTCCAAAGCGCCCAGCGCTCCGGGCTTGCATGGACCGTCGGGCGGGCTAGAACCAGCGCGACATCCGTGTGAAAAGTTATTTCCTCCGCCGCCTGCTGCTGATTCCGCCTACCCTGGTGGGGATCACGCTGCTGGTTTTCACCATCACCCGTTTCGTGCCCGGCGGCCCCTTGGACCGGATGTTGCGGGAAGCCTCGCGCGGCGCCGACCAAGGCGGCAAACGCTCGTCAACCACCCAAAACCAGGGCGGCCTCAGCGAAGAGCAACTCGAAGAACTCGAAGAACAATTCGGCCTCAACAAAAACGTGCTCGTCGCCTACGGCCAATGGTTGGGGATCTTTCCCCGCGAAGTGCGCCTATCCAAGGGCGAGTTCGGCGACCGCGGCGATGAAATGATCGGCGGCGAAATCGATCCGGCCACCACCACCGAGGTGGTGCTGCGCGACGACGGCCGGGTCGTCCGCGTCCACTGCTCCGGCGAAAAGATCACCTCCGCCGCGTTCGTCGAAACCACCAAACCCCTCGCCGGCGAGGACTGGAAAATCCGCTACGAATCGAAAGCGGACCGCCAGCAACGTTACGCACGGCGCAACCCGGGCCAGCTTCCCCTGCCGGATTACCTGCCGCGGGCGGTGATCTATCAAACACGGCTGTCCGGCCTGCTGGAGGGCGACCTCGGCCGCTCCACGGTGTACAACGACCCGGTTCACGAGATGATCTTTTCGCGCATGCCCATCGCCGTTTATTTCGGGCTGCTCACGGCCATCATCACCTACGCGGTGTGCCTGCCACTCGGCGTGCTCAAGGCACTCAAACACCGGACCTTCATCGACTCCGCGTCCTCGGTACTCATTTTCATCGGCTACTCGGTCCCCGGTTTCGCCCTCGGCGCAATTCTGTTAGTGCATTTCGGGGCGCGCCTGAACCTATTCCCGTTGTTCGGCCTCACCAGCCCGGATTTCGGCCAACTCGACACCTTCGGGAAAATCAAGGATCTCGCCCACCACACGGTGTTGCCGCTGCTTTGTTATATCGTCGGTTCGTTTGCGATGCTCACCATGTTGACCAAGAACAACCTGATGGACAACCTGGCGGCCGACTATGTGCGCACTGCGGTGGCCAAGGGCGCGGGATTCCGCCAGGCGGTCTTCAACCATGCCTTCCGCAATTCGATGATTCCCATAGCCACCAGCTTCGGTGATCTCGTCACCATCTTCATCTGCGGCTCGATGCTGGTGGAAACCGTGTTCGATATCCAAGGGTTCGGACTGTTGGAATACCAGTCGGTCGTCGCCCGCGACGTGCCCGTGATCATGGGCACGCTCACCATCGCGGCATTCCTCATGCTCATCGGCCATGTCATCTCCGACGTGATCGTTGCCATGGTGGATCCCCGCATCAAATTCGAGTGACCATGAGAATCATCGGAACCGCCGCCATTCTGCTAGGGTCGCTCGCGGCCGTGGGCGAGCGCCTGGGCATCGCCTTTCCCACCGCGCGCTGGTTTTTCGATACCAGCCGCGAGGTGCCGTGGCTGCATCACCGGGGAGCTGCCGGGGATTTCCCGTGGTTCGGCTGGCTCTGCGTGGTGCTGCTGATCGCCTGCGGCCTCGCGCTGGTGATCCGCTCGTTCACAGGGCCTCCGCGCAATCCGCTCACCGAACGCCGGCTGCGCCGCTTCCGCGAAATCAAACGCGGCTATTACTCACTGGTCATTCTGTTAGTTCTGGGCGGCCTTGCGGCGTTGGACCAGGCGGTGGTCGGGAAACGTGCGCTCGCCGTCCAATACCATGGCCATTGGCTTTTCCCGGCCTTCCTTCCCCGCGATTTGAAAAACAAGGATTTCGGCATCGCCGGCGAGGCGGCGGAGGCACCCGTCAATTACCGCAATCTCCGGCAAGACAGTGGCGTTTTCATTTTCATGCCGCTCATCCCGTTCGATCCCACCGGCGACACGCTGCCACCCCGCTCGCGTTCGCTCGTCCGCAACGACGGTATCTACTATGCGCCTGGTAGCAGCAAACCCTTCTGGGGACTCGCCGCGCGCTACTTCAATGTGGACGAAGCGAAAATCCATATCCGCTACACCCTGCGCAACGGCCGCCTGTCCGGCGCCGCCGATGGCTGGACCGCCGACGGCATGCCGGTTTACTCTGCCACATACCTCGACGGCAACCTGCTGACCGAACGCTTCAACGGCACCGGAACCAAGGAGTCCTTCCTCGCCGACAAGACCGACAACCTGCGGGCCGTCCAATACCATCCCGCACCGCCGAATGCCGAATCCGGCAACTGGCTGGGTACCTCCTCGCAAGGATACGACGTGCTCGCCTACCTCTTCGGCGGCCTCCAGGTGAATTTTAAGGCGGCGCTGATCTATCTGCCCATCGTCTATCTGATAGGCGTGTCCCTCGGCATGATGATGGGATACTTCGGCGGCTGGTTTGATCTGGCGGTGCAACGGCTGATCGAAGTATTCTCCAACATGCCGTTCCTGTTTGTGGTGATCATCTTTTCGAGCATGGTGCCTGAGCAATTCAAGGGCCTGCCGGTGGTTTTGACGATCCTGGTGGCATTCGGCTGGATGGGCATGACGTTCCTGATGCGCACTGCGGCCTACCGCGACAAGGAACGCGACTACATCGCTGCGGTCCGGGTGCTGGGTGCCGGCACGCCGCGCATCCTGTTCCGCCATCTGCTGCCCAACACCGTCGCCATCATCGTCACCCTGGTGCCCTTCACCGTCTCCGGCCTGGTGTTCTCGCTCACCTCGCTCGACTATCTGGGCTTCGGCCTGCCGCCCGAATACGCCACCTGGGGACGCCTGCTCAACGATGGCTTGTCCAATCTATCAGCCCCGTGGCTGGTCACCTCGACCTTCGTGATGCTGGTCGGCATGTTGGTGCTGATCACCTTCGTGGGCGAAGCCGTGCGCGAGGCCTTCGACCCGAAAAAATTCACTTATTACCGCTGATGCGCCGCTTGTTAGTCCGCCTGTCCCTGATCGCCCTCGGCGCCATCGCGCTGCCGGGGACGGCTTGCCGCCGCGACTCCGCGCAAACCACCCGCGCGCTCGGCTACGAGGCGTTCGTGCCGGTTTACAACCGCTATATCATCAACTGGCTGAAAACACAGCAGGCGACCACCGACAAGGAACGGGTCCGCGTCCAAGGCGAGTTGGCCACAGCCGCGGGCACCGCCAAGGAATCGCTGGTTGTACGGGTGGCCGCCTTGCGCCGCGACCAGGAAAAATGGCGGTTCCGCCTCGCGCTCGGCGATTATCTCAAATCCGGAATACCCACCGACATCCCCGACGGCCTCGTCTGGGAAAACGGCTTGGAACAACCTGACATCGGTGACCCGGCCGCACTCAAGGGCGGAGTCTTCCGCAAGTATATCCCGTCCTTCCCGCCAACCATCCGCCCCTTCGGCGACAACTCTAACAACGCGTTCCGCGGCGATCTTTATGACTATGTCGAAATACCGTTGGTGAACCTCCACCCGGATACGATGGAGATCATCCCGGGAGTGGCCAAGGAATGGGCCACCTCCAAGGACGGCCGCACGATCTATTTCCGGCTCGACCCGGAGGCGCGTTATTCGGATGGCTCGCCCATCCATGCCCGCGATTTCCTGATAGGTGTCTACCTGCGGATTTCCGACCACATCGTCAATCCGTATTCCAAGCAGTATTTCCGCGAGAGCATCGCCCAGGTCGCGATGTATGATGATCACACATTGTCCGTTTCCCTGCCGGAAGCCAAGATCTACGCGCCGATGATCGCCGGCTCGCTCACCCCGTCGCCGCCCGGTTTTTATGCCGCTTACGGTTCGGATTACAGCGAGCGCTATCAATGGAAGTTTCCGCCGACCAGCGGCGCTTACGAAATCTTGCCGGGCGATATCAGGAAGGGCGCGTCCATCACCCAAACCCGCGTCAAAAACTGGTGGGCGCGCGACCACAAGTTCTATCGTTATCGTTACAACCCGGACAAGATCGTCAGCACCGTGGTGCGCGACGAATCCAAAGCCTTCGAGTTGTTCCGCGCCGGGGAGCTGGACACGTTCTATCTGAACCGCCCGGAACTCTGGTATGAGAAATCCGAAATCGAACCCGTGTACAAAGGTTTCATCGAACGGGTGCAATACTACACCCGCTATCCGAAAATCCCGCGCGGACTCTATCTGAATGTCAGCAAACCGCCGCTCAATGACCGCAATGTCCGCATCGGCATCCAGCACTCGCTGAACTGGCAGAAGGTCATCGACGGGTTGTTCCGCGGCGATTACCGCCGCCTCAACGCGTTCAACGAAGGATATGTCAACTTCAGTGATCCGTCGATCAAGGCCCGGCCGTATTCGATCAACCTCGCGCGGGATGCCTTCCGCGCCGCGGGCTACACCGTCGAGGCCAGGGATGGCATCCTCACCAAACCCGACGGCAGCCGCTTGTCGGCGGCGGTGACCTATTCGACGACGATTCCGCTGTTCGACCGGATGTTCGCCGTCCTGCGCGAGGAGGCGAAAGCCTGCGGCTTCGATCTGCGCCTCGACGGCTTGGAAGATACCGTTTCCTACAAGAAGGAAATGCAGAAACAACATGAGATGATGTTCGAGAGTTGGGTGATCACGCCGCCCGTGCCGGACTTCTATGAGTTCCTTCATTCGAGCAACGCCTTTGATGAAAAGGGCAATGTCAAACCCCAGACGAACAATCTCTTCGAGTGGGCGCGCCCGGACACCGATCTGTTATGTGATCTGGTCCGCACCGGGCGCACCGTGGAGGAAATCAGGGACGCAACATCGAAACTCCAGCACATCATGCATGACGAGGCGATCTTCGCGCCGTCTTATGCGGTGGATTTCATGCGCATCGGCTCGTGGCGGTGGGTGAGGTGGCCGGATTGCGCTACCACGCGTTACTGCCCGCCGGTGGTTTACGATCCGCACGAGGTCTATGTTTTCTGGATAGATGAAAAGATGCGGGCGGAAACCCAGGCCGCACGCCGCACGGGCAAGGCATTTCCGGAATCCACCAAAGTCATCAACCCCGACCAACTCAAAGCGGAGTCCGCAGCCCCCGCCAAACCATCCGCTCCGCCGCCCAAGCGCAAACCTGCCAAACCATGACCGGCACCGTTTCCAACATCCTCGAAGTGGACAAGCTCATCACGTCGTTTGAGACCGACCGCGGGTTGCTGCGCGCCGTGGATCAGGTGTCCTTCGTGGTGCCGGAGGGGAAAACCGTCGGCATTGTCGGCGAATCAGGATGCGGCAAAAGCGTGACCGCAATGTCGATCGTGCGCTTGTTGCCGCAACCCACAGGCAAGATCCTCGGCGGTCGGGTGATATTCAAAGGCCAGGACCTCATCCATGC
>Ga0209697_10009224_pt1 | contig 10992 bp, 20 predicted proteins | sample AliMusrvi5mmetaG_FD_184115 | JGI IMG/M metagenome (GOLD analysis project Ga0209697, IMG submission 184115) | Freshwater lake bacterial and archeal communities from Alinen Mustajarvi, Finland, to study Microbial Dark Matter (Phase II) - Alinen... | ecosystem: Environmental > Aquatic > Freshwater... | reverse complement strand
AGATTGTTTTCGATCTGGGCTAGTTGCTTCCGCACTACGTCGTGCCCACGCTTTTTCTTGGCGGCTTTCCCCCAGTTGTCGGCGCCTCCCTTGACGCCCGGGAGCCCATGCAGGGCCGCTGTTTCGGTTCGTGAGCCGCCAGAGCCTCCCCCGGAATACTCCGGCATGGAGTCTTCTGGGTATCCATCGTGACCGATGCCAATGGCATCTCGCCTGATGAGGTCCGTGAGTTGCTCTTCTGGGATGGAATTCACCAGAACGTTGATGCTCTCAATGAGGGCCAGATTGCGTGCAACTCGTTGCTGTGAGCGTCGAGAAAGTTTGCGTGCCATGCAAATGATTTTAAAGAGTCGTTTCCTCTGAAAGCAAGTCTTTCAACATTTCGTGCAGTTGTTGGCGCAAAGAATCGTCGCTGTTTAGGGCGTTATGCAGCAGGCGAATACCGTCTTCCGCCCGCATAAGGAAATAGCCATCTTTCATGGCTTTGTTGGGGCGCTTGGCGATGACAATACCCCAATCGGCGCCGGCATTTTGTCGCTCAGCCTCTGCTTCGAGCAACCAGCCAGAGGGGTTAAAAGCCTTTTCGGCCTTCACCTCAATTACCGTGTTAGGGACATTGCGCACGTCACCGACATCTTCGGCGCGGCCAGCCCCAAACTCCCTGTCGGCGTCTTTGAAACCAGCGGCCCTGAGAAGCGCCACGGTGTCTCGTTCGGCTTGACCACCTCGTGCTTTTGCAGCATTAGCCACGGGAACGCCTTTCGTATTTTTTAGCCTCTTGTGGCGCACCAAGGGCCGTTACGGCTGCACGCCAACGGGCACCGTGTAGGGAATCTGGGCACAGGATGTGAGCAATTTCGTGCTTCATAGTAACAGTAAGGTTGCCGTTCTCCGTCACCACAGCCCACTGGTCAGCCACACAGATCCACCCAAACCACTCATCGGATTTCCTGTTGTGGGCATGGGCCTCAACGGCACGCCATTCGAGTGGCGATCCTCCACTAACGCAACCGTCGCCAACGTAAACGCCCCAAACGCCAGAGTAAGGAGCGAAAGCAGAAGAAAGTTCTGTGGGTCGGTGAGGGCCCGTTCGAACCTTTCTTTTGCCCACGTCACCGGCCTAGATCGCCAACGGATTCCTTGTACAAGATCAAAGCCAAAACGTCGTAGATGATCTTGTCTTCGAAAGAGTCAACCACGGACTCGTTGACAAGCGAATCGGCGCCGTCGGTGTAGGCCTTCTGAATGCGATGAGACTTGTCATCCGAACGAATCATGCAGGAAACCCAAGCGGGGATGCCGTACCTTTGGGAGGCTCGTAGATTGTAGAACGGGTCGTCTCCCTTGCCGTAATCCATGCTCTTCTTGTTGTGCAGAGCCACCACGTTGTCAATGATCTTGTGAAATTCGGGCGAACCGACGAGAGGGCTCGATGTCTCGGCCTCATCAATGTAATCAAAATCTTCGTCAAGTTCGGTGTAGATTTCGTTACCGCTCAGGTCGGTGCCCATAATTGCAAATGCCGTCATGTCGGATAGGGTGGCAACATCAAGAAGCGTCTTGCATTCGTCGTGGTTTCGCCAACCCCCCACCAAAACGATAGCGTCACACTCGACAAGTGCTGCAACGTTGCGCCGGAAAACGTCGCCTAGGTACTCGTCGGAGAGCACAACGGGGGCCCAACCATTAACCGGGTCCGCACCTTCAGCCACGTCAAGTTCAGCCGAAGAAATCACCGTATGACCCAAAGCCCGCCAGTATTCCGCTGCTCGAATTTGAGGAGCAATAACCTCGATTGTGGGGCCAGTTAGGAATAGTTTCAACGTTGTCCTCTCACTTGATTTCTTGATAGAAGGTTTCTACGCCGTACCGTAGCACGTAGTAGGGCCAAAGCAAAGAATCAAGGAGTGCCTTTCGGCGCCAAGGAAATCCCTTAGGGGTGTTGACTCGGTAAGCCATCAGGTAAACGAGTCTGGTAAGAATAAAAAGGACACCTATCAAATAGATGGCGCCACCAGCAATCAGGAGATCAACAACGGTCATGGCTCGGCGTGAGTTCCATCCATGATGAGTTGGAGTTCCTCGCGATAGCCGTTCTTTTCTTTTTCGTAATGGTAAACACGCTCGATGAGCCAGACGGTATCTTGCGCCACCTGCTCGATCAGGGCGGCAAATTGCGTATACTCATTCACCTTATCAGCAAGTGTTGCAATGCGATCTTGCGCCGCTACCAATCGTTCCGACTCTTCGAGGTTCACGTCACTATTATACATCAGGCACGTTGGGGTGTGTCAAGTGTATTGGTTTTGGGTTGACACGCCGTTTCGATTGATGTATGATGTGGGCTCCCCAACAAAGAGGAGACATATACATGTCATTAAGCGCACAGAACAGCATTACGGGCGTTTTGACGGTTGGCGTTGGTGGTCTAGTTGCTTACAGCAAGAAGACCCTCAGCACCTACCTGAAGAAGGCCGAGGAGGTCCGGGCAGCGGCAAACGCCGACATTGCTCAGATCAAGGCTGATGTGGCAAAGGTTGTAGTTGACGTTGAGTCTCTTGCAGCCAACGCCGCTAAGCCGGTCGCCAAGAAGGTCGCCCCGAAGCGGGTTGCCGGCAAGTAGTAAATGTGGTAGGCTAGTCCTACCCATTCGGGGCTGGTGTAATCGGCAGCACGGCAGACTTTGGATCTGTAGGACAGGGATCGTAACCTTGGCCCCGAGCCAACTATTGAAAAGAGCAAATTGTGTCGTATATTGGGCAGGCACAGATCGATATGAGCCATCAGGCCGATTCGGGTGGCATCAGCGCCGGGGATTTGGTAATTTGGAGGTCGGGGACGCCAGCCGAGGCCCGATATTTTGTAGAATCAGTAGATGGGGGACACTGTACACTTAGGCCGCTTGGGCAAGAATGCCGGATGAGGCGCTCTTGGTTTATTAAGGAGGAAAATAATGACTGACCGACTAGACGAGATCCGAGCAGCACTAGAGGGGGGAGAAGTGACCGACGACCTCGACTACATCAAGGCCGAAGCCGAGCGTCTGCCGAACGGCACCGCTGCGAGGTTCCTAGCGGCGCTCGACGCAATGGACGGAGCGACCGAGCCGATGGAGAGCGACTCCGATATGAACGTCAAGTCGCTTGACTACGATAAGGACGTGACAAGCGGTTTACACGCTCGCTCCAAGCGTTTAGCGCGCTCGACGCCAGACGCATTAGGGCAGCGGGATGGAGAACAAAGTCACGTTGTGCCAACTTTTGTCACCATCACGATCAGCCGCAATTGCGCCGAATACTTTGCCGAGCGTGCTTGCACCAACGATCGTGCTTGTTTCACTGAAGTTGGCGGCTGCGTGGCTCTCGACTGTCACTTGGAACAAGCCTGCCTAGCAGCGCTAGAGGCCGAGCGATGACCGTCGTCGTGGGAGATTGTCGGGAGTCGCTCAGCAACACGACCCTCACCGAAGGCGGTGAGTCGTGACCTGCCCACATTGCGGCGGTGAGATCGCCACCGATGGTCATGGCGTCGTGTCGTGCCAGAAGTGCCGGCATGTGCCGGTTGCGCCACGGGACCAAACGTGCTATATTGTGGGACACGGGGCTGTAACTCAGTTGGTAGAGTAGGGGACTTTTAATCCTTTGGTCGTGGGTTCGAGCCCCACCGGTCCCACTTATGGAGAATCATGCACTGGAACTATAGGGCAGTCAAAGACAGCCACGGGTGGATTAGTATTCGTGAAGTCTACTACGGCGACGAGGGTGAGGTTGTGGCTTGGACGGAATCCCCCGTTTCCCCGGGAGGTGAGACAATTGGCGAATTAATTGCAGATTATGATAGGATGGAGGAAGTCTTCAGCAAGCCGGTCTTGGACGAACGAGAACTAGAAATTTTTGCAGGTATGGCGGAATAGGCAGACGCGCCAGTCTTAGGAACTGGTTCCTTCGGGAGTGGGGGTTCGATTCCCTCTACCTGCACGTTGCCTCCTTAGCATAGTGGCATTGCGGCAGTTTTGTAATCCTTGACAGATGTTCTAAACTAAACTGCATGAACTACAAATGCAGCGTTTGCAGCAAGACCACAGATGAAACTGAGTTTTCTTTACGATCAACAGGAAAGCCAAATTCAAAGTGTAAAGAATGTCAACGTGCTTACAGCAAAGCCCATTATCACAAAAACATTAAAAAACGTAGAGCACAACTCTATGTTAGTAACAACAAGCGTAAAGAAAAATACAGAAAAGTAATCAAAACAGCAAAAGACGTTCCATGCGATGATTGTAAGGTTGAGTACCCATCTTATGTAATGGATTTTCACCACGTTAGGGGTGTAAAATTGTTTACCATTGGACCCGTTGCCGGAAATGCTTCAGTAAGCATGGAAAGTCTTTTGCAGGAAATTGCAAAGTGTGTTGTTATCTGTGCAAACTGTCACAGGATTAGAACACACGCAAAACAATACGCCAGTGCAGCACGATAGGCCGTGCGCCGCTCTTGTAAAGCGGAGGTTGCGAGTTCGAGCCTCGCCACTGGCTCTTTGGTGCACCGCTTGCATGCAAAGTAGTTAGTGTACCTCGGTGAATATAATTTGCCTTGACAAATGATCAAGTAGTAGAATTATATTGACCAACGGAAGGGTTCGATTCCCTCAGGGGGCTCCATGAAACATGTAATTATCTACGCACAGTGTTGTCGGATATGGCCGATTGTGGCTTTTCAGCCTTTGGGCAAATGTGGGTTATGCGGAAGGCGCCCGACGGTCCTCCCACAAGAAGATCAGGCTCGCTTGGCGCAGCGGTAGCGCAACTGCTTTACACGCAGGAGGTCAGCGGTTCGAATCCGTTAGCGAGCACTGTGGCTGAAGCAGAAGTGGCCGATGCACCCGGATGTGGCCCGGGAGGAAGCGGGTTCGAGTCCCGTCAGTCACCCCAAGAAAGGAGTAAAAATGGATAACGAATACTTGGTCGAAGACAAGGAGGCCAGAATGGCCATCCGTGAGTTGCTTATCGCCGCTCAGGGCGTGCTTGACTGGTGGCATTCCGACAACGAAAACGAAGGCCAATTTGTTTGGCTTGAGGCAGCCGTGAAAAAAGTCCAAGAAACCGTTTACTAAACCGTGGACGAAGAAACAAGCCCAACGATACTTTTCCTACTCGAATACATGCTCGGCCCGCATTTTAGGGCTAGCGATGAGTGGTGGTTTGACTGGAAAAAAACTCGCGGTTCAGCCCCCGTTACTCCAATTGGCAGAGAGAGGGCGCCTAAACCGCCCACAGTCTGAGTTCGAGTCTCAGCCGGGGGACTTTTAGCGAAGGAGAGCAATGTTTAACGCTCAAGACCGAATCCAAAAATATGTAGAAATGGAATTGCTCAGAAGAAAAGTGGCCGAGGACGCTGGTCATGGTGCCTCCATTGGCTTGTGGCGACTCATGCGTAAGGCAACTTCTCTGTGTACGTGCCCTGCTGGCGGCACTTGCAGTTGCCGGCACATTTGGCAGTACCACGACTAGGGCGCTGGTAGACGTTTTTGGGCTCGACAACCTCAACATTGCCGGACACCTCACGGACAAGTTCGTTGGTCCTACTGGCGTTCGCTGCTGCTGCGTTTTCGAGGGTTTCGATACGCTTTTCTAACTCCTCGATCTTGCCAACAAGGCTTTTGAACTGGGCTCTGACTTGGTGATTGGCCCAATTTTCGAGTTGCTCAGTGACCTGTTCGGTCCAAGCACAGAGTTCGTCAACCTTCTTTTGATACTTTTCGTCCATTTGTTTCTCCTGTTTGTTCACCGAGTAGAGCCAGCGGGATTTGAACCCGCGTTACCAGAGTGAAAATCTGGCGTCCTAGACCAGCCTAGACGATGGCTCCGTGTATGTCAAAACTCTACGCCAGCGATTCTTGGTCCATCTTTGATAGCGACAAGATTTGCCATAACGTAACTGATGTCGTGCTGCTTGTGCCAATCCGTGGGGAACATGGTTGCGATCCGTGAGATTTGGAATTTGCAGTTGATTTCAGGTACGTACTTTGCGTACTGTTGACTTGTATGGTACCAGAAAGAGTTCTCGTTGTAAAATGCAACGTGGGTGGGGTCTTGGAAAGCCCCTCTGCCGTCGGTACTGGGGGTCATGCTGAGGAGCATCCCGCCATGGGCGAGCACCCTGTACATCTCGTTGAAGATGCCCACTTTGTCGGGGATGTGCTCTAGGAAATCATGCGCCCGAATGACGCCAACGCTGTTGTCAGCAACGGGTATGCCTTGGAGGACGTTTGCCACAATGTCAACCCCCGGCGCCTCGTGCATGTCAAGGCCCCGGTATCCTTCGGGCTTGTTGTGAGCCGATCCAAGGTCAAGGCAGAGAAGGTTGTTACGCTTGGCCCACGCCAGAGCGTTCTTCTCCACCTGCTCATCGTACATCCTGATTGTTTCAACTTGGATTCTGGCGTTGAGTTCTGGCTTTGATTGAGTATTCTCTGGGTGAACCCGCTGAAGGTACAGACACTCGTTGATGTAAGCAAACTCACCGTACTGGTACAACCTTGCCATCAGATTAAGGTCGTCCAAGACGTCCAGTTCTTCGTTGTACCCTCCAACAGCCTCATACGCCTCTCTGGTGAATGCTCTGAGGTGATTGGGGGCAAACCAGATGTACGATACTGTCGCCGGGTAGAGGGGCATAGAAAGGCATCTGTTGACAATCTGATCGTTTACGGCGTCATCGCAGTAGTCCCACCCATACGCTGGGTCGAACCTGTCGTAGTTACTTGTCCCGTCCTCGTTGATCTGGGCAAAATCCGAGTAAACAAAAACAGCATCTCCGTAAGAAAAGGCCATATCTACCATGTAGAGAGCATCCATCGAAAGGATGTCGTCGTGGTCCAGTTCGAGCAGCACATCGCCCCTTGCGAATGAGCAGGCAAGGCGCTTGGCGTGCCCCACCCCCTTTACCTCATTGGCGTTGATGACCCGGATGCGCTTATCGCCCGACTTGGGCTTCCATACGGCCCCAGAATTCATCAGGACAATCCACTCCCAATCTTGATGGAGTTGCCCCACCACGGATTTTTCGGCCTCATCGAGGTACTTGGGATTGTGGCTGGGTGTAAATATGCTAATTTTCATGGCTCCAGCGGGAGGAATTGCACCCCCATCTTACGATTAACAGTCGCAGGTAATGCTATTATACGACGCTGGAAAGATTACTAATATTGCGCACCTTCTTGTCTGCGCATTGACATATATTGTGCCATACCAATGTCGTGACCACACTTTTGGCACACTTTTCTCATTTGGTTGCCACACTCGGGGCATTTAAACCGAGGATTTTGATTTTCGTACTTTGCTGCTTTTGCTTTTGAAATTTCCTTACAAACGTAATCAAGGCCGTTCCAACGATTTCCACTGTAAAATTCATCTACCGGGTGAAAATCTTTGTGCACAGAACAATACGACATTCCCGGTGGAAGTGCAATTCTTCCCGGTCTGTCAACCTTGTTACACTTCAAGTGTGCGATTGTAACGTTTTCTGTGTCCCAATAAAGTTCTTTAGCGTTGATTTCGTTTCGCCAAGGTTTTATATGGTCAAGACTTAACTCTTGTGGATCTACAACTGGCAAATTGCATTTGTGACAAATGTGTTGATTTACAAGTGTTGCATAATAAAGCAACATTTGATTGCAAAGTTGATTTCTTGCTTTACCTAATGTTGTTCCAAGTTGTTCTTCGTATTTTTTCTTAAGCGCAGGAGAAGTCATGTGTTAATGATTGCATTTATTTTTTAAATGTCAAGTATTAACAGTGCGTTACTCTGCCGTTGAGTTACCTCGGAAAGGTTTCTAGTAAGGACCCTTGTATTCGTCAAAAAGACGAACTACAGATTCTTCTTTGGGGGCCTCTTCGAACGAATTCTTGTTGACAGAAAGACCAAACTGACGCCCGCACATATAGCATCGTGTCCAGCAGAGGCGAGGATCACCAAGGGGGATGTCTTGTTTCTTGTGAATCCCGATACGACACTTCACTTTTTGCCAAAAAGACATCTTCACCCCCAGAAAGGTATTGACTCGCAAAATTTTTGCAAATTTTAGAAGTGGAAGAGGTAGGATTCGAACCTACGAAGGCTGAGCCGTCTGATTTACAGTCAGATCCCTTAGTCCGCTTGGGTACTCTTCCGTGCTACTCGCCCGCCCTGATGGCGTCTCGTAGTGTTTTGTTTTCCTCTCGCAGCCTGACGTTCTCGGCGTAGAGTTCCCTGACAATCGATTGAGGGTTCAGAACAAGGGGGGCGTAGCCTGAGCCCCTGTTTGCACACTCGTTGAGTGCTTCTGTGTACGAGTCATAGACGTCTTGTGAGGGGTCGAGCACCTTGTGTGGCCCGCGAAGGTCGGCAACTACCCAGTGTACCTTCACGTTGCCCGCCGATTCACTTTTTGTCCTTCTAGCCATCAGAAATACTGCTCGATTTCCATTATATCATCAAAGCAATCTTTTTCCGGCCTATAGGTGACCCCCAGCACAACAAACCCGTTGTCTTGAAGGTTGTCATAGGCGTCCCCTTGATTGCCCTTGGGGTGGACGGTAATCCCGTCACGCATGAGCACCTTGCCGCTCAGGCTATACACTTCCCCCCATGATGCCCGCTCAATGGCAACGCGGTCGAGTGCCACCGCAATGGGCGGCACCTCGTTATGGGTGTCTGGGTTGACATCCAAATCAATCTCAAACCCGTCAAGGAACTTGTCAACGACAAATTCGATGCTGTACGGTATTGCAACGCTTTCAGGGTGGCAGAAATCTGTACGGGACACGGTTTTGTGCCGAGAGTGGTACTCAATGACCCTCACCGTCAAGTCACAGCGGCTAGATGACACTTTGTCCCTTGGCCTTCCGGCTGATCCATGCGTTTTCATAGCACGACAGACCGCTGCCTTTGTCGGCATGGTAAAATTTGCCTTGCAGGGCCTTTCGCTGGGAAAATTCTACAAAGCGGCAGTTGCACCACGCGCAACCAGCCGAAAGGGGTTGTTTCCGGTTGGACTCAACCATCTCATCGACGCTTGCCGAAAGCATTCGCACGTCCTTAAGAAGCGTTGAGACATCAAGTCGCCCCTTGTAAGACGTTCTAACCATCATTGCCCAATTAAGAACGTTTTCCTCTTCTGGTGTCAATCTTGGCATCAAATTCCTCCAATTGGTGAGGTGCCGGTGCGCTTTCCACACCGAACACAGCGAAAAAACACCCTTCCTTGGGTGACATTGCGTGAATGTTGCGTTTCCTCGCCGCAGCGGTCACAACCCCACAGAGCAGTATTGCGAGCAACCACCTTTGGCTCCTCTTCGAGGACGTCAGAAGCCGAAACCACCACTTGCCGAGGCGCGCTGGGGCCAGCAGACACCAAAAACCCGATAATCTCACCCTCGCAGAGGTTCCAACCGCCCCTGTCGATGAATTTGATGGTCTCGCCAACCCGAAAAACCCTTTTTCCGGTGTTTTCAGCCATTTTGGGGCTCCAACTCCGGTCGAGAATCGTGCCAAGTGATGGTATTCTTCATCTTGTTGGTCTTTTTGTCGAATTCTGGGGTGATAAGTGCCCACATGTTGGCTCTCTTTACCCACTTGACGTGTGGCTCAGTCACTGAACGCCTCCAAATCTCCGCTAATATCCCAATCTTCCATGGTACCAAGTCTCACCACGTGCAGGCAGGGGTCGAATCCCTGCGTAATCGCCTCAACCTCAGATGCGTGGAGAGGCTCAACATCATGCTGGCTACAGTACGGTTGGGTACAGTAGCCCTTCTGCACGCCGACATCAAGCCAGTCCGCGTAAGAGATGCCACCATCCTCAGAAAATGGGTCGTCAATCCCCAGCACCTTGGTAAGCGAGGTGTCATCGAGCCAATTTTTGAAAAAGGCGTTAAAGTTGACAATCTCGCACCGGTCAATGATGTAGAACAGCGGCTCCTTGGTGCTGACGTCGAACACACTCAGAATTGCGCCCTCTCCTTCCGGGTGCAAAGCCCAGCGAACCGGCTCATCTTCCGTAGCGGCAAAACCCGCCATTGCGTCGTCTTCGGTGTTCATGCTGCTCCTGCTTTCACTTGTGTGCGAATGTTTGTCCTCATGGACCGAGTATAGCGTAAGGCGAATCTTTTGTCAAATTGGGTACCGGGGGTAGGCACCTTTCCAGACTACGAATATGGGACCCTAATCCAAATTTACAAGTTCTGAGGTTACAGGGTTGAAGAACCACCGGATTATTTTGTTGGTGTTCTTATGGGGTGCATTGTAACGTTTTGTACAACGTGTGTCAAACGTGAACGTTTGTTTATATGGGAAATATTGAAAAGTTGCGTGTGGTTGTATCGTAATGCCGCCGACCGTTTCCGGTCGGGACGGCTGGCGCTTAGCGTGGTCCTCCGTAGAGGTCGCTTAGGTACCATTGCGCGCATACGTTGCAGGTCGGTTCACACCCTTCCAACGGTCCACCTTCGAACTCCCAAGAGGCAAGCGCTTCGCGTCCGCACTCGCACGTCTCAGTGTCTTCGTGGTCGCTCATCGTGCCACCTCCCCCGCTATGCGCTGACGGGCCTCGGCGGCCCATTTGGCGACCGTGGCGGACCGCTCAGCGGCGACCCGCTCAGCGGCCTCAGCGGCTCGACGTGCGGCCTCGATGTCCAGCGGGCGGTGCCATGCGTGCGCCGCCTCGATGCGGGCGATGTCCGCCGCGGTCGCTGGTCGGATCGTGACATCACCGGCCCTTGGTCCCGCGTACTCGCCGCGGTGATTGGTCCGATATGGCTTGGTCATTGTGTCGAACATCTGTTCGCTCCCTTCGTAACCGGTGTCTCCGGCGACAAGTACAGTCAACACTCCCAACATAAGAACGACATAAGAACAACATAACAGAATCGTAAGAAAGTTTTCCACAGCCCCTCTCCGGCTGTCCACAGGTTTCCCACAGTCTGTGGATAACTTTTTCCACAGGGTGTGGATA
>Ga0209697_10009221_pt1 | contig 10995 bp, 9 predicted proteins | sample AliMusrvi5mmetaG_FD_184115 | JGI IMG/M metagenome (GOLD analysis project Ga0209697, IMG submission 184115) | Freshwater lake bacterial and archeal communities from Alinen Mustajarvi, Finland, to study Microbial Dark Matter (Phase II) - Alinen... | ecosystem: Environmental > Aquatic > Freshwater... | reverse complement strand
TTTTTGAATTAGTTTTAAGTTTTAAGTATAAAAACATTACGTAACACACTGAAGCCTCTGGTTGGGAAACCCGGGGCTTCGATTTTTATATGGAACTAAATTGCCAAATCTTACACGATGTACTGCGGGCCGCTACAGCGAAGTATATAATTGTATAAACCGGAGTGCGGTATAAGCGTTAGTTTGTTATTCCAAAATTAAGTCCACCGAGATAAGATTTTATTGCCACAAAGGGAGGAAGACACCAGGTTTCGCAAAGAGCATACCTCACGTATTCAATGCTTTGTTGAGCTTAGTGTCTTGGGGACTTAGTGGCATTTTTGCTTTTCGTGGCAGACACTAAAATAAGGTAATAAGGTTATTTTCAGTTCCTATTATGTTTGCTACTAAGGTTGAAAACAGGATAAGGTTTTAAAATCTTATTTTCTAAGCCTTACATTAGTAGCGTTTTCTGATACAGAACCTACCAGAACATTATTATCTTATTGGTTTTCAAGTGTTTTTATGATTTGTTTTATATACAACCCGAATTACCACTAAAAGCAGAAAAAAATTTCGCTTTTGTTTGGAAATTGATATTTTTATTTTTTATTTTTGAGTACCCTTTTAATTTGTACAAATGGTATTATTGCCACAAGGAGGCCCCGTGACGGCGGGGCTTCTATTTTTACGGGAACTCTATACCCGAACCTTGCAAGATGTTCTTCAAGACGTTGCAGTAAAGTAAAAAAAGTGTTTTTACCTTGCAGGTCGGTATAAGCGTTAGTTTGTTATTCCAAAATTAAGTCCACCGAGATAAGATTTTATTGCCACAAAGGGAGGAAGACACCAGGTTTCATAAAAAACATACCTCACCTATTCAATGCTTTGTGCAGCTTAGTGTCTTGGCGACTAAGTGGCAATTTTGCTTTTCGTGGCAGACACTAAAATCAAGGTAATAAGGTTATTTTCAGTTCCTATTATGTTTGCTACTAAGGTTGAAAACAGGATAAGGTTTTAAAATCTTATTTTCTAAGCCTTACCTTAGTAGCGCTTTTTGTTACAGACGCAACCAGAACCTTATTACCTTATTTGTTTTCAAGTATTTTAATGATTTGATTTGTACACAACATGGGTTAGCATTTTGAGCAGAAAAAAATTCCATCACGTTGATGAATTTAAGATTTTTGACAAAAAAAAATTCAACTTTTATTTGGAAATTGATATTTTTATTTTTTAACTTTGGGTGTCATTACAACAAGTTAGATACAAAATCATTTCCTGGGAGGCCCCGCAACGGCGGGGCTTCTGTTTTAACAGGATATTAGTAACCGAACCCTGTGCAGTTTTCTGCGAGCCGCTGTGGCGAGGGATGAAATTGTTCTTCCAGTAGTAGAAAATTGATGTCCTATGACGAATCATATGGGTGAATTTTGCAAACTGCTTTCAAATGGATGATGCAATGGGCAGCTGGCATGACAGTGCTAACTATCCGGCTTAAATCCTTTAAAGAGATAATATCTGATTTTCATTGTAAGCGGTCCTATCAGTTGCCAGTATACAATAGCCTAAAGCATTCATTACAAAATCCAATCAATCCTTCCAAATGCCGCAGAGCCTTAAAAGTTAATATTAAAAGCCTCACATTTGTGGGGCTTCTTTAGTACCCGGATATCAGGTTCCGGATATTATGCGGCATTTGTGTCCTATACGTTGCATAAGCTTTTAATTGGAAGGTATGGCTATCTTGTATTTCCATTTCGATGAAGGAAACTTTTTACCATTTGAAAGTAGTTGAATGCCTTTTATCGTACCGACGATTCCAATTGCGGCTACCGGAACGACAAATATAGCGGCAACAAGTGCATAACCGCCTTCAATTGCTCCAGCTACCGCACCTGCAACCCCCAGGCCACCAATAATAGTTCCCGGAACAACAAGTGCGATGCCATTTAGCTGAGATGAAGATGTTCGCGCCCTTATTCCCTGAACCTGACTGATAAGGATGGTGTCGGAATTGATAATAATTAACTGATCGGAAAGAATTTTAAGATAACCATTGTATTTATGGCCATTTTTAATGACTTGAACACTGGCACCTTCACCGATAAATATTGATTTGGTGCCGCTGTAGCTAATGACTTCAAGGCTACGTTTACTTTGTGCATTTGCCCCGAAAGCAGTAAGCAAAAAGAGACAAATGACAATACATATTTGCTTCATAAGTTGTATTTAAATAAAAATATTTACTCATTATCGAGTATGATACTTATAACGGACACTTACAGCTAATGGTTCCATAAACGATGTAAATTAAATTATCAACAAAATATGCTATTGACTTTTAACTACTTAAAGTTGCATATTATTGATCTGGTTAAGCGTCGGATTTCATGAAATAGCCATGGTTGATCAATCACAAACCCAAAGGAATCCGCCGGCTGACAGATGGCTATTAGCTTCGCTGATCTACTATTTAAATTTAACCACAACGTAGTATAAAAAAACCGTATTAACGAATTGGTTTCAAATTGTTTTAAGCTTTAGCATCTATCAAACTCAGGTTATTCGATGGATATATTCAGCATACGACGGTCAATCATCCTTATTAAGCATTACGAATTAACTGTTGTCGTATTCCTGACGCTCAACATTAGCTGAAATGATTTCTGAAAATAACGTAATTATCAATTAAATATTTCGGTGCGCTACACCTTTTGATAGGCGATGATCAATCTTCTGCAAATATCCTGGTGCGCTGCACCTTAATTGAAAATCGACGAAGTCAAAGGGTTCAATATCTATATCTTAAAAAGATTCAACCCGCTTCGGGGCTGGAGTCGTGTTGTGTCCATTTTCCCTCAGTTCCCCCAGTTCCGCAAGCTCCACTGAAGGTTATTTAAATTTAACCATTTCGTGGTATAAAAATAGTTTTTCAGCAAACCCGACTTACAATAGGGATAAATTAAGCAAAACAATTTTATCCGTTTATTTTGACTGTTTAAGAATCCTCAGTGCTTCATCCACATGCTTTGTAGCCTGCATTTGCGAATTGAAAACATAGATTACTTTACCCGTCTTATCTGCTACATAGGTGACGCGACCCGGCAATAATCCAAGCAGATTCGTTGGGACACCAAATTGCTTCCGGACCGTATTTCCTTGGTCACTCAATAAGGTAAATGTAAGCCTGTGCTTGATGGCAAATGCTTTATGGCTTTCGACCGATTGGCCGCTAATGCCGATAATTACGGCATCCGCTTCCTTAAAAACTTCGAACTGATCCTGGAATGAACAGGCCTGTGCTGTGCAGCCGGGACTGTCGTCTTTCGGGTAAAAATAAATCACCAGGTTCTTTTTGCCAAGAACGGTATTGATGTCGAATAAATTTCCGTTTTGATCGGGCAAAGTAAATGATGGAACACGACTTCCGGTTTTAATTTCATTCATGGAATTGTTTTGACTAAATGAGATACAAGATGTGAATAAGAGCATATAAACAATCAGGTAAAACTGATAGATATTTCTTAATCTCAGGTAGTTTCTATTTTCCGGATACCTGTTTCCAAAAAGTGCTTTCAATTCTTTCATACGTATATAATTTGTTTTTTAAAGGCCACATGGAATCCCCATGAGGTATATTTGCTTCGCAGATTTCCACTTCGTTCCAATTCATTTCGGCTTTTGTGATAATTTTTTATCGCATGGGGATTTCATAAAATAAGGTTTAATGTTAATGGTCCAACTTTCAGCCTGATATACAATTTTGCGGAATTCGCTTCTGTAATAAAAGAGTGGCCATCCCAACGCGACCCCAACCCGATACTCAGTGGCGGACAGATATAATGAAAAGCAATCGTAAAGGCAAACTGAAGGCTTGACAGGATTTCAAAGTCCATTTTATGATCTATTTATGACGTTATTTGTTTAATTAATTAACGCAATTACTAAACAATCTCCGGCAGCATTAGGTTGTAGGAAATGAGTTTTATTTAAGAATTGAGTAACCGGAATTATTTTTTTGGGTGCATTAAAAATCCGGTGCTATGACGGATCGTGTGGGTAAATTTTGCTTTCAAATGGATTATACATATAGCAACTGGCTTTTGGCAACTGGTTACTGGCATGATCGTGCTAACTATTTGATTTTAATCTTTTAAAAATTAAAATAACGCCTGATTTATTGTAAGTGAGTCTACCAGTCACCTGTCCCTAAAAGCAAGCTGCAATCATTACAAAATCCAATTACCCATACCAAACGTCATTTAGCCCAAAATACCTTGCATCGAGATCAATTATTTTTAGCTTATTATTGGTAAATGATCTATTTCTTTTTTAATTTTGAATTGGTTAAAGTTTGTATAAATAAATGGAATACACAGAAGCCTCTGGTTGGGAAACCCGGGGCTTCAATTTTTATCGGGAACTCAATAACCAAATCTTACGCGGTGTTCCGCAAGCCGCTGCAGCGATGGATAAAACTGTTCTTCTTTGGGCAGAAAGATGGTTTGATGCTCGTATTGCCGGATTCCGGCAGCAGGATTGTAATTTTTTTAGTAAATTTCACTTCACCTTTACTTTCATCAATTCTGTAAGTGAAACTGCAAATGGTTTTCCTGACCCTCTTGACGATTCATATTTTGAAAGTTGAGTGATATCCCATTTCATGCTTTTAAATTCCTTTTCTATAATATCTTCGATATTATATACGAGATAAAAATCACGAGGATCTGGATTCGGATAGAGCAATTCAAGCATATCATTTTTTGAAAACATTCTTGGACCGTCTGCCTTTACTTTTAATATCTTGTTGGTTTTTGTTTCACCAGTAGTATGAAGTAAAATATATTTTGCTCCGGTCTCTTTCTGACTTAATCTAAGTGAACCCTTTGCAGATCCTGTTCTCGCATTATATAGCTTATTTCGGATTATCCATTCTAAATGATTATCATCTTTATAAAAACCAATCAATACAAAAGTTTCATCAGGTAATAAACTACGGTTTGTTCCAAAAGGCTCTGGCAATGATTCATTAACTTCATTACTGTTCTTGTCCTTGTGTGATTCATAAGTTTTCAAGGACATCTTTTCGCGTTGTGAAGCCCGGTTCAAAAAATGATCAATTACATCATAAAGGAATTTCTTTAGGTCTCTTGTTCCAATACTACTTTTTGATGGACTTATAGCAAATGCACCTAATCCAGGTAGTATTTCATGAAAACCCGGTTTTGTTTTTGATTCCGTTCCTGGATAAAGTACATAGGCACCAGCTGTACGACGGATTGCATCACGATAAGCATGCATTTTTAGTATATCTGCTCTTTTAAAAGTGCCACGATTTTGCTCCACTTTTTCTTCATCCAATAATTTTTCTGTTTTCTCTTCATCATCAGATTCATTATCAGCGCCAAGAATATCTTTTAGTTTATCAACTCTGTATTTCGCATCAAAATGAATATGAACAATTAATTCTTCTTTTTCAGCGATTGTTTCATCTATTTCTGCGGGCCAAATGCTTAACGTATAATCAGGACGCATATTGCCAGACCAGCTGCCACTGTTAGGATATTCTTTATTTCCGCTAAAACTTCTATTGTAACTAAATTGAACATTCAATTTTCTTGTTACAGCATCAAAAATACCTTTTATAGGTATGTGTTTACCTTGTTTAAGTTGAAGACCTAAACCATCAGCCGTTGGCTTAATCAAATCCTCAATAGATTTGGGTTCAATTTTAAAAACATCTTTAAGAAGTTCCAACAATTTAAAGAATAACCAATATTCATACAGAACTGCAATATCTCTTTTCCCTCCGCTATATACGTCCTCTCCTCCTTGCCAGGTAAGTTTAGCAGCCAGATCAAACATTAACCATGCCCGAAGTATTTCCCGATATCCTTCTTTTTTCTGCAAGACCGGACTATTAAGCGTTAAAGTAGTAGGTCTTGATATTTCCTTAAAAATTGAATGGCCTAAATATTGTTCCAACTTACTTGAAACAACAGATACTTCCTTTTTGAGCCTTAAGGAGGCTTTCTGATTTCGCTTTAATTCTTCACAGAAAGTTAAAAATGATTGAAGCGCATATTTTATAAATCTGTTTTCAGGAGTATCAACCGTTTCTGTTTTATGATTTATATTTATCTTTTGAGGAACTGATTCCAAATGATTTTTTAAAGGATGATTTTCGGGAAGATTCATCCGATTTCCGGCAGTGGCAATTTGTCGAATAGTCTTGCTATTTGCTTTTCGCATTCCACGAATATCACTGTAAATCTCAGTCTCGATCCATTTATTAACTGGTGATGAAAGGATTTTATGGACTGAATCATCAAATTCTTCCGAGTCAATGATTGATTTCAAAAATGTGAAACGCTGATACAAGGTTTGAGCATCCTTGTTAAAATCGATGGTGAATGTCTGTGAGACAGGCGAGCTGTGTAGCATTAATAAATCGGTACATTGATCTGTAATGTCAACAAGCATTTGACGATAATCCGTTCTATAAGTGGTTTTTACTGAGCGGACCTCAAGATTTATCCGGGCACATTTTTCTTTACTTTTGCAGTAAATAATATCTAAAGTAAGTGTACCTACATAAATATTGGGACTTATTCTACCCGAAGAAGAATTTGTTTTTGAACGGCTAACAATTTCAGTAGGTTCTATACAATAACCATCGTCTAAAAGGTACTCATAGCTTCTTCCTTCGAGAATTTGATACTCAGATTCGCTATTCTCTAAAGCCTCTGCTTTATCGATCTGAAACAAACTGTTTTTGGATTCTTCATAAATCCGGAAAAGTCCAGTTTGCTTGTCGTTCGTTATAAAGGAAATTGTAAGTTCACTGTCACTCATCATGTTTAAGCTTCAGCATAACTGGTAAATCCGTTATCTATTAATCCTTTATACATACGATCAATCTTTTCGAGAGATATAGGGTACTTTGCTATCGTTGGATCTTTAAAATCTATTTCTGATTTTCTGTTGAAAATTTCTTCAATGTTTTTCTTTTCTGCCAAACACAATGCTCCCAGAGTTTTCAATATTGGTTCAAGCTTACGGCGTGATCCATGAACCTTGGGTAAAAGCTTCTGCATAATAGCACAATCAATAATTGCCTCCAATTTCCATTCGGGCGCAAGCTGATTGGAAACGGCAACAAAACGATGAATTTCAGATGCAGTGCGATAACCAAATTCGGCACCGGCTTTTTTAAGCTCTTTGAAGAAATCAATTAACGTTGTGTTCAAATCCACCATATTATTAGGCTTTATCTCCTTGTTAATTGCTAATTTCACAAATGATCCAGCCATTTCAGCTCCAAGTCCATTAATATTTTCCAAATCTAAAGGTTTTATAGCTTCTATAAACTTTTTCATATCTTCATTTGAAACACGAAACTCAATTACATTGGACCTATCTAGCACTTTTGGACTAAACATGTAAGTAGTTTCGTCAATATTCACTGTGCCAATAATAAATAGGTTTTGGGGTAAACTAATTTTGGCTGGAACTTCTTCTTCTTCCCATTCCGGTCCGTTTGGATGTAATGGAATTTCTTCACTTGATTCCATTGCACTTAGAAAATCTGCAAAATACCGCTCAACATGGCTTAGATTCATCTCATCTAATATTAGGAAATATGGCTTATCAATATTTTCCTCCTTATTGGCTTCTAAGATTAAATCCAAAACGCCGTTATCTGGAGAAACATATTTCCCATTATCCAATACATTCGGATAACCTAATAAAGGTTCGCGATTTGTCCAGTCAGCACCAACTGGAACAATACAAATTTGAGAAGATTGTTGTAGATGACAATTCCCTTTTTTATTAATAAGATGAAATGCAGCTGCCTTCAAATGAGTTTCAAATGAATTAAGTTGCGATGAGTATTTTGTTCGTTGATCAACAAGACCTCTAATTTCTCTTGGAGAAGAATTTATATTGAAATTTTTTTCATCAATCACATCAATCCATTCATTAATAAGTTCATACGGCAATGTAACTTTTGTTCCAGATTCAACTTGAGTAAATGTTACTGACAAAGAATCAACCGCAGTAACCTTATATGAAACTTTATTCGATTTTAAAATTTCATTTTTTGTAAACTTTGGATTAATTGATTTTCCATTTTTCAGTTCGGTAATCCATTTTGCAAATACTTGGGCTAGTTTAGTTTTTCCAGAACCGGATAAACCTGTTAAGATCACAAAAGGCTTGGTGAGAAGAGCTACTGTAAAACGAAGAATCATTTTATCGTCAATCTGCAAACCTGAATTTGATAATATTTCGCTAAATTTCTTATAATGAAAATCCTCGGATAAATTTGAATCGACTTTGTTTATCTGTTGGATATATCCTTTGATGTTTTTGCTATTTTTTTCAATGATTTCAAACTTAAGCTTCTTTAAGAAGTTTTTTGCCTCAATTGCGTTAAAATCCTTACTATCTAATTCTATTCCGTTCGCATATTTATTAGCAATACTAATTACATATTTGGGTGGTAAATTTTCATTACCAACTTTTAAAAAATATGCAACTGAAAATCTTTCCGCTGGGATTACTGATTGTCGGATCTCTGCTATTGCTTTTTCAATATGTTCTTTTGCAATGTTTTTTGGGATACTCATTTATTATTTTCTTTAGGATTGTTATATATGTCGGCTTTTATTAAATTGTTTATTTTCAATGTCAAATATTTCAAACTAGTTGATTCTGTCCAATATAAACTACTGAATACTAATAAAATTGTCATATAATATTCTTTTAAACTCATTATTTCTTGTAAAGTTGTTTAACTTTTTTATCCCACTTTAATTTTATAAAATAAGAGTTTTTTTGGTAATATGTCGTCAATATTTTGAATGTCCTCGTCATTTAATTCAATAAGGGAAAGTCCTTCGTTTTTATAGATCTCTATTTTTTTCTTCTTGCGTTCAGAATATTTCGGGTCATTTTCCAGACCCCAGAATTCAATGTAAACTGCTTGTGGACGTCCATTTCCAGAAGGTATATAAAAATCACAATAAACATCTTGCTCTATTGGGAGCTTTCTTTCATAAGCATGAATTAGACCATATTGATATAACCAATTATCAATTAGCATTTCAGCCTTGCTTCTTACATAATGCCCATCAATAGTTCTGTGCTTAGCTTCAAATTTTTCTCTGAAATTATCTTTATTAATTGACGTAGCAGGAGTATTTGTTTGCGGTATAAAAGCAATTGTTGAATCTGTTTCAATAGATTGTTCTAGAACTGGCTCTTTAAAAACTTCTAATAATCTTTTATTTTGAAATATAGAATCTTCCCAACCAACATATGTGCCTCCTGATGTATCATGTTCAAACTGTCGACCTCCAATACTTTTACCTAGTTTTGTTATTTTCCAACCTGCAATATCTTTTTCTATCCAGCCTAGTTCGGACAAAATTAGATTAAGTCGTTGCGAAGAAATATTAAAATATTTACCAATTGTAGTTGCGTTTAGTAGTTTGTAGTTACTCTGTTGATGATGTTGCTCCTTTTCTATAGAAATATCTTCTGGCCATACAATGTATTCTCCAAACTTAGGACTTGTGCGAGTTTGCCCGCCTTTTCTTTTGCCAAGTTCAGTTAAAATCCATTTGTCGTTTCTTCTTTCTATCAAGTTTAATCTCCGGAGTTCCTCAAACATTTCTGAAGATTTAACATTATATTCGTTTGCGAGTACAGTAGTTGAAATATATTCCATAAATTCTGGCTATTAGGTTGTTATTAAATTTCAATTATTTTTTTGGATTGAATTTCCATATTGTTTTCAGGAATAATTGGCATTTGAGTAAATTTATTGCAATTAAACTTTCAGCATTTTTTTGAAACTTCAGATTTATCAAACAATACCTTGACCATTGGATATTTACTGACAAATACGATAAATAAATTAAACTGTTTCATTATTTCCAAAAATAATATATTTAGTAATAAAACAATTGATAAACTTCGAATTTCTTTGTTGTGAACATCGGTCATGGAGCAAAGGTAATTAGATAATTAGCCATTAGGAAAGGGCTAAAAGGTGACTTCGCTTCATTGAAAAGGTCATTAGTTTCATGTCATTTGCTTTGCGTCAATAGGCTACGTCGTCATTTGCTGCGCGTCATTGTTGTGCGTCATTGCTTCGCGTCATTAGTTTCATGTCATTTGCTTTGCGTCAATAGGATACGTCGTCATTGCTGCGCGTCATTGCTGTGTGTCATTAGGAAGTTCTTAAGTAGTTATTAAAATCACTACTGTTTGTTTAAAATTGAAAATGATAAAGAGGTCGCAGCTAAGCTGCTTTATTGGTTCTATAATATGCTTATCTACAAAGAGGACGCAGTTAAGCTGCTCTTTCATGCCCTATTTTTATAAACATGCAGGCCCTTAAGCTTTAGGTAATAGCATTAATTATGAGGAATTTGAAAAATGTAATATAAAAATTCACAAGGGATGCATGAAGGACATAAAGTTTAACCAATAGAATGAAGTTGATTGTGAACTTTGTGTTTTTCTTTGGTGGCTTTTGTGGTAAACTTCTTTACACCCTTTCCTGGCCCGATCATTTTGTTGACGTCAACGAAATGATCGAAGACCTCTTCCCCTGTGGTTTTACAACTTTCCTTTGCTTTTTCAACGACATTAAAAAAATTACGCCAATCAGTATAGCCTAAAAGTTCTTGTAACTCTCTTGCAAGCCAGTATTCCACGCCATCCTGTTCATATGCAGACTCTTCAAAGGTCTTATTGAGTTTAATTATCGTATCTTTTCCCATTTTACTCTCTTTTAAATTTAGTTTGTTTTGATCATCTCTTATGTGGAGCTATATCCGTACTAAATTACATAAAATCCGGCAATAAAATATTCATTTTTTATCATTAGTGTCCGTGTAAAACTAAATTAATTCTTGTAATATGAATATTATTAAGCCTTTAAACAGATTCCGCCACGACGTGGCTTACTATTTCAATTCTATTTATTTCTACAAAGAT
>Ga0209697_10009209_pt1 | contig 11001 bp, 7 predicted proteins | sample AliMusrvi5mmetaG_FD_184115 | JGI IMG/M metagenome (GOLD analysis project Ga0209697, IMG submission 184115) | Freshwater lake bacterial and archeal communities from Alinen Mustajarvi, Finland, to study Microbial Dark Matter (Phase II) - Alinen... | ecosystem: Environmental > Aquatic > Freshwater... | reverse complement strand
AAGTGCGGGTTGCCGTTACGAACGTCAGCTTGAGGGACTGGGTGATCGTTTTTGGCGGGCGGTTCTACCGGCGGTCGTGGCGGCCGAGGAGAATCCCCGGCGCTATCGACGAATCGACGCGCGATGTCAAGTCTTACGTGTGAACAACCCCCATTTTCCCGCCTCCGGTCCGGCCGCCGGCCCTTGCAACGGCCTTCACCCCAAAAGCAATTTCCTAGCATTCACCCCCCCAACACCCAACAATCCATCCCATGAAAATCTTTGATAGCATTCCTCTTCCTGAGGCACTCGCAGTAATGCTGTTTGCCACCGTGACCGCCCCGGCGGCCGTGACTGATATCAGCGGCGACGTCAGAAAAATCGATGAAGCAGTCGGCTCCGGCAACAGCGGCCGGCTCGTGGGAAACACCTCGAGCGGACTTGGTCCCAATGTTTACGTGGATCTGGACCTCAATGGCTTCACACTCCGCTTCGATCAAGGCGGGAATGGTGGGCCCATCCTCGGCGGCGCGGTCTCCAGCATCATCCCCGGCAGACTCGAGATCACCTACTCCCGCGCGACTATCAATGGCAGCGCCGGCAACACCTACACCGGGACAACGCTCGTGTTCAACAGCCCTGCGGTGTCACTCGCCAAGAGTGCCGGCAACGCGCTGTGCGGCGACATCTCGGTGACCGCGCAATCGTATACCACGTCCAGTCTGGTGTGGACCGCCTCCAACCAGATCAGCGATGCCTCGAACGTGACCCTTGAAAACCAGTATGCTTCCTTGAACCTGGCTGGCCACACCGACACGATCAATGATCTGTATATGGCACCGGGATCCAAAGTGAATACCGGTGAGGGCGGCGTGCTCAAAGTGACCAGGTTGTTCCTCAACGGCGTCGAACAATCGAATGTTGCCGTGATAGCAGGCACTTGGGTCACGGGATCGGGTTGGATCGAAGTGGGCAACTCCGGTGCTCCGCCGCCGCCCACCGCGCCGCCTATCGCAAGCAACCCTACGCCGGCCACCGGATCCTTGACAGTCCATCCGGCGTATCTCCCCAAACTCGACTGGGACGACTGCTCCGGTGCCACCAGTTATGATGTCTATCTCTGGCGCTCCACGGAGGAGACCAAACCGGTTGGGAAGACATTTGCCAAAGCGGCGCGAAGTCGCCGGACGCAGCCGGTCGGACCTCGCACGCAAATTCCGCCGAAAATCTTCCAAAATCCCCTTTGCCATTGCGGGATTGCTCGGGCACTTTCCGCGCCGGGCGATTTCCTCCCGAAGAATTGCGCCGCAACCGAGACCCCGATTCCGCATCATGAAAACCAAGTATCGTTTCCCGGCATTTCAGCGTGAGGTTTCCACCCGTTCATCCGTCGGCGTTGGATGGGTTTGCGCCTGCGCCGTGCCCCTGCTGGTGGCCGGCTCTGTGCATGCCGCCGTAGTCACCGCTCCCTACACCGACAATTTCCAGTCCTACGGCGCTGGCGCATCCATGGCCAACGAGAATATCGGCTTCACTGGCTCGCCCACCTCGAACACCTGGAGCACCGTGGTCAGTGGGGGCAATACGTATTACCAAAACAATTTGGTTGGGACCAGCGTCAAGGGTTTGGACTCCCTTCAGTTCAGCAACCTCGGACCTGTGCTGGCGGCAGGCACCGGCTTCAAGGTCTCGGTGGAGATCCTGCCGCCGACAGCCGTGACCTCGGGCACCAACGTCACTCAAGGAGTCCGCTTCCTCGCGTCAACGGTCAGTACCGTGAATGACGCGTATGCCGTCGATCTCAATATCGGCACCACCAATGCTGGGCGCATGCGCCTCATCGAATGGACCGGATCCACTGCCGTCGTGTATCCGGATTCGACCCAATCCGGCCAACCGCTTGTGCCGAACTACAGCTCCTCCAAGACCTACCAGCTCGACGTGCTTGGGATGTATGACAGTTTGGGCAGGCTATCGATCACGGCTACGATTTTTGACGTGAACACACCGGCCGATACAGTCACTTCCACGTTCACCACAGGTGCATCCGGTGCCTTGTCTCCCGATGCGAGCCCCCGCACCGGCGGCTATTTTGGGCTCTACACGTCGACTTCTGGCGCCGTAACCGAGACAACCAACTTCGACAATTTTGGTGTCACCTTGGTCCCCGAACCGAGCACTTTGGCGCTCGGGCTGGCGGGTTTGGCCGGGCTGCTGGGTGTCCGGCGTCGGCGTTCCGACGCGTAAGCAACGGCCATTTTCGTTAGATCGGCTGCGGCAGCGGTGCCCCTGGCGTTGGCTTATAGCAGTGGGCAAAGCGAGTAGAAGATTGACTCCGTCCAAACCCATGAGAAACATCCGCAGAGCCAAACGCCGCCAGTGGGTTCTGGGCAGCGCGCTGGTGCTCGCTTGCAGTTTGCTGCACGCCGGCTCGGTGATCACGCATCCGTACCGGGGCGTGACGCAGATCGTCAGGACGGAAACCTCGCCAAGTGAGCACATCAATGTGATGCAGATCGACCTCACGACGCCGGGAATTCGTTTCCTGGTGTCGAATGGCAATAACCCGGTCAATAGCACGAACTGTGAGGTGACAACGGCGAAAACATTGGACTATATGACGGCCCAGAACGGGCAAATCGCCATCAATGCCCATTTTTTCCAAGCCTTTTCGGGCAGCGACCCGGTTTCGAATAAATGGGTCGTCGGACTGGCCGCGTCACAAGGCTATGTCTATTCCTCGTTCGAGGGACCCACGCAGGCAACGTCAAACCCCGTAGGCTCGCTAACGCTGAATCAGGACTATGCGATCATGACCAACGCGCCGGCCCTGAACATCGATTCTCAGAACAATGCGCAGGTCGTTCATTACGATGCGAGCTTTGCGGATAAAAAGCATGTGCTGGAGCCGGTGACCCTCTACAACGCGCTCTGCGGGTCGGCACAAATCGTGACCAACGGGGCGAAGACCATCCCCACCTACACGGGGAATGCGGCAACCGGTTTGATCAGCAACGGCACGTATTCGGATTCCAATTCATGGTACAATGCCACCAACGCGCGCACGGCGATCGGATTGACCGCTGACAACCACACGCTGGTCCTCTTCACCGTTGACGCGACAGGCGGCAGCAGCGGCATGACCGTGGGTGCGGTCGCCGACATGCTGAGAACGGATTACGGGGTGTGGAATGCGCTGAATTTGGACGGCGGCGGTTCCACCACCATGGCGTTTCAAGACCCGGTTTCAAAGGTGAGGTCTGTGATCAACGCCTCATCGAACGGCACCACCCCGCGGATTGTGGCCACCAGCCTGGTGGTGTTCGCGTCCCCGTTGATCGCCGTCGAGCAACCGGCCGGCACCAACCTCACGAGCGGCAGCGCAACCGTCGATTGCGGCAGCGTCATCCTCGGCAACAGTTCCAGTGCGGTCACCTTTACCGTCAGGAACACCGGAGCGGCCGACCTCACCGGCTTGGCCGTGACCAAGAGCGGCAGCAACTCCGGCGAGTTCGCGCTGGGCAGTCCTGGTGCCACCACGCTCGCCCCTAACACCAGCACCACCTTCACCGTCACCTTCACCCCGGGTGCTGCAGGAACGCGGACGGCCGCGCTCCAGATCGCCAGCAACGACACCACCAGGAATCCGTTCAACATCAATCTAACCGGCACCGGCGTGGCGGTGCCCGCGATCACCGTCGAGCAACCGGCCGGCACCAACCTCACGAGCGGCAGCTCGAGCATCGACTGCGGCAGTATCAACCTCGGCAGCGTGTCCGGCGCCATCACGTTCACGGTGAGGAACCTCGGCACGGGCGATCTAACCGGCCTGGCCCTGGCCACGGACGGCACCAACGCTTCCGACTTCACGGTGGGCGGTCTCGGTGCCACCACCGTGGCTCCGGGTGGCAGCACCGCTTTCACCGTCACCTTCGCGCCGAGTGCGGCCGGGGCACGCGCCGCAGCCATCCACCTCGCCAGTAACGACACCACCAGGAATCCGTTCAACATCAATCTAACCGGCACCGGCGTGGCCACGGCGCTGCAAAGCTGGCGGCAGACTTATTTTGGCAGTTATGCCGACAGCGATGACGGTGCGAACCTGAGTGATCCTGACTATGACGGCATCGTGAACCTGCTCGAATTCGCCTTCGGCCTCGACCCCAAACAGAACAGCGCCGGGTTGCTGCCGCAGCCCCAGAGGAGCGGGGACAACCTCGTCATCAGCTTCACCGAACCTACCGGCGTCACCGGCATCACCTACGGCGCGGAGTGGAGCGAGACCCTGCTGCCGGGGAGTTGGGCCGAGGTGCCGGACAGCGGGACGGGTTTCGAGCACATTTTCAGTGTGCCGGTGACCGATGGACAATTGTTCCTGCGGCTGAAAGTGACGGGTCGATAGGAGCCGCCGCCTTGGTCGCGGCCGGGGCTATGCTCTCTCTTGGGTACTGTCCAAATTGCCTTGTAGATACGGATTGGAAGAAGGAATGGTATTCCTCCAAGCAACCGCATCGTCCCAACCCATGCCCACCGGGTGATGGCAGTCACAAAATCCCACCCAAATCCAACTCCTAAATCGATGAAAGCACCAAGCTCGCACGAATACTTGCAAGGAGTGGCTCGCGGCATCTGGAACACCGCGCCTCTTATGAAATTGCTCCCGAGGTTGGGAACAGGAGTGCGCCGGGAACCACGACACAATCCATCCCCGTCGGCAAAGCTGAACCGAAAGTCCGGCCTCCAGCCGGACATTTTTGTCCAGCCATCCGTGTTTCCTTGTTGCCTACCGTTTCGCCAATCCCCGACGGGACTGACGAGAGGGCGTGAAACGTCACCAATAACCAATCCCGTCGGCGCGTGCTCCACGATTACGGAAATGTGCCACATCATTTTCCACCGAGATCAGGAACCGTGACGTTGGTCGGGAGGTTTGGGATCACGCGGCGGGCGGTGCCGCGGGCTCGAACAGCTCCGCCTCGGTCTTGCTGAAGCGTCCGAACTTCCACGCCAGGGAGGGCAGGACCAACAGGTTGAGCAGGGTGGATGAGACCAATCCGCCGAGGATAACGATGGCCATCGGGCCTTCGATTTCGCGGCCCGCTTCGCCACTGCCCAGGGCGAGCGGCAGCAGGCCCAGAGCGGTGACCAGGGCGGTCATGATGATGGGCAGGAGCCGTTCGCCGGCGCCGCGGGCGACGGTTTCCAGATTCCATTCGGCGCCTTCGAGTTCCACGAGGTGTTCGTAGTGGGAAATGAGCATGATACTGTTGCGGGTGCTGATGCCGAACAAGGTCACGAAGCCGACCAGCGAGCCGATGCTGGTCAAACCGCCGCCGGCAAAAACCGCCAGCACCCCGCCAACCAGCGCGAAGGGAATGTTGGCCAGCACCAGCGCCACATGGCTGGCACGATGAAACACCAGACTGAGCAACAGAATGACCACGAGCCCGGCCACCAGCGAATGGATGAGCAACTCGCGCCGGGCTTTCGATTGTTCCTCGGCGGCACCGCTCCATTCGACATAGACACTGCCGGGTAGTTTGACCCCGGCCCGCACCTTGGCCTGCGCCTCCCTGACGAATGACGCGACATCGCGCTTCTCCACATTGCAGGTCACGGTTTGGCGGCGGCGCGCGCCATCATGGTTGATGCTCGGCCGGCCGTTGGTCAGCCCGACATCGGCGAGCTGCCGCAACGGCATCCGCACCCCGTCGCCATTGACCAGCATCAAATCACCCACGGCTTCGGGATCGCAGCGCGCGCTGTCGTCGAGGATCACGGCCAGCTCATGGATGCGGTTGCCGCGCACCATCTGGGTCACGTCCGCGCCTTGGAACGCGGTCTGCACGGTTTCCAGCACTTCTAACGGACGAAACCCGAACTGGGCGAGGCGCTCGGGCCGCAGGTGCACGGCTAGCACCGGCGCACCTGGCGGCGCCTTGACCTGGACATCGGCGCTGCCGGTGATCGCGGACAATTGCGCGGCGATCTTTCTCGCGGCGGCATCGAGTTGGTCGAGATCCTCGCCGAACACATTGACGACCACCATCGAGGTCTCTCCCGAGATGCTCTCGCCGATCCGGTCGCCCAGAAACGTCATCACCTCGCTTTGGATGCCGGGAAACCCCTCGAGCATGGCGCGCAACGCGGCTTGGGTCGCGATCTCCTCGTCCGGGGTGGTGCCGCGTTTCAGCTCAACGTGGAACTCGCTTTGGTTGGGGCCCCAGGTGTCTTCGCCGGCTTCGGAGCGGCCGACCTGTTGTTCGACGGTGGCGATGTGCGGGTTGGCGAGAACCATGTCAGATATCAGTTTGCCCGTGCGCAACGATTCCCCGATGGAGGTCCCGGGCCGGCTTTTCACGCCGACGACGAAGTGGCCTTCGCGGAACTCCGGCAACAGCTCGCCGCCGAAAAAGGGCACCAGACAACACGCGCCCGCCACCAGCGCCACCGCGCCAACGATGGTTGGAACCGGCCAGCGCGCGAAAATCAACACCCAATCGCGGTGCAGTGATTTCAGTCCGCGCACCCAGGCCGGTTCGGCGTGGGGCTTGGCACGCCCCAGAAACACCAGCGCCATGGCGGGCGTGACCGTCAGGGCCACCCCGAGCGAGGCCATGATGCTCAGGATGAAGGCGACACCCATCGGCGCGAAAAACCGGCCCTGCAGGCCGCTCATGGTCAGGACGGGCAGGAACACGACGGCAACAATGAACGTCGCGTAAACGACCGAGTTGTTCACTTCGAGCGAGGCGTCCAGCACCACGCGCCATAACTCGCGCGGCGCGGGCAGGGCGGCGTTTTCGCGCAGGCGCCGCTGGATGTTCTCCACATCGATGATGGCGTCATCGACGACCACGCCGATGGCGACGGCGAAGCCGCCGAGGGTCATCGTGTTGAGCGACACGCCGCGCCAGTCGAGGATCAGGATGGCGGCCAGCAACGACAGCGGGATCGATATGAACGAGATCAGCGCAACCCGCAAGTCCAGCAGAAATAGCAGCAGCACGATGCCCACCAGCGCGCCGCCGACGAGCAAAGAGTCCTGCACGTTGCCGAGCGCGGTCTCGATGAATGTGGCGGGCCGGTGCAGGCGGTCGTAGAGCGTGATGCCTTTGGCCTTGAGCATGGGGCGCAAATCATCGAGCGCTTTTTCGAGGCCTGCGGTGACGGTCAGGGTGTTGGCGAGGTATTGGCTCTTCAGGGTGACGAGCACGCCGGGCTTGCCCATGATCAGGGTATCGCCGAACTTCGGTTCGGAGCCGAGCACCACCTTTGCGACATCGCGCAGCCGCACCACGGGTGAACCTTTGCGCACAACCACCTCGCCGAGTTCCGCAGGCGTGAACATCTGGCCGTTGGTTTGAATCACGACGCGCTGCCCCGGCGTGTCGATAAAGCCCGCGCCGCGCACGCCGGTGGATGCCTTGGCGCATTCGAGGACATCGTTCATTGTCAGATCGAAGGCGGCGAGCCTTTCGGGCATCACCTGCACTTGCAGTTGTTCCACTTCGCCGCCGAAGACGCTGGTGGCGGCCACGCCGTTCACCGCCATCAGGCGCGGATTGATCGTCCAATCAACGAGCGTCCGCAGCTCGCGCCCTGATATCCTGTCGGAAACAAATCCCACCTTCAGCAGGTCCATCGTCGATGATGTGAGCGGCGAGAGCGTGGGCGCATGGACACCATCCGGCAATTGGCGGGCGAGCGTGCCGAGCTTTTCGGCAAGCGCCTGGCGCGCGATATGGATATCCGTGCCATCCTTGAAAACCACGGTGACCACACTCAAACCCTGGATGCTTTCCGAACGCACCGATTCCAGCGCCGCCGCGCCATTCACCGCGCTCTCGATCGGCCGCGTCACAAGCATCTCGACCTGCTCGGCGGAAAGGCCCGGCGCCTCGGCCTGGATTGTCACCTGTGGGGCGACGAATTCGGGAAACACATCGAGGGGCGCTTGCGAGGCGACGTAGGTGCCCCAGGCTAACAAGCCGAGGGCGAGAGCGATGACGATGCCGCGATGGCGCAGCGAATGCTCAACGATATGGGCGAGCATGGCTATTCGGATTCCCCTCCACCTTGGGATTTGAGTTCTTCGCTGAGCAACGAGGCCGCTCCGGTCCCGACGATCTCGTCATCGGCCGCCACGCCATCGTCGCCCGCGACAAACCACCCGAGATCGGCAGCCAACGGTGTGTCGAGCGCAACGGGTTGGCGCACGAACCTCCCCCCGCTTTTCCTAACATAAATCCAGGTGCGTCCGTCATGCCGCAACACCGCGGAGCGCGGGATCACGAATCCCGCACGCTCCTTGTCCGGCAGTTTCAGCCAGGCGGTCAGCGCCATCCCCGGCCGCAGCGTGAACGGCGGCTTCGCCACCCGCAGGATGAACCCCTGCGCCTGGGTCTTCGGATCCGCAACCGTCGCCGGCAGAACCTTGTCCGTGGCGATCGGCTGGCCCTCGCGCCCGATCACCACGATTTGCGCGCCGACGGGCATCTCGACCAGCGCGTCCCCCGGCTTGGCGGTGTCGCTGGTGAAGATCGCGCCCCATTGGAGTTGCGCGCCGCGGATGATGCCGTCGACCTTCACCCTGTCTGCCAGAAACCGGGCCTCAGCCGCCTCCGCCGATTGTTTCGAGGCATCGTGGGTGGCCACCAGCGCGAGCGTCCGCTCGTGATCCGCCCGCGATGCGGCCAGGGCCGCCTCTGCTGCGGCGAGGTCGCCATCCAACGTGATGAATGGCGAGGGATCGATCACGCTGCCGAACGCCTGGCGGGTGGCTTGCAGCGTGAATGCCCGCGGCCGCTCGGCTGCAATGGCGAGCGCCTCGGACCTTTCCCTCTCTAACAAAACAGTGGGTTCGGCGGGCTGGTCATCCGCCGGGGCCGCGACACTTTCGGTGGCGGCGGAGTCGGCGGGTTTTTCCCGATGCTTGCGCATGCCGATCCACAGCACATAGCCGAGGCCGGCGAACAAACCGAGGGTGAGCGCAAGGTTGATGAGTTTTCTGATCACGGGATATGGGTCTGGGTTGCTGCCTCAAGTTCGGTGATGGCCGCCTGGATTTCGGCGAGCGCATCGACGCGGGCGATCCGGGTGGTGGCGCGCTCGACCTGCGCACTCAACAGCGAGGCGCGATCCCCGTTGCCAGCTTGCATGAGCCGCTCCTCGCTGGCAACCTGCTCCGCCTGCTCCTCGATCAACACATCCGTGGTGGCGAGCTTGGCCTTGGCCGCCGCCAGCAAGGCGGCCGCTCGATCATACTCGGCCAGCACCTTGGCTTGCACGGCCACAAACCGGGCGGCGGCTTCCTTGCGCTTGGCTTCGGCCTCGCCCACCGCTCCCTGATTGTGGTTGAGAATCGGCAGCGTGAGTCCGATGCCGAGCGTCCATTTGTTCTCCCCGGTGTCAAACGAGTAGCCGGGATTGAGATGGATGTCGGGGTATTGTCTGGCGATCTCGGAACGCAGAAGCGCCTCGGCCGCGGCATACTCGGCGAGCGCCGCCAACACGTCCGCCCGATGCGTTAGCGCCTGTTTCCTGCCGGGCACGGCATGGTTCGCGGATTCGAAGGCCGCATGGGAAAAACGCGCGCCACGGATGCCCCCCGAACTCATGCCCATGGCCTCGGCCAGCGACGCCCGCGCAACGGCGGCAAGCTTGGCGCTTTCAGCGGCTTGCAGGCGCATCTGCGCTTGCAACAACCGGGCCTGGATGGTCGCACTGCGTGATTCGGCCCCGGCCTTGACCCGCTCGTCAAACGCGGCTAACAACTCGGCCTGGCACGCGATGGCGGCCTCGATCTGGGTGGCGCGCTGCTCGGCGGTGTGGACCTCGAGGAACGCTTTGCGCACGGCGCTGCGGACTTTCCAGATGGCATCGATCACATTGGCTGCGGCGGCTCGAACCAGCGCGTGGGCCGCGAGCTGGCGCTTGTCGCGTTTGCCGGCGGTCTCGATGGTCCAGTCGAAATCGACGCTGTAGGTGCCGGCGATCCAATTCGTCCACGGGGTGACGACTTGCGGGGTGAGCGCGACGGTCGGGTTCGGCCGTTCGCCCGCGGTGCGCACGGCGGCCACCGCGGCGTCATACTTGGCACGGGCCACGGCGATATCGTGATGATGCCTGAGAGCCTCCTCGGTGAGGCTTTGCAAATCCCATGTCCGCTCGCCCAGTCGCCGGTCCGTGAGGCGGGCGGCACTCGCTCCGGCATCCAGCGGACGCGCATGATACCGCGCATACTCCGCGCATGAACCGGACAACACCGGCAGCACGCAAAGCAGAACCGGCCAGCGGAATGGATTGTGATTCATGGCCCCGGCGATGGTGGGTTGGCTTGATTGTGGGTGATGCGACCGTCTTGTGACCCACCACGGGACTTGGCTGCCAGAAGGATCGCGGGACGCCGCATCCTGTCTAAGGCCGCCCAAAATGCACGCACCGAATGATGAAAACCCGTCATGCGGGCGATTTCCCCAAACGCCTGGCATTGCTCGGGGCGCAAACCCATCATCGGCGTCGGCCGCGGCACCGGCATTGGCATCGTCCTGAAACAACTGCGGCGTGTGGTTGCCTTGCCCGCAAAGGCGCGTGAGCACCACGCCCACTTTCTGGATCAGGCAAGCCCCCTGCGGGTGCGGCTTGTGCGTCCCTCAATCCAGCACCACGACCCGATAGAAATGGCGGGGAGCGTCAAACGCGCCGGAGTGGGTGATGTGAAGCGTGGCACCGGTGCCGGCGATGTTGTCCGACAACGTGCTCCAGATGATGAGGTCGTTGCTGTGTTCAACGCGGTAGTGATGGCCGGCGGCGGTGGGGAAACTGGTGATCTCGTCATTGCCGGAGCGGCTGACGGTCGGTGTGAGCGTGACGCGGATGACGGCCGCATCGTAAGCCACCGCGTGGGTGCCGTCGGCAGCGCCGAGCATCAGCGTGTAAGTGCCGGGAATGGCAAAGGTGGCGCTTGTGGCGGCTTGGGACGCATCGCCAAAGGTGACGGGCGCGGGGCCGGAGTAGAGT
>Ga0209697_10009207_pt1 | contig 11003 bp, 10 predicted proteins | sample AliMusrvi5mmetaG_FD_184115 | JGI IMG/M metagenome (GOLD analysis project Ga0209697, IMG submission 184115) | Freshwater lake bacterial and archeal communities from Alinen Mustajarvi, Finland, to study Microbial Dark Matter (Phase II) - Alinen... | ecosystem: Environmental > Aquatic > Freshwater... | reverse complement strand
ATCCGACGGCCATGAGTACCACCAACGCACCGAGCATCCGCAGCGACCACAGCGCCGTCTGGACCGGCACCGAAATGATCATCTTCGGCGGCTATAACGGCACCACCACCCACCTCGGGGATGGGGCCCGCTTCACCCCAACCACTAACACCTGGGTCACCCTGCCTACCACCAACGAGCCAGGCACCCGCTCCGATCACACGGCACTCTGGACCGGTTCGACAATGCTCGTCTGGGGTGGCTACAACGGCAGCGCCAACCTCGCCGACGGGGCCCTCTTTGACCCCACCGCCAACACCTGGACCGCCACCATCACGGTCGGCGCTCCAGTGGCCCGCAGCTATCAAAGCGCTGTTTGGAGCGGCACCGAAATGATCGTCTGGGGCGGCTACAGCGGCGCTTATCTCGGCCTCGGCGGGCACTATGCTCCGCTCACCGGCATTTGGGCTGTCACTTCCAATACCGGCGCTCCTCCCAACCGCAGCGGCCACACCGCCATCTGGACCGGCATTGAAATGCTCGTCTTCGGAGGAACCAATGGCGGTTATCTCAATGACACTTGCAGCTACTCGGCAGGCAAAACCATGTTTCTCTATCAGAAACCATGACGCCCCTGGCCATTTCCCTCAACCTTGACAAATTTTCAGCGAGGGGCACATTCATCGGCCGCCCTCGCCTCCCATCCCACCCGCCATGCGTCGCTTGCCCATGTTTCTCATTCTGCTCGCCGCACTTGACGGCGGCGCTCCGCTATCAGCCGCTCCTGCGGCACCCGATCCGGTTGCCCTCGGCAAGATTTTCGAAACCTCCACCAAGGCCGAGAAAAGCAAGGACTATGCCGCTGCCATCAGCTCCATGAAGTCCTATCAGCAACGCGGCGGCGACCCGTTCATCGCCACCTTGCGGTCCGGTTGGCTGCACTACCAAGCTGGCCAGTACGCGGATGCCGCCCAAGCCTACCATCAGGCCGCCAGTTTGAAACCCTCCTCGCTCAATGCGCTGCTCGGGTCGCTCAACGCCGCCCAAGCCATGCTCGACATCCGCAATACCGCACGGGCCGCCGATGCCGTGCTGCGCGTGGATCCGATCAACTATCGCGCCCTCATGGCGCTCGGAGGCCTCCATTACGCGCAAAAAGAATATGACAAGGCTGCGGTCGATTTTTCCCGCGTGCTGGTCAATTACCCGGACGATCCGGACGCCCTGAGCGGCGCTGCCTGGTCCTCCTTGCGGGCCGGGGATCCTGCCACGGCAAACACCAAATTTATCCTGCTGTTAGGCATCAACCCCGATTACCCCAAAGCCCAGGAAGGCTATAACTTGTGCGCCCGCCCTGACCGTTAGATCGCTGGCACCACCCCAACCGCCGATCTTCCCCATGATGCGCCTGTTGATCATTTTGGCCTTGGTGCCGCCCGCCCTGATGCGGGCCGGGGAATTGGCGGACATGCCGGGTGTGCCCTTTGCCCAAGAAGCCTACTGGGCACCGGTGGTGGGTTACCCGCGCCCCGGCTCCCTGCACGCGGTGTTCAATCTGGATTGCACCGATCAGGACGTCACCCCGCACGGCTTGATCCTGGAAAATCAGGGGCTCATCATCCAACCGTTACTTTCGTTCTACACCCCGCTCCATGCGGATCCAGCCGACTGGCTCGGCAATGTCACCTTCTCCGCGGGTGGCTGGGGAAATTGGCATTCGCACCCGGGCGGCACGGACCCCGGCAACTGGCGCGAGGTGGACCTGTTCTCCGGCCTCACATGCATCGTAGAGCGCGATTGGCAGTTGACCGCCTTCTGCTCCGCCTATCTCAGCCAGACGCAGTCCTACTCCACCGCTTGGGATTTTGCCCTCGCAGTGACATACGACGATACGGAGCTATTGGGAAATGAGGCACTGCATCCCTTTGTGGAGTACCGGCCGCAGATCCACGGCTCCACCACCGCGGTCATTGATCCGGAAATCGCCGGGGAAAGTTATTCATTGCGCTTGGGCATCATCCCACAGCATCAGTTCGGCCCGCTCAAGCTGGAGTTGCCGGCCTTCCTCACATGGGTGCCAGAGGGTTTCTATCAAGACAGTGGCGGGCGGCCAGCAGCAGGCGGCATCGGGTTCATGAGCGCCGCCCTGAAGCTCAGCCTGCCGCTGAAATACCTATCAACCAAAGATATCAACACCACGCTCTACGCCGCCGCGCAATACTATCGGATCGTCAATGGCGGGTTGCTGGATACCAACCAGGCGCTCGGCACATCTCTCCAGCGCGAGCACGACATCCTCCAGTTCCACCTCGGCATCCGCTCCACTTTCTAACACCCTTGAAAAGTTGAAAAAATGCCAGCGGGCAGAAAGTCCGTGTCACGGTGGCCCGTAGGATTCTGGCCGGTGGCTTGCGGCGCGAATGGGTATCACATTCACAATTCCGCTTGTATTCTGCGTCCCCAATGGGATCGTCGGTGGCCAGCCAGCCCCGCTTCCGTCCAACAGATCAAGCACTTCACTACGTCACCACCTCACCACACCTCCCCCGATGCGCCTGTTATGCATTTGTCTGTTTGCGCTGTGTCCCGCTTTGGGTAATTCCCAAGATGCCCGAAAAGTGAGTTGCCGCTTCGTGTGTCTTGATGGTGCGGCAGCCCCCCCATCACTGATAAACCTCTCGGCCAAAGGCGTCAAAACCCCCTGCACCGTCCCGCCTAACACGTTTTCCGCGCCTGTCGTTTGCCACGCCAAGGGGGATGCCATCACCTTTTTGACGGCATCGGACCTCAAACCCGCCGCGCTCGCCACGGTTCCAGCCAACATGAAATCCGCTATCTTGGTATTTGCGCCAGCCGTAAACGCGAGCGATTCCCTGCCATGGCGGACATTTGTGATCGAGGATTTTTCCGCCAACTTCCCGGATAGCGGTGCCTTGGTTGCCAACTTCTGCAGCCAGGACGTCCGTTTCACCATCGACGACAACCCGGTCACGCTCCACACCGGCATGGTTCACACCTTCGGCCGCCCAAAAAACCTCGACGCCTTCAACATGGGTGCCCTGCTCGCCGAGTTCCAGCAGGATGACTCGTGGCGAACCGTCAATGAAAACCTGCTGCGCTTCGCCCCAGGGATGCGCTTTCTGATCTATGCCTACTTTGATGACGCCTCTAACCGGGCACGCATCGCCACCTGCCAGGATATTCCGGTGACCAAGCCCGCCCCAAAAAAGTGAAGATTGCCCAGATGACGACGCGCGACCTGCAATTCACCGAATACAAGACCCTCGTCGAACAGGCACCCATTTTGATTTGGCGGGCTGACCTAACGATGGGATGTGATTACTTCAATGCCCGGTGGCTGGCGTTTACCGGGCGAGCCATGGAGGAGGAAATGGGCAATGGCTGGGCCAGCGGGGTGCATTCCGATGATTTGGATCGTTGCTTGAACCTATACACCCGCGCATTTGCCCGCCAGGAAGTCTTCGAGATGGAGTACCGCTTGCGCCGCTCGGATGGTGAGTTCCGCTGGCTCTTCGACCGCGGCGTGCCCTTCAACGATGCCGCCGGCCGGTTTGCCGGTTATATCGGAAGTTGCATCGACGTGACGGAGAGCGTGGATGCCAGAGCCAAGCTCAAAGCCGCGCAGGAAGCCGAGGTGAAGAGTTTGCAGGAACTCCTTCCGGTCTGTTCCTGGTGCAGCAAGGTCCGCAAAGATAGCGGCTATTGGAGCCAACTCGAGCAATACGTGTCCGAACACTCCGGCCTGAGATTCACCCATGGCATTTGTCCCGAGTGCCAAAGAAAACATTTCCCCGACGCGCCCTGCCATAATGACTGAATGCGGTGAGGCCGGGGGTAAGTTCTCTACACCTAGCGCCGGAATCTCATTCGCTGCGGGCAGGTGCGAGGGTCGGGTCATCTAGATCCAACCGATAGAGCACTTGGTTGTAATCGTAGCGCGGTGTCTTGAGCCGGTTGTCGCTGAAGGTGGTGGTGTAGGTCCCCTCAAATAATAGAATCGATTCGTCGGCGGAGCTGAGCTGCCAGTCGATCTGCACATTGTAAAAGGTATAGTTTTCATGCGTGGCCACCTTGACGGCGGGGCTCCACGGGCCTTCGGGTTGTTTGGCTTCGCAATACCAGACTTCACCAAAGACCGAGGGCTTGCCAAATTTCTGTTGGAAGATGAGAATCCATCGTTGCCGATAGTTGTTCCATGCAATCGCTCCTGACGCCACAACCACATCCGGCCCGCCAGCGGAGGTCTTGAATGATTTGGGGGCTTCGATCGACTGCCATTGCGAGCGGTCCTTCCATGCCTCGTAGGTCGCCGGGCATTTCATATTCGGCGGACCGTTGAAGTAGAGCCAAGATTTTCCGCCAGGATCCTTCCAGATGGCCGGGTGTCCGTCTGGATAGACATTTGGGGGCTCCGGTTCCGCCGCGGATCGGCGCCAGATGGTAGATACAACTTCGAAGCGCGAGATGGTTTCATTCCACTCCGCCAGCCCGATCTCTCCGGCTTTCAATAACTCCGGAATCTTCGAACATGTGGCGACGAGGTGCTCCTTGCCAGTCCGATCTGGAAGGGAGACCAATCCCGTCACCCAGCTGGGCCCCTTGCCAGGCATGGTGGCTGTTCCTCGTGGAATACCTTTGTCATTTCGAACGTAATCGTAAACGATGCCGATTGGTGGCTTCAGTGATACCAAGGGCTTGAGGGACGTCGTGGCCGCTGGCGTGTCAAAAATGCCTAACGGGTAAGCAGGCAGATTCGTGTCGCCCCAAATCCAGAACAAGCGCCCCTTGTAGGCAGCTGTCTGGACGGTATCGGAACCGGTGACGCCGGATTCCTGCCAAGCTGCGCATTCACCGAGTTTTTGGCTTTCAGCGAAAATGCCGGCCCCGGTCAGACGGCCGAGTCGTTTGGCGGGTTGTATGCGATCGATTTCGATTTTAAATGAGCCGCCGGGCTCGGGAGTGAAGCGGGTCCCGCGATTTCCGAATCCATCCGGTTTAAGTTCATAGCCATCGGATGAGACAGTCAGCCATGTCTCACGTCCCATGAATTCAGGCACGTCGAAGGCCACGAGTCCTGCGTTGTCGGTGATCAACGAGATATCATTCGTGGTGGTGAGCCGAACCAGCGGCACCGGCCAGCCATTCGTCTTGTCAACAACCCCAATCTTGCAGGGTTGCGCGGCCGTCGCTGGCCAACCAAGCCAAAACAACTGGAATAAGAGGCAGATGATTTTCATGGATTCAAATGGATGATACAGGAAAGATGATTGCTATCTATCAAAAAACCAAAATAGAAACATTGAACTCGCCAAGGTGGTCTTGGTCCGGTACGTTAGACAGCAGCCCCTCACGCCCACCCTGACACACAGCGAACTAACACCGCCCGGCAACTGAGACATGAAATTCATTTCAAGATTTTTTGCTACATCAGTGATCCAGATCAAGAACGGATCAGCCCATTGCACAAAAGGCAAGCTGATGAATCGCCTTTTGAGGGATATTACGATATTGGCAAACGAATCGAATCTATCAGAAGGCGAGATATGGATGGATCAGTCATGGAGAGTCAGTTTCTCAAGCGAAATTCCGGAGGAGATCCGTCAGAGAATGAGAAACGTGATCTCGTCGAGATAATCCACTGGCTACATGGGCACCGATGCGGCGGCGGCCACCGCCACCCGGGTCAAGCGGGTGATCTCATCCCAGCGCCCCGCTGCCACCAACGCCTTATCGACCATCCATGATCCGCCAATGGCCGCAACCAGCGGCACTTTCAGATAATCGGCCAAATTGCCGGTGTGGATTCCACCGGTTGGGATGAAGCGCAGCCCCAGATGGGCGTAGGGACCGGCCAGCGCCTTGAGCATGGCGACGCCGCCAGCCGGTTCGGCGGGGAAGAATTTGAGGAGTTTGCAGCCCAGCGCCCATGCCTGCTCCACTTCGCTCGGGGTCATCACGCCGGGCGCAAAGAGCAAGCCGCAATTGGCGGCGGCTTGCACGACCCGCGGGTTGAGGCCCGGGGCCAGCCCGAACACAGCACCGGCGTCACGCGCCTGCTCCACCTGGCTGGGCTCCAACAAGGTGCCTGCTCCCAATAACATCTCTGGATAGGTCTTGGCAATCCGCCGGATGGCACCGAGTGCAGCCCCCGTTCGCAAGGTGATTTCCATCACATCCAGGCCACCGGCCAGCAATGCCTCCGCCAGCGGGGCGGCGGCCTCCACGTCGTCCAACACCACGATGGGCACGATGCGCCCGCGTTCAATTCGTTCAAGCATGCGCCGAGAATGAACCCATTCGCGGCCAGCGACCAGCCAATTCTCAAGTCATCAAGGCCATGCAGCGCCTCAATGATGCCAACGCCGGCGAAATTTCCGCAATTGAGAGCCTTCGCTTCAGTCTCCGACGCGGATCGAGCCCGGATCCCAGGTGATGGGCGGGAAGCTCATCTGCAAGTGCTTGAGGGTATCCACGAGGATGCGGGCGACGCACAGGTCGCGATACCACTTGCGGTTGGCCGGCACCACATACCAAGGTGCCAGCGGGGTGGAGGTGTGGGAAATCACATCCTCGTACACCCGCATGAATTCGCCCCACAGGACGCGGTCCTTGAGGTCATCGGGATTGACCTTCCAGTGCTTGTCGGGGTTGGCGAGGCGGCCCTCCAAGCGGCGTTTCTGCTCATCCTTCGAGATGTGCAGGAAAATTTTCACCAAGGTGGTGCCTTCCTCGACGAGCATGCGTTCAAACTCGATGACGTGGCGATAGCGGCGCTGCCAGACGCTCTCGGCAAAGATGTGTTTCACCCGCACCGCAATGATGTCTTCGTAGTGGCTGCGGTTGAAAATAACCAACTGCCCGTTAGACGGCACCTTGGAATGGATGCGCCACAAGAAGTCGTGACCGAGTTCCTCCTCGCTGGGTTTCTTGAACGAACAGACGTGAATGCCCTGCGGATCAATTTGCGAAAACACGTTCTTGATGCATCCGTCCTTGCCGCCGGTATCCATCGCCTGCAGCACCACCAACACCCGGTGCTTGTTCTGGGCGTAGAGGACTTTTTGCAAGTCCCGGAGTTCGGCCCGCAACCGCTCAAACTGCGGCTCCTGCTCATTCTTGCCGGAATCCCCAAACAACGCCTTCTCCTGGGCGTCAATCTTCTCCAGATTCACCTTCGATCCGTGTCTCACCAAATAGCGCTCGCGTGCTCCCTTGACTGGCATGCACGGGTTATCCACGCCTCTCCGGCCGATGGCAAGCAGAGAAAACAGCTCACACGCCAACCCATTCCGGCGACCTGGCTTTGGCACGGATATCAAACAATTTCCTGATCCCCCTGACGTGACCCGCTGTGGCACGGCTCACTCCGGCTCCTGGCGCAAATGCTCGATCGCATCGCGCAAATCCTCCTGCGTGACCACATCACTGACGTAGGCGTGACCCGGTGCATCGAGCAATACAAACCGAATCTTGCCAGCGGAGAATTTTTTGTCCCGAGCCAATTTTCCCATGATCGTTGGTGTGGCAATTTCCTCGTCGAGCACCAGCGGCAAACGAAACTTTTCCAACAAGCCAAGCAACGAGCGGCTCGCATCCGGGGCGAGCTGACAGTGGCGTTGCGAGAGGAATAACGCGGCCCGCAAACCCAGCGCAATGGCTTCGCCGTGGAGCATCTGGCCGTAGGGAATGGCCGCCTCGATGCCGTGGCCGATGGTGTGGCCGAAGTTGAGCAAGGCGCGGATGCCGCGGGTTTCATGTTCGTCGGCCTCGACGATGCGCGCCTTGATAGCAATGTTGCGGGCGATCAACTCGGCGGGCACCTCCCGGCTGTCCGGATCGAGGGCCGCCAGCTCCCCGAGCATCGCCGAATCGCGGATCGCCGCGTGCTTGATCGCCTCGGCAAAACCCTCACAAAACTCCCGCTGCGGCAGCGTTCGCAGCGTCTGCGGATCCACCAGCACCAAATGCGCCTGATGAAAACAACCTAGCAGGTTTTTTCCCTCACCGACATTCACGCCGGTTTTGCCGCCCACGGAAGAATCGACCTGGGCGACGATGGTGGTGGGGATTTGCACGAGTGGGATGCCTCGGAAAAAGATAGCGGCGACGAAACCGGCGAGGTCGCCGACGACCCCACCGCCGAGGGCTACCACCAGGGACCGGCGGTCGTGGCCTGCGCGGATCATCTCGCGGCACAGTCCTTCCGCCTGCGCCATCGTCTTGGATGCTTCCCCGGCCGCAATGACGTGCAAGCTCGGCCTGAACCCGGCCGCTGCCAGTGAGTCGAGCAAAACCTCACTGTGAAAGCCCGCCACCCGCTCGTCGCTGATGAGCGCCGCGCGACGGCCACCCAGACTGGTCTCACTGATGGCGGCCCCTGCACGCCCAAGCAGGCCGGATTCGACAACCACATCGTACGACCGTTCGGCCAAATTCACATGCACAAGCGACATGAGCTGAGCTTGAATCGCGTTTGCCCGTCTGTCGATTGCAGAGTCGTGGCATCGGGGACGAGGCAAGCCGCGCCTGGAATCCTGCAATCCGTGATTCCCATTTCGCTTTCCACCACTACCATCGCTCCGCAACACCTCTGGCGACCTATTCTCCGGCGCTAACGTCACTCAGAAAAATTTCCCCTATGCATCTTTTGCTCATCGGTCACGGGTATTTGGGCCAGGCTCTCAGCCATCGGTTCCGCCAAGCCGGTTGGCTCGCCACCACCGTCTCGCTCACTGGTGGCGATGCCTCCCATGCCTGCGATGTGGCCGACGCGCAGGCCGTCGCCGCTCTTGCTGCCAAGTTCGCCCCAGACTTCATCATCCACTGCGCTGCTTCGGGCCGCGGCGGTGCCGATGCCTATCAGCGCGTGTACGTCAATGGCTGCCGCCATCTGCTCGAGGCATTCCCCGGGGTGCCGCTGCTCTTCACTTCCAGCTCGTCGGTGTATGCTCAAACCGATGGCTCGGTGGTCACAGAAATGTCTCCCACCCTGCCGGATCGAGATACTGGAATGCTTTTATTGCAAGCCGAACAATTCGTTCTTAAGAGCGGCGGAATCGTGGTGCGGCTGTCGGGCATTTACGGTCCCGGCCGCAGTGTGATTTTGCGGAAGTTTCTAACCGGAGAAGCGGTCATGGAAGACAACGGCGGGCGCTTTCTCAACCAAATCCACCGGGACGACGCGGTGTCTGCCATCCATCAGCTTGCCGGCAGTGCGTCCGGCCATCGCGGCGAGGTGTATAACCTCAGCGATGCAACCCCCCTCACTCAGCGTGCCTGCTACCTACACCTCTGCGCGCTTTTCCAGCAGCCGCTCCCCCCCTCGGCAGCACGCGATCCAAACCGCAAGCGTGGCTGGACCCACAAGCAAGTATCCAGCGCCAAACTCCAAGCCAGCGGCTGGCTGCCACAGTTCCCCTCGTTCCTCGATGCCGTGCCTGCCATCACACCCACGCTGGAGCTGTGACAATAGCGGTGGCCCTTGGTGCCGTTTGATGGCCGGTTAGACGGCCCGCCTTTCTCGTCAGTAGCGCTGCAACAACTCGAGGTACTTGCGGTCGAGCTGGTGGCCATCAAACGTCTCGTAAGTGACGTCCTTGCGGCCGCTATCAAAAATGCCGAAGGAGCCACGGAAGTTCCACAGCGCCCACCCCCAACCGGCGTCCTGCCAATTGCGCAGGCAATCCTCCGCCCAGCCCAACACCACCGGGTGCGGCGTGTTTTGATAGGCACCCCATTCGCCGACCATCACACCGCCTCCCGCAGCGGCAAACGCCTGCCATGGCGGGATCGTCTGGGCACGCAGCCAAGCCCGGTCGTGGGGCACACCGAGCTTGGGTTTTGAGGGATCGGCGGCACTGTAGCACAACGTCTCGGGTGCCTGATCCCACGATGGCGTGAGCCGCGCCACAGCCTCTGCCGCGCCCTCAGACGCCCGGATTCCTAACAAGCTAAGCGTCAGCCAATCGCCATCCACAACCCGCAGGGTGAGCGATTTGACCGGGTGGGGCAGGGTGAAGTTAAATTCCACTTCACCCTCGGCCTGCCAGCATTTCCAGCGGGGGTCGAGGGCATTTTTGCGCCATGGCCCCTGTTCCGGTCCGGCGCTGAGGGATTGGCGCCAGAGTTCCTTGTCGGCCTCGTCGCTCAGCGTCAGAACCGCGCTGCTGGACAGCGTCGTGGCCACCAACCGCAATCTGGCCCCCGCAGCCAGCGCCCCGCTGATCTGCAGGGGATGACACAACGCTCCCTTGGCCGGACTGATCAGAGTGCCCCCGGTGCCTCCGGCTTCCGGCCAGGTCGGTAGGGGCATCGAGGCTCCGCCCTGGACCCAACTCGCCTCGTAGTGGGTCAGTTGAAACGGCGTATAACCGCGAGTCATCATAGCAACCTTGAGTGGTATGAGCTCCGGCACTGGCAAAGTCCCCCACTGCAGACCGTCGCACTCCACCAGTCGTTGCGGGTCCTCGGCACGAATCGCCGCCACCACCTCCTTCACCACCACCAGATAGGCATCGGCCTTCACCCCAGAGGGTTCATTGAAAAGATTGAAACTCAGGTTTTTGTTAGAAATGCCCTTGTAGCGCCGCGCGAACATCGCCCAATGGCGGGCGGCCGCTTGGCGGGCATCAGCGTCGCTCCACAAGTCCTTGGCCTCCGCCGGCTTGGCCACCGTCCAACCGGGTGCCCGGTGCAGGTTCAGGCACACGTGGATGCCGTACTGGCGGCCCCAGGCCACGGCTTGGTCAATCTGACCGAGCGCCTCCTCATCAAAGCGGTTCCAATCGCCGCCCACAATGTAACCGCGGTAATCCATCGGCAGCCGCACGAAATTAAAGCCAAATTTGGCAATGAGCCGGAAGTCGTCCTCTCGAAATGCCTCGTGTTTACCGGCAAAGTTGAATTTTTCCAGCAAATTGAAGCCGCGCCAGCGCGGCAGCTTAGCGGGTCCGGCATCGGGCAGGGGAGCGGCGGTGGCGGCGGCAAACGATCCGAGAGTCAGC
>Ga0209697_10009205_pt1 | contig 11005 bp, 8 predicted proteins | sample AliMusrvi5mmetaG_FD_184115 | JGI IMG/M metagenome (GOLD analysis project Ga0209697, IMG submission 184115) | Freshwater lake bacterial and archeal communities from Alinen Mustajarvi, Finland, to study Microbial Dark Matter (Phase II) - Alinen... | ecosystem: Environmental > Aquatic > Freshwater... | reverse complement strand
CAAATGGCAGTGGACCGAGAAGATTAAGGCGGCGATCGAGGAAGCTCGCCGGAAACGACCCGAACAAGTCGGGTTGCGACCGAGAAAGGTCTCTCCGTCGGTTCCGAGGACGACCGGGAAGGGCACATGAAACAACGAAGAGGAGGCATACAAGCATGAGCAGAAAGGACAAGATACAGAACTGGACTCGGGAAGAGATACAGTCGGCGATCGCCAAGGCGTTGGAGAACGAGCCTGACGGGCCGAACAGGGAGTACTGGACGGCGGCGGACTGCACGTTGCAGGAGATCAGGAAGAAGTACCGCCTGACGAAGTTCAAGCCGAGTCCGTTGCGGATCACCCTGGTGCGGAAGTGCTGCGGGAAGGAGTTCAGCCACATGCTGAAGTACAAGAAGGACGCGAAGAACCTGACTGACTGGAAGTGCTTTTCCCCGGAATGTCGCCTGAAGGTTATGGTCATCCCCTTCGGCAAGTTCAAGGGACAGACCCTGCCGTGGGTCTTCGAGAGGTCGCCGTCCTACCTGGCGTGGTTCCACGAGACCGTATGGGGCTGCGAGGACGTCAAGGAGGCAATCAAGGGGATGGAGGGAATGGAGACGCTCATCGCCGAGTATCGCCAGCACATGGAAGGTCTTGAGTGGCGGAATGGACGGTTTTCGCCGCAGACCGTCGATGCGGTGTGCGAGGAACTGTTCGGCGGAGAGGAAGAGGTCGACCAGGCACATGGAACGATCGGGACAGGCGACTAGCACGAGAGAGGAGACCCATGAACACGACGCAGGTTTGGATGGAGGAGGAGGTGTGGGCGGCGATCACCAAGGCGCTGGAACACGAGCCCGAAGGACCGGACCGGGACTACTGGATGACGGAGACCTCGCTCAAGGACATCAAGGCGCAGTTTGGCTTGAAGAAGTTCAAGCCCAAGCCGGTCACGGTGACGCTGGTGCGCGAGTGTTGCGGAGAGAAGTTCGTCCATGTGCTGACGGCTAGGGAGTCGGCGCTCTGCCTGAAGGATCCGGCGTGCGCCGATCCCGAATGCCGCAGGCGCATGGTGACCCTCCCCTTCGGCAAGTTCAAGGGGCAGACGCTGTCCTGGGTGTATGAGCAGTCGCCATCATACCTCGCTTGGTTCCACGAGACCGTGGAAGGGTGCGAGGATGTCAAGGCGGTCATCAAAGGCTTACCGGGCATCGAGGCCCACTTGGCGGTGTTCAGGCAAAAGCAGCATCCTTCCTCGCCGAGACAGCTCACTCCGACGCAACAGGAGGTCGAGTGGCTGATGGGGAAGTTCTCGGCGCAGACCATTGACGCTGTGTGCAGCGATCTGTTCGGCGGGGAGGGATATTGACGACGCCCACCGCGCCTTCTCCCCCGACACTTACTCACGATCCGGCGACCGTCCAACCCCTTTTCCTGGAAATCCGTCGCCAAGATCAAGGTAACACAATGCGACTATGATTCAAGAACCTAATCGCTCGTTTCTTTTCTGCCTGGGCGGACACGCCCGAAGCGTGGTTGCCGAAGTCCTATTGTGGCATTCCAATAAATTAAGACTCGTGCTGATCGAATTCTCTTTCAAATCGTGTCCGAATCTCTTGGGATCAACATCTCGCCAGATCAGGGTGGCGCGATGCTACCTTGATGCCCGGGACCGGAACTCGACGCGGCAGCAGACCCTTATGCAAGTTCTGTCTGCAAACTGTGGAGTACGCCAAGGCGGACTGCATTGTCGTTCTTGGTAGCGGCTTGCCGAGGCCCCGCGTTGGTGCGTGGAATCTTGACGATCGGCAGGATGGATGAAAGAATGTGCCCGAAGCCGATGGATTTGACGGTGGATTGAGAAGATGGCTGAACCTTGTCCTCGCCCGACCCAGTTGATTTCACGTCCCGACGAAGGTGATATAGGATGAGGCAAGGCTATTGCGAATGAACCAAGGATCTTGAGTCTCAGTTTGAAAAAGGAGAGCAACATGCCGACTATTGAAAAAAGCCCGTTGAAGCTGGCCAACCGCCGACATGGCGATCGACATTGTGCGGGTTCGCCCAGGCATGCCAGCCCAATGGACAATTCCGGGATCAATCAGAGCCGCTGGTACGACCCGACGGTCGGCAGGTGGCTGAGCGAGGATCCCTCGGGACTCGGTCCGGACTCGAACCCGTACCGCTACTGCGACAACGGACCGACGGACAGGACGGACGCGGAGGGACTTGCCACTTACCCAACTGGTACTGCGGTCCCGTTGGCGCCGAAGAGTTGGTCGTACAAAATTGCGGTCGCTGGAGAAGACGTCGGCGTGGTCAAGATTAGCGCCGCGCCACCGGAAGGAGATTACAGCAAGACTGCTCACACTAAGATCGGTTGGTTTCTGCAATACATCCCAAATCCCAATTCAAAGTTTGGGAGTGACGATGTTGGATGGATCCAGCATGTTGTTGAGTTTGGGAGCGTAACAACTGGGAAAGACGGAAAAGTGGAGTCCTATTCCCTGAAGCAGCAATCGCTTTATGATAACGGACTCCGCCAGCCAAGCAATCCGGCTAGCACCGAGCAACCAAATGAAAGCAGCCGGCCCGAAAAAGGACCATGGAATGAGGCACCCTGGTACGGAGGGCCCGGCCTTCCAAACGGCACGGCTCCCGGGGTTCTGGGACATTCACCGAAAACCCCACTGCCACAATCAGCGATGTATGATGGTACTGGGAGCGACATCGCCAAGGGAACAGGAGAGCAGTACATTGCACAGCTCACATGTAAAAAGAACAAAGGGACGGTCTTGTTTAGCATGCTTTTCTACGTCGAAAACGGCAAGATTTATGGCTACCCGGCCAATAAGCTCGTGACGAAAATCAAGTCGCCGTAACGTTGGATTATGTGCGTCATCGCCATCACAGAGGCAACCCCATGAACCGGATCACATTTCAGGTGCTGACGCTTGTCTTGTCGCTTGGGCCTATCCTCTGTTCGGGAGGGGAACCGAATTTTGACCAAAGGAGGGCGATTACCGAAATTGGGAACCTGGGGGGCGGGATCGACGTCGATGAAAATAGTCAAGGCAAACCAGTTATTGGTGTGAATCTTGATGGCACCGACGTGACCGACGCTGGGCTGGTTCACCTCGCGGCGTTGACCCAACTCAAATCGCTGAATCTGGCGGAAACGGAGGTGACGGACGCTGGGCTGGCTTACCTCAAAGGGCTGATCCGACTTCAAGACCTGGCCCTGGGTAACACCCGGGTGACAGACGCCGGGCTGGTTTACCTCAGAACTTTGCCCCAACTCCAAGAGCTAAGCCTTGCGGGAACCTGGGTAAAGGGCACTGGGCTGGAGCATCTCAAAGGGTTGACGCAACTCCATTCGCTGGACCTGCGGAAAACCCATGTTACCGACGATGGGTTTGAGCATCTCAAAAACTTGACCAAACTCCAATCGCTGGACTTGGGGGGCACCTGTGTGACCGACGCCGGACTCGGTCACCTCAAAGCCCTGACCCAACTCCAAGAGTTGAGCCTGTCGGGTACCAAGCTGACAGGCAATGGGCTGGAGCATCTCAAGGGGTTGAGCAAGATCCAAGTGTTAAGCCTCTTCGAGACGGAGGTCGGTGACACCGCGTTGCGGAACCTGAAAACGATGCCCCATCTCCAAACGCTGCTGCTGGGGAAAACGAGGGTGACGGACGCTGGCCTGAAGAATCTCAAAGGTTTGACTCAGCTTCGAGATCTGAGCCTGTGGAGAACCAAGGTCACCGACGACGGGCTAGTTCACCTCAAAGGCATGACTAAACTTACAGAGCTTGGCCTGGGCGAAACCCGTATCACCGACGCTGGGCTGGAGAATCTCAAAGAGTTGACTAAACTCCGAAAACTAGACCTGCGCAAAACCGAGGTCACTGAAGCTGGGCTGAAGAAGCTCCAGCGGGCGTTGCCCGACTGCAAAATCGACAGATAGGGTGCTGTCCTTGTCTAACGACCTTTGGTAACCGATGTGAGGGAGGAGAGAAAGCCTTTCAAGGTGCTAGCGTGGCCGTCGCATCGAGGCACTTGCTCCGCCCAGATCCGTTCCCTCGCTCGTCGACGCCCGCGCTAGGCGGTTCGCGGCGACACCGAACCCCCACTCCTCACCGAACCGAGTCCGAGTGAAAACAGCACTGCTAGCAGCCGTGGCGACCGACTGTACCGTCCTTCGTCTCCACGTCGCCCGTGTTCGGATTCCGAACGCGGCCGGGAACGGGCGACTTCCCGTCCGAGGTCGTGAAATGACAAAGGTCACGGGGCATGGCTGGTTCCCGGCGGCAAGTCAGCGTCAGGGACGTCGCGGGGATAACGGCAATAGTGGATCGCTCCCTTCGGATATTGGCAATTCCCGCCAAGCGTTTCGAGCGAGTTTACGTCGGCCACCTCACGCGAGAACAGATGCAAGCGACCCTTGATGCACCAGACGTTAAACGGCACCCACTTTGAGGAGACGCAAAGAACCGACACCAACAGAGATTTTCGCCAGCGCCGCGCCGCTTTCTGACCCCAAAACGAAACTAAGCTATTGAGAGAATCGCATCTCTTGATCATGAACTGCATAAGAGGTTAGGCGATTGTTATGACGGATCAACCACTTGCTTTTTGCGACGGACCCCATGCTGGGCCATGCCCGAACCGCGTTATTCGGCTTCTGAGGGAAATGGCCGAACAATGCGTGACATTTTCTCTGGTGCGTAGTGCCACGGACGTATTTCGGCAGATCGTGGAACTAGGCCGGGGCGGGGAGGATCTAAGCTGCGAGACTCTGGACGGCGGAGACTGTCCGTACGGCGCGGACAAGCCCTATTTCAACGAGGAACTCGATGAGCTTTGGGCCCGCGGCTTGCGTCTTCACTGCTTCGGCGCCCAGGCGTGTAATGAAGTTGCCATTCTGAAGAAACTCCAGGCTAACAACTGGCGCAACAAGGTGTTCGATCCGTTAGGCAAAGGCAAGAGCAAGAAGTTCGAGGCATCGCTCAAGGAGACCATCTGCCGGCTCAACCAGTGCCAAGAGCCCAGGTTGATTGAATTCCACTCTCACCCAAAGGCCAGGGCCGCAAGCTGGAAATGGAGACTCTCTTAACTCCAACCAAACTCCAACCAATCTCCACCTCAAAACTATTGGCGCGTTTTCTCTCGGTGGTAGGATGCTCGATAGTGGTGCTGGACGAGTGCCGGTTCGTGGCAGCGATATTTCGTTCAAACGAATTGAAATTCATTCCACAGGCCGTCGAGTTTTCAGATGATAAACCTGTAGGTGCATATAGCGCCCAGCTTTGCGGCCATTTCGCAATTTGACACGTGGGAATGCTGTGCCTAAACGGTCGTAACCTTCGACGTGAATTGGAGATTAGGGAGGAATCGCCGTGGAGAGTCGCTCACTTTTCAATCTGCTCTTAACTTCCTTTTTCGCTCTGATCGCCACATCGTCCGTCGCGCCCTCTTGTGCCGGGGCAGACCGCTACTGGACGGGCGCAACGACGCCCAATAACGGCAACTGGAGCGATAGCAACAACTGGTCGGGTGGTTGCCCAGCAAGCGGCGATGATTCGGTGTACTTCCTGAGCACCGGCGTCTACTCCCCCAACTCCCCCAGCAACAACTTCTCCGGCACCTTCAACCTCAAAAAACTCACGTTCAATAGCGGCGCGGCCTCGGTCATTCTCGGCGGCAACCCGATTTCCTTCAACATGGCCAGTACGGGCGGGGGTATTTACCAGAACTCGGCCAACCCGGTCAGGATCAACAACGCACTTTCCTGGACGGGCAGCAACACTCTGACCCTCAAATCCCAGGTGGTGGGCGGTCTAATCCTGGCCGGCAGTCTCAGCACCAGCACCTCCGGGAGCCTCGTGACCATTGGCGGTGGTTCGGTCACGTTTTCCACGGGGAGCTTTGGCACTGGTACAAACGGAAACCTGCGGGTCGGCGACAACGCCCCGGCCTCGCTCACCGTTCAGGATAATGCTACGCTCAGCGTGGGCGGGGAACTCAACGTGAATTACCAGAATACCATTGGGACTCCTTCGACGCTCACGCTCAAATCCGGATCGCTTACCGTAGCCAGCAGCAATCAAACGATTATCGGCCGGGCGAACTTGCGAACCGGCCCGAGCAACACTAGCGCCGCCTTCTACCAGAGCGGTGGTGTCGCAACCTTGGGCGGCCTCTTGACGGTGGGCTACAACGGCACGGCCATGAGCCTCCTCGACATCAATGGAGGCAGTTTGAATGCCAATGGTGGCCTTATTGTGGGTGACGGAGCCACCAATCACGCGGGCAACGGCAGCGTGAACATCCACGGCGCGGGTGTCGTGAACGTGACGAACGGCTCGGGTCTCGTCATCGGACAGGACGGCTCCCTGACCACAAGTGGCAAACTCACTCTCTCTAGTGGCTCGCTCAACGTCACGGGAAACCTCGTGCTGAGCAATAGCGGCGGGATCGGCACGCTGACCCGCAGCGGAGGTTCGCTCAGCGTGAGCGGTAACCTCGCCATTGGCGGCGTCGCAACCCTGAACCTTGATGACACCAGCGTGGCCGTCCCGACTGCATTTGGCGGGACGCTCACTCGTACCGGCAATGGGACGTTGGTAATTGTGCCGCAGAATGGGCATTTTTCGGGCAACGAGCGAGTCACCTTCGGAAGTGCGCCTTCCTCAAGCAATGGAATCATCGGTCCTTGGCTGGTTGCCCAGGTGTCGGGGAGCGACAGTAGCGGCACATATCTGACTTATTCCTCTTCTTCAGGACAACTTCTCAGCCCAAGCTACTCGAATGCAAGTGGCTCCCATACCACGTCTGTCAATGAGCTTCTCAATATCATTGGCACATCGACCATCACGGACAATGGCAACCATGCCTGGATTCTGCGAGTCGGCCCCTATACGGCGACCTTGGCGAACACCGTAACGCTCGGCTCCGGCGGGCTGATCCTCAATGGTGGTTCGGCAACCAGCGGCAAAGTTACTGGCGGCACACTGGCCTTGGGAGGCACTCAGGGCTTGTTTTACGCCGGTTCCAGCAACCCTGCCGTGACGGGCGGTACGATCGAATCACGGATCTCCGGAACCAATGGCTTCTTGAAGTTTGGCTCCGGCGCGATCATCCTTTCGGGAAACAACGGCTCGACTCTGAGCGGTGCGGTCACGGTCGATTCAGGCACGCTCCGCCTCATGCACGGCGCGGCGATTGGCACTGGTACTGCAACCGTTGCTGGCGTTGCAGCGATCGAATTATCAAGTACTACCGGTATCGCCGTGGATAACTTCGTGACGCTCGCCGGTAGCGGCGTAGGTGGTGACGGGGGCTTGCGAAACGTGGCCGGCGACAACTCGATGGGCGGGACGATTTCGCTGGCCAGCGACGCCCAGATCAATGTGGCCGGCGGCTCGCTAACCCTCAATGGGGCAGTCCAAGGACAGAGTTATGGCTATACTCTGACGAAGGCCGGCACTAGCACACTTGCCCTAGCCGGTAATAGCAGTTCATTTCCCGGCTCGCTTGCGGTTGCCGGCGGCACGCTCCGGCTCCAGCACAGCAGTGCTCTGGGCACGAATGGCAGCAGTGTGACGGTCACGAGCGGCGCAACGGTGCAACTTCAGGGCGGAATCACCATCCCCAACGGCGCATCGCTCCGCTTGAGCGGAGCGGGTACTGGCAATGGAGCACTCGAAAGCCTTCACGACAATAATTCCTGGGTGGGGTCAATCACCTTGGCGGCTGATAGCACAGTCGGCATCGACTACGCCGACAACACGCTCACCCTGAGCGGGACCATCGACGGCGACTACGCACTGACCAAGAACGGCGGCGGGACTTTGGAGTTATCCGGCACCGCCAACAGCTTCATGGGGGCTCTCTCGGTCCTGGACGGCACCTTGAAGTTGTCCAACGTGAATAACTCCGGCAGCAATGGTCCCTTGGGTGCTGGCCTATTGCCCATCGGACTAGGATCAAGCGGCAAGACGGTGAAACTCTGGTACACCGGCTCCAGCGTCTCGACCGACCGTGGCTTCACCTTGGCGACCACCGCCTCGGGAAACTTCGATGTTGACAGCCAATCGGCCACGCTTACCTTGAGTGGGGCCATCGGCGGGAAGGGCGACTTGATTAAGACGGGTTCGGGACAGCTTGTCTTGAACGGTACGAACACCTACAGCGGAGCCACATCAGTTGCGAGTGGGACACTTGCCATCGGCGCAGCCGGTTCCATCAACGGCACGTCGGGCATTGTTGTCACCAGGAGTAGCCTGCAAGTGACCGCAGGTGGCGGCAATCAGCTTTCGGACAACGGAAACATCACCCTCACGGGCGGGAGTATCACCTACGCAGGCAATGGGGCTACCGGCGCAGGCGAGAATGTCGGAGTTCTCGTGTTCAGTTCGGGCGACAACAGCGTCACGACGACCCGCCAGGGTGGCACAAGTTACACGCCCTACCTCTCCTTTGCCGGATTGTCCTACACGCCCGGCAGTACGGTCAATTTTTCGTCCACCGACTGCGAAATCCGGTTCCGCAATCCGCCGCCCCAGGTCGGAGGGATACTCGGCGTCCGCCTACTCTACAACCATGCCGACTTCGCCGGCTGCGCCGCGGCAGCACCCTACGTCCTCTCGGCTTGCACCAGTACGACGGGGGACTTGGCTGCCATGAGCGGCGCGAACGTCAACGCAAAGCCGAGCGGCACGCAGACCTCGTTTTCATCGCAGAAGGAAATCAACTCGCTTAACCTTACAGGCAGTGCCAGCGTCACCATGACGGGTAGCGGCTCGCTCGCGCTCGATTCCGGCGGGCTGATCGCCAACAATAGCTCCAGTGGCACAATTTCTGGTGGGACGCTCAAAGGGGCGTCCAGTGGTGAGCTTTTCGTCAATACCCTTGCCAACCTCTCTATCTCAAGCGTCATCACCAACAATGGTGGGGCCACGGTCTTGACCAAGGCGGGTTCGGGCAAGCTGACTCTGAGCGGGACCAACACCTACACGGGCGACACCAACATCATCGGTGGCACGCTGGCCGTCGGTTCTGCGGGGGCCATCCCCTCCGGGACGGGCAAGGGAAACGTGACCCTCGCTGGCGGTACGACCGCCGTGACACTCGATCTGGCCGGTATCGCTACGGTGAATGTGAATGGGCTTTGCAGTGCGACGGGGGACGTGTTACCCCGTATCTACAATAGCGTCAACGGCACGACCAGTACGCTGGTGGTGGGCAACAACGACGCCACATGCACCTTCGCTGGCTCTATCCAGAACAATCCGGGCGGCGGGGCGACCGGCATCGTGGCACTGACCAAGAGTGGCGGGGGCACCTTGACTCTCTGTGGAAGCAACACGTACACCGGCGGGACGGTGGTGCAGGAAGGCGTCTTGGAGGTTCTCGGCGGCAGCGCAATTCCGGACGGCACGAGTCTTACGATTGGTTCTGGTTGTAGCCTGATTTTCGGCGGCGAATTGGTACAAGGGAGCCCGTTGGCCGGTCTTTCCATTGAGGGCGACCTCACTGCTCGTGTGATTGCTAACAGCCGCCTCACCCCAGGCAGTCTCACAGGTTATAGCACGTTGCCCACCGTGCAAAATTCCATCTCGGTGGTCCCGGAGCCGAGCACTCTCGTGTTGCTGGTGGTAGGTCTCGTCGGTTCAGCAATTATATCAATCCGGCGCTTCGCATGATCCTCGGAGCGTCCCATAGGAGGTTGACATCATGGCAAGATGGACTTTCTGGAAACGGCAGCAGAGACAGCCCCTCGTCGGGGGTCGGATGCGAGCGCTGCGGATCGAACCGTTGGAACAGCGGCGGTTGCTCGATGCTGGTGGCGGGGCGAAAAGCGTCTGGCTGTCCGGGACGCCCCCGGTGAATGCGGCCTGGTTCGGTACCTCGGTTCCGGCCCTGCAAAATCACGTCGCCACCCTTCAGGCGGCTACGAGCCTGAATGCCTCTCCGCTTGCTGTTGCGTCTTTGCCCACCCCAATGCCTTTGGCCGTCTCAGTGCCTTCAGCCGCCCTAGTACCTTCAGTCGTCCCAGTGCCTTCAGCCGTCGCAGCGCCTACGGCCGCCCGGTCGGATCAATGGCTGGTCCAGTTGACCCCCGACGCCGCCCAGAAAGCCGGTTCTGTGAGTGGTGCGGCCACCGTCTTGGGCAGTGGTGCCTTTGGCTCGCAAGTCGTCTCCGGCTTGGGAATGGATGGCATGGTCCTGGTCTCGCCCCAGGCTGGCGCAGACCCCAAGGCAGTCGAAAACTGGCTGAGCGGCAATCCCAACGTCGTCTGGTATGAGCAGAACGCGGTTGTGACGGTGAATCGCGTCCCCAACGATCCAGGCTTCCCAATGCAATGGGACATGCAGAACGCCGGCCAGACCGGCGGCACGTCGGGTGCCGACATCAACGCCCCGGCGGCATGGGACATTTCCAGCGGCAGCGCAAAGGTGGTCGTCGGCGTCATTGACACGGGGGTGGACTACAACCATCCCGATCTCTACCAGAACATCTGGATCAATCAGGCTGAGATTCCGCCCTCGCGAAAAGACAATCTGGTCGATATTGATGGCGATGGGCTTATCACATTCCGGGACTTGAACAACCCGATCAATCAAGGGCCGTTCAAGATCACCGATGTCAACCGTGACGGCCGGATCGATGCCGCCGACATCCTGGCCCCGATGCAAATGATAGGCGTCGGAGCCGAGGAAGGAGGTCGCGACAGCGGCATGGGAGGTTGGGCCGATGGCATTTCGGAGCATGGGGACCCGGAACATATCGACGATCTGGTCGGTTGGAACTTCGTCACGAACACCAATGATCCAATGGACGATTACTGGCACGGGACGCACGTTGCCGGAACCATCGCTGCCGAGGGCAACAACGGCGAAGGGGTAGCAGGCGTAAACTGGTCGTCGTCCATCATGCCGCTCAAATTCCTCAACCAGTACGGTTGGGGCTGGCTTTCCGATGCCGTGCGGGCCGTGAACTACGCGACGATGATGCGGACGG
>Ga0209697_10009203_pt1 | contig 11006 bp, 4 predicted proteins | sample AliMusrvi5mmetaG_FD_184115 | JGI IMG/M metagenome (GOLD analysis project Ga0209697, IMG submission 184115) | Freshwater lake bacterial and archeal communities from Alinen Mustajarvi, Finland, to study Microbial Dark Matter (Phase II) - Alinen... | ecosystem: Environmental > Aquatic > Freshwater... | reverse complement strand
GATCAAAAGATTCAAAATCATACAGAATAACTATGAAGGGTTTAAGAATTATTGTACTCGCGAAGCAGGTTCCTGATACACGAAATGTAGGGAAAGATGCGATGAAGGCCGATGGAACCGTGAACAGGGCCGTTCTTCCTGCTATTTTTAATCCTGAAGATCTCAACGCGCTAGAATTGGCGCTTCGGGTAAAGGACGAAATCCCCGGAACAACAGTCACCATTTTAACTATGGGACCAGGAAGAGCCGCCGAAATAATCAGGGAAGGATTGTACAGAGGTGCAGACGGAGGCATTTTGTTGACAGACAGGGCTTTTGCCGGATCTGATACACTCGCTACATCCTATGCACTTTGTCAGGCCATTAAAGAGATGGGCAAGTTTGATCTGATCGTTGCAGGTCGTCAGGCTATTGATGGCGATACCGCTCAGGTTGGACCACAGGTTGCGGAGAAACTAGGAATAAACCAGATTACCTATGTTGAAGCCATACTCCAGGTTGAGAAATCCGGAATAAAGGTTCGCCGTCGGCTCGATAATGGTGTAGAAACAGTGAAAGCACCACTTCCCTTGCTGCTTACAGTAAACAGTTCTGCACCTGATTGCCGTTCACGGAATGCAAAACTGCTGATGAAATACAAGCATGCCCGTACAGTTACTGAACGCCAAAATGCCGCTGAAGATTATCTCTACCTTTATGATTCCCGCCCATTTCTGAATATTCATGAAATGACAGTCAATGAGATTCAGTCTGTGCCGGATCAATTGGGACTGACCGGTTCTCCGACAAAAGTAAAACGGATCGAAAATGTTATCTTACAGGCAAAGGACGCAAAACGATTGACTGCTGCTGATGAAGGTATCAATGACCTGATGAAGGAATTAATCGAGAGTCATGTAATTGGTTAGTAGTTAATTTAAGGGTATAAAAAATATTTGAAATGGATAACTTATTTGTTTATTGTGAAGTTGAAGATGGAGTTGTGGCCGATGTGAGTCTTGAACTCCTGACTAAAGGACGTACTCTGGCCAATGAACTCAAATGTCAACTCGAGGCAGTCATTATTGGGGCCAATCTTAAAGACATTGAAAAACAGGTCATTCCTTATGGTGCTGACGTGGTGCATATCATCGATGATCCCCGTTTGGCTCCCTATACCACTGCACCTCACGCTGCAGTTCTGATAAAATTATTCCAGGAGGAAAAACCTCAGATTGCGCTGATGGGGGCAACTCCAATCGGCCGCGACCTGGGTCCGCGTGTCTCTTCGGCATTGCACAGCGGCTTGACTGCCGATTGCACCAGCCTCGAAATCGGCGATCATGAAGATAAAAAAGCCGGCAAAACCTATAAGAATTTATTATATCAGATTCGCCCTGCATTTGGTGGAAACATCATCGCCTGGATTATTAATCCCGATTGCCGCCCCCAAATGGCGACAGTTCGTGAAGGGGTGATGCGGAAACAGATCATCAACGCCAATTACCCATCAAAAGTGAACCACCTGGAGGTACCTAAATACGTTTCGGATACCGATTTTGCAGTTCAGATCATAGAACGCCACCTGGAGAAACGGAAAATCAATATTAAAGGGGCTTCCATCGTTGTTTCCGGAGGTTATGGTGTTGGTTCAAAAGAAAATTTCAAGCTCCTCTACGAGCTCGCAGACGTGCTGGGTGCCGAAGTAGGTGCTTCCCGTGCTGCAGTTGATGCCGGTTATGCAGAACATGAACGGCAGATCGGCCAAACCGGTATTACGGTACGCCCTAAATTGTACATTGCCTGCGGTATCTCCGGTCAGGTGCAGCACAGGGCCGGTATGGAAGAATCGGCCCAGATTATCTCAATTAATACGGATCCCGACGCCCCGATAAATTCCTTGGCCGATTACGTAATTACCGGAGATATTTCGGAGATAATTCCTAAAATGATCAAGTATTATAAACAAAATACGAAGTAAAAAGCCTCCCCCGACCCCTCCAAAGGAGGGGAGCTATAAAACACGATGTAATATGGTTTAACCTAAGTCTTACTGTTAGGTGGGGCTTTAAAAATTAAAAGAGAAATGGCAAATTTATATAACGATAACAGAGACCTGAAATTCCACCTGTCGCATCCCATGATGCAAAAGCTGGTTATGCTCAAGGAACGTAACTTCACCGATAAAGAAGACTTTGATTATGCTCCTCTTGATTTTGAAGATGCGATGGACAGCTATGAGCGTGTCCTTGAGGTGGTTGGTGAAATCAGCGGTGATATTATTGCCCCCAATGCCGAATCAATCGATGCCGAGGGTCCTCGCGTGGAAGACGGCCGGGTCATTTATGCCAAAGGAACCCAGGAGAATCTGGATGCCCTGATTAAAGCAGGATTACTTGGAATAACCTTACCCAGACGATTTGGGGGACTGAATTTTCCAATTGTCCCTTATATCATGGCCGCCGATATCGTTTCACGGGCAGATGCCGGTTTTGTAAATATATGGGGTCTGCAGGATTGTGCCGAGACCTTAAATGAATTTGCCTCCGAAGAACAAAAGGAGAGATGGCTTACCCGGGTGGTGCAGGGCGAAACTATGGCAATGGATCTGACCGAACCCGATGCCGGATCTGACCTTCAGGCCGTACAGCTTAAGGCTACCTGGTCCGAGAAAAAGGGAACCTGGTTACTGAACGGGGTTAAACGATTTATAACCAATGGCGATGGGGATATTGCCCTGGTTCTGGCCCGCTCGGAAGAGGGGACCCGCGATGGCCGCGGTTTATCCATGTACGTTTACGACAAACGCAACGGAGGTGTTACCGTGCGAAGAATCGAACACAAAATGGGAATCATAGGTTCTCCGACCTGCGAACTGGTTTTTAAGGACGCACCCGGCGAACTGATCGGAAACCGCAAGATGGGTCTGATCAAATATGTGATGGCGTTGATGAATGGAGCGAGACTTGGTATCGCCGCACAATCTGTGGGCATCTCCGAAGCAGCCTACCGTGAAGCGCTGCAATATGCCAAAGAACGTGCCCAGTTTGGAAAAACAATTATCCAGTTCCCTGCAGTTTACGAAATGCTTTCAGTCATGAAGGCAAAACTGGATGCTTCCAGAACGCTGCTTTATGAAACAGCACGGTTCGTCGATCTGTATAAAACTTATCAGCATATCTCCGAAGAGCGCAAATTGACCAATGAAGAGCGCGATGAGATGAAGGAGTATCAGCGCCTTGCCGATATCTTCACCCCCCTGGCAAAAGGGATTACCTCCGAATATTGCAACCAAAATGCTTACGATGCCATTCAGATTCACGGGGGGTCCGGATTTATGAAAGATTACGCCGTGGAACGGATTTACCGCGATGCCCGAATTACCTCTATTTACGAAGGGACGACTCAGCTTCAGGTTGTAGCCGCAATCAGAGGGGTCACAACTGAAGGATATCTGAAGCAAATCAGGGTATACGAAAAACTGGAACTGAAACCTGATCTTGAAAAATACCGCCGCACCTTAATCTCTTTAACCTGGGATTTTGAAGAAGCCGTGGAAAAGGTAGTTAATGTTGGGGATAATGAATTTGTGGATTTCCATGCCCGTCGCCTGGTGGAGATGGCCGGATATATCATCATGAGCTACCTGCTGGTAATCGACGCAAACCGCGATATCGAATATGCCCGGTCTGCCCAGAATTTCAATAAAATGGCCAAAGGGGAAGTCAAAGCCCGTGCCGAATTTATCCGCGCATCATCACTCGAAGATATCGGACATTACAAATATTGAAATTAATGGTATAAAACGCGTAGAGACAAGGCATTGCTTTGTCTCTACGTTGTTATGTATATTGTTATGGTAGGGTAACACCTGACAAATGCGGTTATAAGGTGATAATAAGAAAATAATTAAGTTAAATTATATTTTAATCCAGCCAAAACCCTACCAATGAAAAAATCGGTCATTCTCATTTATCTGTTGATTTTAGGAATATCCATCACTTCTAAAGCCGGTGATGCGGAACCAAATCGTGGGAAAAGTCAAATTGGCCTGACTTTTTCATCCTTCGGCTCCAATGACCTTATGAATTTTCAAAAAACAATGGGTGGACCCGGGTACAACAGCGATGGATTTAGAACTTTTGGAATAAACTACAGTTATAAGCTTAACCGGGCAATCGATTTTGAAACAGGAATTGAATACGCTGAATATAAGATTATTATAGTACCAAATCTTCCTCTGATCTATGGCGGGACTCCCAATCTTGCCAAATTTTCATTAATACAAGTACCAGCCACAATACGCTTAAATTTTCTGAAATATTTCTTTGTGAACGGAGGAGTATTCCTCGACATCGATGCAACCAGTTCAAATCTGATCGTCAATCAAAATGGGTTAGGGGCTAATCTTGGTCTGGGTTTGAAATTTGACCTGAACAGGACGCTGTCACTTTTTGCAAACCCGTATGCCAAAGTTCATTCACTAATTCCATTTGCCTCAACCAGGAGCCAGCAACGGCTGTTCGAATCGGGATTCAGGTTTGGAATAATGGTAAGACTAAGTAAATAAGCGAATTATTTTGATTTTCCCGTAATAGCTTTCTCATATTTTGTATAATCAGTTACCTGATAAATCTAATTTTATCCGGTAACTACTCAAGTAAGATGTTGAAGTAATATTTTACATGAAAATAAATATTTTACACTAGTTAAAATATTTAACAATGTGAATTGTTTTATATCGATATTATTCCTATTTTTGACTGTTTTGTAACGCCAACAATTGCCTTATTTGATAAATGCCGGTGACTGTTTTCAGTTGTCAGGTTTTAACGCCATCATACTAATCATTTGGATGAGCCCTTCTTAACCAGAATATAGACGAATTAAAATGGAAAAAAAACCTCCGAATGTTTCTTCAATTTTGCGCCAAAGAGCCTTAGACCGTCTGAAAGATCAGCCCAATACCCCGTTAACCTCTAAACTTACTGAAATTGAATTACTTAATCTTATTCACGAATTTGAGGTTCAGAGGATAGAACTTGAAATTCAGAATGAAGAACTTATCATTCAAAATGAAGAACTCAGACTCGCAAAAGCTGCAGCCCAGGTAGCTTCTCAAAGTTACATCGAATTATATGATTTTGCCCCATCTGGTTATCTTACCCTGTCGGCATCCGGAATAATCCGTAAACTGAATATTTTATGTGCCCAAATGCTTGGAAAGAAGCGTTCGCACCTCCTGAACTGCCATTTTTCGAGATTCGTTTCAGCAGATACGCTTTTGGAATTTAATGACTTTCTCAGAAGAATTTTTAAAGGCAGGAGTAAAGAAACGTGCGAATTAACGTTGGTGCCAAATGACAGTCCTTCCATCTATATTCATGTCGAAGGGACACGGTCTGAAGACGGAGAATCCTGTCTGGCTGTTTTCCAGGATATTACACATCTTAGAGTATCTGAGTACGAATTGTACCAGAGTTATGAGCGGTACAAATCCCTTTTTCTGAATAACCATACCGTAATGCTCATTATAGACCCGGTTACCGGATCGATTGAAGATGCAAACCCGGTAGCCTGCAGTTATTACGGCTGGACACATGCTGAACTGTGCAAAATGAATATCTCGGAGATCAATACCCTGGCTCCTGAAGAACTGTTTTTTGAAATGAACCTTGCCAAAGCGCAGAAGCGTAAACACTTCTTATTTAAGCACAGGTTGGCAAGTGGTGAAATAAGGGAGGTTGAAGTTCATTCCGGCCCGATCAAATACAAAGAAAAAGAGTTGCTTTATTCGCATGTTCAGGATATTACCGAACGACAATTAATGGACAGAATGCTGCGTGAAAGCAAGGAGAAATACCGGCACCTGGTTGAGAATGTTAACGATGCTATTTATGAAGTGGATGCTGCGGGTATAGTAAAATACATTAGTTCTCCGATTTATAAAATATTAGGGTACACCTCAGAAGAGATAACCGGAAGAAATTTTGCTGAATTTGTTGGAGACAATTCCGGACCTCTCTTGAAAAGATTGGCAGTACTTGACGAAAAATCCGAATTGGAGGAAGAATACCAGATATTTAAAAAATCAGGTGAACCTTGCTGGATAAGGTTATCCACAAAAAAGATCTCTCAAAATGGGGTATTTATGGGCGGTTCAGGTACACTTATTGACATTACCCACAGGAAACACACAGAAGAGGCACTTCTTAAAAGCAGTCAAAAATGGGAAGCTATTATTGCCACCTCAACCGATGGAATCGGTATGGCTTCAGTGGATGGTAAGATTCAGTTCCTATCGGATAACATCGCTTTAATGTGTGGCTATACTCCGGAAGAAAAAAATCAGTTTATTGGCGGTTCCCTCTTTGATTTTATTGATCCTTCCTGCCATAACCAATTGGCAGTAAATCTTCAAAAATTGCTGTCAGACAAAGAGGAGAAGAAGATCAGAGAATATATCGCCCTAAAAAAGGACAAGAGCAGATTTTATGTGGAATTGAATTCAACCGTTTTGCTTGATTCAAATGGCAAACCTGAAAGCATTCTCTATTTCGTGCGTGATATCAGCGAACGCAAAGAAGCAGAAAATGCGCTCATGGACAGTGAGAAGAAGTTCAAATCAATTGTCGAGTCGCAAGCCGAAGGGATTGGTCTGGTGAATAAGGATGAAATTTTCGAATTTGTTAACGCCGCTGCAGCTAAAATATTTGAAACAACTATTGATGAACTTACCGGATCTCCCTTATATGATTTTCTGAATCCGAGGGAAATTGAGAAAATAGCTCATCAAACCTCAAGGCGAAAGTATGGAATTACAAATGATTATGAACTTCAGATCGTTACAAAGGCAGGAAATATCCGGTTCATTGAAGTAAGTGTCTCTCCTAAACTCGATGAAAGGAATAACTATGCCGGGGCATATGGCATCTTCCGGGATATAACCGACCGCAAACTTGCCCAGGAAGCATTAAAAGAAAAGACATTACTGCTCAGCAATCTGATCATCAATATGCAGGAGGGTATTTTGCTCGAAGATTCAAGCCGGAAAATCGTACTGACGAACCAGTTATTCTGTGATATGTTCTCCATTCCTGCTCCGCCTGATGCGCTGATAGGAGCCGATTGTTCCGAATCGGCAGAACAGACCAAGTCTCTTTTTAAAGACCCCGAAAAATTCCTGACCCAGATCCATAAGGTTCTCGCAGACAAAGAAGCCATACTCAATGACCAACTGGAACTGACCGATGGGCGTTATTTCGAACGGGATTATATCCCAACCTATCACGAAAATGCCTATAACGGTCATTTATGGAAATACCGCGACATTACCGAACGAAAAAATTCAGAACATAAAATCAGCCAGCAGAACGAACGGTTAAATGCAATCATCACAGCTATGCCCGACCTGATCTTTGTACTGGATCAGTACGGTAACAACATGGAGTACTATTCAAATACCCCCGAAAAATTACTTACCCCTGAAGACAAGGTAGTTGGTATGAATATTGAAGCTTTATTTGATCAGGAAACTGCCCAATATCACCTTCAGAAGATTAATGAATGCATTGAACTAAAGAAGTTAGTTTCATACGAATATAAGGTAGGCCAGGGAATTAGCCCTGCCTTTTACGAAGCCCGCCTGGTTCCACTGGGAATGGATAACGTTTTGGCTTTTATCCGTGACGTATCGGAGAAAAAACAACAGGAAAATGAGATCAAAAAACTCTACCTGGCTATCGAACAAAGTCCGGTTTCTATAATTGTTACCGATCTTTCTGCCAGAATGGAATATGTTAATCCCGCATTTCTGTCTACGACCGGTTACAGCAGCGCCGAGGTAATTGGAAATAATCCGCGAATGCTTAAATCGGGGAAGACAGATAAAAGTGTTTATCAGGATCTTTGGAAAACAATTACTGCTGGTCAGGTTTGGGAAGGCGAATGGCAGGATAAAAAGAAAAACGGAGAGCTGTTCTGGGAGCACGTTTCTATTAATCCCATTATCACGGAAGATGGGGAAATCACTAATTACCTTGGTGTAAAACAGGATATTACGCAGCGAAAACAGGCGGAAGAGGAAATCCGGAATCTGAATGCAAATCTTGAACTCCGGATAGCTGAACGAACTGCCCAATTGTCTGAAATTAATGAAGTTCTTCAGACCGAAATGGCCGAACGTAAACGTGCTTCTGAAGCAATGGCCGAAGCACTCGACCGGTTAAATAAAATCGCTGACCGCGTGCCGGGTATGGTTTACCAGTATCTGTTGAATACGGATGGAACCTCCTGCTTCCCCTATTCCAGCGAAGGAATACGCGATATTTACCGGGTCACCCCTGATGAGGTTGTGATAGACGCTTCTGTTGTATTTACCAGGATTCACCCGGATGATTTTGAGGGTGTTGTAGCGTCAATTCAACATTCAGCAACCAGCCTGACACTTTGGCGCCACGAATATCGCGTAAAGTTCGGCGATGGAACCATAATCTGGCTATTGGGAAATGCATTACCCCAACGCCTTGCCGATGGAGCAGTTTTATGGCACGGATTTATAACCGATATCACTGGGAGCAAGGAGGCGGAAAATAACCTCGAGCAATTGTCATTTCGCCTTTCATTGGCAGTTCAGGCCGGTGGGGTAGGTGTTTGGTATTACGATCTTGTCAATGGTGTCCTGACCTGGGATAAACAGATGTTCGAATTATATGGCATAAAAAAAGAAAATTTTACCAACGCATACAATTCGTGGCAGGCAGGGCTTCATCCTGACGACAGGGTACGGGGCGATCAGGAGATCCAGATGGCCATAAGCGGCGAAAAAGAGTTCGATACAGAATTCCGGGTCGTTTGGCCCGATGGGTCCGTTCGCTTTATCAGGGCTATGGCGATTGTTCAACGCGACTCTTCCGGCAATCCTCTCAACATTATTGGTACCAATTGGGATATTACTACCCAGAAGCGGGCTACAGAATTTGAGCAGGAATTGCTAAAACTCTCCATTCAGTTGACCGGAATCCCTTCTGCCGAAATTTCTGCAGCACTAGACCGATCCTTGCAGCAGATTGGCTGTTTCCTATCGGCCGATCGGGCTTACATCTTTGAATTTAACCTGGATAAAAAGACTATGAGCAGTACGCATGAGTGGTGCAATGAGGGAATTTTTAAAGAGAAAGGAGATCTTCAGGAGATCCCTTATGATGCCTTCCCGATGTGGATGAAAAAGCTTCAATGGCGTGAAAACATTCTGATTCCCAAGATTCAGGAACTTCCTGATTCGTGGAGGGCAGAACGTGAAATGCTTGAGCCGAGAGGAATTCAGTCGCTACTGGTCATTCCTATTTTAAGCGAAGGTATCCCGATCGGTTTTGTCAGGCTTGATGCCGTCAAAAAAGAGAAAGTCTATGACGCTACGGAAATTAATTTTTTAAGGGTTTGGAGTAATATGTTATCGGGTTTAATTAATAACCAGCGCAAAGATTTTGAACTGAATCTTACCAGGCAGAATTATGAAACCTTTTTCAATACAATCGATGATTTTCTTTTTGTTTTAGACGAACAGGGGAATATCATTCATACCAATAATTCGGTAAACAATCGACTGGGATATTCCGTCGATGAATTGATGAGTCAGTCGGTCCTGATGGTCCATCCGCCAGAACGACGAGAGGAGGCCGGTCGAGTTGTTGGTGAGATGCTTGCTGGTACATCCGATTTCTGCCCGGTGCCCCTAATGACAAAATCAAAGAACCAGATACCTGTGGAAACAAGGGTGAAACAGGGATTTTGGGATGGGAGACCGGTAATCTTCGGAGTAAGTAAGGATGTATCAAAAATTCAGTTGTCAGAAGAGAAATTTTCAAAAGCTTTTCAATTTAACTCGGCCCTGATGGCCATATCACGTGCAGCTGACAATAAATTCATCGAGATAAATGATACTTTTATCAATAAACTTGAGTATTCAAGAACAGAATTAATCGGCAAAACATCGGGTGAACTTGACCTGTATGCTGATTCAGGAAAGCGAAGGCTAATCATTGAAAATCTAAATAGAAGGACCCCTGTTTCGGAAATTGAAATAGAGGTCAGAAAAAAATCCGGCGAATTCATAGTAGGCTTATTTTCTGCGGATTACATTTATATTGGAAATGAATTATGCATTCTGGCTATTATGGTCGATATTACTGAGCGCAAACAAATTGAAAAAGAAATCATTAAAGCAAGGAATGAAGCTGAAACGGCGAATTTAGCCAAAAGCGAATTTCTCTCGCGTATGAGTCACGAACTGCGAACACCAATGAACTCTATCCTGGGTTTTGCACAGTTGATGGAGATGGGAGGTGGACTAAATCCCCAGCAAAATAAGGGTCTGGGACATATTATGAACAGCGGAAGACATTTGCTCAATCTGATCAACGAGGTCCTGGAGATTTCACGAATCGAGGCTGGTCACCTGGCAATCTCGCTCGAACCTGTGCTGATTGGAAATATTATCGGAGAAATATTGGACTCTATTCAACCCATCGCGCTGGATCGGGAGATTAAATTCATCCTCTTAGACCCTCCTGTTGAACATTTATTCGTACTTTCAGATTATCAGCGCCTGAAACAGGTCTTTCTGAATTTATTTACCAATTCTATTAAATACAACACGAAGGGGGGATCGGTAACCGTTAAAACAGAAATCATAAACAACTCTTCAGGGGAGACGCCATTCATTAGGGTGTCGATAACAGATACCGGTTCAGGAATTTCTACTGAGGACATTCCCCGTCTCTTCAGACCCTTCGAACGGATCGGAGCAGAAAAAACTCAGACTGAAGGGACCGGACTGGGCCTTTCGGTGGTCAAAAAACTGATGAATGCTATGGGAGGGATGATTGGCGTAGAGAGTGTGGTTGGTGCAGGTTCCACATTCTGGATTGAATTACCAGGCATCGAAAATCCACTGAATCTGGCTCATCTGACAATGACGATGGAAGAGAGGTATTCAGCAGGTGATCTTCATCGGGGGACTATTTTGT
>Ga0209697_10009195_pt1 | contig 11009 bp, 6 predicted proteins | sample AliMusrvi5mmetaG_FD_184115 | JGI IMG/M metagenome (GOLD analysis project Ga0209697, IMG submission 184115) | Freshwater lake bacterial and archeal communities from Alinen Mustajarvi, Finland, to study Microbial Dark Matter (Phase II) - Alinen... | ecosystem: Environmental > Aquatic > Freshwater... | reverse complement strand
GTAGGTGCGGCGGAAGAATTCCTTCGGTTTGCGGTACTCGTCCGAACCTTCGCCTAAATGAACCTGCCATAGGTCGGCGGCGAACTCCGCCTGCTGATACTTCCCGCTGGCCACGTCCTTGTGGGGGCTCGCAACCTCCTTCCAAGGTTTAAGCCCGGCCTGCGCCTGTGTCTCGATGGTTGTGCTGGCGCTCTTACGCTTCTCCGTCCGCACTTGCTCGTCGAAGCGTACGCGGAGCAATTCCATCTTCATCTTCTCGACTTCGTCCGCCTCCGGTGCGGATACGGAAGCCAGGAGCCGGGCGGCGCTGTCCAGGGCTCGGTAGGCGTCGTCGGTGCTGAACGGCCGCTGATGCGCCCAACGGTTGCGCGTCTCGCGCAACTCGCTGACCAGCGTGCGTTCGGCCTGCCCCAAGGTTTTGCGGAAAACATTATTCCACTGGTTCCACATCGTAACGAGGATGGCGGATGCATCCCACTGCGGGGCCTCTGGTGTTCCTAGAAGCTGGAGCTGGGAATCGGCGAGGGTGCGCTTCGTTTCGGCGAACCAGTTTGGCGGATTGGTATTCTTCAACTCGCGTTCTACGAACGGCTTTAGGCCTGACGACAGCAACTCCAACATCTTGCCGACGCGTTCGTGATTGGTAATGGCCATGAATTAGCCTCGATTAGGTAAAGAGATCGTCTTGTTTAGGTTTGTCGTCATGCGGTTGCACCTGCGCCAACCGAGTCAATTCCGGCCAGCCCATCACCAACGCATTGTAGCTTTGAGCGTCCTTACTCCACTGCTTCTTCTCGCAGATGGTGAACAGTTTATAGGCCAAGTCGCGGGCCACATCCGCTTTGCCGCCCAACTTGTGCAAAAGCGCCGCTGTGGCCGCGTCGCCTCGCTTTTCGGATACATACACGCGCAGCAGCTGATGGGTCATCTCCCATACCGTCAGGCGCTTGTCCGTAGTGGGATCCCAGTCGGCCGGCAGCTCCTCCGGACGAAGCAGACGGACCTGGTTGCCCTTGACCTCCACGATGCCAGCGGCGATGAGGCCGTTCATGGCAGTGGCCTGCGCATTGGCCAGCAGGTTTGCCTGCCCGGCTTCGCCCCATTCAAATCCCGTACCGGAGAACCAGGTTACCGCCCACCGCGTGTCTTTGTCGAGTTCCTCGACGGCTTCACCGAGTAATTCATCCTTCATGCCGTTGATGAGGGCCAGCGCAGTGCGAACGGCCATCGGCTTGCCGTTACTCTCCAACACGGCGGCGTAGCGGGAGAAGACCGCCATGCCGGGGCCGATAGCAGCCTGGGCAAAGTCCACAGGGGCTACGTTGCCCTGCTGAAGATGGTGTAGTGCTGGCGGCAGTTCGCGCTTCAACTCGGCCACGAAGGCATTGCGCCCAACACGCGGCGCGTCCGCCGGGCGTGGCCGACAGGCGAGCACGATGTAGGAGGCGAGCGCATTCGATTGGAGAGAACGCATTCGCCACTCGAAAGAGGCCCGCACCGGCCAGGTAGCAGTGATGGCAAATCCGCTAGAAATTAGCGCGTCCAATAGGGTCTCCCATCCGGTCGTAAGGTCCACACCCCCACTGCTCTCGCTATCATTTGCTCCGCCACCGTCCTCTTCGTCTTCCTGCTTAAAAGCGTAATAGATGGTAAGTGGGAAACGCGGGTCCAACCGCGCACGGAGACTGCTGAATGCCCGGCGAAAGCCGCCTTCGAAATGTTCTTTCGCTTTATCTTTGTCTCCCCCGAAGCGTTCCGGTGAAGCTGTTAGCTCCGGTTCTTTCGGAACTAGCAATGTGTCGCAAATTGGCTTGTGCAGGTCGCCAACCGTGCGCCGGATCCAAATGTAGTAAAAGTCACTCAGTACTGCGTAACCAATATTGTCGTAGTAGGGCGGGTCGGTGCTTACAATAAGTGGCGCCACATTTTTGGACGCTCCAGCGGCGTCTGCTTGGTGTGCTTGGCCGGAAACCGTCCCGTTCGGAAGGATCGTCTCGATGGCTTCGGCACAAATATCCACGGAAGTGAGCCAACAAATAGCTTTATCGCCCACCACGTTAGCTTCGGCGAAATCCCACAACATCGGGATTGCCGCACGGGTAAAGATGAACACTGTCTGATTTCCATTCCAACGGCAAAACGCATTATTGAAGGAGGCAAATCGGTCAAGAGCGAGCGCAAGAAAGGTCGTTATCGCTTTTGCGTAGTCTTCTGAATCCGTTTCCGACAGACCGATCCGCCTCGCGTCTTCAATGACTTTGGAACGTGTAGTCCGAATTAGATCACTCACCGCAATCGTGGAGGTCAGTTGACGCGGCGTGAACATTTGCCAATGCTTTCGAAACCCATAGTTCTGAATGCGAAAACCGAGGGCTTGGTCGGGGAGGTCCGTATCAGGGTAGCCGCTCGGAACCGGAACATCCGCGGCTACCACATGTTCCGAATTTGGTGAGACAAATACCTTCCCTCGCCTGCCTTCGGCAACAATACCGATGAGGTGCTGACCGAGTCGACCGGCCTTGCCTTCGGCACGAATATGATCCAACGGAATCGGTTGTCCGCCGAACAGGCATGTTGCACCTGTGCGGGTTATTGTCCCTTTGATCTTCGGATTGCCCCCACATCTTACGGTGTAGACAATTTTTCCAGTCGCACCGTCGGCCTTCGGTTCAACCCAAACTTTGTCATTCTTCGGGGAAAGAATGAACGAGCGAACAAGCGGCACATGTGCACCACGTACCGCGGGATCCTGGCTGGCGACCGTCCGCGCCCAGAGCCAGGCAATGACGTTGGCCTCGCCGCCACCATGTTCCTTGGGCAGACGCACTTTCGGGTAGAGGTGGCCGATTTTCTCTTGTACGCGCTCGCGGATAAGGCGGCCATAGTAACGCACATCCGCCGCCAATCCGTGGGTGCCGCGCCAGCTCTGCGCGCCACCGATACGCTGCCTATCCTCGGGGTTGACCGGTGGACGATTGGCCCATCGCGGGGCAAGTTCAAGATTGCACTTATTCAAGAGCACGGCTACGGGATTCAGGTCGGCGGCATGGGCTTCGAAGCCGAGCCGCGCCGCCTCCAGCGGAATGGAGCCACCGCCGGCAAAGGGGTCCAGCACGGGTGGAAGCTTTCCGTCGCAATGCTTGAGCATCTCCGCCTGCGCATCGGCATAGACCTCCGGATGTTCATGGAGTTTCTTGCCCATAAGCCGCCGGATGATGCCAAAGAGCCGCTCCCGCTCGGCATCCTGCTTGGCCTCGCTCTTGCCCGCCCAAGCCGGATCGTCCGAAGGATCGGTCACGACCGAAGCGAACAACACCGCCCGTGCGGTCGGCAGCGGCAACCGCGCCCACCAGTGGTGGATGCCCTTCGGATGCGGCCCGATTCCCGGCATCTTGTCGTAGGACGACGCATCGTTGATCTCTGGCAGCGGGAGCGCCACCTCGATAAGCTTCTTTTTATACGGAACCGTCATGGACAAGTTCTCAGCAAGCGCGGATGCGAGGTCAAAATATCGATCCCGCCAGAGGTGAAATCGCCATCGTTGGTGACCAGTTTCCAGCCATGATGACGGCAAGTCTCGGCGAGGAGGCCGTCGTTGAAGTCATTCACTCCAGTCTCAAAGTCAGCAAGTACTTGCGTGACGTTGGCGGCGGAAAATGGATGGTCGTGCCTAGTGCAGAGTTTAAGCATTTCTCGTGCGTACGTGGCGGCGCCTGCCCCCACAGACTTAAAAGCGGGGGATTTGCGGAACATTTTAAAGTCCGGCTGCGCCGCCTTGTGTAATGCAATCCACTCGATCCGGCAGTAGCGGTTGAGGTACTCGCTGAGGATCAGTGCATCCATAACCAGGCGTGATCCAGCGGTCAGTATGCCCTTCAGGGCGTTCGAATAGCTGGCAGCACGCCAATCGGGCTTATTGGACGGGGCCGGATAGAGGTAGAGCCAGACATTGGCATCCAGCAAAAAGGGCTCGTTCTTCTGGAAAGCATACTTGGAGAGGTCGTGAGCTTTATTCTTCATTATTGCCCACCTCTTCCTTCCACGCCGCATCAAATCGTTTCGGGGCTTTGAAATACGCCTTAGCGTTTTCGACCACGCGCTTGAGGACTATGCGGTCTTCCTCATCCATGTCGCGGACCGAAAGCAGTTCCCTAATTCGGTCTTCAGGGAACTTGCCGTAGAGCTGCCCAATCGCGGCGTTGAGGAAAGACGAGATCATCGTCTCCACCTGCTCAAAGGAGAGGGAAACTTTCTTCCCCTCGCTCAGCAGGAGAGCGATCTTGTCGTAAACGCGTTGGCCATCATCGGCAGATACGCCCAACGGACCACCGACGATATCGAATACACGAACCACAATTGGCTCACTCATCTTTCCACTCCATTCTGTTTAGAAAATGCTCTCTGGCGGTATCTCCGACGCCAGAACATAGGATTCTGTGTCGGCAGTGTTGATCTCGATGGTCACGGCCGTACCAGGGAAATCTGTAGCCATCTTCGCGAAGGACTCCTGGCCATCGCCGAACTCGTAAAATCCGAATCGGGAGGCGATCTGAATTCGGCCCTTGTTCAGCCGGACGAATTCCTGAAGAAACTTCAGGCCCAATCCCCCCGGTTGAGGCCCTCTCTTCGTGGTATGGCCCTCCTGCAATGCCCAGCGAATCGCATCAACAGAAGACATTTTGCCGCCGAGAAATCGGCGGACGCTTTCCCTAATGCCAATGCCCGCATCCACAATCGTCAGATCGAGTCTTTGCTTCTGCGGGAAGAACTGTCCGCAAACGAAGATCCCGAGTTCTGACTCGGAATGAATCACGGCATTCTGGAAGACCTCAAAAATCTTCTTCTTAAACACTTTGCCGAGCCCTTCGGACATGCGAGGAATGCCCTTGCCTCTCAGGTGCCGTTCCACGTAATCGGCAAAGAGCCCTTCGTCCGAACGCTGGAGGCGGCGAAACGGAATGGTGGTTCGGTTCACGTCGTCCAACGCCGGGTAACGGTATTGCGTCAAGAAACCGTTTTTCCGCAAGATGTGTTCCACCATTTCCGGAACGCTGACCACTTCAATGGCATTGAAGCGATCTGCTACTCGCGCCAGCACCGCCCCGAGAGGGGCAGCCATGTTGGCGGCGAAAAAACCGACTTGGGACAGATCGAGTTCCAAACGACTGGCCGAAAGCATAGCAGTTTCTCTGGCCAACTCCGCCAGCCGTTCGTATCCATCCCGGCCGCTTTGGACTGTTGGCAAGCGGGAGATCATGATGGCGCTCCAGCCCGCTCTAGCAAATCTGCAAAATTGTAATTTACGCTGGTCACGCCGAAGTCTGGCTCCCGCCGGAAAGGGTGGCGGACATAATGAACCCGCTGTTTCTCGCCGTCGAATTCAACGATGGCGAGAATGAAGTCATCGGGTTTGTTGAGCGAGTACAGGATTTCATTCTTGGTGACGGTGATCGTGGCGGCGCCCGTGACGCGTCCCTTCACCTCAATAAAGCGCAGCCGCCCGGTGCCAGGCACGCGGCTCTCGATGTCGTAGCCCAGCTTCTCGGTCTCGCGGTCGGCGGGGATGAAGCCCAGGCCGCGCTCGACCATCATCACGGCCTCGCGTGCTCGCGCTGCCGCGGCCAAGGTGTCGGCTGCGACGCGTGGGAGTTCGGCGGAATGACCTGTCATGGCGGCAAGCAGGCCCGCAGGTATCACCACAAGGCCGCCCAACACGACCGGGGGCAAAGGGGCGATCTGCCGTTCGAGTTTGAGTTCCTCCATCCGCTTCTGCAACCGTCCCTGAAGGGCATCCGCGCGTTTCCGCGCTTCATCCGAGTTAAGTCGCGCATTAGGCCTGCCCGCCTGTTCCTGGAGCTTAAGCTCTTCGGCGCGGTGGTCCCAATAGCTGATCTCCTTCGTCAATCGGTCCTGCACCGCCGCCTCGGTCTTAGCAATGAGATCGAGCTTGCGCGCGCGAACCTCATTAAGGTGTTCGGGCACGACATTCGCGACGGCGTACCCCTGCGCTTTTTGCTCCAGTTCTCGGGTTATCCAAGCGCATTCCGGTCGGGCCAATATCGCGTCCACCGCCGGTTCGCCGTCCGCCAACGGGCGATAATCCAGGTAGGGCGCATAATGCGGATTGCGCGCGTTGCCGTCCGCCTCCAGTTCCACATAAAGCATCCGCTTGGATATGACGCGACGCTCCCCCGCCGCCATGGCGGCGGCAGGCAGGCCCGTCCGTGCCAGGCTTGCGTCCTGAATGGCATGCTCCAGATAAAAGAGTACGCGAGGGCGTGTCCCGCAGTCGCGCTCGTCGACCAGCACCGTGCCGCGGCGCAGCAAATCGCGATGGCGTTCAAGGGTGAGGTCTATGGTGACGTCCAGTAACGGGTGCCCCGGGCACAGGAATGCGGCCAGTGGCTGGCCCTGCGGAGCGACCAGGGATTTCTCAAAGGCAACCCGCTCGTAGCGCGACAACAACGGCTCGGCGATTCCAATGAGCCGGTCGCGATTGCGCAGAGGAGATGGGACATGCGCGATCTCATAGCGGCGCGGTTCGCGCTGCTTAACCGAACCCCCCAAACGCTGGAAGGCATCGAGGAAGAAAGATTCAACGTAATGGGGTTGCAAACGACGCGCCTCGGCTCGCTCCATCTCCTCGCGAATGCGGTACACGCGAGTGGCGTCCATCGCGTCGTGCGCGAGAGCATGTTCTTCGAGCAAATCGCGCAACTTGGCAGGGTCCACGGAATTGGCGACCACTTGCGTAAGCTTGGCGCGAACATCGGGGCGTTCCCCGTAACGAATCGCCTCGATCAAGAGCTCACGCAGAGGTTTTCCCCCAAATTGGAGCTTCCCTAGCACATCAAAGACTTGGCCTCCCAGGGTTTCCCGGGCCTGTTCCAGCTTTTCCAGCAGAGTTCGGTATACGTCTCCCTCGCGGGTTTCTTCGGCGACGAGATTCCAAAGATGACAGACTTCGGTCTGTCCAATGCGATGAATACGGCCGAACCGTTGCTCGATACGGTTCGGATTCCATGGCAGATCATAATTCACCATCAGGTGCGCCCGCTGGAGGTTAATCCCTTCGCCAGCGGCATCCGTCGCCAAAAGGACCTGAACTGCGGGATCGTGTTTGAATGCTTCCTGCGCCTTCATCCGCTCCTCACGGCCCATGCCGCCATGAATCATCACTACTGCTTCCTTTCGCCCAAGAAGGGTCGTAATTCGATTCTCTAAGTAGTTGAGGGTGTCGCGGTGCTCGGTGAAGAGGACAAGTTTCTGGCGCGGGGACGAAGTCGGCGGCGGGATTGTCGCAGACCCGTGAGTGAGTGGGCGCTCAGCCACCTGGGTGGCATGGATGGCGGACGTGAAGATTTCGTTTAACAGTTGGGAGAGCTCACGCCACTTCTTATCCTCACCGCTCCGGCGGAGCGTGAGCGCCAGCGCTTCAAGGCGCTTTAGCGTCGTGATTTCCGCTTTCAGTTCCGAGATTGTTCGCGCCGCGGTCGACTGGTCGAGAATCTCCTCTTCCGCCGTCTCGACCTCATTATCAGGGGCGTCTTCGAGATCTTCAACATCCTCATCATCCAGCACCGGGATCCCGGCCGCCATGGCAGGCGCGGTTACGCTCCCCCGCTGGAGTAATTTCAACTCTTCCAGTTTGCTTTCCAACCGTTCGCGACGACGACGCAACGACTGATAGATGGCTTCAGGCGACGAGGCCAAACGGCGCTGCAAAATAGTGAGCGCAAAACCGACGGTGCCGGCGCGCTTATCGTTCTGAAGCGCATCAGCCCGGTTGAACTCCTCGCGAACGTAGTCGGTCACTTCCTTGTAGAGTTGCGCCTCCGCATCGGAGAGCTTGTATGGAACAGTGTAGGCTATCCGTTCCGGAAACAGCGGAGTCGCATCGAACTTGAGCAGCCCTTCCTTGACCATGCGCCGCATCAGATCAGAGGCGTCAGAGGCGTGAACGCCATCACGGAAGCGTCCCTCGAATCTATCCCCATCGAGGAGCGCCATGAAAAGCTGAAAATCCTCTTCCTTGCCATTGTGCGGCGTCGCGGTCATCAGCAAGAAATTCCGGGTCATAGTGGAGAGAAGCTGACCGAGCTTGTAGCGCTTCGTATACTTGACCTCGCCATTGAATATGCTGGCGGACATCTTATGCGCCTCGTCGCATACGATGAGATCCCATCGGCAGTCGGGAGCTCTCAGCTTGTCTTGAACATCCTCATTGCGCGAGAGCTTGTCGAGCCGGGCGATGACCAGGTTTGTCTCAAGGAACCAGTTGCCAGTGCGAGCGGATTCCAGCTTGTCATTGGTCAATATCTCAAAAGGCAGGTGAAATCGACGATAGAGCTCATCTTGCCATTGCTCGGCCAGACTGCCTGGACAGACCACCATACAACGATGCAGGTCTCCTCGGGCAATTAACTCCTTCATGAGGAGCCCTGCCATGATTGTCTTGCCCGCGCCAGGGTCGTCGGCCAACAAAAAGCGCAGGGGTTGACGCGGCAGCATCGTGTCGTAGACCGCCGTGATCTGGTGCGGGAGTGGCTCAACTACTGAGGTGTGGACGGCAAGGACCGGGTCAAACAAATGGGCCAATCGGATCCGATGAGCTTCGGAGACTAGGCGAAACAGCGCGCCATCCCCATCAAAACTCCATGGCCGTCCTTGAAGGGCCACCTCGACACGCGCTTCGTCCTGACGATATAAAAGCTCGTTAGACACTTTACCGGCTGGGTCTTTGTAGGTTAACTCAAGGGCGTCCGAGCCGAACCACTGAACATTGACGACAGAGACAAGGCATTCCGGTAAAATGCCTCTTACTGAAGCGTTCGGTTTTAGTTCCTCTAGCTTGCTCATTTGAGAAGACGCATCCCAGCATCCCATCGCCCGGTAGAAAATGATTCTATAAAACCAGCACTAGGCCGGGCTAAGCGCAAGGGCACCATTCAGTCGAGTAGGAGATTTTAGCATGATTGGGCCATCGGGATGCGGCAGACTGACAATAGTGCTGGCCGAACTCGACGGCGATAGGACGTAAACTGGTCTCCTCGGCGGCACCTGCGCTTCGCTTAGTGCCGCCGGTTGCGCCCGGCATACGGCCGCCGGGCGCTCGCTACGGCAAAGCCCGAACTTTATTGTCCCTTATCCGGCGGATGGCATTTGGTAAAATCCTTGCCACCGTGCGTTACCTCGACCCGGTCGCCCTGGCCAAGCTGCGCAGATTCGACCTCACCATGCGGCGCGTCCTGGCCGAAGGCCACCTCGTCGGCCGCCACCGCAGCGCCGCCAAAGGCCTCTCCCACGAGTTCGCCCAGCACCGCGCCTACGTCCCCGGTGACGAGATCAAGTCCCTCGACTGGAAGGTCTTCGCCCGGCAGGAGCGCTTCTATGTCCGGCAGTACCAGACCGAGAACATACTGGCCAGCGCGGTCCTCCTGGACGCCTCCGGCTCCATGGGGTTCTCCGCGGCCGGCCGCCCGATCAAATGGGAGCTCGCCTGCCGCCTTGCCATGGCCGTCTCTTATCTCGTCCTCGCCGGCGGCGACGCGGTCGGCTTGACGACCTTCGATACCGAGCCGCGCGACTACTCCCCCTCCCGCGCCAGCTTCGGCCAGCTCGCGGTCCTCGACTCGCTGCTGGACCGCTCCCGGCCCCGCGGCGAAACCGATCTCGCTAGCGCCCTGGAGGCCGCGGCCGCGCGCATCCGCAGGCGCTCCTTGCTCATCCTCATATCCGATCTCCTCGGTGACGCCGGCGCCATCATCAAGGCCATCAAGAGCCTGCGCGCCCGGCGCCATGAGGTCATGGTCCTGCAGGTCCTCGACCCGGCCGAGAAGAATTTCAGCTTCGACGGCCCCACGTTGTTCCGCGGACTGGAGGACGGCCGCGAGATCTACTGCGACGCCGCGGCTCTGCAGGACGCCTACCGCGAGGCCTTCGGCCGCCAGCAGAGGCTCTACGAAGCAGGCTGCCATGCCGCGTCCATCCCCTTCTGGTCCTTCCTTAATGACCGGAGTTGGGAGGACGAGCTGGCCCGATTCCTGGGGCGCGGGCTGTCATGACCTTCGCCAATCCGGCCGTGCTCTGGGCTTTGCCTCTGGCCGCGGCGCCGTTGCTCCTGCACCTGCTCTCCCGGCGCCGGGCCAGGCGCGTGGAGTTCTCGGACCTGACACTGCTGCGGCAGGTGCAGGTCCAGGCCTTGCCGCGCACCCGGCTGCGCCAGTGGCTTCTGGCCGCGGCGCGCTGCGGCATCATCCTGTCCTTGCTCCTCGCCTATGCCGGCCCGGTCCGGCAAGCCCGCGGCGGGGCCGCGGCGGCCGGGGCCGGCGAGGGCATCGACCTCGTCCTGCTGCTGGACAACTCTTATTCCATGGGCGTCATGGACCGGGGCGTCGCGCGCCGCGCCGCGGCCCGGTCCGCCGCCGAGGACCTATTGCGCAGCCTGCGGCCTGCGGACCGGGTGGCCTGCACCACTTTTTCGGACCGGCTGGAGGGCGCTCCGGGAGGCCGGCTGGCCTGGAGCACGCCTCAAGCCTGCCGGGATCTATTGGACCACAGCCCGGTAGGCTATCGCGGCACTGATTACGCTCCGCCGCTCCAGGCGGCCTACGCGCTGTTGGCGGGCTCCCGCAACAAGCGCTCCGTGGTGCTCCTGAGCGACGGCGCGGCCCACGGGCTGCGCGGCGCCTTGCCGCCGCCAGAGCCGGGGACGGCTCTTTACTGCCTTTCCTGGCCGGGCGCTCCTTTCAACGCCACGGCACTCTCGGCCGGACCAGCCCGGGAGAGCTCGGCGCTCCAGCCGTCCCTGCGCGTCGTACTATGGGGTTCGGCCAAGGCGGAGACCGCAGTCGACCTTTGGCTCGGCCGAGCGCACCTGGCCGCCGCCAAGTCAGCGCTGGGTCCGGATGGTCCGGCCGCTCTATCATTGCCGCTGCCCCCGGCTCGGCCCGGGGCCAAGCCGGCCTGGTCAGGCCGGGTGGAACTTCGCCCCGACGCCCTGGCCGCGG
>Ga0209697_10009192_pt1 | contig 11011 bp, 8 predicted proteins | sample AliMusrvi5mmetaG_FD_184115 | JGI IMG/M metagenome (GOLD analysis project Ga0209697, IMG submission 184115) | Freshwater lake bacterial and archeal communities from Alinen Mustajarvi, Finland, to study Microbial Dark Matter (Phase II) - Alinen... | ecosystem: Environmental > Aquatic > Freshwater... | reverse complement strand
AAAATGCAGGCTTCGGTGCCGCATGGGCCGCCCCTATCGCCAGCCTGATGCTTGAAAAATATTTAAAAAGGAAAGTCAGCCGTAAAGACCTTGAAGAACGTATGATGAATGCTGACCTCATCCACGGAATAAACACAGGAAATGAAATCGGAAAAGGGCATTTTCTACCGGATTGACCTGGTACTGGTCAGCCTGTACGTGGCCCTTGTCCTCATGGGCTGGCTTAATATATACGCGGCTGTGTATAACGACAGTCACCAGGCTATCACCGATCTCCACCAGAAATACGGCAAGCAGATGGTCTTCATCCTTGCATCCCTGCTGCTGGCCATCAGCATACTTATTATTGATCCGAAATTCTTTTCCCAGTTTGCTTACTTCATCTACGGCTTCTTCCTGCTGATGTCGGTGGTGGTAATCTTTGCAGGCAGGGAAATTGCAGGTTCCAAATCATGGTTCGCCATAGGCGGCTTTGGCATCCAGCCTGCCGAATTCGCAAAAATGGCGACGGCCCTGGCCCTGGCAAAATTCCTGGGATACCTTGACAGGAACATAAAACACCCGAGAACCCTGGTAATCGCAGTTTCAATTATTATCCTGCCTGCGTTGCTGATCCTCCTTGAGCATGATACCGGATCGGCCCTCGTTTTCTTCTGCTTTGTCCTGGTCCTTTACAGGGCAGGCCTTTCAGGGTATGTCCTGCTTGCCCTTTTAGTGATTCCTGTGCTGGGCGTGCTGGCCCTTATCATCAATAAATACATCCTGGTCGCGGTCTTGTTCACAATCTCAGGATTCATCTACCTGCGCAGCCGCAGGCGTGCAAGAACCCTTATGATCGCGCTGGCTATATTCCTTGCCTCTTCCGGCCTTGTTTTTTCGGTGCACTTTGCCGTTAACCATGTGCTTGAACCTCACCAGCGGCAAAGGATCAATGTACTTCTCGGTAATAATACCGACCTTAAAGGAGCAGGATATAACGTAAACCAGTCTCTTATTGCGATCGGTTCAGGCAGGTTCTGGGGCAAAGGCTTCCTGCAGGGGACCCAGACCAAATACAATTTCGTACCCGAGCAGAGCACCGATTTCATTTTCTGCACCGTTGGCGAGGAACATGGTTTTATAGGATCTTTTATTGTAATCGCACTCTTCCTGGGCCTGATGATAAGGATAGTGATGAATGCCGACCGGCAACGTTCAAAATTCAGCAGGCTGTATGGTTACGGTGTGGCATCCCTGTTTTTTATCCACTTCGGGATCAATATCGGGATGGCCCTGGGAATCCTGCCTGTCATCGGCATCCCGCTGCCGTTCTTCAGCTACGGAGGATCTTCACTCTGGGCTTTCACCATCCTGCTGTTCATTTTCATCAGGCAGGATGCGATGAGAAATGAACTGGTGTGACAAAGGGGGGTCTATTATCAGCCGCCCCCCGGCATACCTCCCGGCATTCCGCCTCCCATGCGGTTGCGCTGCTGCCCACCCTGCTGATGCTGCTGGTGGTATTGCTGGCCCTGGTTTTCCTCGACCTGTTTTTTAATATCGGCCAGGACAGCAAGATAGTTGTCAAATTTCTGATCTTCACGAAGTATCTTCTTCACTTTATCATCTCTTGATTTGGCAAGCAAATCGATGAGCTTTTCGTTACCCATCGCATTGTATTTCTGAACATCATCGATGAATTGCAGAAAAGCCATGGAAACCGAATCCTTCTGCTCCTTTGTCATCGGGACTTTTTTTCCAATGCGGTCAACTATGTCTTTGACCCTTTCCTCCGGCGGTACCTCCTTTTTACTGCTTTGCTGGGCATTCACTGAGATACAAAGCGTGATCATCAGAAGAAATATGCTAAACTTTCTTTTCATTTGCCTGGTATTTAATTTTTCAATTCGTACATCGTACATTGTACATCAAAAGACTTCCTGAGTCTGAACGTATAAACCTTTCGACATATTGCCGATACCAAAGTCAATGGCAATGTTGGTACGGTCATGTTTCCCTACCATGATCCTCAGTCCGACTCCCGCAGCAGGCTGGAAATAGCCAAAAAGGGGAACTTTCATGTCACGGTTTGAAGCGGTAGTGACATTGGTAAAGATCACTCCCCCCAGGATATGGGTATGGGGGGAAATAGGGAAACGGTATTCCATCTCACCGTACATAAAATCCTCGCCCCTGTACCTCCCCTGGGCATATCCTCTTCCCGACGAATTCATCTGGTCATAACTGATGCTCATAAGGTCAAGATAAGGCAGGTCACCGCTTACAAGAAATGAACCGTAATACCAGAAAGCCAAAAGATGCCTCGGGCAGCGGCGCGAAAGAGGTATGAAAGCTCTGAATTCAGTCCATAAATTTGAACTGTTTTTACTGCTTCCCAGCCAGGTCGGGTTGTAACGGTAGTTCACGTTCACAAAAATCCCCCTATAGGCATTAACCTGGTCGTCCCTTGTATCGTAAACAAAATTGGCGCTAACCCCTGATGTGATATACTGACCGGGATTGAACCCATGCAGTGTGCTGTATGCAAAATGCGGCGTATTATACAATGTGTCGTTCTGGATCACAAGGTTGTCGTCGGTAATATTATAATGTATGTCGATATGATATCCCACACCTACATTTATAGATGGAGTCAACCGCCTTGACAGCACGTTGTAGAACCTGATCCAGTTATAATCCATAGGATAGACCCCGTTCAGCGAAGGGTCGATAAGTACCGCTTTGTAACCGGGGACCATGGGAATGGCGACCTGGTTATTTGTACCCAGGGTGTAGGTCGGGAGATTGAATAAATAAAACCTCCAGTCGCTCTGAAGGAGCCATTTATTGTTCGGGAAATAGATGTTTCCCTTGTACTGTATAAAAAACTGCTGGTTGAGGGTGTAGAGCACCGATGCCACTCCCGCCGAAAGTTTTGTGTTTTCGGCACTCCCCAGCTGAAGCGAGAAAGAGCCCCCGGCTCCTAACTGAACGCTGGTTGCCGGATCGTAAGCTACAAGCGGTATTGCAAAAAAACGGAAACGTTTTTCATGTTTGTTGTAGAATGGGTTATTCCCTTTAAAAAAGAAATCAATAAGGTCTTTCTGCGGACAGCATGTATCGCATTTCTGTGACTTGTTCCTTTGAGGCGAAGCAGCTGTCGACAGGGTATCTCCCGGGCTGATTCCCAATCCACTAACCGGCGGGGTAAGAAAGAGAGCTAACGTGGCTGATAGCAGCAGGCATCTGAGGGTCATGGAACGAGTGAAGATATCGGGAACGGCAGCTGGCATTCAAGGAAATAAATATTCGTATCGTCGATCTGCCTGAATTCACGGTAAAGGCCGTCCTGTGTTGTAATATTCGGGACCGGGTTGAACCCGTTCATCATTCCGGCACGTTGCAGGAACGTCAGCTTATCACTCTCGGCGGTAAAACTTATCCTGGCAAAATATACATCCCGTTCGAAAGGAAGGATGACCACGAACATGGTATTCCTAACCATGATGAAAAGGTCCTGCCATGGAACCGGTGTATGTTTAACACCCAGTACTCCTTTTGTGCAATACGGATCACGGCCGAATCGCAGAATCAGGTTTTGGAGAAAAACCGACGGCAGATGAAGCATGGTGTCGGGATTATTGCTCATGAATTTCCCTGCAAGGGTTGAGAAGAATTCCTTATCGCCCGATGAGGGGGCATCGGTTGTGATCTTAAGGTAAAACCTCCCGAATGCGGCCTGGTAACAGCCCCTTGTAAAACAGTCGAACGCGGTGAGGCTGTCTTTGGTAAGGCAGCCGTTTTTCGAAACTGAAAAGATCCCGTAAGCCGAGCTTGGGTCAACCATTTCATAGGCTTCAAGGATCACATGTTCGGAATTCCATCTCAGGTCCTGTACAAGCAGGTTCCTGAAGCCATATTCAAGAAATATTTCCCCGCTGCCTTTCAGGTAATCCCTGAAATCCTGGCCTGCGAGGATTGAAGTCTGGGAGATCAGCGCCCGGGGCACATCATAGTCATGGAGTGGCAGAACCTGCGCAAACAACGATACAGGAAAGAACAGGATTATCCAGAGTAAACGTTTCATAGGGCTTAAATTAAAACGGATCATGGAATTATCCCGTAAAGGTAATTGCTTCCGGTGTATTTTCACCTCCCTGGTTCAATTTGTCTCTGAGACTCCTGCGGTATACCAGGTGGATAATGAGGGGAAAAACGATCAATGTGAGGACTGTCGCGCTCACCAGGCCGCCAATAACTACAATGGCAAGGGGCTTCTGGGTTTCAGAGCCTATTCCTTTTGAAATTGCAGCAGGGAGCAATCCGAACATAGCCATCAAAGCAGTCATTATAATAGGTCTGATACGTGATTCAACCCCTTCCTTGATGGCCGTTTCATATGGCATTTTTGCCCTGAGGTTCTTTTTAATGACCATGGTCAGTAAAACCCCGTTCTGTATACAGATCCCGAAAAGAGCAATAAACCCTATGCCTGCTGAAATACTGAAGTTGAATCCGGTGATCTGCAAGGCGGCAATCCCCCCGATTATTGCAAAAGGAACATTGGTCAGCACAAGCCCCGCATCAATCACATTGCCGAAAAGCATAAAGAGAATAAGAAAGATCAGGAGCAGGCTTATAGGAACAACCTGCATCAGCCTTGCCTGTGCCCTCTGCTGGTTCTCGAAATCACCCGCCCATTTTACTTCACTTCCTTTTGGCAGTTTCAGAACAAGGTCCACCTTTGACCTTGCTTCATTGACTGCGCTTCCCATATCCCTGCCCCTGACCGAGAACTTCACAGCGATGAATCTCTGGTTCTCTTCCCTGAAAATCAGCAGAGGGCCTGTAACATAGCGGATCTGCCCTAGTTCCTTGAGTGTGACCAGCTTCCCATTCATCGCAGGGACCTTGAGGTTCCCGATCTGCTGCTCGTTTTTTCTGTATTTTTCCTGGTATCTTATACGGATGTCAAACCTTCGGTCTCCTTCATAAAACTGGGTTGCGGCTTTGCCCCCGATCGCCATTTCGATCACCGCCTGGCAATCGGCAGTTGCAACTCCGTACTGGGCCATTTTACGGTCGTCGAGATCAATCCTGAGTTCAGGTTGCCCTATATTCCGGATTACCCCAAGGTCTTCAATGCCTTTTACCGTTTTGAGCAACTTATAAACGGTATCGGCATTGTCTTCCAGCACATTCAGGTCATTCCCGAAAATTTTAACTGCAATGGAACCTTTGACCCCCGAGACAGCTTCCTCCACGTTATCCATAATAGGCTGTGAGAAGTTGAAATTGATCCCGGGGAAAATTGCTAATTTATTCTGCATTTCCTGGATAAGGTCCTCCTTGGAAATATTCCGCTTCCATTGATCCTTAGGATAGAGGTCAACATGAAATTCGGCATTGTAAAAACCTGTGGGATCCGTACCATCATTCGGGCGTCCGGTCTGCGACATAACCTGCTTCACTTCCGGGAAACCGCGAAATACCCCTCTCATCTGTTCGCTTAGTTTGACTGCAGCTTCCAGTGAAATACTCAGTGGGAGGTTAGCCCTTACATAGATGGCCCCTTCGTTAAGCTGGGGAAGAAATTCAGTCCCCAGGAATTTAAAGGATGCAAACCCGCTGAGAACAAGGAAAAGCGCTATGCCAAGGCTTATCTTTTTATAACGGTATGAGAGGTTGAATACCGCCATCACCCCTTTCTCGATATACTCCACTACCGGGTTATGCTTCTCCCTCACATTTTTATTAAGCATGAGCCTGATCATTACCGGCACAAGGGTAAGTGTGAAGATAAGGGCCCCCAGAAGTGCAAATCCCAGGGTCCAGGCAAGGGGAGAGAACATCTTACCTTCCACTTTCTGAAATGAGAATATGGGCATCAGGCAAAGAATGATGATCAGTTTCGAGAAAAAGATCGCCCTCGCCATATCGGTCCCCGATTCCCGGATGATCCCCGATTTTGCGATCCGGTTAAATGCCGGCATTCCTATCGTTTTTGCTTTACGGTCAAAGACCACAAACATTCCCTCGACCATCACAACCGCTCCGTCGATGATGATCCCGAAGTCAATGGCGCCCATTGAAAGCAGGTTTGCCGACATTCCCATCAGGTGAAGGCCGATGAATGCGAAAAGCAAGGCCAGCGGGATGATGACCGATACTATCACCGTAGTCCGCCAGTCGGCCATAAAAAGAAAAACAATGACAGTCACCAGGATAATGCCTTCAATCAGGTTATGAAGAACAGTGCCGGTGGTAAAATGTATGAGTTCCTCACGGTCATAAAAAGGGACGATCTTTACATCCGAAGGAAGGATCTTTTCGTTAAGCTGCGCAATTTTGGCCTTGACTCTTTTTATTACCTTGCTCGGGTTCTCTCCCTTCCTCATCACGATGATTCCTTCCACTGCATCATCGTTGTGGTCACGGCCGACCTGGCCCAGCCTTGGAAGACAGGTCTCGCGAACGGTGGCGACATTTTTTACAAGTATGGGAACATCCTGGATGTATTTAACAATGATGTTCTCCATATCCTTGATGCCTGTAATCAGTCCTATCCCCCGCACTACATATGCCTGGTTGTTTTTTTCAATGATATCCCCACCGACATTGATGTTGTTTTTATTCACAGCCTGGTACACATCCAGGGGGGAGATCTCGTATTGTTCAAGCAGAAGCGGATCAATGCTGATTTCGTAGGCTTTGACCTCTCCCCCGAAGCTGACTACATCGGCAATACCTGCCACCGATTTGAACTGCCTTTCAAGTACCCAGTCCTGAATGGTTTTCAATTCCCTTACCGACCTGAATTTACTGGAAAGCGTATACCTGAAAATTTCACCTGTTGGCCCGTATGGCGGCTCCACTTCAGGTTCCGCTCCCTCAGGCAGGGTGATGTTGGAAATCTGGTTATTCACCTGCTGCCTTGCAAATGCATCGGTAATATTATCCTCGTACATTATGGTCACAACCGAAAGACCGAAAAGGGTAATGGAACGGACATCAGTTTTACCCTGAACGGAGTTCATGGCGATCTCAATCGGAACGGTGACGAATTTCTCTATTTCCTCGGCGCTGCGTCCGGGCCATTGAGTAATGATGATAACCCTGGTGTTGGTTACATCAGGGAAAGCTTCAATCGGGATGTCGCGGTAACTGATAACACCGATGACCACTACTACAAGGGTGGCAAAAAGAATAAAAAACTTATTCTTAAGCGAAAACCCGAGAATTTGCCTGATGAACTTATTCATACCGCTTAGCTGTTAAGGGCGTTGTAAACAACAAGCGCATTTTTGCAAACAATGAACTCTCCCTGTTTTAAACCCGACTGGATATATGTTTTCCCACCAACAGGATGGTATACATCAACTTCACGGGTTTCAAAGTGCCCTTTGCTTTTAAATACCATGACATAATACCTGTTTTTATCGAAGATGATGGATTCTGAGGGTATGCATGCCATGGTCTTTTTCCCTTCGTTATAATACACCGTGATATTGGCAAACATCTCGGGCTTCAGCAGGTAATCGGGATTCGAAAGTTCAATCCTCACTTTCATAACCTTTGACGTGGAATCTATCACATTCATGATCCTGGATATTGTACCGTCATATACCTTGTCGGGATAGCTTACCGTAGTAATTTTCGCAAGGTAACCCGGCTGTACATCAGGGATATCTGTTTCAGTTACATTTCCAACTGCCCACACAAACCTCAGGTCGGCAACAGTGAATAATGCATTTTGCCCGTCTTCAGTGCGAAATACCATGTCCTGTGTCGCATTACGTTCCACAACAATACCATCTATAGGCGACTTTACCGTGTATCGTTTAGCAGTTTCATCTCCATAAATGGATAGTATCTCTTTGATCCGCTGCAGCTCGCTATTAGCTTTTACAAGCTCCTGCTGTGCAGTCAGATAATCTTTCTCTGAAACAAGCCCGTTATGGTACATTTCGCCTGAAAGCTCGGAGTTCTTCTTTGCTATCTCAAAATTTGACTTTGCAGTTGTATACTGGTTCGAATATTCAGCTGTTTCTATACTGCGGATTACAGCCAGTATTTGGCCTTTCTTCACATGATCCCCAAGCTCCACTTTCATGGATTCAACAATCCCGCCGCTGATGGAAGAAATCCTGACCAGGTGATTTTCGTCGTATGTGATCTTCCCCGTAAGCAGTATCTCGTTCCTTACGTCTTCAATTTTTACGGTATCCAGCTGGATCAGTTTGTTGAAAACATCACCCAGCACCTCCTGGCTTTCCTGCCCGGTTTTCTCCTCCGCACTGCTGCAACCCCAGGCAAGAGCAGTTGACAGCACCATTATCAGAAATTTAACATTTATAAACTTTTTCATAGTCATTACATTACCCATTTCGCTACTTCGCTACTTCGCTACCTAAGATTAGTCCCTGCCACGTAATTGAGATTCTCTATCGCATTGATCCTGTCGTTTTCCAGCTGCAGGTATTGCAACCTGGATTCCTTGTAGGATTCGTACAGATCGATAAATTCCAGCAGGCCGATCTCTCTTTTCAAATAGCTTTCACCGGCTTTCTTAATGATGCGGGTGAAATCATCGCTGAAGCCAGCATCAATATTTTTATACACCTTATCGATCTCCGATAGTTTACCAAGACTTTCTGCAAGGTCGTTGTACACCTGTATGCTGTAATTCCTGTAATCGGCCTGGCTTTCGGCTATCCTGGCCCTTGCCGCCAGAACGTTTCCTTTGTTCCTGTCCCAGAATGGCATATTAAAGCTGAGTCCTATATAATTATAATTGTGGACAAAGGAGCCGTTCAGGTCCCAGCCCAGGAACAGGGTCGGATCTGGAATATTGACAAGCCTCTGGTAAACCAGGTCGGTCCCTGCATACTTCATCTTCTGCTCATAGATGAGCAGGTCATACCTGTTCTTCGACGCAGTATCGACCAGGGACTGAAGACTGTATTTTAACGGGTTGAAATCCCTGTAAGCAGCGGGATCAGGCACCGGAAGAATAAAAACCCTGCTTTTGTCGTTGACAAGAATTTTTAGCGTGCTCTGGTTTTCGGCAAGCTGTGCTCGAATGCCAAGCCTTTCGCTCTCCATGGAAAGCAGAAGGGCTTTAACCCTGACCAGTTCCTTTAGCGAAATAAGCCCCTTGGGATAAAGCTGGTCGTAGCCCCTGATGATATCCTTAAGCCTGCTGATCATGGTATCATAAACCCGGGCCTGTTCAAGAAGAAACCAGGTATTGTAAAAAGCCGACCTAAGCTGCACTTTCAGCGAACGCATAAGGTCGAAATACTGGTATTTGGCTATATCAGTAGTGGTCTTTGCCATAGCAACCAGCTTTGAACGCTTGCTTCCGATTACAAGAAGCTGCTGAACCTGGGCCGAAGACTCACTGCTATCGCCTAACTCGAAAAAGGTTTTGCGCTCAGGGTTGTACAATACATGTTCGAAGGTCATCGTGGGCTGGTCCCAGATCTTTGCCTGCTTAATATATGCTTCGTTCTCGGTAATGTTATACTTTTGCGACAGAAGCTGAAGGTTGCTGTCGAGAAACTGTTTTTCGAACTGGACCAGGGTATATGCTAAAGTATCACCCTTTATCATCAACGGCAAACTCACACCGTTCTGTGATAAGGAAACAGCAGGCGATGCCAGGACAAGTAAGATAATGAGATTTCTCAGTCGTAACATTTACAATTCGTAACAGGTACCAAACTTTACAGTATTCTCGTTATTGTAATACAAATATAATCTTTATAAAACATTTATCATTCATAACCACCTATCAATGCTTGATACAGCCACGGTAAAAGAAACAGCGGTACTTGTGGGAGCGGCCACCAGGCTCCAGGATATGGAACGCACCATGGAATACCTCGACGAACTGGCTTTCCTTGTCGACACGGCAGGAGGGGTTGCATTGAAGAAATTTGTACAAAAGCTCGAATATCCCGATCCCAGGACTTATGTCGGAAGTGGCAAACTTGCTGAAATCAGTGAATGGATTGAATCACACAAGGCAGATATGGCAGTGTTTGATGATGAGCTCACTCCAAGCCAGATACGAAATATAGAACAGGAACTTAAATGCCGTATCATCGACAGGAGCAATCTTATTCTTGACATTTTTGCTAAGCGGGCCAAGACTTCGAATGCAAAGACCCAGGTTGAACTGGCACAATATGAATACCTTCTTCCAAGGCTCACCAGGCGATGGACCCATCTTGAGAAACAAAGGGGAGGCATAGGCTTAAGGGGGCCGGGTGAACAGGAGATCGAGACCGACCGCCGGCATATCCGCGCCAGGATTTCATTGCTGAAGGATAAACTGGAAGAGATAGACAAGCAGAAATCCACCCAGAGAAAACACCGAAGGGACATGATACGCGTGGCCCTCGTAGGTTACACCAATGTGGGCAAATCCACGGTGATGAACCTTCTCAGCAAATCGGATGTGTTTGCCGAAAACAAACTTTTTGCCACCCTGGATACCACCGTCCGCAAGGTGGTTATCGACAACCAGCCTTTCCTGCTTTCCGATACTGTCGGATTCATCAGGAAACTGCCGCATACCCTCGTTGAATCTTTCAAATCAACCCTCGATGAGGTGAGGGAGGCCGATATCCTTGTCCATGTGGCCGACATCAGCCATCCCGGCCATGAAGAGCAGATCGACGTGGTAAGGCAGACTCTTACCGATATCAAAGCCTCGGATAAACCGGTGCTCATGCTGTTCAATAAAATTGACGCTTACCGTTTCGATGAAAAAGAAGCCGATGACCTCCTGCCTTCGACCAGGAAAAACCTCAGCCTGGAAGAACTTGAGAAGATCTGGATGGCCAAAGGCGATAATGTGTCCCTGTTTATTTCCGCTACAGAAAAAATCCATGTTGATAACCTGAGAGAAGCCCTATTTCAGCAGGTAAGGAAAGTTGCACGTCAGCGCTGGCCCGAGAAGGTGCCTCGCGACTATACAGGATAGTGCGCTTCGCGCCTATGAAAGATGTCCAATATCCTGCAT
>Ga0209697_10009183_pt1 | contig 11019 bp, 7 predicted proteins | sample AliMusrvi5mmetaG_FD_184115 | JGI IMG/M metagenome (GOLD analysis project Ga0209697, IMG submission 184115) | Freshwater lake bacterial and archeal communities from Alinen Mustajarvi, Finland, to study Microbial Dark Matter (Phase II) - Alinen... | ecosystem: Environmental > Aquatic > Freshwater... | reverse complement strand
GCGATTCACCATCTTCAGAAGGCGCCGTCTGGCTGCGAAGCTGTTCAATTCTTTCCTGCAGCTGGGTGGTGTTCATCTCGGACTGCTGGAATGGGCCTTTTTTGATGCGGTGCGGCAGCGCAAGCTCGGCTGCCAGGGCAATATCGTGGTCGCTGATGGATGTGCGCCCTTCAAAGGCGGCCTGCGCCCGGGCTGCCTTGAGAATGACCAGGTCGGCGCGGTGTCCTTCGACGTTCAGGGAGGATGTCAGCGAGGCGATGGAGAGTAAGTTGCGGGAAGTGTAAGTCACCTGGGAAACCAGGTGGCGGGCTTTAACGATTAATTGGGAAAGCTCAATATCCTTGGGCTGCCACTGTTGGTAAAAAACGGTGGCATCGGCTTCGTATGCCAGGTTGCGCTGCATAATTTGCATGCGTTCGCGCGTTTCGGCAATCCCGCGAATTTCGACTGACAGGGCAAAACGGTCCAGCAGTTGAGGCCGCAGATCGCCTTCTTCCGGATTCATGGTGCCAACCAGGATAAAGCGTGATGGATGCGAGAAGGATATGCCCTCACGCTCAACGATGTTCATCCCCATGGCTGCGGAATCAAGCAGCACATCGACCACATGATCGTCGAGCAGGTTGACTTCATCGATATAGAGTAAACCATTATTGGCAGCTGCCAGAACGCCCGGTTCAAAATGGCGCTCTCCTTTTTGAATGGCCTTTTCAATGTCAAGCGTTCCAACAACCCGGTCTTCGGTTGCAGAAACAGGAAGGTTAACAAAGGGGATGGGACGTTTAATCACCGGCAGTTTTTCGCCTTTTTCGACGCGCTCCCGGCATTCGGTGCACCAGACGGCGGGCATATCAGGGTCGCAGCCAAAACGGCAGCCTTTGACCGCGCTGACATTGGGCAGAAGCGCTGCGAGCGCGCGCGCCGCTGTCGACTTGGCCGTGCCACGTTCACCCCGAATAAGTACACCGCCGATGCGGGTATCCACTGCGTTGAGAATTAAGGCCCGAAGCATGCGTTCCTGGCCGACGATGGCGCTGAAAGGGAAAATGACTGGCATAAAGATCCTTATCCTGGATTTTCGATTGGTTTATTCCGGTTAGTTTACCACTTTATCGATGCATAATCAACCCGGCCGCTGGCGGCGAGCAGGGTTTTCATAAACCTGGAAATGGATAAACCGCCACCCCCTGTGTCCCCCGCCATGAGGCGGGGGAGTTACTTTAATGCCGGCTCTGGTTGATGAAAAGTCCGCAAATAAAATTATTTACACAAAGTACAAGCCTGGGTCTTGCCCCACATCTGCCATCACGGCGATTAGCACTGAGCCTTTAGGGATTTCGAAGCAGTAGAGAAATGAACAGGGAAGAAACCGGCGGAAAGCGGGGTTGACAAGATTGGAAGCAGGGGAAGTTGGCAACCAAAACGAAGCAGTACGGGCGCGCAAACCGGGAAGTCAGGACCCGGCGGTCGGCTGAAGCGCCAAAATGGCTAAAAAGTGACAGCATTGAAGGGAAAGCCTGGTGGAAAAACGGGGGATAGGCGCGTTGAACAAACCAGGAAGAAAATTATCATTCTGGAACGATGAATTGCAAAGAACAGGACGATCAGGTCGACAAACTGGCCAAAGTAGCTTCGCGGACCAGACGAGCCAGGGTGCTCAAAGTATCCAGCACATCAGCCAGGAAGAGCACTGCCTTGGAGCGCGCGATCCCAAAGACAGACATGCGTTTGAAGCCCCAACCTTCGAGGGTGGCATTTCGGCCTTCCACAGCATTGCGCGCCCGGTGATAAAGCGCCTTCCAGGCGGGGTTACCCATCGGGATATCGCGAACCAGGCGGATGGAAGCATCGGCAAAGCGCTCACCGATGTTGATGACACGGCCATGCTTGTGTTCATCAGTTTGGTAGGGACATTCAGACGGAGGATAGGTAACCTGCGAGAGCTTGGTGCAAGGATCCTTGCCGTAAAGACAGGTTTTGTCGCAGCACCACTTATGACGTTGGCGTTCCCGGTCAAAGCCATAGGAGTTCAAAGAATAGCCAAACTGACAAACCGGACGGCCGTGGTCATCGTAACCACGCGTGGCCCATTGTTCTTTGTTGCGATCGGTATCGTGGCAGCGCCGGTCAACAACTCGCCGGGCGTGTAAGTGAGCGTAAATTGTATGCAGAAAGGCATCAAAACCAAACCCGGCATCACCAGCCACGGCATCCACCTGCAAATCAGGGTAATAGTCTTCGAGTTGCAAGAGTAGGGCTGCGCTGGGAAGATCTTCATGCCCATTGGCGGGGCGGACATCATCGAGCAGAGTGATGCTGAAGCGCCGGTCCGGGTCCGCCAGGCGCAAAGGCAAGCTTCGATAACCATAACGAGGGTCCCCGCTTTCGTGTTTGGTGATATCCTTTTGGGTTGGATGGTTCGGGCTTTCCCCATGCTGATTGGAACCGGTATACCAGATGTAGCGCGCATCCGGATCACGGGGAGTGGCTTGACAGCAAACCTGTGCACAGGCCAAAGTATTGCAGTCGCAGCCACGGCGTTCTTTTTCCTTGGCATGGCAAGGGCGCGGGTTTTCGGGCGTGCAAAGTTGGTAGCACGCATCGGTTACCGAAATACAGCGCAGGCTCGAAGCGGCGTCATGAATCTGGCCATCTGGGCAGATCAAGGCTTCTTCCCAGGCTTGCGGACTGAGGAGCTGTGTCTGTCGCATCACTCCCACCGCTTCCACTAACAGCATGTTCAGTTTTTGTACTTCAATCATAACGATCTCTTCCCCCTTTTCCACCGAGATCGTTTTTTGGCTGGCATCTGAGTTGTGTCCCAGAGTAGTTAAAAAATAGCGCACACCTCCTTCCGTGGGATAGATCCCATTCTGAAAACCAAACCAGGTCACATAATCCGCATAGCGACCTGCGCACATGTTTTTGAGGGTCTGGCTGCGCGTCCATTTATTCGTGATTTGCCAGGCTACCAATAAGAAGAAGGAAACCGGATCAAAGGGCTCCCACCCACGACCCGATCGCCATCCCAAAAGATGGGCCAGGACAGGTCGTAACCCACTGAAATCCACCAAATGTAGCACCAGGTCGAAATTGGAAAGGTCTTTCCAGGTCGAAACTTGCGCCGGGTTTGCTACTTCCACCTGCCAGGGGTAGACATACGTTGAGCGGTAACTTTTCTTCGGCACACAAGCTATATCGGGAGGCGTAGGCCATTTCAAAGGCAGGCTCTGCTGTGCGTGCAAACTCAGCAGATTGCACTGGCTGATAAACGAACCATTTCCGGCACGGGTTCGCTCTGAGCTGATTTTATCGACGCCCATTTCGGCCTCCCCGTTGCTTTAGCCAGATCTGAGCCAGTTCGTCCGCAAGTTCATATTGCCTCTGGGTATGGCGGCCTACCAGATCGCGCAATTCCTGACTGTGCGCTGGCTGACTTAGCCACACCAGGGCTTCCTTCCGCAACTGCCCTGCCTGTGATTTACTTAATCCAATTTGTCTGCCAATCTCTTCCAGGGTCTGTGGTTCTTTTCCGCCCAGTCCATAGTGGTCTGTGATCACCTCTCGCAATCGCTCAGGTAGGCGTTTTACCAACCCCAGCAGGCTGTCATTGATGTCTTGTTGGTATTTCAACCAGGCCGGGTCAGACCCCATTTCATAACTATACAGCACCAGAATACTGATCGGCACTTCTCGTTTCATTCGCCGCTGTTCGGCCTTTACAGCTCCCCAAACATACCTCATAATTGCCCAGTAGGCATAAGTCGAAAATCGGGTGCATCGCTCAGAATCGTAGCCTAAAACTGCTTGCCTTAGCCCTCGGCGTCCGGCTTGCAGTGCTTCTTCAAACTCCAGAGTGAGCAACCATTGCCGCCGGACGACCAGGTGTACCAGACCTTCATGTTCTTCCATTAGTTCGTTCAGGCTCTCAGCACATCCGGCCTGTGCCTGCATAAATAGAGTGGTTTCGGGCCTGACACCGAAACCACTCATTTCTTTCCGAATTCTTGACATTGAGTACCTCCTCTTTTTTGTGGAGTTCCTCAATATCCGTGCCATTTTTAGTTTTTCGTTAGTGCCTTGGGGTTGATTTTAATCTTCTCTACTGCTTCGAAATCCCAATTACGCGGAAACCGGACCATGCCGCACACATGATGTACAATATTGACCAGCGTTTTCTCTCTCCTGACTGTGCGACATGGCCCGGTTAAGGTGTGCGATTTCACCGGGTTTCGCATTTGATGCTTACAGATAATCCAGCCTGTTTGAATTGCTCCTGTAAACGGATCCAGGGGCCTGTTCCTCCAGAACACAAATCCACAATCTCTGCTGTTTTGGCATGTTGCATTGCCTTAACAAACAGCGGTATCAGGTTCTTGTGGCCTGAACCAGGAGTAGCTGTAAACTGCAAGTAATCGGTCTGAATACGTCGAAATAGTTGTGGGTACCAGGGCAAATCTGTGAACTCAAACATCCGTATTCGTCTCATAATAATCACAAAAAACCATGCACTAAGATAATCTTCGGTAAGGTCTCACCATTAATTATTCAGAATCTTGATAGCTGTAATTTGACCAAAAACTCACAAAACAATAACGCCCCCCATCTCATCCATGGCACGTAGAAAGGATCTATTTTACATTGATCAATATCGCTCTCACCATGCGCCTGTAAGCATAACTCCCGGTGCCCGCGTTGTATGACTCGCAGGTCAGCAGAGTCACCCAGGACAATCCTTCGTGTTTCATCACGCTGTTGACATTCCCGGGTCCGACCAGGCGGTTTTCACGCACCTCATAGGTGTAAACCTGCCCGAAGGCAAGAATCTGGATCATGTCGCCATAAATTAACCTGCCCAGGTAAACAAAAGGGCCCGGTTGGTTGCTGGCATCCCAGACGTGCCCGGTCAGCACGCTGTTACCGGTATGCGTGGGGTAAGCGCTGCCAGCCAGGTAGCCGGCATCCTTCCCCAGCCAGCTGACATCCCAACCGCCGCCTGTTTGCGGCACACCCACGATGTTCATTCGAACGCCAATCACCGGAATTTCAAGCCGGAGATTGGCCATGCCTGCGTAGGGCACAGCTTGTTTTGCCAGAAGGGTCACCCGGTCTGGGGCAAAACCCGTCGCGGGCAGTATTCCCGCTTGGCTTGATCCACCTGTGCCGGGCGGATTCGAGCTGGGGTTGATCACAAGCGCGAAACGTGTGTCTTGCAGCCCGGCGTTCAATTTGACGTCGTTCGGGTCCTTGATCGAAGTGGTGCCGCATACCAGTAACTGGTATTGGCCCACCGGCAGGGGCTGCCCGTTATTGACGCTGAGGGTGGCGGTATATGAAGTCGCGTTGTAAGTTACGCTGTTAATCGTCACCGGTCCATCATCGCTCTGGATGCCAGCCAGGCAGGTTTGTGTGTCGAAAACACCATTCAGGCCGATTGAAACCAGCAGGTAGTTGGCCGGGTTAAGCGCTGAAGCAGACCAGTTCGCATCAGCGGCACTCACATGCAGCATATCCTTGTTAAAACGAACCTGCCATTGGGAAGGACTTTGGTTGAATGGAAGCGTCGCATTCGCAGCAGGGGTACTGATCGGGGCAAGCGGTATATGGGCCCCGTAAAACGCAAAACCGCCCGGATACGTGTAAGTGCCTGCCGGGGCGCTGACGACCACATCCACCATGCCGCTGGCATGCGCCGGGGTGACCACTGTGATCTCACCGCCCGAATTGACCGTGAATGAAGCCGCCGGCGTACCGCCAAAGGTGACCGCCGTGGCGCCGCTGAAATTTGGTCCCGTGCCGTCGACGAGGGTGAGGGTCGTACCGCCAGCAATGGGGCCAAAGTTGGGAGAAATGGCCTGCACAGCCCCCACATAGGTGAACCGGGTGTTGAGGGTGGTGGTGCCGCCGGTGGTCGTGACTGCCACATCCACTGTCCCGGCGGCATGCGCCGGGCTGGTGCAGGTGATCTGAGTATCCGAATCGACCGTGCAGGCTGCTGCGGTGCCGCCAAAAGTGACCGCCCCGCCGGTCAGGTTCACGCCGGTGATCACCACCGGTGAGCCGCCCGCCGTCGGGCCGATATCCAGCGATAGGTCCGTGAGGGTGGGCGTATTTGTAAGCCCCAGGGTGAATTCAGAACCCGGCTGGCCAACGTCCACCGTGAAGGTGATCTGTTTGAAGTCTGCGGAGAAGCTGGGACTGCCAATCACGGCAACCGTGGTGAAAGTGTCGCTGCTGCCAGCCGCCCGTTTGAGCAGGTCGTACTTTCCAGCGCTGCTGAAACTGCCCTGCCCGCCCGCCACCGCGATATCAAAGGTCAGTGTGACCTGCCCCCCGCTCACACCGGCGCCGTCCTTGACATCCAGCTGCCAGGTGCGCGCCCAGCGTTGGTCCACACCGCCCGGCAGGCTGCTGGTCAGAGTGGCAAAGGCCGCATTGTTATGGCCGAAGAGGATGCCGTCCCCCGGGTCGTTGAGGAAGCTGACGTTGGCGATGTTCAGGCCGTTGGATGAGGCTGCTCCGGGATGATGGCTGCTGATGACCGCGGCCATGCCGTGCTGGTAGGCGGCCAGCAGGTCGCCGTGCCAGGCGGTTTGGGCCTGATAAGTGGCCGAGCTTGCGGCCGTGCCCTTAAATTTGATCCAGCCCACGTTCTCGCCCCAGGCGTAGCCTTCAAAGCCGCCCGTGACGGGATCCACCCACACGCCGCCATTGGCCGGCGCAAAGTTAATCCAGCCCGCGTTGGCGCTCCAGGCGAAACCGGAGAGGTTGCCCACCCCATCATTGTTCACGCCGTAGGTGCCGGCGGCATCGTTGGGATAAGTATGCGCGCCGCCCAAGGTGTTGGTTCCCATGCGGATCCAGCCCAGGGCTTCGCTCCAGGCATAACCTTCCAGGTGGTCGCTGTAGACCGTCACGCCGCCGTTGTCGGGGGCGAGGTTGATCCAGCCGCTGTTTGTACCCCAGGCCCATTTATTGACGGCGTCCATGCCGCCGGCGGCCAGCGCCGTGTTCAGCGGCATCAGGACCAGGGCCAAACCCAACAGCAGGGCCAACCCCATTTTTTGTCTCCATTTTGGGCTGTTCATTGCGTCAGCTCCTGGAGTCTGCTCATCACTGCCCACCCCGCACCGCCCACACATAATAGGTTTGATACTCGTTAGAAGTCACCTCAATGCCCTCGTTCCAATCCACTGACACGACCCGGCGGATGGTTCCGTAGTGGGTGCTCGTCCAGTAGGTTGACATAATGATGGAAAAGGGATTGCCGTTGGGCAGTGGATTAAGAGCGATATCATGGTATTCCACCAGGCTGAGCATCTCATTGATGTTGGGCAGGCGCCAATCGCCGGCGGCAGAACCATCCGTCAGCCCGCAGCTTCCGCTGGCCAGGCCGTTGGCGCTCGCCAGGGCACTTGCCCAGGTCATATAGCCGAGACATCTGGCGTTCTTCAGCCAGATCAACCCGGTCAGGTTGTCGCTCACCGTGCCGTTGCCGTTATCGGTAAAGCGCGGGTTGGGCCAGGCCAACCCTTTTTGCAGCGCGCCGTCATCACCGGCGTATAACGAGATGGTCTGGCCGGTCTTGTGCACCGGGGCAGGATAGGTGGAAGCCGCGGCTGTGCCAGTCTGCAGGCCCCACTGCCCGGCGGTCAGGCCCCAGAAGGTCTTGCCGCTGGTCACATTGACCGTCGTCGCACCGTTGCTGGCGTCCAACGCCGGGGCTTTGGCCATAATCTCATCCAAGGTGTGCATCGTGCCGCTGCCCGGTCCGGCAGCCGGTTCGCTGAAGGCCGTCATCTTGGCGCCCGCGGCGCCGCTGGTCAGGCGCTGGTAAATCTGCTCCAGGGTGAACATTTGCGAGTCTGCCCCGCCTGGCCCCACGACCGGGTTCAGGCTGCCCGCCAGGGCGGTCCCTGCCGTCGCCAGCAGCAGGCCGATCACAGTGCCAACACAAATTCCAATCCACAACATTTTTTAGGCATTTTTGCGCTTCCTTATTCTGTTGATTATCGTTTTCGCTCTGGAACGGCCAATTGACTCGATTTGGAACAACTCCCTTTTTATTTTAAGGAATATAAACGGCATGCGCCATGCATAAAACTTCGTGTTTTTTTGAGCTGCTTAACAAAAAAAAATCCGGATTCCACGTCGGATAGATTTTACCAACATTTTCATCTCAGAGGGGTGATGTTTGTGGCTGAACTCAATTAATTTTAGCATCTTTTCCTTCTTTGAATAACATTTTTACGCCCTATTTTAGAAATTTGGGCATTGGAAATGGATTTTCTTGGCCCTCCTTAAATACAAATAACAGCTTGAGATATGAAAACGAAAGTTTTTTCAGAGTAGACTTTGCTCATATATCTCTCGATTAGGATAATTTGTTGAAAGTTTCATCACCACGTTTCTGGCCATTCGGATGATCTTCCCGGCCAGAAAAATGTACTTCAGCCTGAATGTTTTGATTTGCTGCCGATATTCTGTTCCATTTGCAAAGTCCATCTTGAACAACAGGAATAAATTATAGGCCAGCATCATCAACTGAAAAATGGCTTCCTTTTCGTTGATTTGGCGACGTAGAATCCGGGTTATATGCATTTCCGAAAAGGAGCGGCTCGTGACAGGGCTGGCTTCGAATGGAATAAGAGTTGATCAGCATCAAGGCGGATTATTTTCTATCCGAAAATCGCCAAAAAACCGGGATTTCAGACACGGAAGTCATTTGTATATATTCATAATTTTATGGCCCCTCTCATCGCTCCGGCTCTGGGGATAGACCATGCTCTCCGTTGATTTCACTATCGAGACGACTGGTTGTTGTGCTATGATGATGATAATAATATTTCTGCTAGGAAAGGAGGAGAAAATGAGCGGAGGCGGAGACCTTCTCATCAACAAACACACTCCATCAATCAGAAATAGCGTGAGAAGCATTGGAATAATTTTTTCAATCGCCGTTTGTATTATCCTGAGTCTATTGCTCATCTTGATGACAGCAAATTTTAATAATTTTTATAGCCTCTATACAGAATTCCAGGCCGTACACGGGTATTCGTGGAATAATGTTAAAAGTTGGGAGCAAGGAGGAATGGCGATTTCAATCGAACGCGTAGCCATTGTGTCCACAGCTTCATTACCACCGGGTTTGCGATCGGCTGGTCCATATCAAGTCGGACCGATTATGTGCCAGATCCAATTAAAAGTAACCAATAATTCTAATCAGATAACTGATTTTTTCACTGATAACGGCAGTTTAACCATTAACGATGAAAAGGTATCTCCGCATCAATATTTAGCTAACACCTTTTTGTTTTATGAACCTCTTGGAGAAATTTCGCCACGGGCGACCAAGTATGGGAAGGTTGTCTTCTATCTGAATACGACCAGGCTGGATGACATAAAAAAATTGTAACTACTCAGCCAGTTTTGGATTCTAACAAAAAAAACAGTATGAATCTAATAAAGGTCAGATAAAATGGGAAGGATGACAAAAAACCAGCTACCTACGCCTGAAGAAGTGCGAGCAGCCTACCGTGAAGGAGAAGAAGCGGTAGTGGTACTGATAATGGGGTTGGTAGCCAGGGTTCAGGAATTGGAAGCACGGCTGAACAAAGACAGCCACAACAGCAGCAAACCACCGACGAGTGATGGGCTGAAAAAACCGCACAAGCATGGACTTCGGCACAAGAGCAATAAAAAGAGCGGCGGTCAAGAAGGGCATGAGGGACACCGACTTGAACCAGTAGCGAATCCGAAGCATATCGTGGTGCATGAGGTGCGACGCTGCCAACAATGTCAGGCTTCACTGGAGGGAGTGGAAGCAGAGGGGTATGAGGATCGGCAGGTATTTGATCTGCCGAAGGAAGTTAAAATAGAAGTGACAGAGCACCGGGTGGAGATCAAGCATTGCCCACAATGTGGAGAGATCAATAAAGGCGAATATCCAGTGGAAGTGAGCCAGAAGACGCAGTATGGGCCACGGTTGCGGTCACAGATGGTGTATTTCAACAGCTACCAGCTTGTGCCGTTGAAACGCACGGCTGAGATCATAGCCGATCTCTATCAGCATTCGTTGGCGGATGGGAGCATATTGGCAGCGGTCAAGGAAGTCGCCAGGCGAGTGACACCGGTCAATGAGAAGATCAAAGAGTATTTGGTGACGACCCAAGAAGCGGTACATTTCGACGAAAGTGGCATGCGGGAGGGCGGATTGAAGTGGTTGCATTCGGCCAGTACGGCACTGGTAACCTTTTTCGCCATCCACGCCAAACGAGGCCAGATAGCTATGGACAAGATCGGCATCCTGCCCAAACGCAAAGGCTGGTGTATCCATGACTATTGGAAAGCCTATTTGACGTACCAGCAGGCTAAACATGGCCTGTGTAATGCCCATCTCATGCGCGAACTGACCTATTTGGTGGAGAATTTCCAGCAAAGCTGGGCAGAAGCGATGATCAAGCTGTTGGCGGAAATCCAAAAAGCTGTTCCAGCAGCCATCGCATTGGGACAGGATGCGTTCTTCCCCGAGCAACTGGCTGACTTTCAAAATCGCTATGATCAGATCGTTGCAGAAGGCTTATTGGCCAATCCACCCCCCGAACAAACGGAAGGACAAACCAGGAAGCGTGGACGGGTCAAACAAACGCTTTCCAAAAACCTGCTGGATCGACTGAGAGATCACCCCGATATGGTGTTGGCATTCATGAATGACTTTACCGTGCCTTGGGACAATAACCAGGCCGAAAGAGATATCCGGATGGCCAAATTGAAACAGAAGATTTCTGGTTGCTTTCGCAGCAACGGCGGTTCAGAATCATTCTGCCAGGTGCGCAGTTATATATCCACTGCTCATAAAAATAAGCAGCCTATCCTGGATGCAATCTATTTGGCTTTGGTCGGCAGACCTTTTATTCCGTCTTTCATAGCCACCGAGATGGCTGAGTAGTAACGATAAAAAATTGATTTCAGTTATTCTCTCGCTTGTCGCCGTGCTGGTGTTTTTTATCGGCATCGCCC
>Ga0209697_10009181_pt1 | contig 11019 bp, 7 predicted proteins | sample AliMusrvi5mmetaG_FD_184115 | JGI IMG/M metagenome (GOLD analysis project Ga0209697, IMG submission 184115) | Freshwater lake bacterial and archeal communities from Alinen Mustajarvi, Finland, to study Microbial Dark Matter (Phase II) - Alinen... | ecosystem: Environmental > Aquatic > Freshwater... | reverse complement strand
CCGTAATCGCCCTGCAGCGGGATATCGATAATCCGCCCGGCCATATAATGCGTGCCGTACAGCAGTTTGGCGCGGGCCTCGGGCGAGAGGTTCAGGCGCGGCAGGAACGTGTCCATGTCGATGTAGAGCAGCGGCACGTGCTTCTCATCGAAGAATTCGCGGACCATGGTGCCGACGGTGAGCGGCGCGGGGCCCTGCCCCATGAGATGTAGACCTGGCGGCGGAAGCCCTGGCGCAGCAGCGAATCGGCGAGAGAACGCAGGAAAGCGATGCCCTGGGTGGGCGTGATGTTCACGGTGGCCTGGGCAATCATGGTGGTGCCCGGATAGGACCAGATGAGGCCCGGCATGTAGAGGGCGTCCAGTTCTTCCGCCATGGCGATGGAGACACCGAGGGGCGAGACGTAGTCGCGGTCGCTCGGCATGATGCCGTTGGTTTCCACCGCGCCCACGGGGATGAAGATAATGTCGCTGCGTTTCAGATAGTCCGCCACCTGCACCTGACTGAGGCGGGTGAGGTCGCGGGTGTGCAGTTTGCGCACCTGTGCGGAAAGCGGCGCCAGGGTGAACAGCGCGGTGGTCAGCAGGATCGGCGCGGTTGTGATTCGCATGGGAATTTTCTTGTCAGAACGCCAACTTGAGCCCTAACTGGAGCACGCGCGAATCGTTCGCGGCGGACGTGATGATCCCGAAGGTGGAGGTTCCGAACGTGTTGCCGGGATTGTTGAAGTGCGGCGTGTTCGTTGTGTTGAAACTTTCGGCGCGCAGTTCCAGCGTGGTCTTCTCCCGGATGGCGATCTTGCGGAACAGGGAAGCGTCGAAGTTCACCAGATCCGGTCCGGTAAGAATATTGCGGCCCACGTTGCCGAAGGTCTTGTCGGCGGGCGCGGAGAACTGGCTGACGTCGAACCACGGCGTGCCGGATTTAAAGACGCCATAGATGGTCACCGGGCCGCTCACGTTGGGCCGGTTGTTGATGAACGGCGCGTTGAGGCCGGCGCTGCTGTACTGGAGATCGAGCGGTCCGCCGGTCTGCGCCGTAATTACGCCGTTCACTTGCCAGCCGCCGAGCAGCCAGCCAGCCACGCCCGTGTTCAGCCAGCGGCCACCTTTTCCGATGGGCAACTCATACAGCACACTTTCGACGAAGACCTGGGTGTGATCGAAATCCGAGCGAGCCCGGTTCAGGCTGAAGTTGTACTGGTTGTAGGGCGTGCAGGTGCGGTCCGAACAGTAATCCATCGACTTGCTGTACGTGTAAGAAGTGGTGAGCTGCAGGCCGTGAGAGTAGCGGTGGTTGAGCTTGAGTTGCAGGCTGTTGTAGCGCGTGCTCACGCCAATGATGGTGGTGGTGCCCGCCTTGCGGCCGAACGCCTGATTGAGGGGCTGGCCCGCCGCGCCCGCGCCGATCACCAGGCCGCGATTGAGTTGCAGCGTCACCGGGTCGTCCACGCCGTGGTTGCCCACATAGGCGGCTTCCACGGTGAAACCATACGTCAGTTCCCGCTGCAGGGCGAAGTTCCAGCTCTGGATATGGCCATGCACCAGATCCTTCGGCATCACCGCGTAAGTCAGAGTAACGGGCGCGTTGTTGATGATGCCGTTGTTCGGAATCGGCAGCAGGATGGGCGCCGGGAAACCGACTGCCATGGATCCCGCCGGCTGGTAAGCGTTCGGGGCGTCGAGTTCGCTCACCTGATTCGACGGGAAATTGTATTGCGAACTGTCCCGGAACAGGTAGCTGATGCCGAAGCCCGCGCGGACCACCGTCTTGTCGTTCAGACGATAAGAGGCCCCGATGCGGGGCGCGAAGTGGGCCGCGCCGTCGATGCCCAGATTCTGCGGGATGGAGCCGTAGCCACCTACGTTCAACGTGTTATTCGAGGGATCGTAATTCACGAACTGGCCTTTATAATGCGACGTCGCGGCGGGCCAGTTCTCATAGCGCAGCCCGAGATCGAGAGTCAGTTTCCGGCTCACCTGCCATTTATCCTGACCGAAGAAGAAAAAGTAACTCTGGCGGACGGTGGGAAATTCGACGTACAGATCGCGGCCCACCAGATTCGGCTGGTCGAGAAGAAAACTGGCGAAGGCGTTGGCGGAGCCGTTGGACTGGCCCGGCGTGGAGGTCTGTCCGGCAGTGAAGTTAAAGCGGCCGCGCGGATCGAAGGTCTGCGTCTGTAATAAATCGTTGCGGACGCGATTGATGTCCGTGCCCCATTTGAACGTGTGATTGCCGCGGATCTTCGTCCACGTATTCGCGATTTCGAAATTCGTCTGCGAGCGGCGCCAGGGCTCGCTCGGCGAGTAACCGACCAGGGGGCCATCGAAGCCGGTAATGTAAACGGAACTCAGGCCGCTCGACCAGGCATCAATGTTGGCGTTGCCGATGCCGATGTCTTTCGCGGTGGTCTTCAGATAATCGGTCTGGCTGACGTCGTTGCGGACGCGGGAGATGCCGAAGCGCAGTTCGGTGATCAGGCTGGAGTTGAAGATGTGCGTGTAGCTGAGGCCGGGCGCCTGGCTTCGTGAGGTGCCGATTCCGGCGAAGCCGCCGTTGCCCGGTCCGCCGGCGATGCCGAAGACGGGCGGCACGCTGATTTCGGGGCGCTGGTAGCTGTAGCGGAAATTCATGGAATCGTTGGAGCTGAACTGCTGGTCGATCTTGACGTCAAAATTGGCGGTGTTCTTGGCCTGCGGCACGGCATACGGATAGTTGCCGGAAAGCGCGGATGTGGCGGGGGCGGGCAGGTAGGAAAGGATCTTCGTGGCGATGGGGCTGATCCGGCTGGAGGGGATGATGTTACCCGCGAAGGCCGTGCGGCCCGTGCCGTCCGCGGCGCCCGTGGCGGGGTCATAGATACGCGTGCTGCCCGCCGAAAGATCGCCCGTCCGAAAAGCTGTTGGCGGAATGGTCAGTGTGCCGATGGCCGCCGATTCGCGGTCGCGCAGGCCCTGGTAATCGGCGAAGAAGAACGTCTTGTCCCGGCGGATCCGGCCGCCGAACGTGGCGCCAAACAGGTTGTAAACGAGTGGCGGCGTCTTGACCGCGAAATAGTTCTTGGCGGCGAATGCAGCGACTTTATTGAACTCATAGGCGCTGCCATGCCAGTCATTGGTGCCGGAGCGCAGGATGACGTTGGTGACGGCGCCGGTAACGCGGCCGAATTCTGCGTCGTAGTTGCTCGTCGTCACATCGACGGTCTGGATCGCTTCCACGGAAGGCACCACGACTGTCAGATTGCCGTTGTCCCAGTCATTATTGATGCCTTCGATCATGAAACTGCTGGCCTGGCGGAACTGACCGTTCACGTAAGTCGACAGGCTGTCCTGCGAGTTATAGAAAGAAGAATGCGGCCGGAAGGGTCGGGACGCGCCGGGGACGAGTCCGATGAGTCCCTGGTAATTCCGGTTGAAGGTCAGCGGGAGGTTTTCGAGAGTCTGGGTTTCGATTTTGACGCCGAGATCGGCGCGGTCTGTCTGCAGAATCGCGGCGGAAGCGGAGACGCTGACGGTTTCGCTGACGGAGCCAACCTGCAGGGTGAAGTCCACGCGGACGGTGCTGTTGGCGTCGAGCCGGACGTCCTTGCGGCTTTCGCGCTTGAAGCCGGCGTGTTCGCAATCCACGGTGTAAGTGCCGGGATCCAGAAGAGGAAAGGAGTAATTGCCCGCTTCATTGGTTTTCGCGTCGTGCACGATGTTGGTATTGATCTCCGTCACTTTGACGGCGGTATCGGGCGCGGGCGCGCCGGATCCATCCAGCACGGTTCCCAGAAGCGTGCCTTTATCGGCCTGGGCGTAAGCGGCAAGCGGCAACAAAAGAGCCATGACGAGAGCGCCGGAAAGGCGAGACAGCATGAGTGATCTCCTCAAAGTCGGGACTGGGAAACAATATATGCGAAACGTGCGGCGGTCGCAAGGCTCTGCGCGATTCCGCCGATACTTCGTAAACGACGCCGCGAGATATGATGATCAGCGATATGAGTAAACGCACTGTCGCCGTCTTCGCCGCCGCGTTCGCAGCCAGCCTTCTGCCTTCGCAGACCGCATCCGCGCAGCAGGCGAAACGGCCCCGCATCATCGGCATCTCGCAGATTGTGGTGAGGGCGCACGACCTGAACGCTTCGCGGCATTTTTACGCGGATTTACTGGGTTTTCAGGAAGCGTTTAGTGTGCTGAAAAATGAGACAGCCGTGGTGAAAAGCGGTCTGCCCGCGGATCAGGTCACGAGCATCTTCTTCAAGGTGAATAACCGGCAGTACATCGTGGTGATGCCGGAGACTTCGGCCGACGAGCCGCGTTTCGTGCGCTACACGGTGGAGACGGACGATGCGGAGGCGATGCGGGTTTATCTGAAATCGCTTGGCTATAGCGTGCCGGCGAAGGTGAGTAAGACACCGATGGGCGATCTCGCGTTCCGGACCGCCGATCCGGACGACAACGCGATTGAAGTGATGCAGTACACGCCCAACAGCATGAGCGTGCAGAACTTCGGCAAGTTCATTTCGCCGGAGCGGCTTTCAAACCGGATTATCCACGCGGGATTTTCGATCTCGAAACCGGAGAGTCTGAAATTCTATCTGGAAGGCTTTGGGGTGCGGGAGTTCTGGCGGGCGGATCCGACGATGAAAGCCCCGGGCGCGCCGGCTTCCACCCAGCCCGCGCCGTCGCCGCTGCTGGCCAGTCTGTCGAACCTGAAGCTGGCCGAGAGCGACGACTATATCGAGTTCGGCATCACGCGCACCGCGCCTGGCGCCGCGCCCCGGCGCAATACCGTGGGACATATCGCGCTCATCACGCCGGACATGCCGAAAACGCTGGCCGCGGTGGAATCTAAAGCGGCCTTCAAAGACTACAAACAAGCGCACGAAGCGCACGTGGGGATCAACCACAAATGGCAGGGGAATTACTTCGATCCCGACGGCACGCGCACGGAGTTCATGGAGCACGACACCGCCGACGGACTGCCGTCACCCATGTCGCACGCGCCGCATTTCGCGCAGTGAATAGCTCTTTGACCGAGTGGAGGTCTTTTCGTGATGGGGGCGGGAGCGGGTTGGCACCCCCAAACAGCGCCGGTTGCCAACCGGCGCGCAGATACACTATCTGCCCCACATTCGAAGGGTAGTGGAACTAACGTGACACGGCAAGCGACAGGCCGGCCTGTGTTTTGGATCCGGCTACCGACAGGATCACGGCGGCGTCGCCGGTCGCGGCATCCGGAGGCACGGTCAGATTGAACTGGTAGACGCCGGGCGAGACCAGGTAGCCATCCACTTTGGCGACGGTTCCGCCCACGGTCGCCGTGACCGTCTGCGCGATAGGCGCGGACACGGTGAAGAGCTTGCTGAAATCGATCTTCGGATTGCTCTGGCCGAAGCCGGTCCCATACAAAACGACAATCTCGCCGGGACGCGCCGGCGTGGTCGGGATGCCGGTCAGAAGGCCGGCAGGAGCGCAGTAAGTGCCATCCAGATGCACGGCCGTGGGATAGCGCGGCGTGAAGGTGAACAGACCAGGCGCGAGCGCCACCTTGTTCACCAGAATAATATTGCTCTGGTCGAGCTGACCCTGTTCCTGCAGGGCGACGACGCCGATGGTCGGGTCGTCCGGAATCAGAATATTGATCTGATTCGGGCTGATGTAAGCGATGTAAGTGGGCACGCCGTTGAACCGAACGGAAATATCGTTGAGCTGCAGCGGCAGGTTGCCGTTGACAAAGTCCGTGGGCAGCCAGGGTCTGGTGATGCTGGTGGAACTCCAGAGAAAGTTACTGCCGAATACACTGGCCCAGCCGCCCGCGGTAATGACGGGCTCACCGGTCGCCGCGCTCACGACACCGGTCACGGTAGGAATGACGGCGGCGGACGCACAGAGACCGCCCAGAAACAAAAGAACAATGGATTTCATGTTTGGTTGACCAGACAGAACCGCGACCGCCCTGTCCTGAAGGACCGGACGGCCGCGGTTTCTGTCGAAGAACGACGTCTATCTTCCCGTGGATGCCGCCATTGCCGCCAGCACATTGGCCGGCGTGTAAGGCAGCTGCCGGACACGCACTCCGATGGCGTCGAAGATGGCGTTGCCAATCGCCGCCGCCGAAAGCGTGATGCCGAGTTCCCCGGCGCCCGTCTGACTGACATTCGGGTTATTGATGACCACGGTCTTCATGACCGGCACCGGCATGCCCCACTGAAACACCGGGTACGTGTTCCAGTCGAACGAGGTAATGGAACCCGTCTTCGCGTTCCACTTCACCTGCTCGAACAGCGCGCGGCTCATGCCCTGCAGAATGCCGCCTTCCGTCTGGTTGACCATGCCGTCGGGATTCGAAACCGGTCCGCTTTCCACCGCGGAAGTCAGTCTTTTGACGAAGACCTGGCCGGTGGCGCGGTTCACTTCCACGGTGGCCACCAGCGCGGAATACCCGTTGTTCCCTTCATAGAGCACGCAGGCGATGCCGCGCCCCGTGGGGTTGCCGAAGGGGAGATGCTCGTCTTTGGGTGACGGCCTGGTGTCCCATTGTGCCGCTTTGGCCGCCGCCTGCACCACCGCGATCAGGCGCGGGTCGGTGAGATGACGCAGACGGTAGTCCACGGGATCCATGCCGAGGCCGGCCGCGATCTCATCCAGGAAGCATTCGTTGGCGAAGGTATTCTGCAGACGCGCGGGCGAGCGCAGCGGTCCCGTGAAGAAGGGCGATGCCACCGTATGCGTCAGCACCCGGGCGCTGTTCACCGTGCCCGTGCCGCCGGCGGGTTTCCCCGCCACCACGCCGCTGAGATAGTTGGCGACGGAATTGTTGTTGTTCGAGAAGGCCGTGGGAGGCGTAGCCTTGGCGGGAGTGGGCACCGGCGCGGGCAGACCGGCGAGGTTCCCCGACAGGATGTTGCCGGGCGTGGTGGCGTTCGGGCGATTGCCTTTACTCACCGTCCAGGCTTCATAGGCCCAGGTGGAGATCTGGCCGCCGGCGTCGACACCCGCCTTCAGACTGATGGCATAGGCGGCGCCATAACTTTCGCCCTGCACATGCTCATCCTTGCGGGACCACTGCACGCGCACGGGTTTTCCGACCGCCTGGGAGAGCAGCGCCGCGTCGTAACTCACCGAATCGTTGCCGTTCAGGCCGTAACAGCCGGAGCTTTCCGTGAAGATGACGCGGATATTTTCCTTCGGGATGCCCAACACGACGGCGACGCTGTCGCGCTGCGGATAGACGCCCTGCGTGGCCGACCAGATTTTGGCCAACGCGTTCGGGCCGCTGCCGCCGCGCACGTCGGCCACCGCGCAGGAAGCCGCCATCGCGCCGTGCATCTGATAGGGATGCAGATACTGCGCGCTGAAGGTGCGGGTCGCCTTGGCGAGGTTGGCGTCGGTATCGCCCGATTCGAGCGTCAGGCTGTCGGCCGAAGGAAGGGTCTGCATCCAGGACGCGAGTGTTGCCTGGTCCGGCAGCGTATCCCCGTCGGACCACTGCACCTGCAGCGAGCCGGCCGCCTGAATGGCATGCCACTGCGTGTCCGCAACCACGCCGACGAAATTATTCTTCACCACCACCTGGACCACGCCGGGCATCCCCATCACGGAACCCTTGTCGACGCTCATTACCTTCGCGCCGACCACGGGAGGACGCACCACGCGGCCGTGCAGCATGCCGGGCACGCGCACGTTCTGGATGTAGCGGAAAGTGCCCGTGGCCTTGGCCGGAATCTCGGGCCGGGGAACCGAGGTGCCCAGAATCGTGTATGTCTTCGGATCTTTCGGCTTCGTCTGGCTGTTCAGCACCAGGCTGAAGCGCTGGCCTTCCAGCAGCTGTCCGTATGTGATCTGCTGGGTCGGGTCGCTTTTTGGTGAGACCACGCCGTCCTTCACGGTGAGCGCGTCCGGCGTGGTGTCGAACCACTCCGAGGCCAGTTGCAGCAGGGCGTCGCGGGCAGTGTCGAGCGCCTGGCGCAGACCGCCCGGCCCGAACTCCGCGATGTGGCTCTGGCTGCCCGAGGTGACGCCCTGATCGGGAGTGACGCCGGTGTCGCAGAAGATCAGTTTCACGCGGTTCATCGGGATGCTGAGTTCTTCGGCGGCCAGCTGCATCTGCACGGTGGCGAAGCCCTGGCCGAACTCGCATTTGCCGGAGTAAATGGTGACGCTCTCGTCGGCCGCGATGGAAACCCAGGAATCCACCTTCGTGGCGTCCACCAGGCCGGTGGGATTCACGGGGCTCTGCGCGGCCAGTTTCGCGGCCTCGCCGGTTGCGGCGAAACCCACGACCATCATGCCGGCGGATTTAAAAAAGTCGCGGCGCGACGCTCCCGCGGCGGCGTTGATCTCCGCCTTTTCGAATTCCCGAAATTCGCTCATTGTGTTTTCCCCTGTGAATAGAGAACCAGCGCGTCCAGCATGCGGTTGTGCGCGTGGCAGCGGCACAGCAGGGGCGTCTTGCCCAGCGCGTTCAGAATCTGCTCGCGCGTGGCGCCGGGGTTGGCATCGATAAAAGTCTTTCCGTAGAGAATCGGGCCGCTCACGCAGTAGCCGCACTGCATGGCCTGCTGCGAGATAAAGGCCTGCTGCACGGGGTGCGGACCGGCGGGCGTCGCCAGGCCTTCCAGCGTGGTGATGGTCGCTCCCGCGACATCCACCACGTTCGTGATACAGGAACGAATGGGCTGGCCGTTTGCCAGCACGGTGCAGGCGCCGCACTGCCCCAGCCCGCAGCCGAACTTGGGCCCGGAGGTCTGGACCTGCTCCTGCAGCAGGTAAAGCAGCGGTGTGTTCGGATCGTCGGCGGTCAGATTGACTGACACACCGTTCACCGTCATTTTATAAACAGCCATCGGCAGCGGAACTCCTCTTGTGAACGCTCTTGTGAACGTAAGACTTGTGTGCCGATGATAGATCCAGCCGGGGGGGCGGGTCAATCATCTTGCGGGAATAGACGGCGAATTTTACAGGATGTGTACAAGTCTTTCAACAAATCCCGTGAATTCTACCTGGCGCCGGTTTCGGACCGCAGGCTGAGGAGCGAGACGCCCTGCCGGGGAAGGGAGAAATGGACAGTGACCACGCCTTTCGCGACCGGGACGTAATGAGGGGAGTCGAGCAGTTGCAGCTGACCCGCGGCTTCCAGTTCGGCGCGCTGTTCGGGAGTCGGCATCTGCGGGGAGCCCATCTTCTTCCAGAGCGTCCAGGCGTTGCTGTGCGTGTCGTCGATCCGGTAGTGCGTCAGCAGCACACGGTTGCCCGGCACGCCCTGGACGTTCACGGTGACGTCGGACGGTCCGGCCGGCACGTCGTCGTCATGATAATTCCAGGCGAGCACGGAAATCTCCCGGTCGGAACGCGTCGCCAGCGCATCGATATTCGCCGTGCCGCGAACGCCGTCGCGCAGCAGCGAATCGAGCGGGATGCGCGCGGAACTCTGGACGCCGATCCGGTCGCCGTGCATCATGCCGGCCATGCGGAAAACGTTCAGGACCGGTTTATCCACGCCGTTGGTCGCGAGCGTGCGCAGGCCGTCGAACCAGGGCTGCCCTTCGAACTCGAAAGCCCAGGTCAGCATGCCGGCGATGTTGGTCTTTTCGCGGTCGGCCAGTTCGAAGATGTTCTTCATCATCACGGCCGTGTAGGCCGGATACAGCGGACCATTCCGGTAGGCGTTCTGCGGATAGACGCGGGCGGAACAGGCGGCGCAACCTTCGGGGTCGGACTCGCTCAGAATGATGGGCAGATCACGGAACTTCGGGAAAGAGTGAACGATCTGGAAGCCCTTCGACACGTCCTCGGCATTCTTGGCGATGCCCATGCGAACATGCCCGTCGGCCACGGCGGGGCGGCCTTTCGCGTGGTAAGTGATGAAGTCGAGGGGCGTGCCGGCTTTGTCGCAGTGCTCCAGGAACTGTTTCAGGTAAGCGGCGGCTTTCTCGCCGGCGGGCCCGGTGGTCGCGGGGCCGCCCACCTTCGCGGTGGGCAACGCGCGCTTCACCGCCGCGGCGGCGGCGTCATAGAGGCGGTCGTACTCTTCGGCCGTGCCGTGCCAGTAGCCGATGTCCGGCTCATTCCAGACTTCCCAATACCAGCTCTCCACCTCCGCGCGCCCGTACTTACTCACGGCATGACGGACCCACTGGTAAACCAGTTCGCCCCACTTGCCGAAGTCTTTGGGCGGATAGGACCAGCCGCTGTAATAGTCGCGGTTCGGCGCGCCGGGTGTCCATGTGGCGCTGTAGGGATCGGGCTTCGTCGAAAGAGCCTTTGGCATGAAACCGATTTCGACGAAGGGCTTCGCGCCCGCCTGCAGGTAGGTGTCGAGAATGCGGTCGGTCAGGGTCCAGTCGTAGACCGGCCTGCCCTGCGCGTCCTCGGTGTAAGCGTTGGTGGAACCCCATTTCAGTCCGGGCGTGCCGTCGCCCGTGGCCAGCATGAAGTGCGTGCGGATGTAAACCGGCCCGCCGCTCAGCGCGGCCAGTTCACCAATGAGTTTCCGGCCGTTCGGCGCGTAGGTGAAGTTCGGCTCGTCATATCCGAAATAGCCGTAAATCGGCTTGAACGTGCCGGTCTTCGCGGCGCCATCCACAGTAATTACAGCCTGCTGCGCGGTGCAGCTCAGCGCCAGAGCAAACAAAATCAGCGTCTTCATAAGGTCCGATCAATAGTACAGCTTCAGCGCGAACTGTATATTACGCGGCGTGCTCACCGTGCTGGTCACCACGCCGCCGGACGCCGTGTCGATGTTCGTGCCCGGCGCGGCGAAGCTGGGCGAATTGGTCAGATTGAACGCCTCCGCCCGGAACTGCACGCGCACCCGTTCGCCGATTTTAAACTGCTTGAAGAGAGACAGATCCAGATTCCGGAAATTGTCTTCGCGCAGGATATTCACGCCGGAGTTTCCCCAAAGGTAATTGCCGGGCACCGTGAACGCCGTCTTATCGAACCAGTTATTGAGTGTCGGATTCGCCAGTTCGCCCGACCCGATCCGGTTGGGACGCTGGCCGCCGATGCCGGTGTTCGACACATCGCGCGAAAT
>Ga0209697_10009159_pt1 | contig 11034 bp, 6 predicted proteins | sample AliMusrvi5mmetaG_FD_184115 | JGI IMG/M metagenome (GOLD analysis project Ga0209697, IMG submission 184115) | Freshwater lake bacterial and archeal communities from Alinen Mustajarvi, Finland, to study Microbial Dark Matter (Phase II) - Alinen... | ecosystem: Environmental > Aquatic > Freshwater... | reverse complement strand
ATACTATTTCATTGAAATTCTATCAATCAACACTATGATAACAAGGGAGGTCCTTCCGAAAATACTCCACTGGGTAGGCAAGGAAAAGATCCTTATCCTGAAAGGAGCTCGACAGGTCGGCAAAACAACTCTCCTCAACGAAGTGGTCGCCGAGATCAAAAAAAAGGACCCGACAGCCGAGGTCGTTTTTCTTCGCGCAGACGATACTTCCGATGCCACCTATCTCAGATCGACAGCGATACTCGAAGAGTACCTCAAAAGAAACCACGGCTTTCCAGATCGATCTGTTACTGTCTGTATCGATGAATTTCAGAATATTCCCGATGCGGGAACGTTTTTGAAAACGTTTTTTGATGCACATAAAGGGAAACTGCAATTCATCGTAAGTGGCTCAAGCTCACTCGAAATAACGAAGAACACGGAGTTTCTCACAGGCCGTTCTATCGACTTCGACATACCGCGCATCACATTCCGTGAATACTTCAACTATGAAAACAACAGCACGGTAGCCGCCATCCCACTGTCGGATTTTGAATCACTGAAATTGTTTTACGAGACCTATACGGATCAGATCGATCTCCGTTTCGGGACATACCTGACCTATGGAGGCTATCCAGAGGTCATCACGACGGCAGGACACGAAGACAAGATCACCATTCTCGAATCAATTGCGAAAACCTATGTCGAAAAGGATGTGGCCGGCTTCCTAAAGATCGAGAATATCACCGGATTCAACGATCTCGTCAGGATACTTTCGGCTCAGATAGGCAGTCTCGTCAATCTTTCGGAAATCTCCATAACGACCGGACTCGCACGAAATACCGCTGAAAAGTATCTCGAAGTTCTGGTCGGCACCTATGTATTCCACGTCGTAAATCCTTTCTTCCGAAACATCCGATCAGAGCTTTCGAAGATGCCAAAGGTATATGCACTCGATATCGGCATGCGAAACTATTTCACCAGATCGTTCGACACAGATGGAAAATCAGACGGACATCGTATCGAAAATTTCGCGTATCTCGAATTCTTGAATCGGTTCAAGAAGGAATATGTTCATTTTTACCGGACGACCGGCGGAGCAGAAATAGATTTTGTCATCGAACTTCCCAATAATTCCGTCCTTCTCGCGGAAGTGAAATACCGTCCGAAACCGAGCCTTCCGGTCGCGATGCGAAATTTCGAAAAACGATATCCGGAAGTCGTCTCCAAAAAGATCATTCTCACGAAGTACGTCATCCGGAAAGATCCGGACGGAACAATCTTTCTCCCAGTCAGTCTACTCCCCTTCGTCGATCTCACGTCATAAAGAGATCGTATGAAGCTCAAGCACGACAAATACAAAACGGCACGCGGAGGCGCATCCAAGCTACTGACGATATCGTGCCAGGCATGCGGCGCTTCGATCTGCCGATATCAGAAAGACGGGCCAGGCGCCTTGCGTCGGATGTATGTCGATCGCATCTCGGAACCGCGCGTTCCGCTCTCAAACAAAGACCTTTCCTGTCCGAATGGACATCTGCTCGGGGTCGCGATACTCTACAAGAAGGAAAACCGTCCGGCATTCAGGTTGATAACCGGATCCGTGAAGAAAACTGCGGGTAAGCCGTCTGAATGACATCGCCTATGGAAAATCGAATGGAACTCATCGAAGAAGAACTCGACCGGATCAAGAAAAGGAATATCCGAGTGGAGGCCGACAAGGCCTGGGAGAAAAGTCTCGTGAGAATAGCCTCGATATCGGGGATCACCTATCTCATCGCCACAGTCGCCCTGTTCGCCATCGGGAATGATGCTCCGTATCGAAACGCGCTCATACCGACACTCGGCTATTTTCTCTCCACTCAATCCCTCCCGTTCATTCGAACACTCTGGGAACGCAACAGGTCCGCTGATCAAAAGTAGCTGATTTTCCCTCATAGAAGCACTATTATGACCCCGACCATCAGCTTCATCCTTTCCGTCCTCACGGCGATGACACAAGCAACGCTCGCACTCGTCGCAGCAGCCTCCGTCCTTGATTTAAAACGGATGCGAAGTCTTGCCGGGAAATACATCACGGGGCGTAATGCCATCCGTGCGGCGCTCATCGTCGCGCTCGTCGCGACGGCCGGCAGCCTCTACTATTCCGAGATCGCCGGTTTCGTGCCATGCGAACTCTGCTGGTTCCAACGGATCTTCATGTATCCGCAGGTCGTCATCCTCGGCCTGGCAATCATGAAGCGCGACCAAAATATCGAAGCGTACGGTCTTACTCTCGCGGGTTTCGGACTCCTCTTCTCCCTCTATCACAATGTCGCCATCTATACCGCGGTCCCGAGCGCCTTCTGTTCCCTCACCTCCGTCTCATGCGCCACGAAGGTCGTACTCGGACTCGGGTACGTCACGATCCCCCTCATGGCGCTCACTGCCTTTTCCCTGATCATCGCGATATTCCTCCTACAAAGACTCGGCGGGAAAGACACGCGTTGATTGCGAAAATATCCTTATGGACATCGGAAAAACGGTCAAAAAAGTCCCACCGGGAGTATGGATACTCGTCGCCATCGCGATTGTCGGCATCTTTTTGCGTACCTACCGTTTCTCACAGTGGATGTTTTTCTACCCCGATCAGGCGCGCGACGCGACACTCGTGGACGACGTACTGTCCGGGAGATCAACGTGGCCACTCCTGGGGCCGATTGCTGCCAGTACGCCGTTTCAGTTGGGACCGGTCACCTACTACTTCCAGATCGCGGCCGGCGCGCTGTTCGGTGTCTCGCCTTGGTCCCTGGCCATTCCGGACCTCTGCTTCGGCATCCTGACCATCCCGCTTCTGTATGTCTTCCTGAAGCGGATCCTCACCCCGTGGACATCGCTTTCCCTCGCGGGACTGTATGCGGTCTCCTTTCCCGCGATCCGGTATTCCCGTTTCGCGTGGAATTCCAATTCCATCCCGTTTTTCATCGTCTTGTTCCTCCTGTCGCTCTCCGAATTCCTGCACGCGAAAAGCCGGGCCGCCTGGGCCTGGGTGGTCGCGCTCGGCATCGCGCTCGGCATCGGCGTCCAACTGCATACCATATTACTCGTCTCGTTGCCACTCATGACGGTTCCGGCTTTCGTCTTCTCGATGCGGTCGGACCCGAAGACATGGAAAAAATGGCTCGCGGTCATCGCACTCGCGATCGCCCTGAACACGGGACAGATTGTAAGCGAGACCCGGACAGGATTCCAAAACACCCAATACTTTTTCAGCGTCCTCGACACGCGCTCGCCACACGAAAGTGTCGGACTGATGCGGAACATCTCCCTCGACATCGCTTGCCATGCCCAGGCAAACGCGTTCTTCGCCTCGTCCCAACCGAAAGACGACACCTGCGCGACGTTTACGAGCTTCCGCTACGTGGCCGGCGGGTACGCGGACCGGGCATCCTACGCGTCCTTCCTCGCAAGTATTGCCTTCGGACTCGCCGTATTCATTCTCGGTATCACGCTTGCCCTTCGTCGCCTTCGGACGGAACGCGATGCCCGAAAGAGCATGTTCCTGCGGACGATCCTTTCCTCCGTCGCCATCACATTCCTCGTGATGCTCCCCGTCGTCGGACACAACGGCCAGGTGCGGTATCTGCTCCCCGTTTTCTTTTTCCCGTTCCTCTCCCTCGGACTGACGGCGGAATACGTCTCGCGAACATTCCCCGGGAAACGCTTCCGGTTCCTTCCGGTCGCCGGTCTGATCGTCCTGGTTTTCCTGAACGCTTCCACGATCGTTTCCGAGGCGTGGCTCTCCGCGGCCGGCGTACGTGGCAACGCGCAATACGTCATATTCGACGAACTCGAGGCGATTCGCGACGCGATCGTTTCCGGATCGGCGCCGCAACGGGAAGCATACCTGTACGGCGGGGAAAAATATATGCAAAATTACCTCAAGCCGCTCGGCTATGTCTCTTCCCGGGAGAACTTCACGATCCTGAAAGGAAGACGCGACATCGGAAGCGTCCCCTCGGGGAAGCCGGTCTTCTTTATCGCCCAAAGTCCGGGCATCGCGCCGGATTCGGAGTATGACGCACGACCGGAAGACTTCGGCATGACCGTCGAGAGTTACCGGGGCGTCGGAAACATCGGCGCATACAAGATACGGCACTGACATCGGATTTCCGCGTCGCCTCATCGTCCGACCGACCGGAATAGGATCCGAAGGAAGCTCCGAATCTTCGGGGCCGGTCGCTCACGGACAGCGGCGGGGAACGCGGGACAGGGGAACTATTCCACCTCAAACAGTTCCTTCACGTCGGACCAGGTCAGTTTCTTGAACAGATCGTCGCTTTCACCGACCATGGTGTCAAAGAGCGATCTCTTCTTCGCCTGCAATCGTACGATCTTCTCCTCAATCGTTCCCTTGACGATCAGTCGGTACACATTCACCGTTTTTTTCTGTCCGATACGGTGTGCGCGGTCGATCGCCTGATTTTCCACGCTCGGATTCCACCACGGATCGAAGATGATCACCGTATCGGCGGATACGAGATTCAGTCCCGTTCCACCCGCCTTGAGACTGATCAGGAATACCGGAATGCCGGCATCACCATTGAATTCATTCACAAGCTCCTTGCGGTTCTTCGTCTTGCCGGAGAGATACAGATGTCGTATCCCTTTCTTGTCGAGTTCCTTTTCCAGGATATCAAGCATTCGCGTGAACTGGCTGAACACGAGGACTTTCCGGCCCGAAGAAACGATCTCATCGACGAGCTCCAAAAACAGGTCGAGCTTCGCGGATGAATACTTCTCATGTTTCTTGTCCTTAAGCAGGAGCACGGGATGATTGCAGACCTGCCGCAGTTTGGTAAGCCCGGCCAGGATATGGATCTGCGACTTGGCGAACCCGCGTGTTTCCACCGCATCGGAAATATCTTTTTTCACGTTCTTCAGGATTTCCTGATAGAGGATATTCTGGTCATCGCCCAGCCGGCAATGGCTTACCTGCTGGATTTTCGACGGTAGCTCCTTCAGTACGTGCTCCTTCGTCCGTCGCAACATGAAGCACGCGGTCTTTTTCCGCAAGGTCTCGAGTGCATCATGATCGCCGTTTTTCATGATTGGCCGTTCGAACCGCTCGCCGAACGTGCGGCTCGTCCCCAAGAATCCCGGCATCACGAAGTCGAACAGGGACCAGATCTCGGACACCGAATTCTCGAGCGGCGTCCCGGTCAACGCCAACCGATAATCGGCATGGATACATTTCACCGATTTGGCGTTCTGTGTCCGATAATTCTTGATATACTGCGCCTCGTCGATAAGACAATAGTTGAACTTCAGCTTGTCATACTGCGCCTCGTCCCTCTTGACCGACGGGTACGAGGTGATGATCAGATCGAATTTCTTGGCCTGCTTCAACAGCGCCTGTCGCTCGGCCGGAGAGCCGCTGATGACAAGTTTCTTCATCTTGGGAAAGAATTTCGTCACCTCGTCTTCCCAATTGAACAGCAACGTCTTCGGACAGATCACGATCGAGGGCCTGTTCTTCACCGGATTCATCGCCACGAGAGAGAGTGCCTGCAACGTTTTCCCAAGCCCCATATCGTCCGCCAAGATACCGCCGAACCGGTATTTCCGCAAAAAATAAAACCAATCGACTCCCTCCCGCTGATAGGCGCGAAGTGGCTTGCCGATACCCGCCGGAATCTTCACCCGCTCGACCGGCTTCCCGCGCTGCGCCTCATCCATGAACTTTCTGAAGCTCTTGGAAAGCTTCGCAGTATAATAGGGCGACCCGGTCACAATCCCCTCGAGCTCCGGCGCATGATACAGTTTCCCCTCGAACGACTGTCCCTCTTTCCGGTAAAAACTCTGCAGCATCGCGATGAATTTCTCCAGCTCCGCCTGATTGGTTATCTTCAGGATCCGTCCGTCCGCCAGGGTAAGGAACTGTTCGCGATTCTCGACATACTTCCGCAGGTCGTCGATCGTTATCCGGTTTTCGCCACAGTAGCAGTCGACGTCGAATCCGAACCAGTCGTTTTCCGTGTCAAAGTCAACCTTCACATCGGCCTTGAACGATTCTTCGATAAAATCGAAGTCGTCACGCATAGAGACGATCGGCCACCCGAGCGATTTGACCTTCGGCCAACAGACATCGTAATACTGCGCGATCTGTTTCTCGCCTTTCCGCACGCACCGGACTTTTTTCGCGAATCCGTACGTCTCATCCTTGGAGAATTTTCTGAACACGTCGATTTCCGATTTCGCCAGGACAGTGGCGTAGTTGATCGCATTCCCCCGTATTTCCACATGGTAGTTATCCCGACCGCGAGCATAGCGCATCTGAAAACTAAGACGACCGCCGCGCGTGCTCCGAAAAACCGTATCCGCCACGTCGACTTTCGCGAACCCGTAGTCCATCACCGCCCGCACCCGAAGATACTTCCCGTCATGATCGTATTCGACCGAAAAAGCCGGCCCGATCTTCTGAAATTCGGTCACCGTGAACGATTCGGGGATATCGGACTCGACATCGAACGCGGCCCTCAGGTCCGAGATCAACGCATTGATTCGGATCAATTCCTCGTCAATGAGCGCAACCTCGTATTTCACGTTCGATGAAGCGCCTTTCGACTGATCGGCCCGGGCTTCATACGGCAAAAATTTGACATGCTCCAATAGTCTTCTCGTGATCTTCGCCACCGTCTTCGATATCGGAATGATCCGTACCCGACCGTCGATGATCGCTATCAGGTCGGCCATGCCGACCACAAGCAGGCTCTTTTCCGAGGAAAAGACATTCTCCATGGCAACGACGATGTCCGTCCGACCCGGCAAGCCGATATCGTCGACCAGCTCATCGCCCGACCGTACCGACAATCCTATCTTGATTTTTTTTCCGGCATCCTCGAAAATCAGCCGGCTCGTGGCCGATATCGTATTCAGATACAGATCCATACCGGATTCCTGCACCAGACTGAAAATCTTTCCCCAATCCTCATCGGCATCCGTTTCATAGTATGAGACACGCAATCTCCGTACCGCCGCCAGCACGTCCTTTTGCGGTTGGGTAAGATAGTTTTTTCCGCTTCGCAGGAGCACATCGGGCGATACGGCCCAATAGTCCTGGTTCGGCTTGTTTGTCTCCCGCAAGTCGAGTCGCAACGAATACTCGGATCGGAACACGAGCGAGTATCTCTTCAGGAACCGATCCCGATCCGCCTGAGTCCGATCCGTTTCCACGCGTTTCTGAAACGGCACGCCGACTCGCAACGTGCCACCCTTCACGTTTTTCCCGAGTTCCTGGATAACGGTTTCCGGCACCGCCTCGGCATCGATACCGATCGATTGCAAAAGTCGTCTCAACTCCGCAAATGGATCGTTTCCGACGTCGGCCACGCTCCGGACATCCGTCGTTTTTTCATCCAGCACGATTTCGGCGTCCCGTATCACGGGTTTGTTTCGCGATACATCCGTCCCGAAATGATCCTCCCATCGTTTCGCGACATTCGAAGGAGACCGCTCCATCCATTCCGAAAATGCCTGCTTATATTCAGCGATATCGGATACATCGCTTTCCGTTTCGAAAAATTCCCCGTATCGGTCAAGAATAGTCAGCCCCAAGGCCGTCGCATGCTTGCACGTTCCCCAGTCATACGGACAGCTGCAGACGAACCGGCTCAGACCGCCCGTTTTCACATTGAGTACCGCTTCCGTCTCATAGATATCGCCACCGGACACGAGCGCCTCTACCTTTACCGCTCCGGCCGTGCGGGATGTAACCGTAATCCGACCGATCGCACCTTTCTTATAATACGAAAAACCGCGCGAATATATCGTCGCGCCGACATTTCGCTTAAGAGCATTCTGCGCGACACCCTTGCCGAAGAGGCGCTGAGGCATACCGTTTCTCATTTCAGATCCATTTCATTTTTGCACCTCTGTCGGGAAAATACCAGTATTCCGACCAGGCAATCCTGAAAAAAGGCTCACGAAGGCTAAAAATTCAGTCAGAACCATGTATTGCGTCTGATCCGTTTTTTGTTTTGTCCGAGACCGACTTCACACAGGCCGCTTTTTTATGTATGCCGACACGCGTTTCACTTCCACGACAGGATATCCGAGAACCGCTTCGGCTGATACCTCTCGAAATCCTCCTCCTTCACATAGAGCATATCGTATCGGATCCTGTCCTGCCGGCTGTTCGCGTCCTCGCACCATTGTTTCAATCGCTCAATCTTCAACGGGTCATCCAAATCTTCTCGCCCTTTCGTTTCGACTATATAGACCGTTTTTCCATCCAATTTTACAAAGAAGTCCGGATAGTAGAATGAAATCGAACCATCCGAATTCTTATAATCGATCTTGAAATGAACCTCATAATAGTTCTTCGCAAACGAGACGACGTCCTCGCAACCCTCAAGAAAATCCGCAAACGACAGTTCAAGATCGCTATCACCGACAATCTTATTGAACACACTCTTCTTCGGCAAGAGGTATTTTCTATCGTTCACGACAAATGGACGACTCTGACTGATGCAGATGAAGTTCTTCACTTCAGCATCGCCGACATCCTTGATCGTCAGGTCATTGATCGCTTTTTTGAACGTCTCAATGATCGTCTTTGACGCTTCGATTTCCGATAGGTTTCGAAGTATATTCGAGTCTTCCAAATCAACCGGCTCTTCAAAGAGATGCTCACGTACGAATTCCTTCACTTTTCCGAACAGAATATCGTAACATCCGAATAACCGGAGCTCCTTCATGATCGTTTGCACAAAATATCCGATCGCGCTCTGATAATTCGGCTCGATCATGGTATCAAGTACCGTCCGATGATGTTCTTCTCCCTCTACCACCGTCTTGAACACGATTTCCTTTTTTTCTGTATCGCTGAATTGTTTCACGGTAACTTTTGTGTGATCCAATGCCGATATGTGAAGCTCGCCGATATTCTTGTACTCCCGTTGAATCCGCGGGGTCAGGATCGGCAATTCGATATCCAACGCCGGAATATCTTTCTTCACATTCGCATGATCCACCTCTATGACCGTCGGCGTTATCGGATCGCCTCCCATACCCATCTGCCGCTTTTCAAGTTCGACACCTTCCGCTTTGATGGATTCCACAAAATCCATGAACGCAGGCGTCCCGATAATACTCACGTATTCCTCGATCTCGTTATTGCCGAAAAACATACGCCGGAGCCCTCGTCCGAGCGTCTGTTCCGGCAAGATATTCGACTTCGACGTATACGCCCGAAGTCCGACAATCGTCGTCACGTTCCGCACATCCCAACCCTCCTTGAGCATCAAGACCGATACGATGACCTTATATGGGCTTTCGACACTATCGATATGATTTGCCTGCTCTCGAAGCCGTTTCAATTCTTCTTCATCTTTCCCCTTCACGGTTTCCGATATCTCGCCGCTCTTATTCGTGTGAATGGTCAACACGGCACCTTTCAGATCCGGATAGGAGCGTTCCAGATATTCCGCGACGTCATCGCAGTTCGTGGTGTCGTCGGTCATGATAAAGAGGATCGACTTCTTTCCCGTCGGCGCCAACTGGGCATATGTCTTCTTCCATTCCTCCACCCCGAGACGGATGAAGTCCTCGTATTTTTCCGTAAAAATAGAACTCTGTTTCTCGGTCAACTTCGCCCGGCTCGCCTGATCCGGCAGAACCGGATTCTTCACGACCCGCTGATGGATCGCCTCGACAAGCGGATAATCGGATACGGTTTGTACGAATATCGCACCATTGTTATGCTTCGGCGTTGCGGTCACGTCGATCTGTAAGGCAAGTTTCTTCCCTTTCTGCAACAGCTTATGATGGATATCCTGGATGGATCGGAACCAAGCAAGCTTCTCATCATGGACATGATGTGCCTCATCATTGATCACCATCAGTTCGTCGATATCACGGATGATATCTCCGAGATCCACCCGGGACTCGTTCGTCTTGGTCACCGGTTTCGAACCGAGGAAGTATTCGCTCGCGTCCTCATCATCAAGACTTGATTCCCGAACATCGCTCTCAAAGACCCGATGAATGTTCGTAAGAAATATATTTCCAGCTTCGGATATGGTCCGAATATCGTCCTGGAGATGCAGGGTTACCTGAAAATCATCCTGCCAGTTTTGCCCTTCGTACCCGTTATCCGGCAAAATCGGATCCTCGTAAAAAATCTTCAGTCCTTTGAAATCATTCTTGATCCGCTCTAGCACGATGATGTTCGGGGTGATAAGGAGAAAGTTCCGCGACAGTTCAGACCCCTCCTCGTACAGTCGATGAAAGTACGACCATGCAAGCAAAAGGCTCATCACTTTCGTCTTCCCACTCCCTGTCGCCATCTTTACCACGAACCGGAGCCACTCTTCCGTAAACATGTTCGGACTCACCCGACCAAGCTTGTCATACTTAACCATGTCATATTTCCCTTCCACCTTCGCGACATCATACAACCAGACAATCGTTTCCACCGCTTCACGCTGAGCGAAATAATACCGGAACGGATAGGCGACTCCATCGGCATTCAAAATCGTATGCTCCGTTTTGAACCACCAATTAAGCAAAGCGCGACTCGTCGCACTCGCACCTTCATAGTTTTGTGCGCGCCACAAAGCAACTGCTTCACGAAGTGCCGGCACGAACGGTGGAAGTAGCTTCTCATACCCCTGCTCCCGGAGGTCTTCCTCAGCCGGAAACCATCTGGTATTCGGATCCAGGATAGCGTATGGGTCTATGGGAAAGTCTTTGTGGAGTGCCATGGTATTGATGTACATTAGGTGTAATTTCGATGGCTTTTACAAGGGAAAAAAATGAGCTATTTTTGAAAATTATATAAAGATAGGTTTACTTATCTTCCTTTACAATTTTCCACACAGCCGCGCGCGCCGCTCTCGAATGATAAGTCGCGCTACGTCATCTCTACTATGCTGTAATTGATAATTTGTAAGAATTAACAGCGTTGTTTACAAAAATTGATTGAGCGGTTACGCTCAAAAGTCATAATTTTTGGAAACAATATGGTAATCCACAAGAAAACGAAATTGACACCGGATCAGAGAAAAGAGCTCG
>Ga0209697_10009153_pt1 | contig 11040 bp, 7 predicted proteins | sample AliMusrvi5mmetaG_FD_184115 | JGI IMG/M metagenome (GOLD analysis project Ga0209697, IMG submission 184115) | Freshwater lake bacterial and archeal communities from Alinen Mustajarvi, Finland, to study Microbial Dark Matter (Phase II) - Alinen... | ecosystem: Environmental > Aquatic > Freshwater... | reverse complement strand
GCGCCAGCGTCACCCCCCCGAGATCATGGACCGCGGCATAGACCGTACCGGGTGTGTATCCAGCGGCGACGCCATACGCGGCGGCCAGATCGGTTTGGGCAGACTGCGCGATTGTGCCTCCGGCGTAAGTTCCTCCGTCCAAAATAAGGTTTGCCGTCCCTGTGATGGACAGGGTTGGAAACGTTCCGATGTCTCCGGTAATCGTGGTCAAGCCGGGACCCGCGATGGTAATCCCGGCTCCGGCCAGAACCGCAAAACTGGAGGCGGATCCAAGGTTTATGGCCGCAGCCGAGGCATCGTAATGCGGGAACATGACCGCGCTGGCAATGGCAAAGCAGAGCGGGATCTGTACGGCGATGTGTTTCATAACGGTGAGAATAGACGATCGGGGTGCGTTTCATCTATAGGGTAAAACCCTACCTTGCGTCTGCAGGACGGACCGAAGCCGGTTCCTGCCCGGCATGTGCCAGACAAGCCACTAATGAAAATGCGCCTCGCGGGTAGGGTTACACCCCATAGCGAGGAATTGCGTCGTCGTTCAATATGCCCTCGTAACAGGAACAAGACACAAAACGAAGGAAAGGATACCCCATGAAGAAGTTACTGACAGTTCTCGTTGGTATGACGATCGCAAGCGGTGCGCTGGTTGCAAGCGAACCGGTCCAACTCAGCCTGACACCGGATATCGCTATCTTCAGCCGGACGGAGCGGGTTGAAGGATTGGCCCTCAGCATCTGGGGGGAGAACCCGCAGTCGGCGCTGGCGTTGGGGATTGTGAACGGGTCTACAGGCCGGAGCGAGGGCCTGAGCTGGTCATGGATCCTCAACTATGCGGACGACTACACGGGTGTCCAGTGGGCCCTGGTCAATTACACGAAGGGCGACTTCCTTGGATGGCAAGGCGGCTTCGTGAACTATACGGAAGGCTCGATGAAGGGTTTTCAGAGCGGCGCGGTGAACTACGCGGGCCGTCTGACCGGATTGCAGCTTGGTTTCGTCAACTACGCGGAGACGGCGAAAACCGGCGTGCAAATCGGGTTGGTCAACCTGATTCCATCCAACTCATGGTTCAGCGGATTGCCGGACGAGTTGGCACCCGGGATGATCTTTGTCAACTGGCGCTTCTAAGGGCTGGCAATGGGGTGGGGCGCGCTCGCCGAGCGCGCCGCTGCTCCGTTTTTGCAAGGGCGACCTCCACGGCTGAGGCCTGTACATAAGGGTCAAGGGAAAAACGGTATGCATGTGATCAAGTCATTGGCAATGTTGTTCTGCCTTCCGGCCCTGGCCCTGTATGTGTCGGGGTGTACAACGACGACTGCCATCGCTGGTCGCGATTTCGATTCTTCCAAGATTGCGCAAATTCAAAACGGTGTTTCGAAGGCGTCGGAGATTCGCAGTTGCTATGGAGAGCCATACCGCACGGAAGTTGTCTCGGCGACAGAAGTGAAGTGGCAGTACTCGTGGGCGCGGGCAACCGCCCATGTGCCGTTTGTCCTGTTCGGCAGCCAAACGGTTGACACGGAAGGTGTGCAGAAGGAACTTTGGTTGCGTATCAAGGATAACGTTGTCGTCAACTATACCTACGAAGAAGGGCCATTTGAGCGCCACTCGACCGTAGTTCCGAAAGGTGAAGGTAGCGAGCTGGCATCTGAGTAGAGGCAGGAGACGAACGATGAAAGTCCTAAAACTCGTTCTGATGATAGCGGCCCTGGCCGCGTTGAGCGGCTGCATACTTGTGCCATGGGACTGGGATGATGACCACGGCAGAGGTGGCGGCGGTGAGCATGGTGAACATCATGAGGGGCATCGCTAGTTTCATGCCCCGCAAGGCCCTGCTCCCGGTGGCCATCGTGGCCGGTGTGCTTGGGTTCGCTGACTGCGGGTGCAGAACTGTTGTTGACCGCCCGGAGCCCATTGAACCGGGGACTTGCGTCGTACCCGGCGACCAGGCATGGACTGCCACGGGCGTCACGCTTGATCTCCAGCAGAAGTTGCTCATCGAGGAGGTCGCGCGCCCGCAGCCGATCCTCGTCAAGGGCAGTCAGCGGCAGGCGGTCAGCGCCCGCGGGACGTACCTGTTCGACGTCGAGACCGTCTCCTACCCGCTGGAACCCGATCGCGCGCATAATGATCGGCGCTATCCCGGCTACTGTCTTATCGGCCGGATCGGCAAGAATGGGGAGCCCTTCTTTGTGGGCTCGCGTTTTCAGGGTGTGGCGCCGCAGGCAGGCATGTTATGGCTGGGTATTAACGATCCGGCGCCGCAACGAAACCGCGGTGACTTCCGCTGTCGGATCGCACGGGACTATCCCGATGCCCCCGAGGCCGCACCGGCTTTCACAGAGGCGGAAACACGCGCCGAGGCACGTGACAATCCGGAGGCGCCTCGGCCCGCGCCGCCGACGGCCAAACCAGTGGCACTGCCGAAACCCGTTTCCGATGCCAACGTGGTCATCATCTTCGTGGATGGCCTGCGCCCCGATGTCGCGGTGGAGATGGCGCAATGGGGGCACCTGCCGAACTTTCGCGAACTCTTCCTGGAGAACGGCGTCTGGGTGCGCAATTCATACACTGTGCAACCCTCGCTGACACTGACCAGCTTCTCCTCCATGATCACCGGCGTCTACGCCAATCGCCACGGGGTCAAGGTGCAGGCCTACTACGACCGCGAGGCCGATACCTACGTCGACGGACTCAGTGTGCGTTACTTTCCGCGCTTTGCCAACGAGGTAAAAGCGCGCGGGGTGAAGGCGATCTACGACTATTTTCCGGACAGTTTCGGCAGCGGGGCAATGCCCTACGAACCGCTCCGGGCAGACGTGCTGCAGATGAACCTGGCGGAGTGGCTGCACCGCGCCATCAACACGGCCAACTACAGCAGCAACGTCAAGAACACGATGGACGAGGTGCAAACGCGCTTTGCGCTGGACCTGGCCTCGGAGCCGAAAGTCAAAGTGATGCTGGTATGGTTGCCGGGCAACGATGTTGTCAGCGAACAGACCCCGCACGGGCAGTTTGGCGGCGCGCGGCCGACCATCGCCCGCATGGATCAAGACCTTGGCCAGATTGTCGAGCGATTCAAGATCCGCCACCGGTTCGAGAAGACCTACTTCATTCTGGTCTCTGACCACGGCCACGCCGGCGGCCATGACGTCGTCAACAAGCGTTTTGACGTGAAGCGCGAGATTTTCCACGCCCACTTGCAGATGAATGTGGTCGGCGCCTGGCATCGATTCGACTACCCTGGCGCGCCGGCCAGTCGTCTAGGGGCCGTGTCCGACTACGACGGCGCGGTGGGCATCTACTTGCCGCTGAGGGATGTGGACTCGGGAGACCTTTCAAGCCCCAACACCTATGAACAATTAGCCCGCTATGGCTTGGCGGATGGAAGCCGGGTGAACGCTGTGGAACTGTTTGCCGAGTACAGCGCCAAAGGGCGCTGGCCACAGAAGGACACCTCCAGGCGACCCGTGGATTTTGCTGTGGCGAAGGTGGACGCGAATACCGTCCTGCTTTACAAGACTGCGGAGCGCCAGGCGCTGATCCATGCGCGCCGCAACGCCGACGGCGTTTTTGAATTCAAATATGAACCGGTGCATCACTACGCACTCGGACAGCCGTTGGAACCGATCGACAGCGGCGACCCACTGGGCTATCTGGACAGCGCGGCCTTCTGCAAAGAAGTCCACAACGTGCCACGCTGGCTGGCGAATTACCACACCGGAACGGAGTGGTTGCGGGTGACCTATCGAACGGAATATCCCGGATGCGTGGACACCCTGAACCTGTACTTTCGCTGGGACGGCCCGGTGACCAAGGACTCGCCCGTGCCCTCTCAGCCGGGAATCCTGCTGTTTGCAAGCAAGGGTTGGGTATTCGAACCAAAGGTCAACCTGGCCAACCGGCATGAGGACACGCTTGGCAGTCGGCACGGCATGGCCTTTCGCGAAGCGACCAACAACTCCCTCTTTATTGCCGGGCCGGGAATCCGGAAAGGCGTGATCATTGAAACACCGCATCGGATGGTGGACATCATGCCGACCGTTCTCGAGATGGCGGGCAAAGACCCGACCAGCGCCGGGATGGACGGCCGTCCAATCCGGGAGATCTGGGCGGGTCTGCAATGAACCACAGAAACCTGGCAGCCTGGTTCGGGGTGGTAGCTGCGTCCCTGCTTTTGTTGGGCGGTGGAGGCTGTGTTTCGGTGGTGCGTCCGCCGCCGCTCGTTGTTGGATCGGGGGAAACCGGCGATGTACGCGTGATAAAATACCCGGCTTATATCCTGGTGCATGATTCCGCGTCCTTCTGGGACGCGCATCAGATCAAGGACAACCTGATCGGGCTCACGGAAGGGGACATCGTGCATTGGGTTGACCTGTCGGCCGACGACATGACGTCAGGGCCTGCAGATCACCCCGTGGAAAACAGCATCGAGTGGATTAAGAACAGCTATGCGCAACTGCCGGATTGCGCGCCGGTGCGCATCGTGGGCGGTTTGTTCTCTGCCGTGGGAATCGAGAAGACCACCGTGATCAACGGCGTCGAAATCGCCATGGCCCCGGCCGATCCAGTCTCGTATTTCGTATTCACGCGCGTGATCTATCTGACCGATTGGGTGCAGGAAACCCTGGGCGAGGTGAACGCCGGGGCGGGCCATCTGGCGCCATGGTCAGGCTCATTCATTCCCCAGACCATGACGGCGCCGGTGAACTCCGGTGTGGACTGGACACAGAGAGGCGCGATCGCACTCTATGTTTATGTTTTTCACGAAGTGAGCGTCGGTTTGGACTACGCTCTTGACGGCTGCGAGACGGTGTATGGCGGTGTGGTGTGGTGTTTTGTGCCGACGGAATGATCGCCGCATATGACGATGAGATTCAACCGTACAAAGCCGCATGTGGTGCGCGTTGAAGTGTCGCCCGCAACGATGATCCAACTCATTCTCGTCGTGGCCTGCATCTGGTTGCTGATCCGGCTTTGGCCGGTCTTTCTGGTGCTCGTCGCCGCGCTCCTCATTGTGGGGACCATGAGTCCGGCCATCCGATGGCTGGAGGCGCGGCATGTCAAACGCGGCCTGGGGATCGCCATCGTTTTTTCGCTTCTTTTCGTCGTCGCGACTCTCATCGTGACGCTGACAATCCCGTCATTTGTAGCGCAGGCTTCCGCGCTGGTCGGGCAGGAACCCGCGTTTCGCGCACGCCTTGCGGATCATCTGGCCCTCTCCAACCTGACCGCGCCGTTCGCGGACTGGTTGCGGAACGTCAAGTACAACGCGCCCGCGAGTGTCGTCAGCGCAACGGCCTTTGCCTTCTCGATGCGCATTTTCGCGATCGCCGCGTATGCCGCGAGCGCCATCTTTCTTGCATTGTACATCGTGATCGACCGCGACCGGCTTCGCGGGGGGCTTTTTGCGGCCGTCCCACGCTCGCACCATATCCGCCTCGCCCGTGTCCTGATGAATCTGGAGACGATCGTCGGCGCGTACATCCGCGGACAGGTGATCACGTGCCTGCTCATTGCGGTCTTTTCGTTCGTCCTTCTGGTGGCGTGCGGCGTGCCTCATGCGCTGGCGCTGGCGGTGTTTGCGGGGGTTGCGGATGTCCTGCCGTACATCGGCGCCCTTCTCGCGGCGGCGCCGATGGTCCTGGCAGCGCTGACACGCGGCCCGGTCGTCGTAACCGTCATCCTGTTGGTCATGTTTGCTTACGGGGAGTTCGAGAGCCGGGCGCTCGTTCCCCGCGTGTTTGGACGCGCGATGCGCCTCCCGTCGTCGGTCGTTCTCTTTGCGCTCCTTGCGGGCGGGACGCTGATGGGAATTCTCGGCGCGCTCCTTGCGCTCCCGGTCGCCGCAACGGTGATGATGCTCATCGAGGAACTTCGCATTGAACTTCCGGGTCAGCAGGAGCAGGCCGAAGATGTGAAACAACGCGTAGGGGACGAACGCGCGGAGAAAGAGTACGAGCGCCGGACCGAGGGCGTGCCGGCGGAACAGGCCGCCGCGATTGCCGTCGAGATGTCGGCTGGCCGGCAGAAGGTGGAGCGTTGATCTTTCCGCCAAGTAGGGTTACTCCCCATGTCCGGGGTTCTTCGGAGAGCGTAGGCTATTCCCGGATATTCGAAAACATCTTCACACACTGGCGGCTTGCGAGGACGCGCCCGCCACGCGAAACAAACCATGCAAAACAATCCTCTGAAACAATTGGAAACACTTGGGCAGTCGATCTGGCTGGATTACATCCGGCGGGATCTGATCGCCAGCGGCGAACTTCGGCGCTTGATCGAGGAGGATGGATTGCGGGGCATGACCTCGAATCCAGCCATTTTCGAGAAGGCCATTGTGGCGAGCCACGATTACGACGCGGACATTCAGAACATGGCCGTGCAGGGCAAGGGCGCCCAAGAAATCTATGAAGCGCTCAGCCAGCGCGACGTGCAGAGCGCGGCCGACGAGTTTCGTCCGCTGTACGACAGGACGGACGGCAGGGATGGCTATGTCAGCCTGGAGGTCAGTCCCCGTCTGGCGCACGACACCGACGGCACCGTTGAGGAAGCCCGGCGGTTGTGGACTGCCCTGAACCGGCCCAACGTCTTCATCAAAGTTCCAGCCACGACAGAAGGGCTTCCTGCCATCCAGCAACTCATCGGCGAAGGGATCAACGTCAACGTGACCTTGCTCTTTGGCTTGCCCCGCTACCGGCAGGTGGCGGAGGCCTACCTCGCCGGCATCGAAGCTCGCACGGCCCAGGGCAAGCCCGTGAAGCATGTTGCCTCGGTGGCCAGCTTTTTTCTGAGCCGCATTGACACAATTGTGGATTCGCTGCTGGAACAACTCATTGCGCAGGGCGGTAAGGATCGGGACGTGGCGGAAAAAGTGCGTGGGCAGGTTGCCATTGCCAGCGCGAAAATGGCCTATCAGATCTACAAGGAAATCTTTGGCGGCGAGCGCTTCCGAAAACTGGCCACCCTGGGGGCGCGTACCCAGCGGCTGCTCTGGGCCAGCACGGGCACCAAGAATCAGGACTACGGCGATGTGAAATATGTCGAGGCGCTCATCGGTTCTGACACGGTCAATACGGTTCCGGTCGAAACCCTCAACGCGTTTCGCGATCACGGCAAGGCAAAAGCCAGGCTCGAACAAAACGTCCCGGAAGCTGACTGGGTGTTGCAGCGACTGCCGGAACTGGGCATTCGCATCGTCCAAATGTCGCAGCGCCTGGAGGACGAAGGCGTCGAGAAATTCAACCAGCCGTTCGACAAGCTAATGGATGCCCTGTCGGAAAGGGCGCAACGCCAACCCTGTCCGATAGTTGAATAAATCGATTGGTATCCCAAAACACGGCGGCGACGGCGCGCCGCCCGCCAGCGCACGAGCGAGGCATCTTGTCCATGAAGGCCACATACAAAAGAATTGCTTGGTTTGCCGGAGCGGCCCTGCTGGCTGCGCTGGTGGCGGTGCCATTGTTCCGGGCTTTCCGGCAGATCAAGGAAGCCGCCGAGGCGAGAAAGCATACTTACGTTGTATTACACTGCGCGGACGATCTGCTGTCTGCATTGAGAGACGCCGAGACCGGTCAGCGTGGCTATTTGCTGACCGGTGACGAGGCATTTCTGGAACCATATCTGGCGGTGCACGATAAAATCAATGGCCAGTTGGCCAACCTACGGAAAACTACCGGAATCAGGTCTGCCCAGCAACACCTGGATGCAATGGCCCCAATGATTGACGGGAAAATGGCGGAAATGTCGCATGTCATGGAGTTGCGTCGCAACCAGGGCATGGTTGTCGCACAAGTGGTTGTCAGCAGTGCGCAGGGCAAACGGTTGATGGACTCGATTCGCGCCGAGATGCGCATTTTCGTCCAGATAGAGGAGGGGGCACTGGCGCAGCGCGAGGCAGTTTTCCAATCGAACATGCAATATCTGTTCGGCATCATCGTTGCCGCCAGTCTGTTGACGCTGCTGTTCGCGGTCTTGTTCGCCTATTTGATTTATCGGGAGACACAACATCGGCTGAAGAATGCCATTCATCTCGAAACACGGCATCTGCTCGTGCTGCAGGAAGCGACGAATCGACAGTTGCAGCAGGCCAACGTTACCTTGCATGTCAGCGAGGAAAAGCTCGCCGTGACGCTCCACTCCATCGGCGATGCGGTGATCGCCACCGACGCCCAAGGGCGTGTGACGCTCCTCAACCCCCTGGCCGAAAAACTCACCGGGTGGGTGCAGGCGGAAGCCTCTGGTCGTTCGGTGGACGAGATCTTTCGCATCATCAACGAGGAAACCCGCCAACCGGCCACGGTTCCAGTAGTGGAATGCTTGGCGAAAGGCACGACACAGGGCCTGGCCAACCATACCGTACTGATTGCACGCGATGGCAGCGAGTATGCGATCGCCGACAGTTGCGCGCCGATTCGCGATCGCGACAGTCAGGTCGTTGGGGCCGTGCTGGTGTTCCGCGATGTCACCGTACACAAGCAGGTGGAGAAGGATCTGCGCCGGCTGAATCGAGAACTGCGGGCCATCACGAATTGTAACCAGATCCTGATGCGGGCCGAGGACGAGCAAACCCTGCTCAACGACATCTGCCGTGTCGTTTGTGACGAGGCTGGCTATCATATGGCGTGGGTGGGATATGGCGAAAACGACGAGGCCAAAACCATTCGTCCTGTCGCTTGGGCCGGATCCGCGAAGGGGTATCTCGAACAGGCCGGACTCACATGGGCCGACACCGAACGGGGGCGCGGTCTTTGCGGAACCGCCATCCGGAGTGGAAATAGCGCCTGCATTCAGGATTTCACGACTGACCCTCTAGCCGCCCCCTTGCGGATCGCTGCCTTGCAACAAGGGTATCGCTCCAGCATCGCCCTTCCCCTCAAGGACGAACGAGCAAACACGTTCGGTATCCTCAGCATTTATGCCACAACGCCAAATGTCTTTACCCCGGAAGAAACACGGCTCCTGAAAGAACTGTCGGGCGATGTAGCGTTCGGCATCAGGGTCCTGCGCGCCTGTGCCGCGCGTAAGTCGGCGGAAAAGGCTCTGGTGAAAGAAGGGGCCTTGCAGGTTGCGATCTTCAACAGCGCCAACTTCTCGAGCATCGCCACGGACGCGAAGGGCGTCATTCAGATCTTCAACGTCGGCGCGGAGCGCATGCTGGGCTACGCGGCCACCGACGTGATGAACAAGATCACGCCGGCCGACATTTCCGATCCGCAGGAAGTGATTGCGCGCGCCAAGGCGTTGAGCGTCGAGCTTTCCACGCCGATTACGCCGGGTTTCGAGGCACTCGTGTTCAAGGCTTCGCGCGGCATCGAGGACATCTACGAACTGACCTACATCCGCAAGGATGGCAGCCGCTTCCCGGCGGTCGTGTCGGTCACGGCGCTGCGCGATGCGCAAAATGCAATCATCGGTTATCTGCTGATCGGCACCGACAACACGGCGCGCAAACGGGCGGAAGAGGCTTTGCTGAAGGCGGGGGCGCTGCAGGCTGCAATTTTCAACAGCGCCAACTTCTCGAGCATCGCCACCGACGCAAAGGGCGTCATCCAGATCTTCAACGTCGGCGCGGAACGCATGCTGGGCTACACGGCCGCCGACGTGATGAACAAGATCACGCCGGCCGACATTTCCGATCCGCAGGAAGTGATCGCGCGCGCCAAGGCGTTGAGCGTCGAGCTTTCCACGCCGATTACGCCGGGCTTCGAGGCGCTGGTGTTTAAGGCTTCGCGCGGCATCGAGGACATCTACGAACTGACCTACATCCGCAAGGACGGCAGCCGCTTCCCGGCGGTTGTGTCGGTCACGGCGCTGCGCGACGACCAAAACGTGATTATTGGCTATCTCCTGATCGGCACCGACAACACGGCGCGTAAGCAGGTCGAGGCGGAACAGAAGGTGCTCGCGCAGCGCCTGCGCGATTTCCAGTTCTATACGCGCTCCCTGTTCGAAGCCAATATCGACGCGCTTTCGACCACCGACCCGTCCGGCATCATTACCGACGTCAACAAGCAGATGGAGGCGCTCACCGGTTGTACGCGCGACGAATTGATTGGCGCGCCGTTCAAGGGATATTTCACCGACCCGGAGCAGGCCGAGACGAGCATCAAGCTGGTGCTGTGCAGCCAGAAAGTCACCGACTACGAACTCACCGCGCGCGCCAGGGACGGCAAGGAGACGGTGGTGTCCTTCAATGCGACCATTTTCTATGATCGGGACCGGAAACTGCAGGGCGTGTTCGCTGCGGCGCGCGACGTTACCGAACGGAAACGCCTGGATCAAGTGCTGCATGAAAAGAACGTCGAACTGGAGAGCGCCCGGTCGGTGGCGGAAAAGGCCAACCTCGCCAAATCGGAGTTCCTTTCCAGCATGAGCCATGAACTGCGCAGTCCGCTCAACGCCATCCTCGGGTTTGCGCAACTGATGGAATCCGCTTCCCCGTTGCCGACGGCCGCACAAAAGGAGAGCATTGACCAGATTCTTCAGGCGGGTTGGCATTTGCTGAAATTAATCAACGAGATTCTCGATCTCGCGGTGGTGGAGTCCGGGAAAGTGTCGTTGTCGCCGGAATCGGTGTCGTTGGCCGAGGTGATGTCCGAGTGCCGGGCCATGATGGAGCCGCAGGCGCAATTGCGCGGCATCCGCATGACCTTTCCCCAGTTGGATCACGAAGCCCCGCTGTGCGTCAACGCCGATCGGACGCGGCTGAAACAAATCGTCATCAATCTGCTTTCCAACGCGATCAAGTATAACCGGGAGCAGGGCACGGTGATCGTGGCCTGCGCGGTGAGCGCTCCTGGACGCATTCGCATCAGCGTCACGGACACGGGGGAGGGATTGCCTCCGGAAAAGCTGGCGCAACTGTTCCAGCCGTTCAACCGGCTCGGTCAAGGAGTGGATGGCGTGGCCGGCACGGGCATTGGCCTGGTTGTGACGAAGCGGTTGGCGGAACTGATGGGCGGCGTCATCGGCGTGGAAAGCACGGTTGGCGAGGGAAGCGTGTTTTGGTGCGAACTGATCGCGGCGGCGGTTCCCCAACCC
>Ga0209697_10009151_pt1 | contig 11041 bp, 9 predicted proteins | sample AliMusrvi5mmetaG_FD_184115 | JGI IMG/M metagenome (GOLD analysis project Ga0209697, IMG submission 184115) | Freshwater lake bacterial and archeal communities from Alinen Mustajarvi, Finland, to study Microbial Dark Matter (Phase II) - Alinen... | ecosystem: Environmental > Aquatic > Freshwater... | reverse complement strand
AGCTCCCGCCAGAACAGCCGGTCGAGCTGACGCACCGTCTCCCGGTCGCCGTCGGAGAGCCAGGCGAGCGCGTCGTCCGGGCTCGCCCACTCAGCTCGTCCGGGGGCGCCCAAATCTGGGGCGCCCGAGGTGGCCGCCGGGCTCGAACCGCCGGCAGATCCGCCCGCCGTATTCAAACCGCCGGCGGAGCCGGCGCCGTGCCCGCCCGCCGCGGTGATCGCCTCACTCGGGTACTCGATGAGCGGGCGCTCGCAGATGCGCGGCACCCAGGCCCGCAGCCACGCCGCCTCGTCCTCCGGCATCTCCCAGGCGTCGAGGCTCAGCTCGGTGCAGCGCACGTTCTCGAACGGGAAGCCGGACAGCTCGCAGAGCGCGCGGAGATACGGCGTGTACGAGGTCGAGATGATGTACACCGGCAGGAGCGCGCGGATCGCGTCCAGCGTCTCGACGGCCTTGGGCACGATGAGGACCTGCTCCGCGCTGAACAGCTCCACGTCCTCGTCGGTCACGTGGAAGGCGCGGAAGAACGGCGGGATGAGGCGCAAGGTGTTGCCGGCGTTGTACCCGGGTCTGTGAGCGACGTCGACGAGGAAGTCGTCGTACTTGCTGAGGCGCGCGAAGAACTCGGCCCCGTCCGGCAGGAAGCGGTCGGCGATCTCCTGCGCGTTGTCGTTGCGGGTGAGCGGGCCCTCGCAGTCGGTGACGTAGATGCGGCGGGGAGCCTCGCCGGAGCCCGCCGCGCCGCTCGCTGCCTCGCCGGCGGGCGGAGTCATCGCTTCGCGACCTCTTCGTCCACCAGTTCGGTGAGGTCCATCGGCAGGCGCGCCGACTCGGCGAACACGGCGCCGGCGGCGGTGTTGAGGTGCCCCTCGGCGAACAGGCGCAGCGTCTGGTAGAGCAGCGGGATCTCGCGCACTTCGCCGTGGCGGCGGATCTGCGCGAACAGCGGCTCGTCCTCGCCCTCCGCGGCGGCGATCTCGGCGACGCTCATGGTCTTGCGCTTCTCGCGGAACTGAGCCCAGAGCCCGGTCCAGTCGTCGCCGCGGAGCGGCAGGCGGAAGAAGCCGATCACGGGGCCGCGGTCGAGCTGCGCCGTCGCCAGGTGCATCATCGCGCCGGTCTCCGGAGCTTCGTCTTCGAGCAGCTGCCAGATGACCTGCTGCCAGGTGCCGGTGGGGCCGCCGGGGAGTGCGGGATGCAGGTTGAGGATCGCGTAGCGGCGGCAGAACGCCGGGCTTGAGATGAGCATGTACCCGGCCATCACGAGCACGCCGAGGCGGAAGGGCACGAGCAGGTCCATCACGCCGCGGTGGTACTCTTCGCGCCATTTGGCGCGGCTCACGGACTCCTTTTGCGCCGCCGCCCAGCTCTGCGCGCTCGACAGCGTCACGAGCGGGATGTCGAGGCGCTCGACGAGATCGAGGAACCGGTCGCTCTCGGGAGACTCGCTGCGCTCGCGGTCGCAGAACACGGCGCCGATGTCGAGCGGGATGTGGTCCTGCTGCGAGCGCGCGACGATGTCGGAGAGCAGGTTGCAGGCGGCCTGGTCGTGGCCGCTGGAGAGCCAGCCGATCCTCACTCGGCGCTCCAGCGCTTCACGCCGTGGGCCTCGCCGCGCTCCTCGGCAAGCCGTTCCTGCCAGGCCGCGGCGTCGGGGTAGGTGCTGCGCCCGACGCCGCTGATGCCGCGGCTGGCCGCCCACGCGGCGAGCCGGCCGGCGCTCTCGAGGCCCACCTGCTCGATCATCGCGGCGATGAAGCCGGCGGCGAAGAGGTCGCCGGCGCCGGTAACGTCGACCACCTCGGCCGGCAGCGGCGGCACGTACAGGTCGAGGCGCCGGCCGACGAGCCTGGCGCCGCGCCCCCCCATCTTGCACACCACGAGGCCGACGCCGGCATTGAGCACGAAGTCGAGGGACTCGGGGAGCGAGAGGCCGCAGAGCATCTCGAGCTCCTTCTCGGTGGCGAAGAGGTAGTTGCTGCGCTGCAGGATGGGCAGAAACCGCTTGACGCCCTTGCGGGCGTAGATCTCGCCGGGGTCGAAGGCGATCTCGGTCTCGGGCGGGAGCCGCTCGAGCAGCGCAAGCTGGGCCGCGAGCGGCCCGTCGCCGGCGAAGCTCGTGAAGTAGGCGAAGCGCGTCCTGGGCGGACGCTTGGGCACGTCGCCGGGCGAGAAGCCGTCGTTGGCGGCCGGCCACACGAGGTTCCGGCGCTCGCCGTTCTCGTCCAGGAGCACGTAGACGCGCCCGGACTCGCCGTCGCGGGCGACCAGCCGGCCCTCGGCCGGGGCCAGCTCCTTGAGCAGGTAGAGGCCGTCGTCGTCGGCGCCGACCCGGCCCACCATGGCGGCACGGTAGCCGAGGCGCGCCAGCGCGTGCGCGGTGTTGGCCGCCTGGCCCCCGCCGGAGCGCGTGGGCTGGACGTGCATCAGGGCTTCTTCGACGGCGCGGCGCACGTCGGCGTCCACGAGTTGCTCGGTGCCCGGCGGCCCCAGCTCTTCCCAGAGCGGGAAGCTGCGCGGCAGGCGGTAGATGAGATCGACGTTGAGGGCTCCGCAGCCGATGAGGTCGGTCGACCTCACAGCCTGAGCTCTCCCTCGTAGCGGACCGCGGCGCCGTCGCCACGGGGGACGACCTTGCCGACGACGACGCCGTCCAGCTCGTGCTTGGCGATCACGGCGAGGTTCTTCTCCACGTGCTCGGGAGCCATCGCCACCACCATGCCGAGGCCGCAGTTGAACGTGTTGAGCATCTCAAGCGGTTTCACGCCCAGGGAGTGGAGCCACTCGAAGACCGGCCCGGGATCCCACGAGCCGAGGTCGAGGACGGCCGCCAGGCCGTCCGGCACGGCGCGGCCGACGTTGTCGGGGAAGCCGCCGCCGGTGATGTGGGCGGCGGCGTGCACGCCGCCGGCGTGCCCGAGGTCGTGCAGCACCGGGCTGTAGATCACGGTCGGGGTCAGCAGGACTTCGCCGACCGAGGCGTTGGGCCCGGCCTTGCGGCAGAACGCGCCGCCTTCGCTGAGGAACTTGCTGTGCAGATCGATGGCGTGTTCCTTGAGCAGGTGGCGCACGAGGCTGAAGCCGTTGGAGTGCAAGCCGCTGGAGCAGATGCCGACCAGGGCGTCGCCCTCGGCGACGAGCTGCGGCCCCCAGAGCTCGTCGCGCTCCGCCAGGCCGACGGCGAAGCCGGCCAAGTCGAAGTCGCCGTCCGGGAACTGCCCCGGGTGCTCGGCGGTCTCGCCGCCGAGCAGCACGCACTGCGCCAGAACGCAGCCTTCGTCCACGCCGCCGACGATCTCGGCGACCTCCTCCGGCACGACCTTCCCGACCACGAGGTAGTCGAGGAAGAACAGCGGGACGGCGCCGCAGGCGGAGACGTCGTTGACGCTCATCGCCACGAGGTCGATGCCGATGCTGCCGAGGGTGCCCATCGTGCGCGCCAGCTCGATCTTGGTGCCTACGCCGTCGGTGCCGGCGACCAGCACCGGGTCCTTGTACTTGGGCAGCCGCATCGCCCCGCCGAAGCCCCCGAGGCCGCCCAGCACCAGCGGGTGCTGGGTGCTCTTGAGGCGCTCCTTCATGAGCTCGACGGCGCGGTTGCCGGCCTCCACGTTCACGCCGGCGGCCTTATAGGTGAACTCGCTGCTCGCGCCCATGCGACTCCTTCCCCAGTCGTCGGCGCAAGTCTACGTCGCGGAGCCCCGCGGCCGCCAGCAGGAGGCCCGGCCGCAGGCGCGGCCGGCGGTGCCTACAGCAGCCGCGAGAACAGGCGGTACACGGAGTTGCGGAAGCGGATGCGGCGGCTGAGCGACCCGATCTGTTCGGGCGTCACCTCGACGCAGCTCTCGATGTCGCGCTCGTAGTGCTCCGCGGCCTGCCGCGCGATGCCCTCGTCGTAGAAGACCGACACGACCTCGTCGTGCAGGATGATGCTGCGGATGTCCCAGTTGCAGGTGCCGATGATGGCGACCTGGTCGTCGACGGTCACCGTCTTGGCGTGCAGGAAGCCGGCCTTGTACTGGTAGACGCGCACGCCGGCTCTGAGCAGCTGCGGGTAGTAGGCCTGTGCGGCGTAGAAAGGGATCTTCTTGTCGGGCACGCCGGTCATCATGAAACGCACGTCCACGCCGCTCGCGGCGGCGGTGCACAGCGCCGTCATCAGCGGCTCGTCGGGCACGAAGTACGGCGACTGGACCCAGACGCGCCGCCGCGCGTCGCCGAGCGCCGTGATGTACACGTCGCGGATCGTCTTGAACGTGGTGCCGACGCTCGAGTAGAGCACCTGGACCGGGACGCCGTCGCCGCGCCCGTGCTCGGCCGGCGGCGGCATGTAGGCGGTGGCGAGGTCTTCCTTGCCGCCGTTGAGGAGCCAGGTGGCGGCGTAGAGCATGAGGTAGGGCGCCACGACCGGGCCGGTCATTCGGAAGTGCGTGTCGCGCCACACGGCGAAGCGCGGCCCGCCGTCGATGTACTCCTGGCCCATGTTCATGCCGCCGCTGTACACGGTCTCGCCGTCGATGATCGCCATCTTCATGTGGTTGCGGTAGTTGATGCGCGGCAGGCGCTTGTAGCAGGGCGCCACGGTCGCGCCGGCTTTGGCGAGGCGCTTGAGCTCGTCCTTCTTGTAGGTGAGGCAGCTCAGCCAGTCGTACAGGATGTGCACCTCGACCCCGGCCGCGAGACGCTCGAGCAGCACGTCCGTGACCTGCGCCGTGAGCTCGTCCTGTTTCCAGATGAGGTACATGAGGTGGATGTAGCGCTGCGCCTTGCTCATGTCCTCGAGCAGCGCCGGGAACTTCTCCGCTCCGCTGTAGAAGACGTCGACGGTATCGGCCGGGAGCGGGACGGCGCCGTCCTCGGTGTGACCCGTCGCCTCGATCCTCTGCCCGGCCGTCCCGGCCAGCCCGGCGACCACGGCCTCCGAAAACCCGCTGTTGGCCGCCATCACCGGCGCGAGCGTCTTGTCGCCGACCTCCTCCATGCGCGCCAGGATGCGCGCCCGCCCGGGCGAGTCCCGGCGGAAGTTGCGGCCGATGAAGAAGTAGGCGACGAGGCCCAGCACCGGGATCAGCAGGATGACGAACAGCCAGGCGAGGACGATGCTCGGCTCGCGATCGTCGGTGGCGAGCGCGATCACCACGCCGGCGATGGCCAGGAGCAGGAGGATGTCGAGCGCCCAGAAGCCGAAGCTCGAGAGGCTGAAGTTGAGGATCGCCTGTGGCAGCAGCGTCGCGGTCGCCATCACGCCTCCCTTCTCGCCCGCCGGTGGGAGAAGACTACCTCACGGCGGGCGCGCACGAGGGCGTGGGCGCAGGCGAGGGCGGCGCGCCGGCCGGCGCTGCCCGGCGCCGCAATCGGCGATCGGACTTGTGGGGTTTGGGGGCAGGCCGCAGGCGGCCACACTCATGACGGCGTCCGTGGACGCGGGCCCATCACGCTCCAGATGAGGACGGCGGGAATGGCAAAGAGACCGACAGCCGAACTGAACATAACGCGGGCGCAGTACCGCTTCGCCACGGCGCTGACCGAGATCCTCGTCTACATCGTGGTGCTGAACCTGTTCGTCGAGTACGTGCACGCCGTCATCATCGACTCGTTCACGGTCTCGATCCTGACGGCGGTCCTGCTGTGGCTCATGGTGCGCGCGACTGTCCGCATCGAGCATCGCGTGGCCCGGTACTTCCGCCAGAAGAAGGGCGTCTTCTACCGTGTCCTGCGCTACGTGTGCGTCTGGGCGATCCTCTTCGCGAGCAAGTTCGTGATCCTGGAGGTCGTCGCGTTCGTGTTCGCGGGGCGGGCAGCGCTCGGCCACTTCTTCGAGATCGTCGCCATCGTCCTGGCCTTGATCGCGGCAGAGGCCCTGCTGCGCTGGATCTTCCGCACACTTGGAGCGGATGCACCGGCCTGACCGTCCCCGCAGGAGCCGGGAGCCCAGCCGCTACACCGAGTCACGGAACTTGCGACAGTCGCCGAGCGACGCCGGCGCCTCCAGGGTGATTTGGTCGCTGTCCGTGACGTCGCGCTCATACTGCGCGGCGCGTGGACTCTTGCGTCTGGAGCGTCCGGGGTGCCCTCACAAGAACAGCGTCGCGGGCGCAGGTCTGTAGTGGCGTACACCTCCTCGACCGGAGCTGTCCGACCTCGATCCACGCCGGTCCGAGCCGCTCGAGGGCGTGTCGTGCCCTGATCGCCTCGGGAAGGTCCTTCTCGGCAGTGCCGGACGCGATCGCGTCTTCGGGAACGTAGTCGCTGAAGTCGGCGCCACCGGTGAGGTGCATCAGGTGCTCGTCGCGCAGCACGTGCAGGATCTCCTTCATGCGGTGACGGCGCTGCTCCCTCGGCGATTCGTGCTCGGCGTGCTCGGGCGCGCTCCTGGCCGGGGGGGTCCCGACGGCCAAACCGGTCTCGGGCGACGACGCGGGATCGTTCGGAGCGCTCTCGTGGATCATCTCCTCGATGGAAGTCTGTCGCCGCCCTTGAGTGGCATGAAGGGCGCTGCAAGCCCGGCGGGCGTGACCGCGACGATGGCCACGGTGCCTACCTCGCCAGCGCCCGCCGCACCTTGCCGCGGCCGAGCAGCATGACGGCCGCGGCGATGAGCGCCGCCGCGGCCCCGAAGGCGAAGGTGGCGCCGGCGCCGAGCGCGCTCCAGAGCAGGCCGCCGATCGTGCTGGCGCTGAAGCTCGCGAGGCCGGTGGCCGTGTAGTAGAGGCCGAGGGCCGATCCCCGCGCCTCGCTCGGGATGGCGCGGCTGATCAGGGCCTTGCTGGTGCCTTCCGTGGCGGCGATGTAGAGGCCGTAGGCGGCGAAGAGGCCGGCGAGCACGAGCCACGAGCCGGCGGCCGCGAAGCCGGCGTAGACGGCGGCGAACACGACGTAGCCGCCGATCACCAGCGGGAACTGCCCGACGCGGTCGCTGAGGCCGCCGAGCGGGGTCGAGGCGGCCGCGTAGACGGCGTTGTAGAGCACGTAGAGCAGCACCGGGACGCTGAGCCGGAAGACCTCCGAGGCGGAGGGCGCCACCAGCGAGTTGGCCTTGAGGAGGATGAACATGTCGCTCGAGTTGCCGACCGCGAAGAGCAGCGAGCCGGCGAGCAGCCAGCGGAAGGCCGGCGACTTCGGCAGCGAAAGCCGGAACGCCTCGCGCCGCGGCTCCCCGCGACGTTCCTTCACGAGGCGCAGGATGACGAAGACGCTGATAACGCCGGGGATGACTGCCACGGCGAAGATCCAGCGCAGCGGCAGGTGGAGCTGGATCAGGAGCAGGGCGAACAGCGGGCCGAGCACGGCGCCCATCGTGTCCATGGCGCGGTGCAGGCCGAAGGCGAGGCCCTGCTGCTCGGGCTCTGTGGCCGCGGCGATGAGCTTGTCGCGCGAGGCGGTGCGCATGCCCTTGCCGAAGCGGTCGATGAAGCGCGCGGCGAGGGCGACCGGCCAGAGGAAGGCGAGCACGAGCACGAGTTTGCCGAGCGCCGCGAGGCCGTAGCCGCCGAGCACGAAGGGTTTCTGGCGCCCCGTGTAGTCGGAGGCCTGGCCGAAGGGGTACTTGGTGATGCTTGCAGTGGCCTCGGCGATGCCTTCGATCAGGCCGAGCACCGCGACCGGCGCGCCCAGCACCTGGGTGAGGAAGACCGGGAAGAGCGGGTAGACGATCTCCGAGCTCAGGTCGGCGAAGAAGCTGACCCAGCCGAGGTCGCGCACCTGGGGGTCGAGCAGGCGCAGGCTGCGGCGCGGGTGCAGTGGGTCGAAGCGCTCCATCCGGCGATGCTACCCCACCCGGTTCATCCGCGGAACGCGGGAGTCTCGTCGCGGGGGCTGAGCTTCGCGAGCGGAGCGCCGAGCGCCGCGTAGGCTTTGGTCGAACCTTCGACCGCCCCGGACGACACGGTGGCGGATCCCCGCTAGTCGGTGTCTCCCGCCGAGTCCGCAAGCGCGTCGACGTCGTCGGCGTAGGGCGAGGGCGGCGCTTCCGGCGCCGCCGGGGCGTCCTCGTCGCCGTCCGGAGCGTCGTTCAGGTCGGGGTCGTCGTCCGGCGTCGAGTCCGGCGCTGTGTCGGCGTCGAACTCGTCGTCGGCAAAGGTCGGCTCGCCTGCGTCGTCTTCCGGATCTGTGTGGGGTGGCGTCTGGTCGCCCATGGTCGTCAGTCCGCCGCGGCCGATCAGGACTCGCAGGCCGCGGCCGCGCCCTTCTCGAAGCGCATCTTGCACATCGCGTACTCTTCGGGCACGGCGATGGGGTAGTCGCCGTCGAAGCAGGCGCGGCAGAACTGGCTCTTGGGCAGGCCGGTACTGTCCTGCAGGCCGGCGAGGGTGAGGTAGTGCAGGCTGGTGGCGCCGACCTTGTCGCGGATCTCGTCCACGCTGAGGTTGGAGGCGATGAGCTCGGCGCGCGTGGCCATGTCGATGCCGTAGTAGCAGGGCCACTGGATCGGCGGCGAGCTGATGCGCAGGTGCACCTCCTTGGCGCCGGCCGCGAACAGCATCGCGACGAGCTTGCTGGTGGTGTTGCCGCGGACGATGGAGTCGTCGACGACCACGAGCCGCTTGCCGCGGATGACGGCGTTCAGCGGGTTGAGCTTCATGCGGATGCCGACCTGGCGCAGCCGGTCGTCGGGCTGGATGAACGTGCGGTGCACGTAGCGGTTCTTGATGAGGCCCTCGGCGTAGGGGATGCCGGAGGCGGCGGCGTAGCCGATCGCCGCCGGCATGCCGGTGTCGGGCACGGGAATCACGAGGTCGGCCTCGACCGGCGCCTCCATGGCGAGGTGCTTGCCCATCTCCTGGCGCACGACGTGCAGCGTCTTGCCGCTCATCACGCTGTCCGGGCGGGCGAAGTAGATGAACTCGAAGATGCAGAGCGCGGGGCGGGCGCCCTCCAGCTCCACGCGCTCGCTGCGCAGGCCGTGCTCGCTGTCGGCGATCACGATCTCGCCCGGCTGGATCTCGCGCACGAACTGGGCGCCGATGATGTCGAGCCCCGAGGTCTCGCTGCTGAGCACCGGGTGGCCCTCGTAGCTGCCGAGGCAGAGCGGGCGCACGCCGTAGGGGTCGCGGAAACCGACCAGCGCGTCGCCGCTCATGACCGCCGCCGAGAAGGCGCCGCGGATCTTGGCGACCGCCGTGCGCACGGCGCCGAGCAGGTCGCCCTCGGCCTCGTGCGCGATGAGCGCCGTGATGACCTCGGTGTCCGTCGTCCCCGAGAACTTGACGCCCTCGGCGACGAGCTCGTCGCGCAGCTCGGTGGTGTTGACGAGGTTGCCGTTGTGACCGAGGGCGATCACGTCGCCGTTGCGGCTGCGCACCAGCGGCTGCGAGTTCTGCCAGTGGCTCGAGCCCGTGGTCGAGTACCGCACGTGGCCGATGGCATGCTGGCCGCTGAGGCTTTGCAGCATCTGCTCGTTGAAGACCTGGCTGACCAGGCCGAGGTCCTTGATGACCGTGATCTGGCCGTCGTCGGCCACCGCGATGCCGGCGCTCTCCTGGCCGCGATGCTGCAGAGCGTAGAGGCCGAAGAAGGTGAGCCGGGCGACGTCGCGCCCCGGCGCATGGATGCCGAAGACGCCACAACTGTCGTGGAGGCGGTCGTCGTTCAAGGTGCTGTTCCTGCCGATCGTCAGGCGAGCCGCTGCGGGAGCGACTCGTAAGCAGAATGGAGCTCGCTCACCGGGACGGCGAAGAGCTCCTCGCCCTCCATGGTACACCGCAGGTCGGCCCCGGTCACCCGGCCGGCGACGCGGTGCGGGAGCTCGCCGAGGAGTTCCTCCAGAGCGGCGAGCTTGTCCACCGCGACGCTGACGACGATGCGGCCCGGCGCCTCGCCGAAGAGCGCGAGGTCCGGCCGCCCGGCGGCGCCGATGACGGCCGCCGCGGGGCCGAGGTCCACGTCGGCGCCGAGCCAGCGGCCCCGGCCGGCGAGGCGTGCCGGGGAGTCCGGGTCTGCGTACAGGGCGCCGCCGTCCGAGCCGCTCGCGATGGCGCACTCGGCCAAAGCGACGGCGAGGCCGCCCTCGGCGCAGTCGTGCGCGCTCTTCAGCAGCCGTGCGGCGACGGCCGCGCGCACCTTGGCCTGCAACTCGACTTCGAGCTGCAGGTCCACGTCGGGCACGCGGCCGGCGACCTTGCCGTAGGCGATCTTCTGGTACTCGGAGCCGTCCATCCAGCCCGCCTCGGGGCCGAGCACGACGATCACGTCGCCCTCGTCCTTGAAGGCGTCGTCGAGGTGGATGCTCACGTCGTCGTAGATGCCCAGCATGCCGATCATCGGCGTGGGGTAGATCGCCTGGCCGAAGCTCTCGTTGTAGAAGCTCACGTTGCCGCTGACGACCGGCGTGTCCAGGGCCTCGCAGGCCTCGGAGATGCCCTCGACGGCCTGCTCGAACTGCCAGTAGATCTCGCCCTTCTCGGGGTTGCCGAAGTTGAGGCAGTCGGTGACCGCGACGGGCAGCGCGCCGGCGCAGCTGAGGTTGCGCGCCGCCTCGGCGACGGCCGCCTTGGCGCCTCGATAGGGATCGAGGTAGCAGTGGCGGCCGTTGCAGTCGTTGCTGAAGGCGAAGCCGCGGTCGGTGTCCTTGATGCGCAGCACCGCGGCGTCGCTGCCGGGGATCTGCATGGTGTTGGCCTGGACGATGTAGTCGTACTGCTCCCAGGCCCAGCGCTTGCTGGCGATGTTGGGCGCGGCGAGGAGCTGCGTGAGCGCCGCGCCGAGGTCCTGCGGCCGCGGGTACGACGTATCATCCACGGCGAGCGGGTCGTCCACGATGTAGCCCGGCTTCACGGAGGGCGTGCGGATCACAGGGCTCTCGTCCGCGAGCCGCCGGGCCGGGATGTCGGCCACGCGCTCGCCGTGCCAGTGGATGCGCAGCATCTTGCTGTCCGTGACCTCGCCGATGACGGTGCAGTCGAGGTCCCAGCGCTCGCAGACCTCGCGCACGTCGGCGAGCTGCTCCTCGGTGACGATCGCCAGCATGCGCTCCTGGCTCTCGCTGATCATGATCTCCCACGGCTCCATGTCGGCCTCGCGCAGGGGCACGCGGTCGGCGTGG
>Ga0209697_10009149_pt1 | contig 11042 bp, 10 predicted proteins | sample AliMusrvi5mmetaG_FD_184115 | JGI IMG/M metagenome (GOLD analysis project Ga0209697, IMG submission 184115) | Freshwater lake bacterial and archeal communities from Alinen Mustajarvi, Finland, to study Microbial Dark Matter (Phase II) - Alinen... | ecosystem: Environmental > Aquatic > Freshwater... | reverse complement strand
CGACACAGGATAGCCGTCCCGCGCTTTACAGGGGGGCCAGACCAGACCATCAAAGTGGGCCAACTCTGACTATCAAAGTGGGCCAGTTTGCAGTATCGAAGTGGGCCAATTCAGAGTATCGAAATCAATCGTGCAGGGCCTTGAAGCTACGTGGCGGATCATCGAAGAGCGCCTGCTGCGCGGATCCTCGGCCGACGCGCTCACTGCCGACGAATCGGAGGCGCTCCAAACCATCTGGGGCCTACTCGATCACGACCTGCCTCACGCCGGTCAACTGTCACTCCTGCTGCGCGCGACCGGCCTGCCCGGCGCGGGTATCTGATCCTGTAGGGCACGTCGTAAACCTGCGCGCCGGTTGGTAACCGGCGCTGTCGGCGGTTCAACGGAAACGGTATCCTGCTGGAGTGGGACACTTTGTATGCCGCGCGGCAACCCATCACCAATGCTTGCGATCACGATCGACCCTGATGTTCACGAAAACATCCTTGCGGCGGCCGCTCAGGACAATGTAAGCGTCTCCGCCTGGATGACGATCGCCGCGCGGGAGGCGCTGCAGCGGCGTGCCGGTTTGGCCGCCGTCGCGCTCTGGGAAAAACAGCACGGACGTCTCACCGCGGAAGAGATTTTTGAAGCTTGCGGCCCAAAGCGTAGGACAGCATCTTCTCCACCACAATTGCGGGCCACGTCGCCGCTGCGTTCCGGTTGAGATCTCCCGGAACCAGACTTCTGGATAACCACGCGCCACTTCAGCGGTTCGCGCGTTTTCGCTGCAATGTGACAGCGAAAACCCGGGATTACATGAGCCTCCGTCCGGGCGGGCTAGCCGATCTCGACTGACGGATATGCTTCGGTGTACTTCTCGCCGTTGCAACCGAAGTAAGCTACCGTACGCGCAGCAAAGTCCACATCGTAACGGACTACGCCCGCGCGCCACGAGGCGGCGAGGAACTCGCGGAACGTGCTTTCGCCGGCCTGATCGACTCGCAAGGCTTTAACGAGGGCATCCTGTTCGAATGCCGGTACATCTGCTGCGCCAGTTAGCAAAGGTGCACCCTGCATTACCACCGACCCGAAACTGGTCAGAAACAGGCTCTGGCACGCCGGGAGAGACCAGATATTTCGAATGACCCCGGCACGCCTCAGACTCTCCGCCAGAAAGGGGAAGCCACCCACTTTTGGGCGGACTGCCGCTGCCCTCTCCATTGCCTGGTTCAAGTTTTCAATCGCTTTGCTCATAAGATTTTCTCCTCCGTAAGTTCTTGATTTATTGGCCGAGCGTCTTCACTCAAACGGAACGTCGCGGATCTGGTGGTGATTTGTGAGCCTGATGAGGAGATCGCGAAGCGTCCGGCGTTCCCCGGTATTGAGGAAGGCGAAGAATCGATCATCGTTATGATCGGCAATCTCGGCCAGTTGGGGAATAACGCGTCGGCCTGCAGCGGTCAATGAAAGCAGTTGGACACGATTGTCCTCGGGCTTGATCCTGCTCTGGATCCATTCCTTCGCCTGAAGCTTGTCGATGACCTTGGAGATTGCGCCGCGAGTCATCGTCAGTGCTTCGGCCAACTCTCCCGGCGTTGCCTGCTTCCGATCGTGAAGGTGACACAGGAGCACCCACTCGGCAACGGATGTTTGCCGCGCCTGCAGAGACCGGGCAAAGCTACCGGAAACAGCGTTAGAAACTCTCCTGAGCCAGTACCCCAGATGCATTTCCAGCTGAGAGGCCTGAGCGCCGCTATCAGTTTCCATGGAAACCATTATAGTTTCCACGGAAACGAAAGGCAACTGGTTATATGAACCCGGGGTGCGAAGCTTGGACAAAGAAGCCGCTTGGCCGCATAGTCGGCATCGCGGTGAAGTGCCGCGCCTTGAAGGTCCCCCAACGGCGTTCGGGGAATGGTAAAGACCGGCATTTGTCGAAGCTGCGGGTTCCGAACGCCCGGTGCTTGCGCGTGTCTCCCCAACGCCATTTTCGAGACCTTCCAGCGGGTTGCTGGTGACAAGGCCTGTTATCGACAATAACTGCCGGCCCGGTTAACTGCCCAGAGGTAACGTTCAACGGCCACTTCGTCCTTTCACTCCGGCATTAGATTCATTGCGAGCAGAGCCTCGGGCATTGCCCAATGCCTGGCTCCGTTGCGCCCCGCACCATGACGGCAGCCGTGGGCGGTCTCCGGCAATTTCTCTCAGCGTTCGGCAACCCTGCGGTATCAGATCCTCGGTTCGCCACAGATAACGCTCAAGGTGGTCGATCTGATGGAGCACGAGGTAAGCACCATCGGGACTGAATGAGATTTCGGGCCCCGACCCGGAACCCCCAAGAAACCGAGCGATGAGCTTCAATTCCGGCCAACTCCATGCCTGCGTCAGCGCGCTGTCCTCTGCAATATCGGAGACTGCGACAATCGCCCGTGAGTCGGGCGTGAACGCTACTACCGAGGTCTGTTTACCATCCGGCGTAATGGTTCCTAGTTTCTCGCCGGACGGTACCTTCCAAAGGCCGATCCTATCATTGAGCACCGCTGCAATAGTCGAGCCGTCGGGACTAAGAGTGATTGAGTGAAAGCCCTGTGAGGCTTTCCACCTCACCAGTTCCTTAAGATCTGGGTACCGCCAGATCCGGATCAGTCCCTCTGCTGAGGTGACCAGATAAGGAGCGTGAGGCGCGAAAGCCACATACTCGGGGACCTGCCCGTGCGCCACCTGCCGAATCACTTTGCCCGTTCGTGTGTCCCAGAGCTGTAGCGGTTGAACAGAGCCGGGTCCTCCATAGTTGCGTGGCGCATACCCGACCGTGCAGTATCGTCCATCAGGGGAGAAGATCAGCTTATCCGGATCGTAGGCTGCGGGCTCGAAGCTTCGCTCCCGTAAGCCGGGAGAGCTCCAAAACGAGAGCCGACGGTCGGCCACAGCTACCAGCGATCCGCCATCCGGCGCCCATTGGAGGACTCTCGGAAACGCACCACCGTTCGTTCTTGCTTCGGGAACCAAATCAGGAAGATTGAAAACCCGCACTGATCCCTCTGCATCGGCCACTGCCACCATCTTTCCCCCAGGACGGACGGCAAGCAGCGTCACGGTCGCCGGCATCTCGTTCGACACAGTTGCCGAGCCGCGATCGGCGTTCCACAGATAGAACTCGTTACCCTCGCTCACCAGAAAGCGCCGGCTGTCCGGAAGCCAGCTCAGCGGCAGGTGCGGCCAGCGCCAGGTTTCCTGCTCATCTCCGATCTGCCAAAGCTGAGCGTTACTTCTTTCGTCGGTCACTTGGAGCATCTGGTTCACGTGTCCGAACCGCACGGGGAAAAGTGTCCGGCCGGGCATCGCAGGCACCAATGAGATCATCCGTTCCGCCTCGATATCCCAGACTTGGATATCGCCGCCCGCACCGGTAACGGCGGCCAGATTGCCCCTGTCGCTGAAACTTACCCAACGGATCACCCCCCCGAGATCCCTCTTCATCTTCAAGTGGCCTCTCGTCGAATCCCAGATTCGGAGCCGGCTATCTCCTGCGGCACCGATTGACTTTCCGTCCGCGCTGAAAAAGACACGGTCCCAACCGCTCAGGAAGTCAATGGTGTCGCCTCGCCATCTATCCAGCTCACGCGGCGGGCTCTTCTTCGCTATATCCCACACCACCACAGTCCCGCCCTCGAGAGCGGCTGCCTGCTCTCCCACGGGACTGAATGCAAAGTCGGATATCGTTCCGGATGTCTTGAGTCGCGTCCACTCCTTTCCGGTCTCGGCCTCGAATATCGTCACCTCCGAAGCCGGACCGTTACCAGTGGTCTCAAGCTTGAACCTCGCGGCTGCCAGCCATTTCGCGTCAGAACTGTAAACAAGAAGATCAATCGGCTGCCCATGCGGAATGGACAACGTCGGCCTCTGCTTTCCGAACTCGTAGATCTCAATTGACGTGCCGTCTCGGCTGCCGGCCAGTTTCGGGCGACCAGAGGATGGAAACGCGACATCGAACACACGATAGTCTTTGGTCGGGATCGATCCGAGCTCTCCCCGCCTGCGCCATCGCGCCCACGACGCTGTTCCGGCAGTGACCACCACGACCGTATCAAGCTTGTTGATTCTTGCTCTCTGCAGCTCTACCGGTTCATCCGGCCGTCCGATGCTCTGACCGACGGTCCAGGGGATGTATTCCAGTTGACCGGAGTTGTCCTTCCGAAAGCCAGCCACGCCGTCGAAGAAGAATGGGATTGCGATCCCCGGCGAGCCGACTCCATTTTGGAAAACAGGACGCGCAAGATGCCCAAGCTGTTCTCGAAGCGCGAATCCAGCCTCCGGCGACGGCCTGCTCGCCGCCGACTGCAGAAGCAAAGCTGTTGCATCTATCACGTTGCCGGGGCGCGTGATTACCATTTCGTTGGACTGCGCAATCAGTTGCTCGGCAACAGCGGTATCGCGCTGGTCTTTAGCAATTTCGGCCTGGCGGACAGCGGCCTTCCGCTGTTCCTCGGCGACTCCCCGCTGTCCTTCGGCCTCTTTCTGCGCCCGGACTGCAATGCCGGCCTGGCGGATGGCCTCCAGTCGCTGCCCCTCGGCAAAAGCGGCGCTCCGCCGGGCTTGAATTCCAAACCACACTGCGACTGCCGCGAACGCAAACACCAGCCCGATGCCGATGTTCCGTGCCAAAATGTTCCGCCGATGAGTGAGAACCTCTATGTCGTTCATCGTCCCCGGCAGAACGCCACGAAGACTGGCTACAATGGCATTGATCTCAGCCTTGTAGCGCACGTTGCTGAGATCCAGATGTTCTTCCTTGCTGGCCCAGGTCATATCGGTCCAGACCGGTAGGATTTGCAGATTGTCGATACCTGCTGGAATCGCATCGGTGTTCTCCCAGTCCAGGCGCGAAGTTTCGATATCCACTTTGATGTGGTCGGAAATGTGAACGGGCAAAAAATGGCTGGTTCTCTTAAGCTCGTCGCACCAGATTCGGAGTTCCTTCGACACCCAGTCCGATTCGGCGGCTTCTTTCGATGCAAGAAAGACGAGAAATTCAGACTCTTCCAGACCGGCTCGGATTCCCGAGGGCAGATCGTCGCCCGGGCGAAGAACGCGTTCATCGCGGAAAATCGCCATGGGCGGCTTCCACAAGGGCCGAGCATACTTCTTGATCGCGCCTTCGAGCCGCTCAGCGTGCAGTCGGCTTTGCGGCGAGTGGCGATAGGAGATGAAAGCCTTGTACTTCATCTTGTCTTTTTGAACTTAGCGCAGGAACTCCCGCTGACGATCGAGGAGTATTTCAGTCATGATCTTATCCATCCCACCGTCGCGTGTGCCGGAAGAGCCTATTAAGGTGAACCACTTTTCAATATAGACGAGGCCCTGTGACAACTCAGAATCAGTCCGCTCGCGCGTCCCTGGTACTTCATCTGCCGTTTATGGCACTAATGTGTTCAGTCCGGCTATCGCATTCAATCATTTTCGATCCTCTGACCCGACGGAAGCATTTCGATTTGCGGTGCGCGCCGAGTTGTTAAACCGGCTTCCGCAAGGCAAAGACATTCGCAGCTAAAGCTGTTGACCGCTGCCCCCGCACCAGATAGCTGTCGAGAAATCCCCTTCCCACCAGTAGTCCGGCGTGGCTGACCATGAACGCCGTTCGGGGGGATGACAATCTTCGGCAGATGTCGGGCGGGTCCGGTCGGATCCGCGCGCTTCCGCCATCGGGACTTGGGGACGGCGTCGGGTTCTTCGACGCTTGCGCGTTGCCGGACAACTTGACTTCGCAACAATAAACCGTGGGCGGTTACACGCGGGCATGGCAAGATCTGCGGAGACCGCGGTCGCCAGTCAAGGAGATTGCCGACACTGTTCAAGTGAGTCGGCGGGTGCGGACTGTTTCGCCGGGAACACGCCCAAACCTCCGCGACAGAGCTTTGCAACAGTACCCGCGCCAGCCACGGCGGTGCAGTTGCCCCGATTTGCGGTCATTTTTGCGGCTGACTTTTGCAACATGCGGAACCCCGTATTTACATGTGATCTTCAGAGATAATTGGCGGGCTTTCTTCAGCAGTATTTGACGATCACGCCGGTTGCACACCCCGCGCTTGCGTTTCAGAACCAGTCCTTTGTGCGACAACGCATGCGTCCAGCTATGGGCGGACTCGATGGGCGTGGCGAAGCATTAGAAGTCCCAGAAGACCGGTGCCTTGCAGAAACCAAGTGGCAGGTTCGGGCGCGATCTCACCGCCCACAAGTGTGAGCGTCCCTGTCCCGTTGAGGCTAATGAAATGATCAAAGGTATTGTAATCGTATGCGTTGACATTGTTCGCGAAGGGAATCACGGATGCTGAACCGAGGGGGGCGTCCCACTGCAAGGCAGACACGATAAACCCAGATGTCTTGTCGTATGCGAAGAAGGAATAACCGCAGCAGATAAAGACCATATCACTATTCGCGTCTGACACATGCTGAACAAACGTGCTGGCGCTGAATACTGATTCGACAATATCCCATGACTGAGGGACGCCGGTAACCGCATCCGCCGTAATCGTTCCCGCGACATCGATATGATAAGGCGTTGGTGCGCTCGGGACTCCGCCAGATTGGTTGACAGAATATGTGATGGCTGACAACTCGTAGGTGATGGTCGCAGCGCGAACGCCTGTGACTCCCAGTGCCAAGAGGCTGAATGCGATGCGGATGATTCGTGGAATGTTCATAGCCCTCGCCGATAAGGATGAGCTTATCACCACAATGGAACCCAAGACGCTACTGGTCGGTCCGGGGTTGCGGGTACGGCCGCGGGGGTTCCTTTGGCACGCTTCCGCAGGCAAAGTCGAGTGATTGGCAGAGCACAGCCTACGAGGAATAACCAAGCGGTGGTTGGTTCCGGCGCTTCAGTGGCTGACAGGTAGATAAATCCAGAATCTGAGGTGACCGCTGCATCGCTCACAGGATTGCGATTGCCGTCCAGTACGACGACGGATTGCAGCCTTACGGGACTTGAAAAATAGTTCACACTGCCACCGCCAGTCTCATCAAGACTGCCGTCCAGATGCCCCGCGCCGATTAAGGCAGTAAGAGTGGTTGTAATGCCGATCGTCTGCCCGAAGGAGAACGGAATCTCTTGGGTTAGGAAGGGCTGGGAGGACGAGCAATACCCACTCGCAACCATCGCCTCAAAGTCTGCTCCACAAGCGACTGCGGAATATCCGACTATTGTAGGACGCAAAATCACGTCGGTCACGCTGGAGAAATACCCACTTGCGCTTGCGGCCCCGTCGATTAGCCAGTTCATCAACAAGAAGCCGGTTCCGTTCCCCCCTGTGACCGTAACATTGTCGTCGACCTCTATTGAGGCGTGAGAATAGGGTCCACCGACCTCTCTAACTTGGCCGTGGGCGGAAGCGTCGAGTGTAAAACTCAGACGCAAAGTAGTGAGATCTGCCTCCGCCGCTATCGTCGTCGATGCATTTAGGGAGTAAACACCGGGAAAGCTGCCTCCGCCGCTACAGGAATCGGCAAGAACCACAGGAACGCCCGCGTAGGAAGAACTCGTTTGGCCCCCGCACGTGTTTTGCACTCCATCAACTGTGTAGTAACCCATGGTGATGCTCGCAGCACTGCCTGATACCCCAGAGAGCACAAAAAGCAACGAAATGCTGGCAACTCGCGGAATCTTCATAGGCCCTCTCGCTGAAAACAGCATATCAGCGCTGCGGTCCAGATCGACAGCCCAAGGCGTCCCCGATCATTTCGTCTTCGCCAACGCCAGTGCCCGCCATAGCGTGTGGCGGCTGACCTCAAGCTCATCAGCGACCTGCACTTTACTGTATTCGCCGGACCGCAACAGTGCCCGCGCCTTCGTTAAATCAGCGTCGTCGAGGGCCTTGGGTCTGCCGCCCACGCGGCCCCTCCGCCGTGCTGCCGCAAGGCCCGCGTTAACCCGCTGGCGCAGAATATCCCGCTCGAACTCGGCTAGAGCGGCAAAGATGTGAAAGGTCAGTTTTCCGCTGGGCGTCGTCGTGTTGATGTTCTCGGTCAGGGAATGAAACTCCACGCCGCGCTCGTTGAGCATAGCCGTGGTGTCGATCAACTGGCGAAGTGAGCGTGCCAGACGGTCCAGTTTCCACACGACAACCACATCGCCTTTGCGCGCGTGGTCGAGAAGCTTCATCAGTTCGGGCCGATCCGATTTGGCCCCGGATGCCTTCTCCTCATAGACACGGGTACATTTCGCCCGTTTGAGCGCGTCCATCTGCAAGTGAGTTTCCTGAGCGTCGGTTGAGACGCGAGCGTAGCCGAGCTTCATGTTGCAAAAACCAAAGAGATAGCGTTATTATGCACCATATCTTTTGCACCAGAGTTTTGCAACTTGTTTTCGCGAGTTTCGGGCGCTTCCGGGCCCCGGTCGAGTCGCGGTGCAAAAACAAAGGTTATTGAACCGATGGCTCAAGCCCCTGAAACAAAGCCCGTAGCCGCTGCTCTGACAGAGGGCCAGCGCCATTTGGCCATGGAGCGGTTTGCCGTTCTGCGTCCACATCTCGAAGAAGACGTGCCTCTGACCGAAGCGGCCAGGCATGCCGGTGTCGCGCTTCGCACTGCCGAACGCTGGTTATCCCGCTACCGGCAAACTGGACTCGCCGGGCTGGCCCGCCCGGCTCGGAACGATGCGGACCGGCACCGCCTGCCCGCCGACCTTGTCGCGTTCGTTGAGGGCATGGGGCTGAAGAAGCCGCGAGCTTCCGTTGCCGCCATTCATCGGCGCATCGGAAACATTGCCAAAGAGCACAAGTGGCCCGTGCCTTCCTACAGCACGGTCTATGCGATCCTCGCCGATCTCGACCCAGCCATGGTGACGCTGGCGCATGACGGAGCAGCAGCCTTTCGCAATCGCTACGAACTGATACACCGGCACCGCGCACAGAATGCCAACGCGATCTGGCAGGCCGACCACACAATGCTCGATCTGCTGATTCTCGATCAAACCGGCAAGCCTGCCCGTCCATGGCTTACAACCGTGATGGACGACCATTCCCGCGCGGTCGCGGGCATCATGGTGTTTTTGGGCGCACCGTCGATACTCAACACCAGCCTTGCGCTGAGACAGGCGATCTGGCGAAAAGGCGATCCGGCTTGGCCTGTCTGCGGTATTCCCGACGTGCTCTACGTCGATCACGGGTGCGATTTCACGAGTAAGCACCTCGATCAGGTAGCGGCAAGCCTGAAGTTCCGCATCGTCTATTCAGCGGTCGCCCGACCGCAGGGGCGAGGCAAGATCGAGCGTCTGTTCGGAACGCTGAATTCCGAACTCCTGCCGGAATTGCCCGGACATCTGGTGAAGGGCAAGCCGACATCCGAGCCGAAGTTGTCTCTGGCCGATTTGGATCGGGCGGCGATCGCCTACATCGCCAACACGTATCATATTCGGGTTCACAGCGAGACCCGTCAGACGCCGCTCGACGCATGGCGAGGCAAGGGATTTTTGCCGAGGTTGCCCGAAACCCTCGAGGCACTCGATCTCCTGCTTGTGATGCATGCGAAGCCGCGGGCCGTCCGCCGCGACGGCATCCATTTTCAAGGACTGCGCTACCAGCATCCGACCATGGCGGGTTATGTCGGCGATGCCGTGACGATCCGCTATGATCCACGCGACCTGTCAGAAATCAGGGTCTTCTATCGCAACAACTTCCTCTGCCGGGCTGTCAGCGAGGAACACGCGGGGGAAGTGGTGACCCTGAAAGACATCCAAGCCGCGCGGCGGATGCATCGCCGCTCCTTGCGCACGACCATAAATGAGCGCGTGGCGCGGGTCGTCGATTTCTTGCCGGTTCAGCAGCCGAAGCCGACGACCGAGGAACTGAGGCCTCCTTCTCGCGGGAAAAAGAAGCTGCGCGTCTATCAGGAGGATTGAAAGATGAACGGGGAACGCGTCGGAACCTTCATTGCCACGAAGGAGCATCGCCGTTTCACGGAGTTCGCCGAAGCTGTGCGGAAGCACCGTTACGTCGGCCTCTGTTACGGCGCTGCCGGTGTTGGGAAGACTCTCTCCGCGCGGCGCTATGCGCACTGGGACGTAGCCGGTCCCGTGATCGAGGCTTGGAACGGGTGCGGCAGGTCCAAAGAGAAGAAGATCAACGAGGCCTTGTCGCGTTCGCGCACCGTCTTCCATACCCCAACCGTACTCGGCACCCTGCGCGACTTGAAGGATACTCTCGGGGAGCACATTGACCGCGTGGATACATGCATCGACAGCCATGTTCATCGCGACGCGAAGGGTCCACGGGTGATCACGCACGAGGAGTTCCACGTTGAAATGTTGATATTCGATGAGGCCGAGCGGCTGTCAGTGACCGCCCTCGAATTCATCCGGGACATATTCGACCGCAGAGGCGTCGGCGTCATTTTGATCGGTATGCCGGGCATGGAAAAACGGCTCTCCCGCTACCCGCAGCTTTACAGCCGTGTTGGCTTCGCTCATCATTATCGGCCCTTGCAAGGCGATGAACTCTCCTTCGTTCTGACCCGGCACTGGCGCAAACTCGGTCTCGCGCTCGACGAAGCCGACTTCACCGACACGCAGGCGATTGCGTCTATTGCACGCATCACCGGCGGGAACTTCCGGCTCCTTCACCGTCTATTCGTGCAAATCGAACGCATCCTGAAGATCAACGGCCTCTCGGTTATTACGGATGATGTTGTCGAAGCGGCCCGGAGCACTCTCGTGATCGGTGCGGCATAGCGCCAACTTCCGCCGGAAAAAAACCGCCATTTATCTCTGAAGATCACATTTACAGGCCTCTCAGCGGCGATGCGAAACGATCCGGTTTCGATACGTTGGGACCCGTTCCGGATCACGGTGCGTCATTGCGCCGGGCCACGGAGCCGCAGACTGCTCACGGACGGCACACCTCACAAACGGCGCGTGTCAGGGGCTTAATTCTTCTTGTTAGCCTGGCCGAAAGGCTGGAGGCTGGCAAGTGTAGTCCAGGCTCGAATGAGGAATGCCATGAAACTTTCACACATCGTTACCACTCTGGCGGTTGTTCCTTTTGCGGTCGTATCGTCCAGTGGTGTGC
>Ga0209697_10009148_pt1 | contig 11043 bp, 10 predicted proteins | sample AliMusrvi5mmetaG_FD_184115 | JGI IMG/M metagenome (GOLD analysis project Ga0209697, IMG submission 184115) | Freshwater lake bacterial and archeal communities from Alinen Mustajarvi, Finland, to study Microbial Dark Matter (Phase II) - Alinen... | ecosystem: Environmental > Aquatic > Freshwater... | reverse complement strand
GCATTATACCTTTATTATAACTGGTTGAAGGGACAAAAAAATGGAATCTGGTTAAAGTGCTGTAAATAACCCCTGAAATTCAAATATATTCAGATTCATATCGAATGAACAAATGAAGCCAAAACTTACTCTTCAAGTGTGCTTAAGTCTCCTTCAGGTAAACCCAAAGCTCTGGCTTTTAATACCCTGCGCATTATTTTCCCACTTCTGGTTTTTGGCAGTTGATCAGCAAAAGTAATCTCTTCTGGTCTTGCAATTGGCCCGAGATGCTCAACCATATGCAGAATCATCTGATGTTCAAGATCTTTACTTGCCGTATATCCCAAACGCAGGACTGCCACAATATGGATACAGTTCCCTTTAAGCGCATGAGGAAGTGCTATTGCAGCTGCTTCAGCAATAGCAGGATGACTAGCCATAACACTTTCTATTTCTGCTGTTCCCAAACGGTATCCACTTACCTTTATGACATCATCTGTTCGCCCGATAATCCGGAAATAGCCATCCTGATCTATCTTGGCCGAATCCCCGGTTAGATACCAACCTTGCTTTGCATATTTAGTCCAATAAGTATCAATAAACCGTTGCGGATCACGATAAACTCCGGCAGTCATTCCCGGCCACGGAGTTTTAATCACTAAAGTTCCCTCTTCGCCTATATTCACCTTTTCACCGTGTTCATCGACGACATCGATTACGGTTCCAAAGAATGGTTTTGTTGCAGACCCTGGTTTTAGCGGAGTGATAGGGAGCGGGGTGATCATAAAACCACCTGTTTCAGTCTGCCACCACGTATCGATAATTGGACACTTTTCACGACCGACCACCTTGTAATACCATTTCCAGGCCTCCGGACTTATCGGTTCTCCAACAGAACCAAGTAATCTCAATGAACTGATATCATTTCGATTAGGCCATGAATCGCCAAAACGCATTAAGCTACGAATTGCTGTTGGAGAGGTATAAAGGATGTTGATGCCATACTTCTCTACCATTTTCCACCAACGGTCAGGATAAGGGAAGTTTGGTGCACCTTCGTATAACATTATGGTGGCACCGTTCAATAAAGGTCCATACACTATATAGCTGTGTCCTGTGATCCATCCCGGGTCGGCAGCGCACCAGTAACGGTCTTCAGGTTTAATATCGAACACCATCCGGTGAGTCGTGGAGGTATAAACGCTAAAGCCTCCATGGGTATGAACCAATGCTTTAGGCTTACCTGTAGAACCTGAGGTATACAAAAGGAACAGCATTTCAGAGGAGTCCATCTGCTCCGTTTCACATTTATTGGAAGCAATAGGCAGTGCCAATAATTCATGCAACCAATAATCACGGCCATTTTCCATATAGACCTCTACCCCCGTTCTTTTTACAGTAATACAGATTTCCATGGTAGGAGACAATTCCATTGCTTTGTTCACTACGCTTTTCAGCTCTACGACTTTACCTCGCCGGTAACCGCCATCTGCGGTTATCACGATGCGGCTGTTGGCATCATTAATCCGGTCGGCCAATGCTTCATGACTAAATCCTCCGTAAACAACACTATGAACTGCTCCAATCTTTGAACAAGCCAGCATAGCGATGATTTGTTCAGGTATCTGAGGCATATAGATGGTGATTACCTCTCCCCTTTTAGCTCCCATGCTTTTTAGTATGTTCGCAAACTGACAAACTTCCCTGTTTAAGGCATGATAAGAGAAGGTTCGGACATCACCAGGCTCACCCTCCCATATAAGAGCCAGCTTATTACGATTTGCATTTTCAAGATGACGATCTATCGCATTGAGTACAATATTCGTTTTTCCCCCTTCAAACCACTTAAAAAAAGGAGGATTACTCCGATCAAGGACCTTATCCCATTTGCGGTACCAGGAGAGTTGTTCGGCCTGTTCTGACCAAAAAACCTCCGGGTTTTCAATTGACCGTGCATACAACTGATCATATTCTTTAATATTTGCCTGTTCAATTACAGATTGCGAGGGGTAATAAATCATCTCATCATTCATGTTTTCCATACCGGGTCATTTAGTTTTATATAAAATTAAGTTTTAATTTGCAGTTTAGCACACAAAAATGGAAAATTTAACTGAATTGTCCATCCCTGCTTAAAAACAACTTTACCCCATAATTGTTTTGAATTGTATTTCTGAAAATGGACGCAAAACAACAGAGACGCACAATCGTGCGTCTCTACATCATCAAATTATGGAAATGACATTTTGAATCAATTTTCACCTTCAGAAAATTCCATTAAAAATGCCTTAATAAACCCATCGATATCTCCATCCATTACCCCCTGTACATTTGAGGATTCAAATCCGGTCCGGACATCTTTAACCAGTTTATACGGTTGCATGGTATAAGAGCGGATCTGGGATCCCCACTCTATTTTTTTCTTACCGGCTTCAATTTTTGTTGTTGCTTCGTGGCGTCTCTGAAGCTCAAGTGCATAAAGTTGTGATTTTAGCAACCTGATAGCATTCTCTTTGTTCTGTAGCTGTGATCGCGACTCCGTATTTTCGATGATGATACCCGAAGGTGCATGTTTAAGCCGTACACCAGTCTCCACTTTATTTACATTCTGTCCTCCCGCACCGCCTGAACGAAAGGTATCCCAGGAAATATCTACGGGATTTACATCAATGACAATGGTATCATCTACTAATGGTGCCACAAAGACTGAAGTAAAAGAAGTCTGTCTTTTACCCTGAGCGTTGAACGGTGAGATGCGTACAAGCCTGTGCACCCCATTTTCGCTTTTAAGATAACCATACGCAAATTCACCCTCAATCTCGATGGTAACGCTCTTTACACCTACATCTTCACCAGGGACAAAACTCGCTTCACGAACCTTATATTTATGCTTTTCGGCCCATCGGAGGTACATGCGCATAAGCATATCGGCCCAGTCGTTCGACTCAGTTCCACCGGCACCGGCGTTAATTTTCAAAACAGCGCCAAGCCTGTCCTCTTCGCGCCGGAGCATGTTTTTAGTTTCGAGGTCTTCAATAAGTCCCCTCGCTTCAATAAAATGCTCCTCAAGTTCATCCTCGGTAATTTCACCAGCTTCACTGTAATCAAACATGATCTGCAAATCTTCAACTACCTGATCGACTGATTTAAAACCGTCAGTCCACTGCTTAATTGAGCGGATCACCATCATCTGGCGCTCAGCCTCCTTTGGATTCTCCCAAAAAGCGGGATCCTGGGTTTTAAGTTCTTCTTCTTCGAGCCTGATTAATTTATTATCGACGTCAAAGAAACCTCCTCAGCGCATCCCGGCGCTCAACAAGCTCTTTAAGCTGGTCCTTTAGGATCATTTTAGAATTTTTTAAGATTTAAGATGCAAAGTTAGGAATAAAGGGGTAATGTGCTAATGAGAAAATCAGGTATTTCGGCAATTAGTCAATTAGGCAATCAGGCAAATAGACTAATAGGCAATCTAAAAATTAGGAAATACTTTTCAAAAGGAAGAATCACTAATCATAATAGCTATTTTGCACGTTGCTATTTGCATTCTGCATTTTTTATTCTGTGTTTATTCTTCATTATCAACTATTTGGCTTGCCAGTTTATATGCCAGTTCTGCTTCAAACCCATGTCCCTGAGCAAAAACAGCCAGCTTCCCTGTTCGCTCATAATCAGATTCACCTTTGACAGATTTAAGTTTCGTCTTTAGCAAATCAAGAAGAGTTTTTTGGTAAATATCATCATCAATCTGGTTTAGTTCCGATCTGATCAGCTCTTCCGGAATTTGTTTCTGCCGCAGCATATAGGTCAACTTGATTTTGCCCCATTTGTTAAAGCGCAGTTTATCATTAACATAGAAACGAACGAATCGCACTTCATCCAGAAACCGTTCTTCAATCAGGTAATTCAGCGCACGGGTAATCTCTTCATCTGAAAGTTCCCACTGTTTTAGTTTTGCAGTCACATCGAAACGACACCTTTCAGATTGACTGCAAAATGCCATTGCTTTTGTCAACGCCTGCCGATACTGGAGACCACCTTTCATACTATGAATCAAATAAATTCAAACAAAGATAACATCTAAAAACTGGTCCCGGATAAAGAATCCAAATTGGGTAACATATAAATTCATACCATTTCCTGTCTCCCTTTGATTGCCAATACTCCAATTGAACCAGGGGCACAATGGCAACAGATAGTCGAAAAGCCCTGGTTAATGGTTTGGTATGACTATCAACAGTTGAATCATATCATCGTCCTCTATTATTTTAATTTCCTTATCAACTTGGGATATAATTCATCTCTGACCCATTTAAACTGAGGCTCGGATTTGAGGATTTCCTCATAAACTAATCTCGCGTTGGTTGTATCATTTAACAGCTCATAGGTTTTTGCAATGGAGACAAGCAGGCTCAGGTAGTTCCAGTCATCACTTAGTTCCTGTGCCTTACTTTCCATCAACTTCCTAGCTTTCAGATAGTCTTTCAGAGCTTCAGACTTAGATCCTCCCATAAGAGAGGGTGCATGGAAATGGACATTTCCTAGCTGTACATAACCAAAAAAATCATCCGGATCAGTACTAATCGCCTGTTTAGCAGCTGAAGTGCTTTTAGGGCCGAGAAATGGCGCCGAAAAAAGGCTTAAACTAATATGGAAACCATAGAATGCTGATTTGTATCCATAGATCTTTGAAATCTTAAATTTGTTCTCTTCAAGCAATTTGAGGTTATTCTCTGAATTTTTGAGATAAACAAGGGCTTCATCTTTATGATTATTCCCAATACACCAGGCGATATAACCGTATTGGAAATTGACTAATTCAAGCAACAAATCATTGCTTTTTTCAGGTTTACTTTCTAATTGATCAATAATACCCTTCCAAACCGGCATGGCATTGTTGATATAAGCATTATAGATATCTTTTTTATTATTTCCAAAAAGGGATGAAGACAAAACAACAAAGAAAATAATAATTAATCGATATTTCATCCCTTCCATTGGTATTGATATAAAACAATAAAAATTAAAAACACAGAATCCCTGTTTGTAAAGTATTATGATATTAGGCTTTACCAAAAGAGAGCCAGATAAAGACACCGGCTTGGTTATTCTGATTTTTCAGATGATTCAAGGGAGATTAACCCTCAGAATTCTCTTTTTAAGCTGCTGCTCAATAACAATTGGCACTTTTTCTTCAATGACGTTGGATGAATCGAGCCCCAGGGCTTTCACATCATTGATGCTTATCTTACGGATGAAGTTATGAAGACCCATAATAAAGCTTTGATTAAGTGGCAGTTTGTAATCACTTATTAAGATTCTATCAAGGTTTACATAAAGACAATCCGCAGGTATGTTGTGCGCTTTTAACGATTCATACTGACTGACCATACTAATTTCGTTACTTTTGACAAGATCTTCGATTACCTCTCTGAAATAGAGGTTGATCTTTCGTTCAATTTTAAATCCAAGTCTGAAATCAACTTTAATCAACACCCCGGGAATTATGTGATGGACAACATATTCAAAAGTATTGGGAGTTTCAAGGTTGTCAATATGGAGAAACCAATAGGTGTTAGCCCTTTTGGGATGTTTGTTGAAGATTGAATACATAATCTTAGATTCAATCTGATCACGTCGGTTTGCCTTAGTGATATAAATCAGGTTTGTAGCAATTTTCGGGACAGAAGTATCAGCGCTCAGTTCCCTGAAAATTCCAGGATCTTTATTCACATTCACAAAGCTGATGTACTTATTTTTGATTTTCCGCCCGAAATACCATCCATACATCACAATGAAGAAAACAAAGGCCAAAGCAATGGTTAACCAACCACCATTGGCAAATTTATGCAGATTGGCCCATAAAAAGGTCCCTTCAATCGATAAAAAGACGAATAGTAAAAGGATAATATAACCAAGTGGTACTTTACGATTTCTTAAATGATATGATAACAGCGAAGTAGTCATGATCATTGTTATTGTAATTGAAAGTCCATAGGCAGCTTCCATTTTAGATGATTCCCCAAAATAGATCACCACAAAGGTACATGCAACCCAAAGAAACCAGTTTACAAATGGAATATAAACCTGTCCCTTTATGTCTGTAGGATAATTAATGCGGATCTTTGGCCAGATATTCAAGGAAACTGCTTCACTGATAAGTGTATATGATCCGCTTATTAAGGCCTGACTGGCGATGATGGAAGCTGCTGTTGCAATTACCACTCCGGGTAAAAGAAACCATTGGGGCATAATTGCAAAAAAAGGATTGGCACTGTTCATATGATCCATATGATTCAGAAGGTATGCTCCTTGACCAAAATAGTTAATAAGTAACGAGATTTTTACAAATACCCAGGAAATGCGAATGTTTTGGATACCACAATGCCCAAGGTCCGAATATAAGGCTTCTGCACCTGTAGTGGCAAGAAAAACAGCTCCCAGGAGTACCACTGCATTGGGATAGTTTGCAATAAACTGTAACGCATACATTGGATTCATTGCTGCCAATACTCCCGGATCTTTTACCAGGAAAGTCAGTCCAAGCATAGCCAGCATTGAGAACCAGATAAACATCACCGGACCAAATGCTTTCCCCATAAACCCTGTGCCAAATTGCTGAAAGAAAAATAGCACTGATAAAATAGTAAGAACAATAGGTACGACAGGGATGTGAGGATAAAACAATTTCAGCCCCTCAACTGCTGATGTGACAGTAATCGAAGGGGTTATAACTCCATCAGCCAATAGTGCACTACCTCCGATCATCGTTAATACGGCAATCAGGTTATTTTTCCGCCGGATTAGTGCAAAAAGCGCAAATATTCCCCCTTCCCCGTGGTTGTCGGCCCGAAGCGTAATAATAACATATTTGACAGTTGTTTGGAGTGTAAGAGTCCAGAAGATACAAGATAAAGCACCAAATATCAACTCCCTATTATATAGTGTTGATGCATTGATGATTGCGTTCATCGTGTAGAGTGGACTTGTTCCAAGGTCCCCAAATACAATACCTAAGGTGATTACTAAACCGGCAAAAGAGACCTGTGCAATGCCACTATGTTGTTTATCCATAGAAATTAACTTAATATTCTATTTTTCAAAAAGAAGGGTTATTAAAAATGCAAGCTGAAAAAGGATTGTGCATATTTAATTGATTAATTCGCATCCACCCATGTAGGGAACAAGAACCTTGGGAATTAGAATTCCCTCAGTAGTCTGATAATTTTCAAGAATCGCTGCAACAATCCTGGGTAATGCTAAAGCGCTGCCATTCAAGGTATGGGCAACAATTGGTTTTGAGTGTCCCTCCTCACGAAAACGAAGTTTCAGTCGGGTGGCCTGGAAAGACTCAAAATTGGAAACTGATGATACTTCCAGCCAACGCTCCTGAGCAGCAGACCATACTTCAAAATCATAGGTAAGAGCCGAGGTAAAACTCATATCACCTCCACATAACCTTAATATCCGGTATGGCAGACCAAGTTTTTCAACCAGAGTCTGTACATATGCAACCATATCCGTTAATGAGTCATAAGATTTATCCGGATGAGCAACCTGAACGATCTCCACCTTGTCAAATTGATGCAGCCGGTTCAAACCGCGCACATCTTTACCGTAAGAGCCTGCTTCACGACGAAAACATGCCGAATAGGCAGTCGTTTTGATGGGCAGATCTTTTTCTTCCACAATTACATCACGGAAAATATTGGTGACCGGAACCTCAGCGGTTGGGATCAGGAATAGGTTGTCAGTGGCATCATGGTACATCTGTCCCTCCTTATCAGGTAGCTGACCTGTACCAAATCCGGAAGCTTCATTGACCAAATAAGGGGGTTGAACTTCAAGATATCCCTGTTCCCGAGCCTGATCCAGGAAGAAGTTAATCAGGGCACGTTGAATTCTGGCTCCAAAACCTTTATAGACAGGGAATCCGGCTCCTGTTATTTTTACTCCAAGCTCAAAATCAATCAGGTTATATTGTGTGGCTAACTCCCAATGAGGCTTGGCTCCCACAGGAAGGTTGGGCATTTCACCACCAGTAGCAACGATTTCATTATCTTCTGCACCTTTCCCAGCCGGAACCAATGGAGACGGGAGATTAGGAAGTAAAACCTGAAGTTGAGCAAGCTCTTCTTCGATCTTATCAAACTCTCCTTCAAAACTTTTAATTTGTTCCTTGAGTTGTGTGGTTTGTTCTTTTGCTACATTCACTTGGGTGAGTTTCCCTTCTCTAACCAATAGACCAATCTCTCTGGAGATCCTGTTCATCTCAGCCTTTTGGCCTTCAGCCTCGTTTTGAACTTCATTCCGTCTTTTATAGAGTTCAATTACCTTTTCAACGATGGCACGGGCATCAAATCTTTTGACCGCCAGTTTTTCAATGACCAATTCAGGATTGTCCTGTATGAATTTTAAATTTAACATGTCTTTATGTTTCTATTATTTCTGTAGGTTGGCCCTTCCCGAATATTTCTACTTATTTCCTATTTCTATTTGTATCCTATTTCTATTTGTTTCTGATGTTCCTGTTGTTTTTAAAGTTATCAGAGACCAAAATAACCTGCTTATCAGTTATTTGACTTTTAATAACGTCATGCAGCAAACAAAAGTACAAATAAAAAATCTCCTGTTCCATTACCACAGTAATAAAACAGGAGATTAGACCCGTATTCTTAAATCGGGATTTACTCTACAGAAGTGAATGGAAGAACAGAAACGTATGATTTATCATTTCTTTTCTTCTGAAATTCAACTGTTCCGTCGATCAATGCAAAAAGGGTATGGTCTCTGCCAATACCGACATTTGCTCCCGGGTGATGAGCCGTTCCTCGCTGACGAATAAGGATATTACCAGCAACAGCAGCCTGTCCACCATAAATTTTCACGCCTAGGCGTTTGCTTTGAGATTCGCGGCCGTTCTTCGAACTACCGGCTCCTTTTTTATGTGCCATGGATAATCTTTTTTAAAATTTACGCTAAAACTTCTGTAATTTGAATCTGAGTCAGGTATTGACGATGACCGTTTTTCTTCTTGTAACCTTTACGACGTTTCTTCTTAAAGACAATCACTTTGTCACCTTTGAGATGTTTAAGCACTGTTGCAGTAACTTTTGCACCTTCAACTACCGGTGCACCAATGCTGATAACACCTTCATTGTCAACCAATAAAACTTTTTCAAACGTTACATCTGCACCTTCATCCTGAGGAAGACGGTGAACATAAACCTTTCTTTCTTTTTCAACCTTAAACTGTTGTCCGGCGATTTCTACAATTGCGTACATTCTTACAATTTATTTTTATTCAGGTCCGGCAGGCGGGAAACCGACGTCTCCTCTTTTAAAGCCAACTCGAACAATTGGAGTGCAAAAGTAAACAATCTGATTTATACTACCAAACATGAAAGAAAAATAATTTCAAATCAGTTTAATATTTGAGAAAGACAGAATTTGTCAATTGCTTATATTTGTAGTACCAATCATCAACGAGACTTCTCACTTTAATAAAACAATTATGAAAAACAGCGCTTCAACACCCATGAGCCGCAGAGGATTCATCGGTAATTCAGCATTGGCATCTGCCGGATTTATGATTATTCCGGCACATTCCGTCTCGGGGTTAGGGCACATTGCCCCAAGTGACAAGCTGAATGTTGCAGGAATAGGCATTTCCGGAATGGGAAAGGGAAACCTGGCCAATGTTGCTAAGACCGAAAATATTGTCGCCTTGTGTGACATTGACTGGAGGGAACCTACCCAAAAAGTTTTTGCCATTTATCCGAAGGCTAAACAGTACAAAGATTATAGGTTGATGCTAGATAACCAGAAAGACATTGATGCAGTGGTTATTGCAACTCCTGATCATACCCATGCAGTGATTAGTCTTGAGGCCATTAAGAGGAGCAAACACACCTTTACCCAGAAACCGCTTACCCATACCGTTCATGAAGCAAGAGTGCTGACTCAGGCCGCACGGGAATATAAGGTTGCCACACAGATGGGAAACCAGGGACAAGCAGGTGAAGCAACGCGTCGCCTCAGGGAGATGATCTGGGACGGTGTAATTGGACAAATCCATGAAGTTCATGTGTGGACCGACCGGCCCAACCGTGGATTTATTGATACTTACTGGCCTCAGGGCATCGCCCGGCCCGTTGATACACCTCCGGTTCCTCCGGAAGTCGACTGGGATCTTTTTATTGGACCTGCACCAATGCGGCCGTACAATCCTGCATATCATCCGTTTAGCTGGAGGGGCTGGTGGGACTTCGGAACCGGATCATTGGGTGATATTGGTTGCCATTCACTCGATCCAATATTTCGCGCTCTTAAACTGAAATATCCAACAACCATTCAGGCGGTCTCAACATTGGTCAATGAAGAATCATATCCTTCCGGCTCAATGATCCGTTATGAGTTTCCGAAGCGCAAAAATATGGTACCTGTCACATTGACCTGGTATGACGGTGGATTGCGCCCAATGCGGATTCACGGACTCGATGAAGGGATGCAAATGGGTTCAAATGGAACGCTTTATATTGGCGATAAGGGGAAAATTCTTGATGATAAAATTCTGCCCAAATCATTGCGGGAATCCTACAAAGTTCCAACACCATATCTCCATTCCTCTCCAGGGCATGAACAGGAATGGATAAACGCCTGTAAAGGTGGGGCACCTGCAGGTTCCAATTTTGACTGGGCAGGGCCACTTACTGAAACGGTCCTACTGGGAAATATCGTACTGCGCAAGGAGCTCAAGGAAAAAATGAGTACCCAGGTTCTTAACTGGGATCCTGCGAAATTCAGCTTTCCTAATCTTCCGGAAGCCGATAAATTTCTTCATTACCAGTACCGGAATGGATGGAGCCTTTAAATAATTTTAAACAAGAATAAAAGGTCCGCAAAGGTTAATCTTCTTCACTCCCGCAAAGGCGCAAGGCTTTCAATCCCCGCGTTCTTGCGTTTTTGCGAGAGCTTTTTAACGGATACTCTCTCAGGAACACCTTTTCAGTTACCGTCACAACTCCTGGTCAGAAGGCAATAAAATCACGTGCTATTTTCAGATAA
>Ga0209697_10009142_pt1 | contig 11046 bp, 9 predicted proteins | sample AliMusrvi5mmetaG_FD_184115 | JGI IMG/M metagenome (GOLD analysis project Ga0209697, IMG submission 184115) | Freshwater lake bacterial and archeal communities from Alinen Mustajarvi, Finland, to study Microbial Dark Matter (Phase II) - Alinen... | ecosystem: Environmental > Aquatic > Freshwater... | reverse complement strand
TCCGCACCCAGCGCCATGCCACTCACAATCGTCAACCCGCGTTGTGCCAGCCCGGCCGCCAGTTCCGCGGCGACATGCCGCCCATAGGGCGAGGCGCGACGGGAACCGACAATGGCGATGGCGCGGCGACTGTCTGCCGGGAGTGTACCTTTGACGAAGATCGCACACGGGGGGTCGGCGATGGCGCGCAACAGCGCGGGATAATCGGGGTCGTGCAAACCGATGAGGCGGACGCCAATGCGCGCCAGATGCGCCAACCCGTCGGCCAGGTCGCGGTTGGCGGCCTCCACCAGGCGCGCGGAACCGGCCGGCGTCAACTTCGCGCGCTCCGCCCACGCGCGGGGTGTGGCGGCGAAAATCGCCTCCGGTTGCTGAAAGGCTTCCAATAATCGCAAACTGGCGCGCCCGCCAAGCTGGGCACATGCCAGCGCAAACCATGCCTCTGCCGCTTGCATGCGATCATCACTTCGCGAACAAGCGCTGGTGTTCCTGCTGAAAAGGACAAAGGATTATAGTTTCCGCAATGGGCTAACGCGCATCATTTCTGGCGTCGGCCCCTACTCCAGGTTCGTGTGCCGGGCCATCATCATCTGCTCATCCTGGCGCAGGCGATCTTTGAGCTCGAGAACGATGGCATCGAGGAGGAGCAGCAGGGAGTGTTCGAAGAGTGAGCCCATGGGTTGGATAGAAGTGACGGGGACGGTGGCGCTGTCTTCACGCACGGGGGCCGGGACGATCACCTGCAGATCGGCCATGCGCGCCAGCGTGGATTCGGGACGCGCGCTGAGCACGGCGACTTTCCCACCGGCGGCAAGTGCGCTTTTCGCCGTGAGTACGGCGGTTACCGTCTCGCCGGAGCCGGAGCCCACCAGCAACAAGTCGCCGGGCAGCAGGCTGGGGGTGGTGCTCTCCCCGACCACGTGACAGTGAATGTCCAAATGCGTGAGGCGAATAGCGAAGGCGCGCATCATCAACCCGGAGCGCCCTTGACCCGCGACAAAAAGGCGTCGCGTCCGGATGATCGCGACGACCAGTTGTTCAACCTCGACCGGGTCAACGCGCGCCAGCACGTGCCCCACTTCTTCTACTAACACCTGAGCATTGACCGTAAACGCCATGAAGGAACCCCACCCCGAAGTCTCGGGACACTCATTGTGCCTCTCGTGACCGATGTTGTCAACGGAGATCCGCGGCGATTCGTGATTCGCAACCCCGAGATTACTTCTGATGCGAACTTGCGTCCCACAACCATTTCTATAGTCGGCGTGCATCGAGCAAGCGAGTTATCCACAGTTGGTCATGACGGAAGCGCAGGGGTTTGATCTCATTGACCAGTGTGATTTGTCGAAGCTGCGCAATTATTCACAATGGACCTGTGGAAAAAAGTAACACGAACTCCTGCTTGTCAACAATCTATGTGGTGCGTACAATGAAGACGCTCTATTTCGCGTATTCCTGCTCAACGACTTCGGCAGGATGCGGAGGTGTTGGCATGCGCCTCTATTTTACCCGGCCCGAACAGATTGCGGTGGCGCTGTTGTTGCTGGCGATTTGCGCCGGCCTGGTTACACTCACTATCGCCCAGGGACAGCGGCATCGTCTGATCACCGCGGACGCTCCGGCCTATCAACACCCGAGCCAGCCGGCAACCCCGGCGCCCGTCATCCCACCGGCGCCGGCGGTTGCGCCACGCGACCTTCCCGATCCGCCACCCGTAGCCGCCCAACTTCCGGCGCCGGTTGTCGTTGCGGCAACAGTGGATGTTACGCCACCCGGTGTGTCCAACGCCTCCGCGTCTTCCGTGGCGACTCCTCCGAAGCTACCCGCGACCGCGACTGGTCGCGGTCGCAAGCCCCTGCCGGACAAACCGGTGAACTTGAATACCGCGACGCGTGACGCACTCATGACCTTGCCCGGGGTCGGACAGGTAATGGCCGAAAGCATCGTTGCGTACCGCACGGCACATGGGCCGTTCACCGATATTGCGCAACTCGACAATGTACCGCGCATTGGTCTGAAAACCGTGGAACGTCTGCGCCCCTATGTGACGCTGCAGTGAAGGAGTCACGATGACCACCGCCCCTCATCACGACACACCACCCTGGTATGGAATGCATCCGAAATATTTACGCTTCAGTCCGGTGACGAAAGTGTTCCTCTTGCTGGCGTTGCCGATCGTGCTGCTGTCAGTCGTCAGCGTCAAACCGCTGTGGCAGTGGGGGTGGCGCGTGCCGGTGTATGCCTATGCCCAGTTCGGCACGGTGACCTCCGCTCAGGGGAAGAAGTTCCCTTCCGGAGCGTGGACACAGGGGCGACGTCTGCTGGTGTATGGCGCTCCGAAAGTGGACGCGAAATCCGTCGCTCTGGCGGCGGATGGCCTGCGGAGCATGGTGCGGGAACTTGGTTTGAAACTCTCGGTGGAGGAGCTGGCGGTTCCGCCGAAGGGCGCTGCTGCCGCGCTCCAAGTTGCGACTGCAGCCTCGCGCGGGTTGTCTTTTGACTTCGACGCCTTTGAACAACGGCGTCTGGACGATCGCGGCATGCAATATGCCGAGATGGTGGTCGTGCCGGCGCAGTTCAAGGATCCAAGCTGGGCGTGGGGGTTGACGAACTATCCTGCCGGGTTATCGGTGTTGCAGCAAGGGGAAACCAGCCGCGACCTGGGCCGGCATGAAGGCACGCATCTGTTGGGATATGATAAGCATGACGATATGCCGCTCTACGTCTTTGGGTATCGGGAGGGCTGGGTGCCGGCGGAGCGCAATACCCTGATGATGCTCCTCCCCAAAACCTCTGATGCCCTGTCCGATCGGGCCCACGACGCCCTGTTGAATTTCTGGCGTGGCAAGGAGGCGCGAGAGCATGAGAAATACCTGGAATAACAGGCATGTATAATGAATACCGATAAACGAGTACGCCAGGAGGATAACCTCCTGGCGTACTGGATAATAATCTCGCTCGTGACTATTGCCCGGCTTTCTTTTTCTGCATATAGGCTTTCAACTCATCAAGAGTAATGACGCCGTCGCCATTCGCATCGATCTCAGTGAACATTTTCGGGTAGGGAAATTCATCTGGGGTCAGCTTGCCATCGACGTTCTTGTCAAACTGCTTGAACTTCGCTTCAGCATCCGCCCCTGGCCCCTGGCCCTGGTGTTGCGCGGCAAAGGCTTTGAACTCCTCCAGTGTGAGGAAGCCGTCGCCAGTGGTGTCGACTTGCTTGAAGAGTTCCGGATGCGGAAATTCGTCCGGCGACAGCTTGCCGTCGCCGTTCTTGTCGAGTTGCTTGAACTTCGCTTCGGCATCCGCACCTGGCCCCTGTCCCTGGTGTTGTGCGGCAAAGGCTTTGAACTCCTCCAGTGTGATGAAGCCGTCGCCAGCGGTGTCGATCTGTTTGAAGATCATGGGGTGTGGGAATTCGTCCGGCGATAGTTTGCCGTCGCCGTTTTTGTCCAATTCCTTGAACTTTTGCTCCGGCCCCGGCTGGCGTTGCGGTTGTTGCCGGCCACCCGCGGGTTGAGCGAGTGTAGAGGCGCCAGCCAGCACCAGGAGAGCCCCGAGCCCCGCCGCAGTCAGATAGCGTGTCATTCGTGAAGATGTCGCCATGGGTACCCTCCGTTCGATGATCGGTTGCCCCCGGGTTATCACAATAGATGAAACCAGCTGCTATTTTAGCATACGCATCAGGTTAAATGAAGTTTCACGTCAAAAATTGACGGAACGTTGACTGGCAGTCCGCGGATAAAGTATCGTTGTGCGCTGATGCCGAGATTTTCGTGTCAGGCGAACACGATATCTGCAACTCTATGAAGGCATAGACGGCAGATATGGTGTGAAGCATCACGCGGAAAGATCGGTGGCAGCGCCGACGAGACTTTATCCGCGGGCTGCTAGCCCGCGGTATTTGCAAAGCGAATACAGCTTCGGCTAGCCCATGTGCAAACCGCCATCAACGGAGAAGGCTTGACCGGTGATGTAGGCGGCAACGGGAGAGGCCAGGAAGGCGGCAAGGACCGCAACATCGTCCGGCGTGCCGAAGCGACCCAGGGGAATGCCGCGCAGCAGACCGTCGCGGCGGGAGGCGTCCATGTCCCCGGTCATCTCGGTTTCTATCATGCCCGGGCACAACGCGTTGACGCAGATCCCTTGCGGCGCCACTTCGCGCGCCAGTGCGCGGGTGAAGCCGAGGAGACCAGCTTTGGCTGCGGCATAGTTGGCGCGACGGATGTCGCCAACGAAGGCGACATCCGAACTGATATTGATAATGCGACCCCATTTGGCACGCTGCATGCCGGCGAGTACCGCTTTGCAACACAGAAAAGCGCCGGAGAGATTGGTGTCGAGTACTTCGTCCCATTCATCCTGCGCCATAAAGCGCAGGTAGTTGTCGCGCACAATACCCGCGTTATTCACCAGAATCGTGACCGGTCCCAGGGTGTCGGCGACTTCTTTGATCACATCTTTCACGCGCACGCTGTCGCGAACATCCAGTTGTAAGGCGGTGGCGCGCGTGCCGTCACCGATACTTTCAATCTCCCGCACGGCATCGCTCGCAGCGTCGGCGCGGGTGAGGTAGGTGATGGCGACCGCCGCCCCGCGCGCTGCCAGCGCGCAGGCGATAGCACGCCCGATCCCGCGAGACGCTCCGGTCACCAGCGCTACGCGCCCGGTCAGCGAATCGGGAGTCGGGAGCCCTGCGTCTTGCGTCATGGGTGGTTCCTCCAGCAATGAGTAAAAAGGGAGCGTTACCCGCTTCCCAACTACAGACCAGAGACATTCAAGGGTCCAATAGCGGCGTTGTTTCCGATCAGCTCCATACAATGTCCCGGTGCGTCAGCGCACTTTTCTGTGGTCAACCACCTATTTCCAGGGCATGATACGTATGTCGAAGATAGTGTGCATCGTTGGAACCTGCACTGCAGTTCGGAGGTATGTGCCCGTGCGCCGTTACACATCCACCCGAATCGCCGCCACCGAAGGCAGGATATGCGTGGGGCGGTAGGAAAAGCGATCCACTTCATCGCGCGTGGTGAGACCGCTGAGGACGAGGATCGTCTCCATGCCCGCTTCCATGCCGGCGATGATGTCGGTATCCATGCGGTCGCCGACCATGACGGTGTTCTCGGAGTGCGCGCCCAGGAAGTTCAGCGCGCTGCGCATCATCAACGGGTTGGGTTTGCCGATGAAATAGGGTTTGACCCCGGTAGCGGACTCGATGAGTGCGGCCATCGCGCCGCATGCCGGGGCGATGCCGTTCTCTGTGGGGCCGGAGGGGTCGGGATTGGTGGCGATAAAGCGCGCGCCGGCCGCTACCAGCCGCACCGCCTGTGTGATGCGCTCGAAGCTGTAACTGGTCGTTTCACCGAGCACCACGTAATCCGGGTTGATGCCGGTGAGTACATAGCCCACCTCATGCAGCGCTTCCGTCAGGCCGGTTTCACCGATGGCAAACGCCGTGCCGTTGGGACGCTGGTGATCCAGGAATTGGGCGGTGGCCATTGCGGAGGTGAACAGGCGGTTTGCCGGCACTTCCAGCCCGGCGGCGGCCAGCCGATGCTGAAGGTCGCCGGGGGTATACATCGGATTATTGGTCAGGATGAGGAACGGCGTCGTCGTCTCTTCCAGATGGCGCAGGAACTCCTGCGCACCGGGAATCGGTGTACTCCCGCGCACCAGCACCCCGTCCATGTCAAGTAAAAAACTTTTCGCAGCACTCATACCCCTATTGTCCGCGAAAAGCCCTGCGGGGGTCAAGGGAAACCACGTGTCGAGAAGTCCGCTTTATTCATGTGTTCATGACTGATGTGGGGTTGATCATCTTACGTGATGCGAAATGCGACAGTAGCAGCAGACCAAACAATGACTCCCCCGTTCCCGAACCCGGGAACAGGGGAGTCGTAGAGAGCTAAGTGGGTAACTCGGGCTAGATCCCGTATTTGCCGCGCATGTATGCGGAGATATTCGAGATCTGGGAGGTGGTAAGGAGTTTATCGAAGGTCACGATTTCCGCAATCTTCCCATCCCACCCCTGCGTCGTGCCGTCGTCGCCGAGGCCGATGCACAGGCCGCCACCCATCGGGTACGGTACCGGAGAAATGGCATCACTGGCGATAATCACGCCCATCTTGCCGTTCATGATCGGCGTCAGATACGGGTCAGAGGCACTGGTTGGCTGCGTGCCATTCACCCACACCAGGAGAGGGCCGCGGCTGGTATCGACCCACGGGCAGCAAAAACCATCGTTAGCATTCGCATTGCCCGCCACGCGGAAATACGAGGCATTGGGTTGGCCGCGCATGAAGTTGGGCGCGGCGCCGTTGCCCGCGGAAATCAAGCCGGGGTAGTTGTTCGGAAAGTTGGCGGCGTTGTAACTGCACACTACCACCGCGGACCCCATGGACGTCACGCCGGCGATGTTGAGGAACGTGGAGGTGCTCGAGGCGGTGAAGGCGAGTGCGTTGTGCCCGTTGACAGCACCTTTGACAAGTACTGGCGCGCGGGCCGCGGTGTTCTGAAGCGCCGGATGATTCGCGCCGGATTGATCGGCCCAGTTGATCGCGCCCGCAGTGACCGTGACGCCGACATCCGCATTTAGCCAGGTGGTCATATTGCTCATGAAGGGGAACGGCGGGTCCTTCGTCAATTCTACATGGCTGTCCAGATAACTGATGATCACCCCGCCGCCATGGCGCATGGCGATTTGCGCGCCGGCATAGGCAGTGTTGGCGATCTGGCCGGCGCCGGTGCCGGATGTACCGTCACTGGTCACCATCGTGCCACTTGGGCTGCCCACTTCACCCAGGGCTACACCACTCACGTAATTGTTGTAGACATAGCCGTTGGCCAGCTTTTTGCCGGCGGTCGGGCAGACCAGCACGCCCTTGTCCATACCGATGGCGCCCCAGACCGTATCGGCCGTGGGCAGGAGTTCGTCGTGATCCTGAGCATACATCAGGATCCCGGTGGTGATTTGTCGCTGATTATTCAAACAACTGGTCTGCCGGGCTTTTTCCCGCGCTTTCGCAAAAACCGGGAAGAGAATTGCGGCCAGGATCGCGATGATCGCGATAACGACCAGAAGTTCAATCAGGGTAAAACCATGTTTCCGCATGCACGCCTCCGAAAGTGAACAGTAATACTCGCGCACTGGCAAGTATTCTATTGGTAACAATAACCACTTCAGTATAGATTGTCAAGAGCCTGTACTAAACGCTGCTCCCCCGTTTCCGGAGGCGGGAACGGGGGAGCGGTCAGGAACGCTACCCGCATTAATCATGAACGCATGAATAATGCTTCGGCTATGGGAAGCTCGGGTTAAATCCCGTATTTACCGCGCATGTAGGAGGTGACATTGGCGATTTGCGTGGCCGTCAGGTTTTTACTGAAGATCACGATCTCCGCGATGTAGCCATCCCAGCCGCGGTCAGCCTGGTCGGAACGCCCGATGCACATCCCGGCAAAGGGATAGGGAATTTGGTCTGTTTTGCAATCGAGCGCCACTACAACCTTCGGATCCTGAATGGGGTTCAGGTATGGTGCATTCCAGGCAGTCGGTTGCACACCGTTCACCCAGATCCAGGGGCGAGTCGTCCCCCCCATATCCGGGGTGCTGATGCCGTCGTTCCAGTTGGCGCTGCCGGCTTCGCGGAAGTATTGCGCCCCCTCACCGCGCAGGAAGTTGGGCGTGGTACCATCGCCGGAGGCGATGAGGCCCGGATAGTTCGTGAAGTTCGCGCCCGCGCGCGTGTATTTGAAGACGACGACGCCGGAGGCGATGCCGGTGACGCCGGCCGCTTTCAGATACGTGGAGGTGGCTGAACTGGTGAAATTCAAGGCCTGGTGGCCGCCGATGGCACTGGTGACCAGTGTCGGGCGGACAGCAACATTGCTCTGTGCGGCATCGTTGCCGGCGCCGGACTGGTCGGCCCACACGGAAACCCCACCGTTGACGACCGTCACGCCTTTATCGGCGTTCAGCCAGCAGGTGATATTGCTCATGAACGGGAAGGGGGGGTCCTTCGTTAGTTCGACGTGGCTGTCCACATAGCTCAAAATGGCGCCGCTGCCGTGGCGCAGGTCGATCTGACTGCCGTTGTACGCGGTGTTGGCCACCTGGCCGGTGCCAGTGCCGGAAATGCCGTCGCAGGTCATCATGGTGCTACTCGGCGCGGTGATCTCACCCAGCGCCGACCCGCTGATGAAGCTGTTGTAGTCGTAGGCGTTGGCCAGTTTTTTTCCGGCGGTCGGGCAGATCAGCACGCCCTTGTCCATGCCAATGGCGCCCCAGACGGTATCGGCCGAGGGCAAGAGTTCGTCGTGATCCTGAGCATACATCAGGATCCCGGTGGTGATTTGTCGCTGGTTATTCAAGCAACTGGTTTGCCGGGCTTTTTCCCGTGCTTTCGCAAAAACCGGGAAGAGAATCGCGGCTAGAATCGCTATGATGGCGATGACTACGAGCAATTCAATCAAGGTAAAACCATGTCTGCGCATACGCACCTCCATAAAAGAATAGTAATACCCGCGTACTGGCAAGTATTCTATTGGTTATGATAATCAATTCTGTATAGATTGTCAAGAGCCTGTACCAAACGCTGCTCCCCCGTTCCCGGATGCGGGAACGGGGGAGCAATCAGAGTCAATACGGACCCCCCGGGTTAATTCCCGTATTTGGCTTTCATGTAATCGGAGATGTTCGCGATCTGGGTGGCGGTAAGGTTTTTGCTGAAGATCACCACTTCCGCAATGTAGCCGTCCCACCCCTGGGTCGCGTTATCGCCGACACCGAGTTCGACACACGGAGCCATCGGGTAGGGGATTTGGTCTGTTTTAGCGTCGTTGCCGATGATTACCGCTGTTTTGGCCATCATTGGTGCCAGATAGGACGCATCGTGCGTGGTCGCTTGCGTGCCGTTGACCCAAACCAGTGGTTGGGTGGCCGAGTTTCCATCTGCGACGAAGAACCCGTCGACCCAGTTCCAGGCGCCAGCGCCGCGGAAATGCTGCGTACCGCCTTCAACACGGAAAAAGAGCGGTCCGGCGCCGTCGCCGCTGCCGATTAAGGTGGGGTATTGCCCGGTCGTGGCGGCGGTGTATTTGCAGACCACTACTGCCGAGGCCAGTGCGGTCACACCGGGGATTTTGATGTAGGTTGAGTTAGCGGAACTCGTGAAGAAGAACGCGCTGTGCCCATTGATGGCGCTGCTGGTCAACACTGGCGCACGAGCAGCATTCGTCTGTGACGCGGGATGATTCGCGCCGGATTGGTCGTCCCAGGTCGTCGTGCCGCCGCTGACCGTGACGCCCTTGTCGCCGACTAACCACGTCGACATATTGCTCATGAAGGGGAACGGCGGATCCTTCGTCAATTCTACATGGCTGTCCAGATAACTGATGATCACCCCACCGCCATGGCGCATGTCGATTTGCGCGCCGGCATAGGCAGTGTTGGCGATCTGGCCGGCGCCGGTGCCGGAGGTGCCGTCGCAGGTCACCATGGTACCGTTCGGGCTGCCCACTTCACCCAGGGCCACACCGCTGACGAAGCTGTTGTAGTCATAGCCGTTGGCCAGTTTTTTTCCGGCGGTCGGGCAGATCAGCACGCCCTTGTCCATGCCGATGGCGCCCCAGACCGTATCGGCCGTGGGCAGGAGTTCGTCATGATCCTGAGCATACATCAGGATTCCGGTGGTGATTTGTCGCTGATTATTCAAGCAACTGGTTTGCCGGGCCTTTTCCCGTGCTTTCGCAAAAACCGGGAAGAGAATCGCGGCCAGAATCGCTATGATGGCGATGACTACGAGCAATTCAATCAGGGTGAAACCATATCTGCGCATATACGCCTCCAAAAATGAGCAGTAATACCCCACACACTGGCGGATATTCTAACGATAAGGATAGTCACTTCTTGCAGAATTGTCAATAGAGGAGTTTGCAAAACATGGCCTGAATGTAGCGTGGTGCAATAGCCTGCATTATCCGAATTGTAATGAATGATGCAGGTCAGCTTCTTTCATGTTGGCTTTTCGCCCCGTTCCTGGCATAATACCTGTCCAGATGACAGCCACCTCCTCCGGTAAACAGATATGCCTTCCAGCGACACTGGCCGTCCTTGAATGGCTGCGGGCGGGCGCGGTGTGCTGGTTGCTGGTGGTTGGATTATGGTCCGGACCGGCGTTCGGCGCCTCGCTGGCTTATCCTAACGGCCTGCTGGAAGTGGAGATCGGGTTGGCCGTCGTCCTGTTCATTCTGTGGCGCGCGGGACGCGTGCAGCCGTTGCGGTATTATCCGGTGTGGGGGGCGGCGCTGGCGACCATCACCATCTGTGCGCTCTCCGCGGGAATGCGCCTGGCCTTCCGCGGCACGGAGTTCGACGGCCTGCGCCTCTGGAAGCTGGCGGAGCCGATGGCGCGCGGCGCCGTGCTCTTCCTGGCCCTTGCCGGGCAACCACGTCTCCTCCGGCTGGCAGGCATCAGCGCACTCGTTGGAGTGGGCTTGCTGGCGGCCGCGACCATCATCCAGCATCTGACCGGGGTCACCCGCTGGTATGCCGACCTGGACCAGGGGTGGGCGGGCGGCCTGGCGTCGGTCCCCCTTACCATCGACGCACCGCGTGCTCAGGGGTTAACCTCCTACATCAATCTCACCTCGGCAATGTTGGGTGCGAGCGTGGCCCTTTGGGCGACCCCCGTCGCGTTGCGGGTACCACCCGGTCGCTGGGCGCGCGTAACGCTGGCCCTCGGCGGTGTGGCAACCGTGGCCGCCCTCTGGTACACGGGCTCGCGTGGCCCGCTGCTGGCGATTACCGCGGTCCTGTGTATCTTTTTCGGCGCCCTGTCGGCACGCTACGCCATGCGGGTGCTGGTCTTGCTGGGCTTTTTCCTCCTCGCCGTCTGGCCCAGCTTCCCCTGGTGGTCGCTGCTGGCCCTGGGGGGCGGAGTGCTCGTCTTTGCGCTTTTCACGCATCACCCGCGCATGCGCTTACTGTTGCCCATGGCGCTGGGGTTGTCGTTGGCCGGGGGGTTGCACGCGGTCGACTACTACCTC
>Ga0209697_10009141_pt1 | contig 11049 bp, 11 predicted proteins | sample AliMusrvi5mmetaG_FD_184115 | JGI IMG/M metagenome (GOLD analysis project Ga0209697, IMG submission 184115) | Freshwater lake bacterial and archeal communities from Alinen Mustajarvi, Finland, to study Microbial Dark Matter (Phase II) - Alinen... | ecosystem: Environmental > Aquatic > Freshwater... | reverse complement strand
AACCACAAAGGTACAGACTGTCATGGGCAGCTATCGATGGTCCACCGAATCAGTGGCCAGAGACACGCTGCTCTTGAAGTACTTGGGAGTGGATACCAAATAGTGTACGCTTTATCCGACTTTCAAGTTACTCTGCGAAGATTTGCTAGCTGGCTTGAGGTTTGGTTGTTCATGTCGAACATTGGTGGAAACTCAAATTTGCACCTTTCTTCATTGAGGTAGCAATCGCATTCCCAACAAGGCGAACGAAAATCAAAATATCCAGTATTATCCAACAATATAAGTGGCTTGACATATTCATCTGTCAATATACAAACCTTATTGTGCTCTCTTTCTCTTACTAGGCTCCAGGGTATATTAATTTCCAGATCTTCATTTTTCCCATGTTCCAGTAGAACGTTTTGCGTTGTCTCCCATCTGGCGAGCAAATCACTAAGTTTAGAGTATTCGTAGTTAGATTTCGGTATGGGTATCTTCATCATTTCCTTCCGATTTTGACAATTTTCTCAGGCAATATCTTCGATGCATTCATCATCTCAACTGCAGCTTCCATGCTGGCTCGTACAGGGTCTAGGTTCAGCCTGGCATAGACTGCAGTTGCAGTTTGGCTCTTGTGTCCAAGCGTCTTGCCGACGATCGTTGAAGAAGCGCCTGTCATAGTTTGGTAGCTTCCCATGGTTCGCCGTAAATCATGGATGCGAACATCTGACAGCTTAGCTCTTTTCAGAAGAGATTTCCAAGCTCTTTTAGGTTCCTCTAGGTGACCGCTTGCACTTGAGGGGCTGGCGAACACAAATATCGACCTTGTAACTGCCTTCCTTGCTCTGAGAATCTGAAGAGCCGGTTCAATCAATGGTACGGTCATCGTTTCGGAATTCTTGCTTTGGGACGCTGGAATTTTCCACAAACACTGATCGAATTGGATATCTACCCATTTCATTTGCATTACGTTGTTTCTTCGTGCCCCTGTAAACATTGACATAAGAAGATAATCACGTGTCATGGCAGGCGTTTCAGGGGCTTCTAGAGCTTCAAAAAATCTTTGCAACTCTGAAGGCTGAAGAAATCTATCCCTACTCTGTTCTCTAAATTTCTTGACCCCTTTGCAAGGGTTTGGTCGTTCAGTGGCTATTCGATTAAATACTGTTGAAACCAATGAAAGGGCACGGTTCGCAGTGGTGCCCGTGACAATGCCATTGCCTCGTTGTTTTTCAAGCTTAGCAATGTCACAGTGCCATTTTCGGACTTTGTCAGGGGTAAACCAAGACAACTGCTTGCTGCCTAAGGGTTTTTCTATGTAGAGATTGTAACGTCTTACGTCTTCATCCCATGTTTTCCTATGGGGTTTTGCATGAATTTCTAGCCAACGGTCGAAGATTTCAGCAAAGGTGTCTTCATTTCTTACGGCTTTGGCGGCTTCAATGACATCAATGCCAGCATTGACGCCTGACAGAAGACTTGCAGCTTCTTTCCGTGCTTCCTTGATAGGCATTGAGGGGTATTTACCAAGGGTCTTGGTAACTGACTTACCTCTTGTCTTGTCCCATGCCTGAAACTGGAAGGACTTGGTGCCGGTGGAGGTAATACAGAGAGAAAGGGAAGGCTGTCCAGTATCGTAGAAGTAAAGGCGCTTGGTGCTGCCATCATGGGAGAGCTTTGTGAGCTGGTTATCGGAGAAGAGTATTTTGTTTTTTGTCATTGCACTGTCCCTTATTAATGGTCAAAACGGTTAGATGCCGGTCAGATGAAATCCATCTGACTGAGTCCATAATGATCAATCTCTATAAGGGAATTATACAATAATTAGCAAGTTAACACCATGAAAAAACAATATAAATAAATAAAGATAAATCTCTATCAACACATAGCCCTACTGACTTCTAAGCCGTAGGTCGTAGGTTCGAATCCTACCGGGCGTACCAATACAATAAAGGGGTTAAGCAACTTTTGCTTAACCCCTTTTTCGTTTGGTGCTACCTCAGTGCTACTTTTATGGAGACCGAAAATATATTACAAGGTCTCTACCTGGCCCCACTAACATCACCATCCCTTCGAAAAAAATCAGGTCAGGTCGGTCAGCGTCTCCCTCAAAGGCTTTAACAGCAAGGAAAGCGAAGGGCAAAATCGCGGACATCTTGGCAGTGAATTCATAAGGCACCTTTGTAGCATTGCCACCTTGTTTCAGCAGAAGCAGTAATTGCTGATCACGCAGGGGAGAAGGAATAAAGCCAAAACGCTGGTAAAAACGCGAGGCCTTGTCGTCAACAGGGTGGGTTAATAGAGCGCGGATTCCTGCTTGTTCGGCTATCATGAGGGTTCGGCGGATCGCATCCTGCAGCAATCCTCGGCCGATTCCTTTTCCCTGAAAGTGGCGAGATACTGCCAGGCGGGCCAGAATGACAACAGTTCGAGCAGGGCAGTGGCCTGACCGTCCGAGACCATAAACTGACGTTGATCCAGCAAGGTTTGTTCCGCCGCCAGGCAGGCACTTTCCAGAACAAATTCAGTCAGTGACTTATGATTGAACAACAGGACAATAGAGATGTAACCAGCTTTTAACCAAATGCCAATATTTCTCCTGTAAACAGAAACCTCGATGCAAGACAATGATTCAAGAAAAACACCTACCTTCAGGAGATGGCCATGTACACCCAAGCAGTAGAAAAAGTCGAGATATTGAAACAAGAGATATTCCAATTGGAAAAGCAATCAACCGATTTCAAGACGTGTAATGATTTAAAAGACATGCTTTTCAGAGTCAACGCCGTGCAGCGAGCCATATTTGAAGAACTCAATCGGCGTACCGTCGCAGATTACATCGTCGGCGGGAGTTCACCGTTTATAAAAACGATTATTTAAGTGATACTGGAGAATGTCCGGACGTGCTACTCCGGTAGCGTATGATACCAGCTTATCCAGGGATACGGTCTTTACCCTGGTGGTAGGGCTGTTGACTGTCCTTCTGATCTTCATGCACACCGGTTTTGAAAGGCCTTCGGTGCATGGGGTAATGGCCAGAGCAGAGGTCCTCGGCGTCGATAATAACGGGGTGAAGCAGATTGGTTTTATCAGCGAAGGGGCACAGTTAATCAAGATCAGGGTCTTGGATGGCCAGTATGCCGGAACCGAGGTCGATGGCTCGAATACCTTGATCGGCAAACTGGAAATGGACAAGTTCTTCCAGCCGGGTGATACCGCCCTTGTCGGCCTCGATATCAACCCGGCGACGGGAAGGGTCGCCTATGCCAACCTCATAGACCATTACCGGCTCCATGTCGAAGCACTGCTCTTTGCCCTTTTTGCCTTGATTCTCCTGATCTTTGCCGGAATGACCGGGGCGAAGGCACTGGTGTCGTTTGTCTTCAGCATCGTCATGGTCTGGAAGGTGTTGTTGCCGCTGTTTCTGAAAGGCTATGACCCGGTATACCTGTCGCTTGGCGTCACCATGATTGTAACCGCGGCCATAATCTTTCTGGTCGGCGGACTCTCCCGAAAAGGGGGTGCAGCTTTTCTTGGTGCCGCCGTCGGCATCGGTATTACCTGTGTGCTCGCGGTGGTCTTCGGCTATGCCTTCCATATCCACGGCGCGGTTCGGCCGTTTTCCGAGACCTTGTTGTACTCCGGTTACGAATTCCTCGATCTGACCAAGATCTTCTTTGCCGGCATCTTCATTGCCTCCTCCGGCGCGGTCATGGATGTTGCCATGGACGTAGCCGCTTCGATAGAGGAGGTACATCGTGCCGACCCCAGCCTTTCCCGGACGGCACTGATTGCCTCGGGGATGAAGGTCGGCAGGGCGGTGATCGGTACCATGACCACCACTTTGCTGCTTGCCTATTCCGGCGGCTATACGGCGCTGCTTCTGGTGTTCATGGCCCAGGGGACGCCGATCATCAACATTCTCAATCTCACCTACGTAGCGGCCGAGATCCTCCATACCCTGGTGGGCAGTTTCGGCGTTGTCCTTGTCGCCCCGGCCACCGCTTTAGTTGGCGGTTTTTTGTTCGGGAGTAAAACGGCAGTAACCAGTCGATGGCTGCCATAAATATGATGGAGAGTACAAGTATGGATCGAAGAAACTTTTTGCGATTGGGGGTTACCGCCGGCGCGGTCATTGTGGCGGCCAATGTTGTCCCAGGCTTTTCCTGGGCGGATGTCCGGCAGGTCAAACTCGATGACTGTATGGCAATGTCTCCGGAAAAGATGGTCGGTAAGTCCAAACTGATCAAAGATTCCTGGCAGTACTTGCAGACCACGGTAGCGACGATTAAGGACGCCAAGGTTCGCAATGTGGTAACCGCAATGGTGAGCGATCCGGTGCCGACATTTCTTGCGCCGCTTGCCGATGGCAAGAAGGAGAAAGTATGGAACGAGCTGAAGACGAAAAGTCTGATTGAAGGGGTTGCCCTAGCGGATTTTCTACCACCGATAGCTGATATCAAGAAGAGTCCGCAACCCTTCAATACTGCACCGGGAAGCGGTTATCAAAGCCACCATGCCTATCCCGGCGGCGTCGTTACCCATACCGCTCTAAACCTCAGGGTGGCGCTGGCGATTTACCAGCATTATAAGGAGACTTACGGCTACACATTGGACCGGGATGCGATCATTGCCTCCCAGGTTCTCCATGATATCCATAAGGGTTGGGTCTTCCAATGGGGGAGTGACGGCTCCTCACGGACCGAGCTGAAGTTGGCGGGAACCGGCGAGCATCATATCTACAGCCTCGCCGAATCCATTTCCCGCGGTGTGCCTGCGGAAATCTGCGTGGCCCAGGCCTGCGCCCACAATCATCCGGGAACTGCCAAAGACGAGGCAGAGGTAGTCAGCTGGATTCAAGCCGCTACCATCCTCCTCGGGGTCGATCCGGTGGCCAAAGGACTCCTCGCAGGTGACGGCAAGACCCTGCCGCTTCCCCGACGTATGGAGGGCTTTGTCTGCCATCTCGGTGATCATGACTACGTGCTGAGTGTGCCGGCGGTACAATGGCTGTTGCCCGAAATGCTGGCCATTGCCAAAGAGAAATACAAGATGTCTGAGGATGATCTGCGCGGCAAGAAATTCAATGCCTTTAGGAATTATGCATTCTCTCAGGCAACGGCGATGAATCTCTACCACCACTACAGCATTGCCGGCAAGACGGGGCTGGTGGAGAAGTTGACTGCGATGATCGCACCAGCCTGAGGATTGTTGACATTACCGAGGGAAAGAACTGTCGCGCTGGGCTGTCAACGCTCCAGGTAATCGGAGCCGGGATGACTCCATCCTTAGTTTCGCAAATCACGGTGTTTGCCTGTCAATAAAAATGGCAGGATGGTGCAGGGAGTGTTGTTCATTGCATGCCCTCCGCCGTGCACAAGATCGACAGTTAAGTTTGGCACTAGCCTGCGCAAACGATCGGCGATTTTTGCTGAATTGCGAAGCGCATCTTTTGTCCCCCCGATATAAAGGGTCGGCATGGACAGGGCTGCCAGCTCTTCGTTTGCATAGAGAGGGGGGATTTCCAGTCGGTGTTTGAAATTTTTGATCGTCAAGGTCATTGCCTCAAGTACCGATTTCTCCACCGGCTGATCGCCAAAGAGCATTTTCACAAGGCGCCTTGTCCCCCATACCCCCATGGTTTTCAGAGTGAATGCATATAAGATAAAGGGCATGTTGTCGTAAATTATTCCACCAGGGCAGATCAAGACAAGTCGGTCGACTCGCTCAGGTCTTGCTGTAGCGAACTTGAGGGATGTCCATCCTCCTTGGGATATGCCAATGATTGTAGCCTTGTCCATTTTTAAGCCATCATAGATGTCGGTAAGCCATTCCTCATAGGCTGGTCCTTGCCAAGATGGTCTATTGGCTGCGCTTTTGCCGGCCTCACCAATGAGATCGACAGCATATACCCGATAATATTTACTGTATGCCTGAATATCATCGATCCACATCAGGGAGTTGGAGCCGGCTCCATGCAGAAGAACAAGTTGATCGGCACCCGGATCTCCTGAGGCAATAACAAAGGTATTACCGTGACGGGTGGGAATCTCCAGCATTTCATGCTCGACCGGCCACTGTCCAAGCATTCTATCATACAGTTCCATGACTTGGCGTTGGCCGTCTTTTGACTTGAAAACACACCCTATCTCGGGATGTTCGATCGTAATTCTCTGCATGGCGCCTCTTGCAAAACTCTTCAACATCATAAACATATGGCAATAGCTTTAATCAATGAAGCTCAAAAAGAAGATATCATGGTTGATGCGTCGTGTCCAAAGAAGTCTGTTTCCCCATGTCAACTGTCTCTTCAGATAATTGCCATTGTTACGGCCATGTGGAAAACGTTCATTATCGCATGTCCTAACACAACTTTTAACAATCACTGACACCATCCAAATATTAGTAGACCATGATGCAGGCACCTCAATCGTTGGTGAAGGGAAAAATTCACTGAAGTTTTTCCCATCATGCCGTGTGGCGACGCTCCGATTTCCCAGCCGATGAGGGCAACTTTTTGCGGAGATCATCATGGACTTTTTCATGTCAATCCTTGCGGTACTGCGTTCTCTCTGCTGTGTCCGGTTGCTTCTTTTTATGACAGGTCTCGCGGCTGCTGCTTCCCTGCACCTTTCACCGGTAAGGGCGGAACTTGCTGCCACTCCGCAGGAAAGATGGCCGATGTGTGACGACCGTTCAACAGTGCAGAAGGTCTCGTTTGTCCATATCTCCGATATGCATGCCAACTATAATCCAGACGCAGACGGAACAAGCCCGGTTAGCCGCGTTCGCGGCTACTATGAGTTGGTCAAAAAAGACAATCCCTTTACCGTCTTTACCAATAGCGGTGACGATTACGAAAAAGGTTCGATAACCGAAGAACTGTCGCGTGGCCGCTCAACGCGAGAGGTCGTTCAGGCCATGGGCTATGATGTCCGTACTCTTGGTAACCATGATTTTGCTTGGGGAATCAAAGAATTACTGCTCTTCAGCAACGATCCCAAGGCGGTGGTATTGTCAACCAATACCCGAATTAATCGCCACATCAACAGTCCGTTACGGGATATACCTGCCGGTTTCACCGATTTTGCCGTTTTAAACGTCGGATGCGTCAAGATAGGTTTTTTCGGTCTTACCACCAGACCCTACGGGAATGATGGTAGGCAGCACAATGATCCTGTTTATCCAAATCTTCCCGCCCTGGAGATGGATTCCGACTATATCGGCATCGCCAACTGGGTTATCGCCAAACACCGGCAAGAGGTCGATTTGCTGGTACTTGTCAGTCATTTAGGGCTAACCGACGACATCGCCGTCGCCAAGAACACCAAGGGCATCGATCTGATACTCGGTGGCCACAGCCATACCACCTTGGACAAACCCCTGCGGGTGAAAGATACCGCTATCGTCCATGTCGGCGCCCACCTTGAGCAAATCGGCAGGTACGATCTGTTCTATGACCTGGAAAATAAAGCCATCGCCGACACTCAGTTTCAACTTATTGCCAACAGCCCGGAAAAGGTCCAAAGCGACGAGAGCATGAACAAGGCAGTGACGAATATCCTCAAGCCTTATCGACAGGAACTCAAGGAGACGGTAACGGAATTGAAAAGCGACCAGTCACAACACGACATGGCTCTCATCGCTTCTCGGGCGGCTGTGCAAAAACTGCGGATTGATGCTGCCTTTGTCAGTGTAGGGTCGGTTTGGCAGGGATGGCGATCGGGCGGGCTGACCCGTCAGGATATCCTCGATGCCTTTCGGGTAGAACGCGAACCCGTCGGAACACCTGGAACCAGCAGCCTTTATCTGATGGAAGTGACCGGCGCCGACCTGCTGCATGCCAGAACTGTTTTGAAGGACGCCGCCTACTGGGGCCCCACCGAAATCGATCCGTTTACCTTCTACACCATTGCCATGCAGAAACCGCAGGCCCTCAATCAATCGCAGCTCTTTTCAAGAAACATCGCCATTGCACCGCCGCGACCGGTAGCAGAACTCTGGGAGGTGATAGCCACCTTCGCCGGCGACCTCAGTTCCCGTAATCTCGCCCTGGATGCTGGGGGCGATGACCGGTGGAACGAGGATCTCGTTGCTCTCTTAACAGGACAAAGGAAGGAGCATCCCGCTCTGTAGATTGCCCAAAACCATATCATCAGTAAAAGGAATTACTATGACGCACGTTTCTTCATCCGTATCAGTTCCCTCTTACTTTATCGGGGATTTTGCCGTAAAGGGTTTAGCATGGTGTCTTTGTCTTGCGGCAAGTCTTACGGTGTTCCTGGCCCCTGCCCTGTGGAATGGCTTTGCCATCGTCTTTTTTGACAGCGGCGGCTATGTGGGGCGGGTGCTGGAGATGACCCTCGGCTTTGGCAGGTCTTTTTTTTATGGCGTCTTTCTTTGGGCAGCTTCACTTGGCTGGTGGTCATTTTTCGGCCCGGTGACGGTTCAATCGCTGCTCACCGTCTGGTTGATTCATCTTCTGCTCCGCTGCCATGGGTTACCGGCCGGTCCGCTGGCCACCGCCCTTATCTGTGCGGGTTTGGGATTTTTTACCAGCATCTCCTGGTACACCAGCCAGTTGATGCCTGATCTCCTGCTGCCCTTGTCGGTGCTCGGCCTCTGGCTTTTTGGTTTTTGCTGGAAAAAGCTCAGGAGGGCTGAGCGGATAGGCCTTGCGCTTGTCATCCTCTTGGGTTTGCTGTCGCATATGTCGACTATGGCGCTGGCCATCGGTCTGGCCGGAATCCTCATTACCGCCTGGTTTTGTAAAAAAATTTGGGGCTGGCGGCTGCCGTTGACCATTTTGCCCCCTGTGGCCATCGTTGTTGCAAGCCTGGTCTTGATGCCGCTTATTCATTTTATTTTATTCAGCAAGGTGGGGTATACCCCGGGTGGCCCCGCCTTCATTTTTGGTCGACTGGTTCAGGATAAGATCGCCCAACGCTGGCTCGCCGAGCATTGCCCGGTCCAGGGCATCAAACTCTGCGATCTGCAGGAACGCCTGCCGGACACCGGCGATGATTTTCTGTGGAATGGTTCGTCGCCGTTTATGGATATTGGTGGCTGGAGCGGAACGGCCGACGGCGAACTGAGTTTTCTCGTGAAGGAATGTATAAAAAGCTATCCCGGTGCAACACTTTGGACTGCTCTCGTTGCCACTGCCGAGCAGATGACCATGGTCGCAACCGGCGACGGACTGGATAAGTATCACGGTGCGGCGCGGGGAACTTTTAGTAACTCTCTGACCCCGGCCGTTTCCCTGGCATTCAACGCCGCCCGCCAGCAACAAGAGCAGCTCACGACGCCGTTGTTTGATGCCATGAATCGGGTGCATATTCCTATCGCTCTCTTTTCAACCTTCGGGTTATTGGTCTGTATCGGCTGGGGGCTGTATGTAAGGCGTCAGGATCTCGCCTGTCTGGCCGGTTTCATCCTTTTTGCCCTTATCGGCAATGCCTTTATCTGCGGGGCAATGTCCGGGCCGCACGACCGCTATCAAAGTCGAATCGTCTGGCTTGCTCCTCTGGTAGTTGTTATGGCGATCATCGAATGGTGGCGAATCTGGGACCAAACCTGGGGTTCCGGAATCAATCCCAGAATGCGTAGTGGTAATGGCCTTGGGGATGGCCGTTGAGCGTTGCCGGTGTGCTCAGGTAGCGCATCCTTTTCATTTCGCTTCGGCCGCGAGAAACCGTATCGAGGATCAAGCCGCAGGCAAAACCGAGAAAGCCGATAATCATCATACTCATCGACAGAACAGCGGTTGGCAGACGGGGCACAAGCCCCGTCTCGACGAATTCGACGAAGATGGGGAGCATCAAAGCAACTGAGGAAAAGCAAAAGAATAGGGCAATCGACGAGAAGAAAGCCATGGGCTTTTCCTCCTTGATAAAGACAAATATTTTCCAGAGGATGCGCAAACCATCGCGATAGGTGCTGAGTTTACTGAGTGAGCCGGCGGGACGGTCTTTGTAGGTTGTTTCGACCTCGGCGATGGGCATCCGCAGATGCAGGGCATGAACGGTCAGTTCGGTTTCAATTTCAAATCCGACGGCAAGAGAAGGGAAGCTTTTCACATAGCGGCGGGAAAAGACCCGGTAGCCCGAGAGCATATCCTTCAAGCGATTACCGAAGGTCATGGCGACGATGGAGCTCAGGAGCCGGTTACCGAAGCGATGGCCGAGGCGATAGGCCTCTTTGATGTCGGTAACCCTCGCTCCGTTGACCATATCCAGTTGATTATCGACCAAAAGTTTGATCATCCCCGGGCTAGCGGCTGCATCATAGGTTGCATCGCCGTCGACTAGGACATACACCTCCGCCTCAATATCGGCAAACATCCGCCGCACTACATTCCCTTTGCCTTGCAGAGGTTCAGTACGCACCACCGCCCCGGCGTTTTTCGCGACCTCTACGGTTCGGTCGGTTGAATTGTTGTCGTAAACAAAGATCTGGGCCTCGGGGAGGCTGAGCCGGAAATCGCGAACTACCTTGTCAACGGTGGCTTCCTCGTTATAGCAGGGGATCAGGACGGCGGTTTTCGGTGTTGAGTTCATAGTATCCTTATGAAAAGCTTGGTTCATTGAACGCCACGGAGTTGAGGTTTGGTCTTATTGGCGTGCTGGTGCCGCATCGCCAATGCTGCTTATTGCAGAGTAGAAGCTCCATATTCGGAATATGTTAAAAATGTGTTCTGAAATGATGGGCTTATTACAGATAATTGCCATTCTTGTGCGCCGGACCTTTTTTAAAGTCGGCTCTCGCCAAGGCCGCTGGTGTGGCCTTGGCGACCGCAATTGTGCGGACCAACACCTTCTTCGTGTGATTCCCTTCAGGTGTGGTCCTGCGGTGGACTGGCAGAAGCATTTATGTCGGCAAACGGCAGATTTGAGCAACAATATGAAATGAAAAATTAGCTACACCGTGGCCCTTGCCGCCGCCCACGATGTTCCACTGAATTGCCTGAGGACGCTTGAAAATCTTTTTGATTACAGAAGAGTTGCAGGGATTGGTGAGGGCAGGTAGACCCATGTTGATGCTGAAATTGTAGAAAGATGCAAGTACCGA
>Ga0209697_10009139_pt1 | contig 11051 bp, 13 predicted proteins | sample AliMusrvi5mmetaG_FD_184115 | JGI IMG/M metagenome (GOLD analysis project Ga0209697, IMG submission 184115) | Freshwater lake bacterial and archeal communities from Alinen Mustajarvi, Finland, to study Microbial Dark Matter (Phase II) - Alinen... | ecosystem: Environmental > Aquatic > Freshwater... | reverse complement strand
CAAATTGAAAATTCGCATTCACACCTATTTCCCAGCCATGTCTTTGAGTCTCTTTGTGACGAGACGGTGCAAACGGAAAGTATCCATCATGCCTTTAGGATCAGCATGTGAAGGTTCGACTTGGGCAACAATTTCCCATGGAGACCATCCGAATCGCTCGCAAGCTCCAAGCGACAGATATATGTAACGTCCATCACCGGCGTAACATCCATCATAGAGCACAGGAGGATCGTTTTCTTCGATCTTTTCACTTATGTAACTCGCCCAGTTAAGGTCAGACACAGGCGCATGAATCAATGCACGCAGTGACTCAAGCCCTGCGTAAATGTCTCCAGTTCCATAGGTGTAACCCCAAGAGTGAGGTTTCATGATTTCACTATCCACTTCCTGTTTCCATTTGAGGAACAATTTATCCATCATGACGCAATCATTACCCTTTTGTTTGTGGTTATCGGACAAGAGGCAGAGTCCCGCTATGAGGATCAAGAATGCCACCAAAGCATGAGCCTTTCTCAAGACATATTTGGGGTCAGTCCCCTCAGTGAAACATTTTTTCAAGTTCATTGAGTTTTTTTCTGTAGTTTTCGATCTCTTTTCACGATGCCCACCTGGCGGCTTACCGAGCCAGGATGGCCCATGCTCAGCCTCGTGGCAATCCATTCTGTGCTCACCGCTGTTCGCCCTCGGAGCAGGGCGGTCATCAGAGCCTTGCGCTCATCGCCTTTCCTGAGGCTGCCCAACTCCCTTGCCTGAGTCGGTAGACCCAACTCTGCTCCGCATTTCTGAATCATCTGCTCGGCATCCCTTTCACCATAATCTTTCTCCAGACCTGCGGCTTTCCTGCGCTCTCGCGGCTTGATCCCTTTCACCTTTTCCACCAAGGCTAGCAGTCGGTCCCGGAAGCTATCCTCCCCAAATACCAACCCTTACGCAATGCCTCCTGCGCCGCTGGGTTTATCTTGCCGCCCTTTTTGCCGCTGCGCCTCAGCCATGCCCCTGCCTATGGCGCGCCCGGTTCCACCCCTGTCTGAAGGTGCCCAGCAGCCACTTCATTCCCGCCACCAGATTGGGCAACGGAGTCTCCAACAGGAGATGAAAGTGATTGCCCATGAGCACCCAGGCATGCACCCGCCAACCGCAACTGCCGCAGACATCTCCCAATCGGCTCAAGAAAACCAAGCGGTCGTCATCAGTCTCAAATACGATTTTGCCGCCGTCACCACGGGCCCATTACGTGGTAAACCGCCCCCGGATATTGAAAACGACGCTGTCTTGCCGTGCTTCATCAAAGCTCGCTTTTGTCTCAGAGTCAAGCCAATTTTGTGTCACTGCGGGGACTGACCCCAGAGACGCCTATGATATAGGGCCGCCAGAACCTTCATACGGCGCTATGGACCCCGCTTACCCCCCGAAAACTGTACGAAATGAAACTTGAGGGAATTCCGGTTGTTAGCTATGAAGCAACCGAAAGCAAGACGATGAAAAAGAGCAAACACACGCCGGAGCAGATCTTGTACGCCCTCAAGCAAAACGAGTCCGGAGAGACAGTCGCTCTCTGTGCCGGAAACTGGGAGTCAGCGAAGCGACCTTCTATGCAAGCAAATCCGATATGTGACAAAGCCAACAAGGCACAAAACTATTGAGGCCAATAAAATAATCAATGCACGATATGTGTGTGCATCCGTATTGGTAGGAGCAGCCACTTTAGCAGGCGCAATTTGTTGAATTGACGGTTGTATTGCAGGATTTAGATTATTCGCCTTTAAAGGTGGCGGGGATTCAGTGCTATTCGGCACTGGAATTTCCTGAGAATCTAATGAACCGTCCTGCAATGATTGGACATACGTTTTCGCCTGAACTTTTATTCCATACTTTTCAGTAAGTTCACTTATATTAATAAATGTTATGACTTTGTCACTTATCGTAGCTTTATCTCCAAGATATTTTTCAAGCAATTCGCGCCCTTTATATTGCTTTGTTTCCTGATCCAAAGAAACCTCCCCAATTTGGTGTTCTTTAACTTTATGACCATCATAAGTATAGGCAACAATGGTGCCTTCACCACCACCACTGGGCCAAAAGTTTACTAATCCGTAACTCCCTATTTCATCAACCGGGCCCAAATAAAATCGACTTGGATGAAAAACAATGGTTCCAGCATCATCAAAGCCATCGCCTCTTCTATTGTAGATAGTCCAGACGTTTCCTGTTTTTCCGCTTTGATCCCGAGAAAGAGAGACAAGTGTTTGTTGTTGGGATGTATTGCTTAGATCAAGATTAATAAGTAAAACACGATCATCGGCATAAAAATTGGAGTCTCCACCAATCATCGCAAATTTTCTCTTTATATAATCTTCGACCGGATCTCTAACAATCTCGCAAGTTGCCTTTAGTGTCCACATCGCAATAAGACTAATTATTAGTAAGATTTTCATTCTGTCGTTTGGCTATTTTCTTCCACCTCATTATAAATAACTTTCCATAGGTAATTGTGGACATTTGCGTGACATTCCCACTTTGTTCCAGCGGCATTGTCTGGATGAAATTGCAAAGCGGAAATATACCGTGTGCCGCCATGTCGGGTTTCGGTATATGGCCCATCGTAAACTATATTACCACCACTAATTTCAACGAGCCATGACGCCCTATTGTAGAGGGTAATATATGAGGCTTCAAGGGATGTGACGGCAGTTGACGCGCCAAGTGGAGTAATAGTTGGCGGAGGTTCTTCCCATTTTCCTGTTGGCTGATAGTGTGCGCGCAATGCGTTCACATAATAATTTGCAAAGTTCTTTTTTTCATGAAGCTCTATCAGAAGCTTGTCTACATTAAGCTTCCATCCGTATACTTCCCGCGTCGAAGCTCTGACTCCGAGCGGATTATCTAATTGTGACATCCCCCACCCATCACCTTCAAGTGGGGTGTAAAACGGTTGGCCCTGATCACCCCAGGTCGAACCATTTGCAGTCGCAAATTGATTATACACCCTATCTGACGGTGTGCGACTTTCACTTTGAACAATTGCCCATGCAAACCTATATTCTCCTTGCACTCCTTGAATGTAATTCTTGGCATCAGCGTCCATCGGATTTTTTCCTCTTATTAAAAAATTATATTTTTGTATGTCAGTCAAATAATTTCCATCGCCATCCTTAATTTGATAATTAACAGTGCATATTCCGCCGAAAAAGTCACATGGTGCAATAAAATAGTTGGACAGAACCCAAGCTTGATCGATGGGCAATTCGACCACGCTCGTTTCGTCGGTCTGGGGAATATGTACATTATCAATAGTTGCCCTTGCGCTACGGTCAGATCGCGCATCCAATGACCATTCCACGGTCATTCCTGAAAGTGAACCGTTGCCAATTTGGATTTGCAATTGCGGCATAGCAGGTGTTCCTGTAATATAAGCAATGCTGTTACTTCCTGTCCCACTTGAAATTTCTCTCTGTGTAGTTGGACCAAGATCGGTTGCGCCAGAAGTGGTTGGATAATTAAATTGTGTTAAGTGAATAAGTTGGACCGAATATGTTCCATTTTTGTGCCCCGGATTAAGTCCTAGATTGTCATTACTAGGGTCAATTACGATAGGATTACTTGGAACCTTGGTGTTTCCATGAGTTGGCTCACTATATGTATGCATCCTGGGACTGCCGTCTTCCGGCTTATCAGGTGTGAACACTACAACCCAATTAATAACTCCATTTGGATCGCTATTCACTTTAAAATAATACTTAAGTTTAGTGATGTCATATTCCAAGTCGTCATCCGATTTGTAAATGGATGCAATATTGATTCCATCAGCGAACTGATCCTTAAAGGCTGGAATCCAGCTTGCCACGTTAGAGTGGAACGTGGCACTCGTGTATTCGTTTGTAAGGGTATTTGATGCGCTGGATGTTTCACCACTACCGTCAGAGTCCGTAGCCGTCCTAGTTCTGCTTGTATCGGAAGCGATAATCCAATCTACACCATAGTCAGATCCGCCGTTTCCCGTGGTATTGTAAGTGGAGGAGGTCATGCCGGTTTTGGGATCGATTGTTAAGGTCGTATTTGGGGTCAGTCCCCGCAGTGAAACATTTTTTCAAGTTCATTGAGTTTTTTCTGTAGTTTTCGATCTCTTTTCACGATGCCACCTGGCGGATTACCGAGCCAGGATGGCCCATACTCAGCCTCGTGGCAATCCATTCTGTGCTCACCGCTGTTCGCCCTCGGAGCAGGGCGGCCATCAGAGCCTTGCGCTCATCGCCTTTCCTGAGGCTGCCCAACTCCCTTGCCTGAGTCGGCAGACCCAACTCTGCACCGCATTTCTGAATCATCTGCTCGGCATCCCTCTCTCCATAATCTTTCTCCAAACCTGTGGCTTTCTTGCGCTCCCGCGGCTTGATCCCTTTCGATTGCGTATAAATTTCGTCTCAACGCACAGCACAGCGTGCAAAACAAGAAGCAAAATAGGCAAGCGGAAAAATGCGAACATGGTCAATTGAAAAGACAACATCGTCTCATATCCTGGCGTCGCTTCTGGTGAGTAAATCCGATTCTGGACGTAAAAATAACCGTACAAAACGACCAGAAAACACCATACGCAGAATGTCCAAATTCGGGTGGTTTTCACGGTTTATTGAATTGTTGTATCTCCGGGGTCAATCCGGGATCATCATTTCATTCGGGACCTCAGAGATACGTCGGCATTTAACATTGCTGATTTGACCTAACGAATTCACTGGGCCGGACCATTCTTCGGTTCGATGAACCATGCAAGCGCCATCTTTAATTGTGCGGTGGACAGGCTGTGGTCGCCTTCGTATGTTTCTATCCGCACGGCCCCGAAATGTTTTTTGACGGCCTCCCCCACCGCTTTGCCCTTCTCCACCGAGGCAACGGTGTCCTGTTTGCCGTTGCTGACAAAGACTTTGACTTTCCGTAGCGCGCCGCTGTGGACTTTGGTTTCCTTCCGGGTGTCATCCGTTCTGTCTTCATTGCAACCGCCAAGGAACAATCCCGCCACATTCAGTCCGCCGGTTGCCAAGTCGCCAACTCGATAGAACGACATCTTCGAACCCCCAGAGAAGCCCGCACAGGCAAAAGTGGACTTGCTGAACCCCGGCCACGCGGCGCTTAGCATGGCGATGGCTTGGTGATGAACAGGCACATCGATATTGCCACTCGTTCTGTCTGGCCGCACCGGATTTCCGAGGTTACAGTCCACGGCGATGACCGCCCAGCCCTCTGCGATAGCGGTGGATGCATAATAGCCAACAGCTGATAGATTACCCTTGGTGCGCTCCTCCTCGTTATTGATCGCAGCGCTGATCCAGAGGAATTTCTGCGGGAGGGCCGGATTGAATTTAGGCGGCAGCACGATGCTGATTTTGATGCTCGTGACGTCCTTGGCTTTGTGGGTTTTAGCGAGGGTATCTTCCGTGAGCGGCGCTTCGATGAGGTTGACATCGCCACCCCGTTTGAGTTCCTTGCCATTGACCATGACCGGTGCCTTTTCGGCTGCCGCGGCATCCGCCTCCGACGGGGCCGCCGCTTTCTGTTGTGCCTCCTTTTCGATGAACACCTTGTCCTCATCACTGAACCGGGCCAACGGAATTTTGAAAGTCTGCCCATCCTTGGAGAGGGTCACGATTTCATTTTCAAAACTGACAAATTCCGCCTCGATTTTCTTTCCCGAAATATCGGTGAACGTGCGGGCGGAGAGCATCCCCGTGAGGATGAATAAAACTGCGGCAAACTTGAGTTTCATACGGAATTGGAAACTGCCGCCAGCCTTGGGATTTCGATCACCCAAGTCAAGGGGGAACCAAAATGGGAACGGAGGTCCGCTGGCTGGATCACATGGGAACCACTGAAACGCTGAGCACCGCTGAAAACACTGAAATATTGGAGGAATTCTCCGTGGGCATCCAGTTTCCTGGTATTTTCAGTGGCGTCATTACTGCTCAGTGCGACCCTCCCCCGCTCTGCGTGTGGCATCCCTCACAACGACTCCCCTACCAGAGGTGCTATTCAAGTCGATTCCTGAATTCTCCTTGCAAGGCCACCTAAAAATTGACTTCATTCCCCGTCCGCTCCAGCGGACGGGTCGTAGAAAACCTAGAACAGGCGGTCGGCATTTCCAATGCACGCCTTCCCGCCGCAATCAACCGATACCTTGCTAAAGGTGATGGCGTTCATGGACCCGCAATATCACTCACAATGAATACTAACATTTTCATCAGCATGGCAGGCATATGCGCACTCATAGGCGCTATAAGACCTGCTAACGCGCAAACCCAACCAACACCCACACCGGCACCCGCCGTAACAAAACACGCCTCTAGTGCTTACACGGGGGCCTATACGGGTGCAGATATTATAGCCAATGAGGCCCTACGCGAAGGGCCGGAGCACTATCGAGGGAACCACAACCTTACTTGGGACCTATTCTTCACTGACAAAACCTATTGGGACAAAGCCGAACTGCCCGACGGTAATTGGGAACTGGAAAGCCGCACGGACACCGTGCTCAAATACTCCACGATGCCCGAAAAAGATAACCAAACCCAATCCTTAATGGGCATCGTGCCACTACGTGTGAGAATTCGCATCAGCAGCGACACTGGAAAAGTCATCTCATCAGAAATTCTCTGGGATGAAACCTACCACTTAACGGAGAACGACCACCTCTCAACGAAAAACCGTCTTGCGACGGACAGGTCGATAGCGAGAAGAAAAAACATAAAAGACAGCCAGAAACCCAAGCTGGCAGCCGAATTGAATGCAAGGTTTTCCAACCATAGCGACCGCTCGATCGGAAAAACCACAGTCACCTACAAAGTAACCGACTATGAAACCCCGTCAGCTTTAACCATCCGTTTCTGGAAAGAGGAGGCGAACGTCACACTGGCCACCATCCAACCCACCGCAACTCGGGGCACCTACTTGAATGAATACAATACCACAACACACAACAGCCCCGCGTGGGCCAAAGCCAACGTCATAAAACTCCATGGAAAGCTAAATGGACCCGATGGGATCGACGGACTCAATGGCTTCGATGGGGATGTCTTCATCAAGAATTTACCCATGGTGAATCAAAATGGATCAGCCCTGTGCTGGGGAGGAACCCACGCAATGAGCCTTGAATATTGGGGCATGCTTGTTCCCGCCGAACTCTATCAAGGCACTCAATGCGTAGAAGCCCTGAATAATTTTGCCAAAGAAATCGGCCTGCATGAGGAAACAAAAAAACTCTCAATCAAAGCTGTCATCCAGGAAATCGAGGCGGGCAGACCCGTTATTATCAACCGCTACACTGACCCGGAAAAAACGCCAGAAAGCTGCCACTGCGACACCATCACCGGCTACAATGCCGAACTAAAGGAATTCCTGATAACTGATAGCTGGGGGGAAGGACACCGAAACACACGCATGAGCTACGATGATGTATTAGATCTCTCTACGGATAAAGTCATACGAGTGCTTAGTCCGTAAGGAACACCCTCATAGGCATTCTTGAGGGATGCATCATACCACTATTACGCGCTGAGCCAAGCAAGGTGCTTCTTTACAGATGAATGCTCTGATGTTTCAGAATCCATCCAATTTTGCGTCGATTATTCGGCAAAGAATGCATTTAACCACTGAGAAACTGAGCAGCACTGAGGCCACTGAAAATTCCGGGAAACGGGATATCCAATCAGCGCAGTATCTCCCGAGAGGTTCATTTGTAAGACTTTGACAGTCAATGGGTGTCCTTCCGTGAAATCGGGCAGTTTTACCACTGATTCCGCTGAGAACGTGGAGCGAGCGTTAGCGAGCATGAAAAAAACAGGCGCAGCTGTAACTCGCATAGCCGTAGGCAATCCGGAAAAATCAGTTCTCTCAGCGGTGCTCAGTGATTCAGTGGTTTCCTGAGGTTCCGGGAGGTGGTGTCGCCTATCCAGCTGGAGATTATACTGATTTCCAAAAGTAATTGCCGAAACGGGGGGGGGAATGTTGAATTTTGAAAAGTGAATTTAGAATTGGAAGAGGAAGAGAACCACGGATGAACAGGATTAACACGGATAAGAAAGAATTTCGGAGGGGATCCCGACCCGCTTCCAAGCTCGGCCTTTCGGCAATCTCTTTTGGCAACCAGTATAGGGACTGCGACCCTACCAACCCCCGGTGACCTGGTCGGGAATTCCACTTGCTCGGCAGGGACTGTGGTGATAGACACAGCCCCTATTGAGCTTACCCCCAACACTTCCAAGGTTACCCTCATGCCATTACTTACGGTAAATCATCTGGCAAAGAATTACGGCTCCGTGCGTGCCCTAGACGGGTTGGATCTCACAGTTGAGGCGGGCCAGGTTTTCGGTTTGCTCGGACCCAATGGCAGCGGCAAAACCACATTGCTGTCCGTATTGCTGGATGTGGTCCGGCCCTCGGGCGGTTCATTCCTCTGGTTCGATAATCCGGAGGATACCCACGTCCGGCAGCGGATCGGGGCTTTGCTAGAGACCCCCAACTTTTATCCCTACCTCAACGCGGAGCAGAACCTCTCGATTGTTGCTTCCATCAAACACGTGGCCAATCCACCGATTCAATCCTTGCTGGAACTGGTACAGTTGAGCGAGCGCCGCAATTCGGCATACAAGACCTATTCGCTAGGCATGAAGCAGCGCCTGGCCCTGGCGTCCTGCCTAGTGGGAGATCCTGATGTGTTGATATTGGATGAGCCAAGCAATGGCTTGGACCCCGAAGGCATGATCGAGGTCCGCCACATCATCCAAAAAATCGCGGCTCAGGGTAAAACCATCATCATGGCCAGTCATCTACTGGATGAAGTGGAAAAAATCTGCTCCCACGTTGCCATCATTAAGAACGGAAAAATGCTTGCGACAGGAGCGGTAGGCTCGATTCTCAACCACCAACCTACGGTGGAAGTGGGCGCGGCTGATGTGGAGAAGTTGCAGCAACTGCTGTCCGGCCATACGCTGGTCCAGAAATTGGAACGCAAGGGTGGCAGACTCGCGCTGGAATTATCACCTGGACGGTTGCCTGAGGAGCTGAACCTGCTGGCCTTCGAGCATGGGATGGTGCTAGACCATCTGGTTTTGAAACCTAGCAGTCTAGAAATGGAGTTTTTGGAAATCACACGCAAATGAACCTGCCGCGCCTGTTGTTGATCGAGTGGAAAAAGTTTTCTCCGAACCTCACGTTCCGGACCATGGTGGTGCTCTACGTGGCGTCGTTCACCCTCTTGTTGTCTCTTGCCCGCTTGGTCGGATCCAATTTGAAACTAAGTGCCAACGGCCAGTCTTATAGCCCCACAGTGGAACTTTTCACCTATCCGAAGAACTGGCAGTTGATGGCCTGGATTGGAAGCTGGCCAAACATGGCCCTGCTCGGGTTTCTAGGGCTGTTCATGATCACGCTGGAATTCAGCAATAAAACCCTGCGGCAAAGCGTGATCTTCGGGCTAACCAGGAAGGAAGTGGTGGTGGCCAAACTGGCATGGGTGACCATGCTGGCACTGGCGGCCACAGTGTTTTATCTGGTGCTGGGTATGATAGGCGGGCCGGCTGACGGGACTGGTATGGGCTTGCCATCTGCAGTTGGTCTCAGTGCATTCTTTTTGCAGGCCGTGGGCTATTTGTTGCTGGGGACCCTGGCCGGGCTGCTGATCCGCCAGACTGCTCTGGCCACACTTTTGTATTTGGCCTACGTGATGTTTTTGGAATCGGTCGCCCGATGGATCATTTATTTTGCCGTGGCCAAGACCCGTCTCTTGCTGTTTTTACCGGAACAGGTGCTTGGTGCGTTAACGCCGCTGCCGGTTCCCACCTCAGTTGGAGCCATGACCCGAGGCTGGGGCCTACCCCTTTCCCCGATGGAGGCATCCTTGATGGCTTTGTTATACGTGGCGCTCTTTGTCGTGGTATTCAGTAATCGAATCTTGAAAAGCGATATCTAAGGCTCGTTGGCCTGCGTGCCATTACGGCAAGTCAATACGTAGGTGGATTTTGGTTTTGGCCTGAATTCCGTTCATGAGTAAGCGTGGGACTTTGCCCGTAGATTAAGAACCAAAAATCATGCTGACAAGATAGAAAAATCACTCCATAAGAACTTTTTCCATCGGAAGGTTGGGGTCGCCAAGAACATAAGTTACCTCTGCATTTTTTGGATCGCTTTTTAAAGCAATAACGTCAACACAACGTCTAGTGTGATCGTAAAAAATTAGACCAGAAAAATTCTCATTCGGGTTAAGTCTGCACCCAATGCTTATTTTTCTTTCTGAATATGACCATTCACTAATATTCCAAAAATTAAATGTCTTATTGCACTCGGTACGACTTAGATCGCATGGGATAAATTTGTGTTTATGCAATATTTTCTCCAAGTCAATAATGTATGCGACCTTTTCGTCAAGAGAGAGATACGCAGCCTTTTGATTTCCCATTTCCTGCAAAGGGAAAAACCATACAAAATGATTATGCATTGCGCCCGAAACAAAAGCACCTCCAAAGGAGTGCTTCGAACGAAATTTATATTTTCCTAACTGACTGGTAACTGTAAATAAGTTTCCATGATCATCAGCATCTGCCGATACAACGATTTTCGAATCTCCCCATTCGTCAATCACTCTAAACGGTAACTTTGCGGAGTATGCCTTTTCAGCAATATTGACGAAGGCAAGAAGAAATATGGATCCTCCGCAGAATTCGTGTTGATTTTGGTATGATTCGATCTGCTTGCGGTCATCGTAATGCTCGCTCCTCGCCGCCGTCAAGCGAGCGCGTGGCATAAAATTCGTGCTGCTTTGGGAGCGACTGGATCTGTCCGGGATTTATATCACCCGCCCGCTTGACGGCGGCTACGGGCTCCGCAAAGAGGCCGGCATGGGTTTTGCCGAGCAAAACCCGCTGGGCTTGCTGAGAGCAACAGGCTTGCGAATGGCGGCCACGGGTGTTGGATGGGGTTGCGAAACAGCAAACAACCCCGCAACCGCCATTCAACTCACCGTTAAAACACTTTTCCGTCACGTGCAAGACCTTGCTGGTTTTGTCGTGAAG
>Ga0209697_10009130_pt1 | contig 11057 bp, 10 predicted proteins | sample AliMusrvi5mmetaG_FD_184115 | JGI IMG/M metagenome (GOLD analysis project Ga0209697, IMG submission 184115) | Freshwater lake bacterial and archeal communities from Alinen Mustajarvi, Finland, to study Microbial Dark Matter (Phase II) - Alinen... | ecosystem: Environmental > Aquatic > Freshwater... | reverse complement strand
CCAACTACTTGCAAAATTATATTGATGAATTTATGTATAAATTAAACAGGAGAAACAGTTTTGATCTTTTTGAACGAGTCGTTATTGCTGCTGTTTTTCCTTACTGGTACAATTGTGAGTAATCATATTAAATAATGATGATGACGGAAGCCGGTTACCTGTTGATTGGGTTTTTTGTGATTTCGCTCCTGATGGGGGCCCTGGCAGGGCTGTATCACAACAAGGCAGTGGCAAAGGGCGTCATGATCCTGTACGTGATGGTGCATATTGCCTTTTCGGTATATGGCTGGATGCACCTTGGAGAGACAGTCCTGGACTTTTTTACCTTCGACCCGCTGGGGGTGCTGCTGCTTTCGATCCTGTCGATCCTCTCCGTCACGACGGTTTACCATGGCTTTATCTATGTCAAGGATGCCAATCCGAGAGTGTATTCCATCTATCACGGCGCCCTCATTGCCCTTATCGCCTCGATGTCGGGGGCCTACCTGGCCAACGGGATGACCACCGTTTGGATCTTCGTGGAGGCGACCACCCTGGCTGTGGCGGCATTGATCTACCACGACCGCACCCCCATGGCGCTGGAGGCCACCTGGAAATATGTCTTTGTCTGTTCCGTGGGGATCGCCCTGGCCTACCTGGGGATCCTCTTCCTTGGCTTTACCGTGCACGATGCCCGCCTGCTGCATCTCTCCTTCAGCACCATTACCGAAATTGCCAGGATGGCTAACCCGCTCTACCTGAAAATTGCCTTTGTGTTTGTGCTGGTTGGATACAGTACCAAGATGGGTCTTTTTCCCATGCACACAGTCACGGTCGACGCCCACACAGTGTCGCCGCCGCCCATCAGCGCCTTTATCTCCACCACCCTGATGAATGTGGGGTTCCTGGCGATATTCCGCATCTATGCCCTGTTCTCGGCCACCACCATCCTCCCCTTTATGAACCATGTGCTGATCCTCTCGGGCGTTCTTTCGCTGCTGGTTTCGGCAGGATATATGCTCAAGGCCAAGCACAACAAGCGGATGCTGGCCTATTCGAGCCTCGAGAACATGGGCATCGTGGCCATCGCCCTGGGGGTAGGCGGGATCGGCTATTACGCCGCCATCCTGCATATCGTGCTTCACTCCTTCACCAAAGCGGGGCTTTTCTACCAGATGGGACAGTCGTACAAGGTCATGGGAACCTACAAGCTCGACGAGTCGGGCAATTACATGGCCCTCTATCCAGCCGGGGCTACCGCACTGCTGCTGGGATTTCTGTGCATCACCGCCATACCGCCATCGGGGATGTTCATCTCCGAACTGCTGGTGATGAAGGCGATGGTGGGCGCGCACGATTACCTGCTGCTGGGCGCAACGGCCCTGCTGCTTTGCTTTGTGCTCTATGCCCTGCTCACCCGGGTACTCCACATCGTCTATTCCCAGCCCCGCGAAAAGCCGCTGCACGAAATGCACCGGGTTAATCCCTGGCAATCGGCCAGTCAGTATGTCTTGTTCGGACTGGTGATTTTCATCTGCTTTTTCCAGCCGGCCCCCTTCCGCCAGCTGATAGAATCGATCATCAACGCCTTGCCGAAATGACAGAGAGGAGATTCACCGAACTGCTGACCAACCCTGGAACCGTGAAACTGGCCGACATCCCCGTGCTGGAATACACCGAATTTTCGGCCTTCGTCGACCTGCTGATGCGCGAGGAGGGAACGCACTGCGTGGCCTATTTTGCCCTTCGCCGGCAGGATCACTACCAGCTGATCTGCTGTATGGCGGCCGATGAAAACCATGCCGTCGTCATCTTTTCGCATGTCGTGGCGATGCAGCCTGCCCCCTCGCTGCCCTCCCTGACGGAAAAAAATTTCCAGTTCCATATCTTTGAAAGAGAAATCCACGAAAATACTGGAATCGCCTTTCCGGGCCACCCATGGCTGAAGCCCGTTCGCTTCCCTTACGGCCAGGCCGACACCGAAAAGGTGATGGATGCCTATCCTTTCTATACCATCGAAGGGGAGGAGCTGCACGAGGTGGGCGTGGGTCCCATCCATGCAGGGGTTATCGAACCCGGCTATTTCCGTTTTATCTGTAATGGAGAGAAGGTGCTGCACCTGGAGATCCATCTTGGCTACCAGCACCGAGGCGTTGAGAGGCTCTTCGTCGAAAGGCAGGGAGTGCTTTCCCAGTCGCTGCTGGCCGAATCCATTGCCGGCGATACTGCGGTGGGTCATTCGCTGGCCTATGCCGGGGTGGTCGAATCGCTGGCCGGCATTGTCGTGCCGGAACCGCTGTCGAAGGAACGGATCATCGCCCTGGAACTCGAACGCATTGCCGTCCATATCGGCGATACGGCTGCCATTTGCACCGACATCGCCTACCAGTTTGGTCAGGTGGTCAATGAAGCCCTGCGCACGGTGGTCATCAACACCACCCAGCTATGGTGCGGCAACAGGTTCGGCAAAGGACTGGTCCGGCCCGGCGGCACCCATTACCCGATGACCGGTACGGTTGCTTCGGCAGTGTTGAAAAACCTGCAGGATGTGGAAGAGAGATATTTGCAGATCACCTCGAAGATGTTCTCCCTGCCCAGTGTGCTGAGCCGGTTCGAGGGAACGGGAAAGGTAACCACCATGCAGGCATCGCTCATCGGTGCCGTAGGCATGGCGGCCAAGAGCAGCGGCATGTACCGCGATATCCGCTGGTCTCACCCCTTTTCGGCCTATACCGGCTACCTCTACGAACCGGTCGTGCTGAAAAAGGGAGATGTATGGTCGAGGGTGATGCTGCGGAAAATGGAAGTAGAAATGTCACTGGCCGTGATCAGGGAACTGCTGGGTGAAATCGCTACCGGTGAATCGCATGCCACCTCTCACAAAAACCCGGACCCTGGAAGCGGAACGCCTCGGTATGAACTGGCGCTGGCTCCATCCACCCTTGCCATCTCCATGGTAGAGGGCTGGCGCGGGGAGATCTGCCACATAGCCGTCACCGGTGAGAACGGCGCCATGGTGCATTACAAAGCCAAGGATCCTTCACTCCATAACTGGATGGCCCTGGCGCTGGCCGTCAGAAACCAGGAGATCTCCGATTTCCCGCTGTGCAACAAGAGTTTTAACCTGAGCTATTGTGGAAATGACCTCTAAATACCGACCCGATGCCATTTAAGGAGCTGAATATCTTCCGCCGCCATGGCCGCCAGTTTGTCCCTGATCTTCGGGGTGTAACGCTGCCTGCCATTTTCAGGGGCAGGCCGGTAATCAGTGGGGAGATCACCCCTGCCGAAACGGCGATGGTCGCCAGACTGTGCCCGGTGGGGGCCATCGCTGCCGATCCCTGTTCCATCGACCTGGGCAGGTGCGTGTTTTGCAGGGAGTGTGAATTTGCCCTTCCCGGCAGGATCACCTTTACCAGCGATTACAAGATCGCCTCCAATGTGCGCGAAAACCTGGTGGTCAAAGCCGGCAACGCGGAGCCGGTGGTACTTGATCCTGAAAAAGTGCGCGGGGATATCCGCCACCTGTTCCGCCATGCCCTTAAACTGCGGCAGGTGTCGGCAGCAGGCGACAACTCCGCCGAGATGGAGCTGAATGCCGCCGGGAATGTAAACTTCGACATGGGGCGCTATGGCATCGAATTCGTGGCTTCTCCCCGCCATGCCGACGGGATCGTCATCACCGGGCCCATATCCGGCAATATGGCCGAAGCCCTGCAGATCTGTTATGATGCGGTTCCGGCACCAAAGATCATCATCCTCACCGGTACCGACGCCATCAGTGGGGGGCTCTTTGCCGAAAGCCCGGCGCTGAGGCGCGATTTCCTTGTTAACCAAGCCATCGACCTCTACGTTCCGGGAAACCCGCCCCACCCGCTTACCTTTATCAATGGGATACTCGACCTTCTGGGGATCCGGTGAATTCCCGGCCCTACCCGCCATCTAGAATCTCGAAAGGATGAAAAAGTATTTTTCGGACCTGTTTTTAAAGACCTGGCGCGAGAGTGAAACCATCTCGGCAGCCTCCCTGTCCCGCGATGGCTCGCTGTCGGTCGAATACCGGATCATCGTCATCCTGGTTTATACTTCGGTGGGGATCACCATTACAAAGTACTTCGGCCATACGACCGATTTCCTCGACCAGGTGCTGGTAAATCCCAGCAAATTCGACTGGTGGTACTGCTCCTTCTTTTTCGGAACCGATATCGGCAAGTTTCACAGCATGCTTTACTGGGTTGGCATGATCATCCTCTTTTACCTGGTCTTCCCCGTGATGATCGTGAAGTTTGTCTTCAGGGACCGCCTTTCCGACTACGGGATCCGGCTGAAGGGCATACAAAAGGACTACCCCCTCTACCTGCTGATGCTGGTGATCATGCTGCCGCTGGTCTATATTGCCTCCGCCAACCCCTCCTTCCAGGAGCGCTATCCCCTGTTCCACCCGGCAAAGGGGCCCCTTTTCCCCGTGTTTCTCTGGTGGCAGCTGGCCTATTTCCTGCAGTTTTTTGCCGTCGAGTTTTTCTTCAGGGGATTTATGCTGCACGGGCTTAAATACAGGTTCGGCTTTTATTCGATCTTCGTGATGACCATTCCCTATTGCCTGGTGCATGTCGGTAAGCCCTTTGCCGAGACCATGGCGGCCATCCTGGCGGGGATTATCCTGGGCACCCTGAGCCTGAAGAGCCGCTCCATCATCCTTGGGGTGCTGATCCACTATTCCGTGGCCATATCGATGGATCTCTTCGCCCTGTGGCGGGAGGGCTGGTTCTGACATTGCCGGGTGTCAGGAACCTCTATTCTGCTGCCATGATCTCTGTTTTTCCCGCGATCAGCTTTACATGACATTTGTCGTTCCCGATCACATAGGGGCTGTTGAGCAACTCGGTGCTCCCTTTCATGCCATGAAATTCGAACCGGGTGCCGCCTTCGGCGGTCATCCCCATTTTCCCGTCGGTAAAGAGTGTATAGATCCCATGGATCCTGTTGATGCTGTCGATAAAGGGGTTCTCCCCGGCGAAGTTGATGATCTCGCCGGTGGCTGTTTTCTTCATAAAATAGCTGCTCAACAGCACAGGATTCGCGGCTGAATCTTTAACCGAAACAGTGAGCATGGTGTAAACCTCGGTACAGGCAACCTGTTTGTTTTGCCTGCAGGAAACGAGCGATGCAGCTATAAACAGGAGAACCGCCAGGGACCAGGCTGACGGGTGAATACGCTGCGCGAAGGGCTTAACGTGCGGACCAGGCTGATGACCTGCTTTTTGAAGGAATTTGTGGGTTTTCATAACCTGCTGGTAATTGGTATCAAGAAAAGGGAAATAGTGGCTGCTAAATTATGGAAAATTAACGGTTTGATGTTGGATTTAGCATTGCCTGATGAACTATTTGTCCTTCCTGACATCCTCAAAATATTGTTGTTCTTAGGCCATGATTCCCAATCATAAAGGAATACCGTATTCATAGATATTGTTTGCCTTCAATGTTATTTTTTTGGTTTACCGGAACCAGTGCAATTAAATATTAATTTTAACGGGTACAAAAATATATTCGCCAGATGGCGGATGGAGAAATGGGTAATCATGCTAACAATGAACAGAAACAACAAGTAAATCGCTCAATGCGGCAGCCGGCCCAACGTTCGTGAACATTCATTAAACGCAACATGAGAACATTAAAAGGTATTTTTATCATTCTTTGGTTTCTCCCTTTTTCATTGAACGCCCAGTGGCAATGGCAAAATCCTTTACCACAAGGCAATCCACTGCATTCGATTTTTTTTGCAAATACCAACACCGGATATGCCGCTGGCTTTGCCGGTGCAATGATCAAAACAAGCGATGGAGGCTCGAGCTGGACCAGTTTGCCCTGTGTTACGGCAATGAACCTGTCTGCTGTGTATTTCACTGACGTTAATACGGGATATGCTGTTGGAGACAGCGGCATTATTTTAAAAACAACTGATGGAGGAACCTCATGGTCCGGATTATCAAGCGGTACGACATTGCCATTAAACTCGGTTTTCTTTCCGGACAACAATACAGGTTTTGTGGTTGGCGGTTCAAATAATATTAACAGCGGGATCATTTTAAAAACTGTTGATGGAGGTACTACCTGGTCTGATCTCTCAAGTGGGTTTATTTTTAAACCTTGCTTCAATTCTGTCTGTTTTACGGATGACAACACGGGATACGCAGTTGGCGCTAAACATGATCCTTTGTTTGAATCAGGAGTTATCATGAAAACCGTCGATGGAGGAATATCCTGGACTGAAGTTCTCACCCCAGATCTCCCATTGAGATCAGTTTGCTTTCCTGGTTCCCAAACGGGATATGTTGCAGGTCAGGGACCAAATGGTGGCTTATTGTATAAAACCATTGACAGTGGTATGACTTGGGATACCGTTTCAATCGGTGTTAATTGTTACCTGATGTCAGTGTTTTTCACTGATGCTGCGACAGGTTATGTTGCCGGGTCCGGTATTTCAGGGAACGGGGTAATATTGAAAACGGTCAATGGCGGCAGCAGTTGGTCGTCATTGCAGATGGGTCCATCTGAAGAGCTGTATTCAGTGTGTTTTTCGAATACCAGTAAAGGGTGTGCCGTCGGGGGTTCCTGGGCAGGAACTATTGTTCAATCAAATGATGGAGGGATTACATGGGATCAATATCCCAGGGGGCCCATCAATCAATTAAATGACTGCTTTTTTGTTACTTCCGAAACAGGCTACATTGTTGGCGCTAATAACCCAGTAAATAGCAGCCGGAACATCATTTTAAAAACCGTCAATGGCGGGATCACGTGGGATTCGTTATCAATTGGAACATCTGCCCGTTTATATTCAGTTTTTTTCACGGATGCCATTACGGGTTATGTGGTTGGTAACTCCGGAACGATCTATAAAACCGTGAATGGAGGTATAACCTGGGATTCTTTATCGGGCGGGATCACAAGAAATTATTATTCGGTTTATTTTACAGACATGAGCACCGGTTTCGTGGCAGGAACGGATTGGAGTGCTAATAAAGGTGTCATATTGAAAACCATTAACGGGGGCATTTCCTGGATTGATGTATCAAACACCACTTCCTTTGAACTGCTTTCAATTTCCTTCCCAAATTCTGTTTACGGATATGCTGTCGGTCAAAATGGCACCATCTTAAAAACCACAGATAGCGGTAATACATGGGGAATCATTCCAGGCGGTACCAATAAAGATATTCAATCAGTGTATTTCATTGATCAGAATAAGGGATTTGTCGTTGGTACATCAGGTACAATACTTAAAACCCTTGACGGAGGTTCATCCTGGAACTCTTTATACAGCGGGACACCAAAAAATTTACGGTCTGTATGGTTTATTGACGGGAATACCGGATATAGTGTCGGCGATGCCGGAATCATTATAAAAACCACCGATGGCGGTTCTTCCTGGTCTGAGCTTCTAAGTGGTGCGGCAGGCATCCTGTTATCGGTACGTTTCATCAGTGACAGCGTAGGATACGTTGCGGGGAGCGATGGAACAATCCTTAAGACAACAAACGGCGGAGGCTTCCCGGTTGGATTAGGTAGTTCACAAACGCAATTGACTCCTTTTCAGATATATCCTAATCCATGTTCAGGGAAAGTTAAGGTTTCTTTCATGCTGGATAAGATGAATGATGTTTCAGTTAAAATCTATCGTTTGACCGGAGAGATTATCACATCAAAGGAAATGTTGAAGAAGCCAGCCGGGATGTACGAACTGCCGTTTGATCTGTCTGGATTTACCCCGGGGCTTTATGTATGCAGGTTTCAGGTAAATGAGTTTGTCCAGACAAAAAAGATTGTTGTGATTCATTGATAAATACGTAGTTAATAGCAATCGGATTATTTGCAACAATTTTAATGGACACTACCAGGCCAACAGCCGGTCATGCAGGGAAGGCTCATTTTAAAGGTTTTGATTACTATTAATTGCAAGGTTAATGACGAAAAGAATAATTTTAATATTACCCATACTGTTCTTTCTGAATTGTTCAGTTAAGGCGAAAAGAGCTGTTCAAACAGGTAAATATTCTTATATCAAATGGACACAACTTGAAGTGGCATGGTTAAGTGTTACAAAAGGCATTCATCATTTCTTTGTAGGTTCAGAATTAATTTTAAACCCTGATTCAACTTTTAAGTATAAAACGTGTGGTAATCTAATGACTGGGTATTGGAAATGTAAGAATGATTCATTGCTATTGCTTGCAAAGACAAACAGATGGCGATCTGATAGTTTAAATAAATACGGGTATCATGGAAAATGGCCCAAAGTACCGGCAAACCCCTTTGTTCTGGTGAATAAAGTGAAATATCTTGAACTTATTGAAACATTTGATAATGGAGAAAAAGGAATTCAAAGATTAGAATTTACCGTCCCCTGACATCACTTTAACCACGAAAACCAGTGTGTTGTTGTTTTGCAAATGCTTACCTTTGATGCGGTTACAGGCCAAAGAGTGCCGGGGTGGTTCACCATAATCAAAAACAAAAATTGATGGTTCCGGTTAATATCGGGATTAAAACTCGTTGTTGGACCGGGTTCCATGTCAGTTCCATTGTTCATAGCCATTTGTGTTCGGACAGGAAAGTTCGTTTGAATCAGGATATTCAGGTTAATTTCCCTGGAACGGCCGGGTGAAACGCCAGTATGTTACCCGACTATCTATTATGACTGAGCATTCAGTTAGTGTAGATTAAAAAGTGCTTTTATGAAAAATAGTATTGTTTTCATTCTAATTTTAATAGGATTCCATTCACATGCACAATGGGCAACAACTTGGTCACCTTCGGCCAGGCAATTATGGTCTGTTTTTTTTGTAAATCCAAATTACGGATTTGCGGTCGGTGATACGGGAACCATTATTAAAACGACTAATGGTGGGGCGACATGGACTCTTAAATCAAATGTTACAGCCAATGACCTTCACGCTGTTTTCTTTTTGAATGTTGATACCGGATTTGTCGTAGGACATAACAGGATAATGCGGACGATAGATGGAGGAACCAGTTGGACAGAGCAATATAATGGTAGTGGGTTTGTGGCATATTCTGTATTCTTCCCAAGCCATTCAACAGGTTATGTGGTCGGTTCAAATGGTTTTATTATTAAGACGACTGATTACGGGACAACCTGGAACAGTTTGTATACAGGTTATGGGAGAAACTTCTTTTCTGTTCATTTTCCAACAGTAGATACTGGCTATGTTGCAGGCGCCTGTACTCCTGATCAAGGTGGTCAACAAACGATACTAAAAACAACTAATGGCGGAAGTACTTGGTTTTCTGTAAACGATACACTCTATCATTGGACCTCCTTTAACTCAGTTTTCTTTATTAACAAGGATGTAGGATATGTGGCAGGACAAAAGGGAACCGGAGTTATATATAGAACAACGAATGGGGGAGTAAGTTGGCAACACTCCAACATAACGGATATCGGGTATGTTAATTCTGTGCATTTTACAAGTGCAGAAGTCGGTTATGCCGTCGGCGCTCAATGTGAGATCTTTAAAACTCACGACGGCCATGATTGGGTGAATCAATTTCAGGGTTTTGGTGTATATTGGTTAAATTCAGTCTGTTTTGCAAATGATACGGTGGGGTTTGCGGTTGGATTTGGCGGATTGATCATGAAAACAACAAACGGAGGGGCTGTAGCCATAAATGAATCACCACCCATTATTTCAGATAGATTTTCAGTTTCGCCCAACCCAATGAATAATAAAGCTGTTTTATCAAGTAATTATAGTGGTAATGCAGAAATCATACAAACAGATGGTAAAATTGTTAAATCTTTCAGAGTTTATAAATCATCCCAGGAAATTGATTTACATGAACTTCCGCCGGGCCTATATTTTATAAAACTCATACAGGATAATGGCATTGCCTTGTCAAAAAAGTTTTTAATTGCCCGGCCATAGCAACACGCCAAAATTCAAAATCTCAAACGTTAAAATTACAAACATGCCAATCACAGAAGAATCGAGAAAATTAATTTTTAACAAGTTGAAAAGGAATTTGGAAAAACATACTCCACCTTTGATAGTCAGCAGTGATTCCCCCGATATCTCGTATGAGATTATGGGCAACAAGCCAGTTCCATACGGATACGATAAAAAAATGGTGCCCGGAATGTTTTTCGCCCAGATAGCCCAGCGAAAGGAGAGCGTAACCTTGCATTTCTTCCCCATCTATATGGATGTAAAAATGAAAGAGGTTGCCCCTTCGCTCATGAAATGTTTGAAGGGAAAAACATGCTTCCATTTTAATAAGGAAGAACAAATTAACGAAACCGAATTAAGTTTGCTGCTGGAGAAGGGTATTGTTGCCTGGGAAAAACTGGGATATATGAAGTAATTTCCGAATTCACGGGAATGGGATCTGTTGAGGATAAAGAAAAATAAAGAAGGTCTTTACAGGCCGTTGATCTAACAAAAGGAGACTTCTGGGATCAGAAATCAAAGGTTGGAAATGTCTTTGTTGATAGACCATTATTCCCTAATGAAAATGAAATTTTGGATTAATTCTTGCCAATTTGTTACCCCTTATAATGAAAAAGAGGTTGACTCATAAGTAAAATTACGCTCTAAAAGAGCGCATATTTGACTTCTCTCTCGACCTCTACTATGAATAAAGGAGGCTGCCTCATGACTTCTGAGACAGCCTCTTTTTTGTAGCCCCGGCAGGAATCGAACCTGCATTTAAAGTTTAGGAAACTTCCGTTCTATCCATTGAACTACGGAGCCTTAAATGGGTAAGCGTAAAATGAATTTTGCGCAGTACAAGATATGCTTCGCACAATTCAGGGTGCAAAGATAGATAAATTTTGAAATCCGGGGTAAAAACAGCAGCTAAGTATTCGTAACGAAATAATATGTACATTTGTAGAAATACAAAATGTATGCAAACAGATAATCTTATTCAACTGAAGTACAAAAAAATACTTCCTTTTTTAAATGAGAGACTGACCAGAATCGTTTTAGCTGCTGATGCAGAAAGTATGGGGAGGGGCGGCCTAAGTAAAGTCTCGAAACTCTCAGGCATCTCACGGG
>Ga0209697_10009125_pt1 | contig 11062 bp, 8 predicted proteins | sample AliMusrvi5mmetaG_FD_184115 | JGI IMG/M metagenome (GOLD analysis project Ga0209697, IMG submission 184115) | Freshwater lake bacterial and archeal communities from Alinen Mustajarvi, Finland, to study Microbial Dark Matter (Phase II) - Alinen... | ecosystem: Environmental > Aquatic > Freshwater... | reverse complement strand
GGCATGCCCACTCCTCCGGGAGTGGGTTCCCGCCGGCACGCACGGCGTTGCCGGCGAGCCTCCCCTAAACCAGCCACGCAAGGCTGGTACAGCGGCGAGGCCTGCGCGCTCATCACTGATGGGGCAGCGAAAAGAGAGAAGAACCAGGAAACGCTCGCACCGGTCGTTTTTGAAAGAAAAGGGACCGGGGCGGGCTGTCGGTCGTCTGGGGGGTGGTGGCGGATGCAGGATACAGGATACAGGATGCAGGATCGGGCGGATCGGTCTGATTGGACGGATGGATGGCAGGTATGGGAGTTATGGGAGTTATGAGAGTTATGGCCTGGGGATAGAAAGGGGTGTAAGGGTTGCTGGGCGGTGGGGTGGACTTTCGGTCGTCTGGAGGACGGTGATCGGTCGGATTGGGTGGTTGAATTGACGATTGCTTGGGTGAGGGGTGCGGTCCTTGTTGCCGGAATTTTTGCGTAAGCCCAGGCCTTACTCTAATCCCCAGACCCAGCGCACGCGCAGGGTAATTACCACGAGCAGGCTCAGGCAGATCAGCCCGCTGAGAAAATAGGCGACCGGAATCGAGAAGAGATGCGCGACCGTGCCGGCGAAGAGGGCGCCGATGGGCGTAAAGCCGGCAAAGACAAACGCCCAGATGCCGACCACCCGCCCGCGCAAATGGTCGGGTACCACGGTTTGGATGATGCTGTTGATGCTGGCGGAGCAGACTACCAGTCCACTACTGATCAAGGCCAGCAGCACGGCGGTCAGATACAGTTGCCGGCTCTGGCTCAACGCCAGCAATCCCAGTGAAAACAGCGTGCTGCCGAACAGCATCACCTGACCGGTGCGCACGCGTCCGGCCAGTGTGGCCAGTGTCAGCGCGCCGACCAGCGCCCCTACCCCACCGCTGGCGAGCAGAAATCCGTAAATGTGGGCCTCGCCGTGGAGAATCTGTGTGGTGACCGCCGGCAACAGGACGAGATAGGAAAAGCCGAACGTGCTGTAGAACGCCAGGGCGATCAGCAACACGAGGATCACCTTATTGCCTTTGACATAGCGAAATCCTTCACGCAGATGCTGCCAGGTATTACCGATCGGTGGTGAGGCGCCGGCACGCGGCGTCAGCCGGATGGCCAGCAATCCGGCGATGACCGCGATGAAGCTGATGCCATTGAGGAAAAATGCGCCGGTCACGCCGACACGGGGCAACGCGACCAGGATGCCGGCGACCGCCGGTCCAATGATGCGCGCGCTATTGAACATGGAGGAATTCAGCGCGATGGCGTTGAGCAGGTCTTCCGGTCCGACCATATCCTTCACAAACGCCTGCCGGGTGGGCATGTCGAATGCATTACCCACGCCCAGCAACGCCGCCAGGATCATCACCTGCCAGATCTGAATGGTTCCCCGCCAGGACAGCCAGGCCAGCACGAATGCCAGCAGCATCATCCAGGTTTGCGTGATTACCAGGATGCGACGTTTATCGTGCCGGTCGGCAATCACCCCGGCATACAGAGTCAACAATAACGTCGGCACGCTGCCCGCCGCGCTGACTAATCCCAGATACAGCGAGGCATTGGCAATACCCAACTGGCGATGCACCAGATCCTGCACCAGCCAGCTTTGCGCCAGCATCTGCATCCAGGTGCCAATCAGCGAGATGAGCTGTCCGGACCAGAACAGCGCAAAATTGCGATGCCGTAACGCGCGGAACGTCACGGCGATCCCACCGGGCGGGGTAATTCCACGCGGAGAAAGCGGTTCGTCGGGTGCATCCGGTTGTTGGGGTTCGCGATCTGCCATCGGTCAATCCATCGGTCACTGCGCGATCAACATCATAGCATACCGGCAAGCATTCCGACAGTATGGCCACCCTTCTCGAAATGCCGTGAATACGCTACAATGGCGACATGCCGACCATCGCGAGCGACACCATCATCGTCTATGTCTTCCGGCGATTTGGTATCATCTCACAATATTTGATGCTTAGAAAGGGTCACAGCACCGCGAACGTGCGCGATTGGGAACCTTTTCTGGGTGATCTCGCGGAAGGAGAAACGGCGGTGGCGGCGGCAATCCGCGAAATCCGCGAAAAACTCGGGTTGCGCGTCATCAGTCTCTGGGCACTGGACGGTGTGCATATGAACTATGACGCCGCCACCGACCGCATTAATTTAAGTCCGATATTGGCTGCTGAAGTGGATAGTGAGGATGCGCAGAGCGTCACCAGTGGTGCTGATAGCCGCTGGATTACCTTCAAGCAGGCGATGGACCTGATCGCCCAACCCTCGATGCGCGAAGAGATGAACCGGGTGCACCCGGATGTCGTCAATGCTGATGACCGCGGCTCCCGCTACCGGATCCCCATGCCGTGAAGGGCAGGCGAGGTGCTCCGGAAAAAATCCGCATGCCGCCATTGCCGCAACAGGTGTCTCCCCCTTTGCCTTCCCTGTCATACCGTCCCTTCTCGTTGCCGCCGGATTTGCGCCAGGATCGTTTCATCGGTGATCTGCGCATCGCCGCGGAGAAGGAAGATCTTGCTGATGACTTCGCAGAACTTGGGGTCTTCGGCATCGGCGAAGGGAAGAAACAGCCGGTCGGGTCGCTGAACCTGGTTCGCGGGGACGATGCAAAGGTAGCTGCCCGGATCGAAATGAATGGCGGCGCTGCCCAGGTGGATCCGGTAATTCGCTCGTGTCCCTTGCACATACGCGAAATGGCCCTCCACGCGTACGCCGGGCAATCCCAACTCGGCCAGCAATGCTTGCGCCATTTCTCCCCGGCGCTGCATCATCTCCGGCGAAGGTGTCCCATCTCCCTGCTGGGCGACGGAGACGACCAGGTCGGCGTCCCGCATCACTTCAGAAAAGAGCACCGGCAGGATATCCGCCAGCGGCAGGCGCGCGTCCGGCCCATTGAATATCGGTCGGTGGGGATACGGGAGAAACGCGAGGGTGTCGCTGGTGATGACATCGGTTTCCGTCAAAAAGTGTCCCGCGTCGGGGAAGGTAAATTCCGCTTGGATACCCAGGCGCGGAAAAACTTTAACCGGTGAAGAAAAATCGTCGGCACCGATATGCCATCCGCGCGCCTGGAAGAGGCGAACAACCACCCGCGGGTCGAGTGCATGGCCGAGGAAGCGGTTGGAAAAGACACGCGTTTCCGCTTCGGCCGGGGTGAGGAGATACAATTCGCGGAAAGCTTGTTTGAATGGTTGCCGCAGCCGCCTGCGCAACACCTCTCGCTGCCAGGCGGCTAACAGTCCGGCGTGAAAGAGATGCAGCACGTGCGCCACGCGCAGTTGCGCCGGCGCCGGCAACGGGCAGGCATCGAGACCGCTGAACGTGCCGCTGTCAGGATCGAACAGGCCGAATTCTCCCCCGTCCAACTGGAAGATGAGCCCGGACAACAGCGGGCGCGCCATCGGCAACCGCGTCAAGTCGGCCAACTCGCCGCGCGAGATCGTCTGCTCGGTGATCATCATCTCTTCGAGCGCGGCGCGAAACCGCCTGCCCTGGTCGCGCAGTTGCGCCAGCGTCTCGGTCAGGGTTTTATATTCCGCGCTCTTCTTCACTTCCGAGGGGACGGATTTCAGCGCGCGCTCACCGTGTCGGCAATTGATAGACACGTCGCCGTCCGCCAGTTCCAACCAGAGCGCGTATTCACCGATGAGCACTTCCACGCCGGGACGAAGCGCCTGCGCGGAGAGCCGCGACTCCATCGCCCACTCCAGCCGCACGGTGTCGGCAAAGCCTGCTGTTTGCGCCAGATTGGCCACCCCCACCGCGCTCGCCGCGCGCTCGTTGGCTTGCCGCTCCGGCCCAAACTGTTTGCTCTCCTTGGCAAAGCGCTGAAAAAACAGGTAACGTTCCAGCAGTTCCGCGTCGTTTTCCAACGGCAGCAGCCCATAGGCTTTCACCGCCATCTGATTGCGCTTGGGAAGCCGCTTGAGGATCTCCTCGCGCCCGACACCCAGCGCCGCCCGCACCAGCAGCAGCGCATTGGGCAGGCCCAGAGCACTCCGCTGCAGCCGATCGAGCAGGGAAAGGGATTCCGTCTCCCCCGCCTGGCACACCGCTTCACGCAGCAGCGACAGGTCCAGCACGCCATTGGTCGGATCGCTGCTGTTTTTGAGATCGAACTCGTATCCGCTTTTTTCGGGAGAATAGCCCGCGAGATGGAAAACGTACTGCAACAGCGGGCGCCAGTGTTCCGCGTCCAGCGCACGCAACACCAGGTCGCTCCCCGCCCCGGCCACCGGCAACACCAGTTCCAGCGTCTGCCTTTTGTACCCGCGCAACGTCGTCACCGCGGCTTCGAGGTCATCGCCGGGCAGGAAACCGGCAATATGCGCCAGGCGGCCCAGCGCCGCTTCCACGCTTTCGCTTCCCTGTGGGGCCAATCGTTTCACTTTCAAACGCTCGCTATGTTGACAGGCCATCAGCAGGAAAAACACGCCGCGATAGCACGCGCAATGCGCTAATGCGCGCGCATATTCCGGTTGGAAATCCTTTGCGCATTCCTGATGCAAACGCAGGGTGTAGGAAACGAGTTGCGCGTCCATTGCTTGATTAACCCACCAACCTCCCCAAATACGTGGCGTGTCCATATATGGCATAATTGCTTGCAACCGCGGCTCATGCAATGCTCCCAGGCGGAAAAGCGGATAAGTGAATATCCCATGCGTGAAGAGCGCAGCGGCGATCTTTTGCGATATTTCATGTTGATTCCTTGCCAATATTTCAAACTGTATCGTGGTACCTGCCCGCGCCGGCTCCGAGAGTAAAAAAGCCGGCAAACCTTCGGTGAGTATTTGTTCGAGATGCCGTTGTGCAAGCAGATGCGGTAACTGTCGGGCAATATTTTCCAAACAGTAAGTAATGGCATGCGTCAAAGCATAGGGATAATCTTCCTCACAAAATTCTTGCGGATGATTCACAATATAGGTAAATTGCCGAAGATAGAGTTCGACGGCATAATCGGTTGGGGGGTGTGCGGCCAGCCAGCATTCGGCATAATGACGACTTATATTCACCAGCACGACGAGCGAGCGGTCATTCGCTCTCCTTGATGCCGCAGTGTGATTGAACAAGCGTTGCAGCAATCCTGGTGCCGTGTTTTCCTGCAAGAACAGCGCCCGAATTTCCTTTGGATAGTTCACCAATTCAGCCATGCCTGCGTGCAAGGCCGCGTCAGGAAGCGAGTGTTGCAATACGCGGTTCAATTCCGCGGAAACCTCCCGCAGCACCTCATGCAATTCATCACTTGAGTAATAATATAGTTGAAACATGTTCTGGAGCTCGAGGCGACTTTCCGCATCTTCCAGGAAAGGCCGCATCACCGTTAGAATTCGCGCCATCCGCTCGCGCTGCTCTGCATCCGGTTCCCACATTTCAACCTCCCACCAGCGGCATCAACCGCAGAAAGGTGACGGAGTTTTGCTCGGTGAAGGACAGTTCTTCCTCCAGGCTATTCACCTGCCGATCCTGAATGAAGATGTAGAATTTATGACGGGTGAACGCATCGAGCGCGCGCTGCACTTCGAGGCCGGGATCGATCTCCGGGACAGCGGAGGGAAGTCGTGACGGCACGCGTACGCTGCCTTGTCGTGCCTGGGTGTCGATCTCCTCCTGCGTCAGATATTGCCGTGCCAACGCGCGCTGCACGGCTTCCCGCTCCATTTGCTTGTTGAGGAGCATGGTGCTGATCTGCTCTTCCACCGTGCGCCGGATCAATTCCGCGACGATGATGCGCTCCGTGGCGATATCGAGCAGCACGGAATCCAGCCCATCTTCCCGGCCGACAATACGGCACTTCACTTCAATTGTATGCTTGGCCATGGCAGCCACCTCCTCTCATCACGGCTTGATCATGCGGAACAACCGACTGGGATAGTATTGCCTGCATTCTATAGGAAATAATGCCTATTATCAACAACATTCTACACGCTGTCACCCTCCTTCAGCAGGTTATTGCCGGCGCAAAGCGAATTTATGTCTTTAGCGGTGATTGCAAAACCCTGGCCGGCGGCTCGCGGCATCTTTTCCCGCCATGCCGCGTCATCCATTCCACGTTTATCGACCCGTGATAAAGGGTGGTACGGATTCTTTGCCTGACGGGAACATCCGCGCGCGATCCACCGGCCAGGGTGTTGCAATCACCTCTTTATTGAACCGGATTCAGGTTAGGTGATGCCTGCTATACTCAAACGTTACCTGATATTGCTGTTGACTGCCATGCTGTGGTTGGGCTTGCCTTCCCGGGGAGCACCGGGCGCGCCGTTGCCGGCAGTCCTGCTCCGGCAGACCGTGGCGCTGGACAATTGGGATTATACCGTCGATCGTGATGATCATGCCTCGCTCGTGACAGCGCCGCCCGTCGAGCCAACCCACCCACAGTCGTTGCACCTGCCGCTCTCCTGGAATCGTCACCCGGATACCCGTGGCTGCACCGGCGCGGTTTGGTATGCGCACGATCTTCGCTTCCCAGCGCAGGTGAGTTCCGCGGGGGGCATACTGACCATTGAGTCGCCCATCGGCCTGCTGGATATCTTTCTCGGTACTCAGCATCTCGCTACGCTCCACGGCAACGGTTTGACCCAACAGGTTCCGCTGGTCGGCCAGCCCGGGGCCGTGGCGCGCCTGCGGATACGTCTCGCCGATAGTGGACGCTCGGAGGTGATGCAGCGCACATGTTCGTGCGGTCTGGGGGCGATCAGTGTGTGCTGGCTGCCCGCGGTCCGCATCGAGGCGCTGCATACGACCGTTGATCTTCAACGGCACCTGGTGATCGTGCGCTACCGCCTGGCCGCGGAGACGCCCGGCGCGGCATCATTGCGCCTCGAACTCTTCGGTGCGAGTGAAAAACGCGCCATTGTCCATGCCGTGGTGAACGTGACCCTTACCGCGAAAGGGATGGACGGAGAGCGCACCTTCACCAATGTGAATCTGCTCGCATGGACTCCACGGATGAACCAGACCGAGACACACTGGACCGCGCAAGTCTATCGTCTGCGCGCCGGTCTGAGCCTGCACGGACATGAAGTCGACGTGGCCGAGATGCCGTGCGGCGCCTGCGATATTGCCCTGAATGGCGTGGCGCTCTATGTCGGCGGCAAACTCACGCTATTGAAAGGGATGCGGCTACCGGGGGGCACTCCGCCGGTAGGCGAACAAACACCGCGCCAGGTGGCCGAGACCGAACTCTCGTTGATCTCCCGGGCGGGATTCAATGCCATTATGGTCGATGGCGCCGCGTTATCGGACGACGTGCTGACCGTGGCGGATCAAATCGGCATCATGGTGGTCGCGGAGATTCCGTTGTCGCCGGTAGACACGAGAGAAAACCCGGCGATGACTCCGGCAATCAATGAAACGGTCACCGCCTGCGGACATCACCCCTGCGTGGTCGCCTGGAGTTGGGAGTGCCCGGGAACCACGGAGCAAGCGCAGCGCGAGTTGAAACAACTGCGGGCCGTCGATTTGGCGCGTCCGGCATTGGTTCGACAAGGCGCGCAATCGCAACTCGTGCCCCCTTTCGACGACAACGGCATTCCCTTTACCGATCTGGATACCCTGCACGCGCCGGCATCGGCGCCCTGGGAAGATATTCTCCAACAGGCCGAAGACGACGGCAACCACCACCCGATGTTGATCAGCGGGGTCGGCATCGATTTAACCGCCGGCGGGATGGATGAGCAATCCGTACCCGTCACAGAAACGCTGAACGCGTTGCGGGTCATGATCGAACAGATTCGACGCGAACGGCAAGCACCGGTCCTCGGTTACTTTATCCGGCTGCGCCATAGCGGTGCATATTCCGGTTTGGGGCATCTCGACGGCACGCCAACTATCGCCTTTACGACCGCACTGGCCTGCAATGCGCCGTGCCTGCTCAGCCTGCAGGCTAAATCACCGCTGCTCATCAACGATACGCCGGAAATCGAAGCCGCGTTGATCAACGATGAACGACTCATCGGCGAGTACCAGCTATATCAGGTACTGACTTCGCCTAACGATCATACCGCCATCCTCAGCTACGAGATGCGTTTGAACGGCGACCGGATCCAGGGCAATCTCGAAAATCTGCTTTCGCTGCCCATCAATCAACTCGGTGAATATCGCCTGCAACTCCTGCTTACGCAAGACAACCGTCTGGTTGCCGCCACCCAGGTGATCAAAATTACCGTGAAGGAGCAGTAGACCGGGAGCAGGATATGGGATATACGATACAGGATGCAGGATGTGGGATGTGGGATACGGGATACAGGATGTGGGATACAGGATTGTGGGATCAGTTTGGGTGGATTCCTCCTGTCGGACTTGGCCTATACCGAAGAACTAAAGCGGTCGCAGAAAGTTCTGTCGTAATTTTTCATGCGGACTATCTTGTATATTAACGCGGTCGGCGAAATCAGCGGAGCAGAGCGGAGCTTGCTGGCGATGCTCGATGCGTTGGATCGGGAGCGCTGGCAACCGGTCGTGGCCGCGCCGGAGGGACCATTGCTGGACGAGGTGCGGGCACGGAAGGTGCCGGCACATCCGCTCCCGTTCGTCCCCCTACGCCGTCCGCACGGCATCGCCGATACGCTGCAGATGCTGCCGTGGTTGTTCCGCGGTCGACGCGAATTGCTGCGCGTTGCGCGTGAAGTGCAACCGGGATTGGTGCACGCCAACACGACCTCCGCGATGTGGTACGCGCTGGCACTCCGCGCGTATCCGGTCATCTGGCAGGTGCGCGACTTGACCCCGCTCGGTCCTCTGGGCGGGTGGATGTATCGCCAGGCGACGATGATCGCCGCTATCTCCGAAGCGGTGCGCGATTCCCTGCTGCGCTATACGCGCAGAGGGGACACGAAAATAATCCTGCTTCCCCCGGCGGTCGATACCGCACGATTTTCCCCGCCGGCGGAGCACGCCGCCGGACGCGCGCGGCTCGGGCTCCCCGCGACCGACCCGCTGATCGGCATGGTGGCCCAGTTTGTGCCGTGGAAGAACCACCATCTCTTTCTCGATGCGCTGGAGCTGCTGAGCGAACAGCCCTGGCACGCCGTGCTGACCGGCGCGGATTTGGGACGCCAGACGGCATATCTGGCCGAATTGCAGGAACGGCTGGCCTCGCCGCCGTTGCGTGATCGCGTGACTTGGCTCCCCTGGCAGTCGGACCCGTCCCAGCTCTTCGGCACCCTCGATCTGTGTGTGCTCACCTCGGAGCGAGAACCATTCGGTCGCGTGCTCATCGAAGCGATGGCTAGTGAGACGCCGGTGGTGGCGATTGACAGCGGGGGGCCGCGGGAAGTGGTGGTGCAGGGAAAAACCGGGTTATTGGTCCCGCCCACCCCGATGTCGCTGGCGGCCGCCATAACGTCGTTGCTGGACGATCCCGCGCTACGCGCGCGCTACGGTCGCGAAGGTCGCCGGCGTGTCGAGACGCACTTCAGCCTTAACAGCCAACGCGCGGCATTGGACGCGCTATATGCTTCCGTGCTGGAAGAAACCGACCAGTAGTTGTCGCATCACCGCCGCAAGGCGCGTCCTCCGCGAACTATGGGAGAGACGCGTCTTGCTGCGGCGGCGACGCTACTACGAACCCAAACGCGCCTTGCTGCGGCGGGGGCGCTACTACCAACTACCTTTACTTCTTCGGTAATAACAGATGCGTGGTCGGCACCCAATCATGGAAGCCGGTGGCGTGCATCCAATAACCGCCAAAGCCATTCAAGGCCCAGACCGCCGCGGCGCCGAGGATCATCAGCGCCACCAGCACGCGCAACGGTTTATTCCCTTTGAACCAGGCTAATCCGGGCGCTGCCAGCACCCCGGCGGCGCCGGTCGCCAGGTACCCCAGCGCGGTTAACGGCGGAAACGCCGTCAGCTTCAGCACAAAGATGCGCACGCCCATCAGCATGGCCGCCAGCCCTGCAAAAAAGGCATACACGGCAATGGTGAGCAGATTGCCGCCCAGCGCCAGCGTCAGACCGGCCACCAGGAAGATGATCCCATACAGCACGGACGACTCGCCAAACAGCATGTTGTACGGACCGGGAAGCGGCCAGGTGGTGGCGATGATCCCGCCGAAGACCAGCGCGACCGCGCCGCTAGCGATGAAACCCGGCGCCCATTTCTTCTGATCCGGATCTTCCATGCCGGCATAGACATAACCGGCCAGCAGCACCAATCCCGCCACCATGTTGATCAACAACAACGGTAGGTAATCAATGAACAGCATCACCCACCCCCTTTAGAACTCTTCCAACTTATTGTTACCCGTTTCCTTCGATGATTACACTATCGAGAATACCGACCGATTGTACGTGTATCGTAAGCAAGCCTGATGCCCACTCCCAGCGCACGCCTTCCATCGACGGCGCCAGATAGACGCGCGCCGGACGATCCGGTTGCTGCACGCACAGGGTGATTGGCCCTACCGGCGCGACTTCTTCCACCATCACCTGCGACGGCGAGGTCGGATGCGCGCTCCCCAGGTTTACCAGGTGGGCAATCAACCGGTTTTCTTGTCGACGCAGCACCAGGTGCAGGCGCGCCGGCGCTTCCAATTGTACCAGCAAATTCGGCGCCAGCGCGTCAAGTATTTCCCCCACCAACGCACGCGAACGGGGATAATGGGTGGCGGCAAAGTGGGCAAAGAAGTCGCTATGCACGGCGATCACGCGCCCGTCGCCAAGATGATGCTGCGTGATGGCCGCCTCGCCGGTGGTCACCTCCGGTTCCTGCCGGCGCAACATTTCCCGAAACACGGTGGCTCCCGCCGGGGTCACCGCGCGCCGGGGCCCTTTCACGATGGTGGCTTCGTTCCCCACTGGCAGGTAAAAATGCCCCTCGATCGGGTCGCCACCGGCGGTGACGCCGGCCAGATCGGCAAAATCGAGGCCGACCTGCGCCCCGCTGAGCAACAGGCGACCACCGGCCTGCACATAGGCGGTCAGCGCATCTTTCATCTCTTCCGAAAGACCGGTCTGTTCGGGAATGACCACCAGCGCATATTCAGGCAGACGCTCCAACAAACCGTTCTCATTGACCACATCCACCGCGCAGTGGTTTTCCAACAGAGG